>Ga0209382_10005473_pt1 | contig 16535 bp, 19 predicted proteins | sample SoiMetdeltSBSDD5_FD_187599 | JGI IMG/M metagenome (GOLD analysis project Ga0209382, IMG submission 187599) | Bulk soil microbial communities from a Populus tree surrounding site in Tennessee, USA - Soil MetaG P. deltoides SBSDD5 (SPAdes) (version 2) | ecosystem: Environmental > Terrestrial >...
GGCCGCTACGGCACCCCCACCGAGTTCGGCGCCGTGGTGGCCTTCCTGTGCTCCCAGCACGCGGGCTTCATCACCGGGCAGAACATCCTGCTCGACGGCGGTGGCTTCCCAGGGCTGCTGTAGGCAGGCCGCCCAGATCCCCTCTCCCCGCTTGCGGGGAGAGGGTTAGGGTGAGGGGCAGCCCCACGGGAAACCTCTCCACGAGGGGCCTTCGAGCGGAGATCCGAAGCGCTGTGCAGACCTGCTGTTGAAAGGTCGGAGCCTTTTGCTGCCCCTCACCCCATCCCTCTCCCCGTCGCCCTCGGGATCATTTTTGACGAGGTAGTCCTTGTGACGGGCCCCGAGGGCGGCGGGGAGAGGGAGGAGCGCGCCGAAGCCCCCACGTCCCGCTTCACCGCCGAGCAATACTCCTGTTACGTCGTCGAGGGTCGGCGTAACCGGTGAGCGGCTGACACCAGCTCAATCCTCGAACGCCGCATCCACCGGCACGCGGTAGCCGTTGGCGAGCCGGTTGGTCTCGTTGGCCATGCCGACCACGGCCATCACCTCGCCGAACATGGCTTCCGTCATGCCGGCCTTGCGGGCGGCGGCGGTGTGGCTGGCGATGCAGTACTGGCAGCCGTTGGTGACGCTCACCGCGAGGTAGATCATCTCCTTCACGAGCGGGTCGAGCGCGCCCGGCGCCATGGTGGCCTTGACGCTTTCCCATGTGCGCTCCAGCAGCACCGGGTCGCGCGCCAGGTACTTCCAGAAGTTGTTCACGTCGGGGACGTTGCGCGACCTCTTGATGTCGTCGAAGACGGCACGCACCGCGGGCGGGGCCTTGCGGGAGTCGATGGGCTTGGGCATGGATGGCCTCGTCGCGTCGGTTGCTCCGCTGCCTCCACAACGGCTATGGTCCCCGCCGCATTGACAGCCTCGCATTGACAGGCTCTGGGGCTCCCCATGTCAAGGATCCCAATGTCAAGGCTCGCCGCGCTCATCGTGGCCCTCTCGATCCTGCAGACGCCCGGCACGCCCGCGGCGCTCGCCGATGCGCGCGGCGACTGCTTCGCCAAGAGCGGCGAGGAGGCCATCAGCGCCTGCACAGAGGCCATCGCCCGCGACCCCAGGGATGCGGTGTCCTACCTCAACCGCGCCTACGAGCAGCTGCAGAAGGGCGACCACGCGCTGAGCTTCGCCGACTATACGCGCGCCATCGAGATCGATCCGGCGCGCTGGGATGCCTTCCAGGGCCGGGCCTGGGCGCTCCTCAAGGCGGGGCGCCCCGCCGAGGCCCTCGCCGATGCGGACGCCGCGTTGAAGCTCAAGCCGGACGCGGCCCCGGCCCTCGACACGCGTGCACACATCCTGGAGGCGCTGGGCCGCCGCGAGGAGGCGATCGCCGATTTCCGCCGCGCGCTGGCGATCGAGCCGCGCCTGTCCGGCAGCCGCGAGGGGCTAAAGCGGCTGGGGGCGGCGCCGTGAGTCCTCTCTCCCCGCCAGCGGGGTGAGGGAGCCCGTCCCGCCCAGCTGCCGCGCCAGGGCCGGCAGGTCAGCGCGGCTCGTCAGCTGATCGTGGACGTTGCACAGCGTGATCTTCAGGTAGCTATGCGTGGTCGGGAAATCCCGGCTGCGGATCTCCTTGTGGATCGGCATCAGGTCCCAGTACGTCCGGGCATAGGGCTCGGGAATGTCGATGGCACGCTTGGGCGGGTGCAGGCCCAGCGCCTGCAACCGACGGTCGAGATCGGCGCGCTCCGCCTGCCAAGCCTGCGTGCCGAGCGAGGCGGGAGCCGGGTAGCGATCGAACACCGATAGGACGAGCCGGCGCCAGCCGTCCAGGTGTGGCCCCAGCGCACCGTCAGCGTGGCCGCGCAGGACGCCCTCGACCAGTTCAGCCACCATGGCCAGTCCGAGCGGATAGGCGCGCCAGCGCGACTGCTCCAGCGCCTCGAGGAACTCGGGCTCGCTGAACAGCACCTTGGCGTAATGGCCCGCCCTGGCGCGGGAATACTCGTAGATGCCCTTCTGCACGAGGAAGGCCGACTGCTCGTCCACGAAGACGGCGAGCGCGTCGAGATCGGCGATCGGCGGCTGCCGCCAGAAGGCGAGATCGCTCCAGTTCATCGGTTCTTTCCCACGTTCTGCAAGGCCATCTTGAACGAAAGTATTATGAAGGCCGCTCAAGACGCAATGTTACCTCTTGTTGCGGATTTCCGTGCGCGGCTTTCACGGGCCGGGCGAAAGGTGCGGGCGCCGGGGGGCGCGGCATTCTCTCCCCCTCCAACCGTTGCAACGGGGACCGAGACGTTCAGGGAGGATAGAACGACCGATGCAAAGTGCAAGCGACCAGGCGCATTGGCGCCGAACCACCAGGCTGATGCTCGCGCATCTGGCGGTCTGGTTCTTCTTTGGCTACATCGTCCACATGTTCGTGAACACGCTTAACCAGTTCACGATTCCCATCCTGAAGTTCCCGCTCGGCTTCTACATGGCTGCGCAGGGGTCGCTCATCGTGTTCGTGGTCATGCTGTTCGTGTTCGCCTGGCAGCAGGACAGGATCGACCGCGAACACGGCGTCGCTGAAGACGACTGAGGGGGGAACCAATGGCTACGCAAACTGACTCAGCAGCTGCTTTCTACAAGCAGCTCGGCCGGATGTACGGGATGTACACGGGGGCGTTCCTCGCCTTCGTGGTCTTCATCGGCATCCTCGAGGTTCTGAAGGTGCCGAACGTCTACCTCGGCTACCTGTTCGTGTTCTTCACGCTGGCCGTCTACGCCCTCATCGGCGTGGTGACCCGCACGGCGCAGGTGTCCGAGTACTACGTCGCCGGACGGCGCGTTCCTGCTTTCTACAACGGCATGGCCACGGGTGCCGACTGGATGTCGGCGGCGTCTTTCGTGGGCATGGCCGGCACGCTGTTCCTGCTCGGCTACGACGGCCTCGCCTGGGTGCTCGGCTGGACCGGTGGCTTCGTGCTGGTGTCGATCCTGGTCGGGCCCTACCTGCGCAAGTTCGGCGCCTACACGGTGCCCGACTTCCTGGCCTTCCGTTTTGGCGGCAACTTCGCGCGCTTCCTGGGCGTCATCGTGCTGGTGTGCTGCTCGTTCACGTATGTGACCGCGCAGGTCTACGGCACCGGCATCATCGCCTCGCGCTTCCTCGGCATGCAGTTCGAGATCGCGGTGTTCGTCGGCCTCTCCGGCATTCTGCTCTGCTCGATGTTGGGCGGCATGCGGGCGGTCACGTGGACGCAGATCGCCCAGTACATCGTGCTGATCATCGCCTACCTGACGCCGATCGTCATCCTCTCCACCCAGCGCTACGGCATCCCGATCCCCGAGCTCACCTACGGGCAGGCAATCGCCGACATCACCGCGCGCGAGCAGGAGATGCTGGCGAAGGGTCTCAGCACGGCGGCTGCGCTCAAGCCGCACATCCAACCCTTCATCAACTACTCGCCGCTCAACTTCTTCGGCATCATCATGTGCATGATGGTGGGCACGGCGTCGCTGCCCCACATCCTGATGCGCTACTTCACCACGCCCAGCGTGCGCGAGGCGCGTCAGTCGGTGGGCTGGTCGCTGTTCTTCATCTTCCTGCTCTACTTCTCGGCGCCGGCCTACGCGGCGTTCTCCAAGCTGGAGGTGTACACCGAGATCATCGGCAGGGACCTGGGGAACCTGCGTCCGTGGCTGTTCACCTGGGGCGAGCTCGGCCTGATCCAGATCTGCGGTAAGAACGCCGTAAGTCTGGCGGCTGTGGCCGATGCCTGCAAGGCCGTCGCCGGCCACCCCGGCGTGGTGCGCCTGCAGGACTTCGTGATCAACACCGACGTGATCGTGCTGTCCACGCCGGAGATCGCGGGCCTGCCCTACGTGATCTCGGGCCTGGTGGCTGCCGGCGGCCTGGCGGCGGCGCTTTCCACCGCCGACGGTCTCCTGCTCGCGATCGCCAACGCGCTGAGCCATGACGTCTACTACAAGATGATCACGCCTCTGCGCACGTCGGTCCGAGCCGTGGTGGTCGGCGTCCTCGGTGCGGTGCTTCTAGGCATCGTCGCCTTCTTCCTCACGGGGCCGAGCGTCGTCAAGGGCGCAGGCTGGCTGCCGGATTCGATCCTCGTGGCCGGCGCGCTCCCGTGGAACTACCTGCTGATCGCGACCTTCGTGGTGACAATGTTGGTCGTGATGCCGTTCTGGTTCGGCGCGACCGAAACGGCAAAACGGCTGATCGTGGCCCGCGTGCTGTTGCTGTTCGTGGCGATCGCGGCGGCGGCAACCGCCTCCACCAGGCCGGCGGACATCCTGGCCATGGTCGGCTGGGCGTTCTCGCTGGCCATGGCCGGCAACTTCCCCGCGCTGGTCATGGGCATCTGGTGGAAGCGCACGACCACCGCGGCCGCCGTCTGGGGCATCATCGCCGGGTTCGCGCTGTGCGTCTTCTACCTGGTCTGCACCCGGTACTTCCCGGGCTACGGCGTCGCCTACTTCGGGATGTCGTCGCTGCTGAACCCGGTCACGGGCGCACCAGTGGTCGACCTCGCCAAGGCCATGTCGGCGCCGAACGCGATGGACACCTGGGTCGCGGCCTCGCATCCGATGGCCGGCAAGGTGGGCTGGTTCAACCTCGGCAACATCAGCTGTGGCCTGCTGGGCGCGCCCCTGGGCTTCCTGGTGATGTACGTGGTGAGCCTCTTCACCAAGCCACCGTCAGCCGAGATGATGGCCTTCGTCGACGAGATCCGTAAGCCGCGCGGCAAAACGGTTCTCGAGGAGAAGACGACCTGACGGGGCTGCCTCTCCGTTTCGAGCTTGGCGGGGGCCTCCGGGCCCCCGTTCGCTTTGGGGTCAGACCCTGCGGGTCTGCCTCAGGGGCAGCAGGCAATAGGCAATAGGCAGTAGTCGCAATCGGCTGCGACAAGCGACTCCCTGCTATTGCCTATTGCCTATTGCCTATTGCCTATTGCCTTAATCAGACTGGCAGGGGTGGAGGCTGCGGAGGGGGCAGTGGGTACGTTTCTCAGCTATTGGTACTACTACCTGCCGGACTATGCTCTGGCGGTGCTGATGTACACGGTGCTGGGCCGCGCCGCGCTCAGCCTGTTTCTAGACGCCGACTCCCAGAACTACATCTGGCGCTTCTTCTGCAACGTGACCGACCCGGTGGTCTCAGCCGTCGGCGTGGTGACCCCCAAGGCGACCGCGCCGGTCGTCCTGTGGCTCTTCAGCTTCGTCTGGCTGTTCTGGGTGCGCCTCGTCCTGCGCATCGCCTATGCCGCCGCCGGTCTGCTGCCCGCAACGTAAGCCGCACCCGCCGGAGTTGGCCAAAGCGTGGCCCGATGCGTTGCCCAAGGAATGGCCCAGGAGTCTCGGATGAGCCGCAACATGTACTACGTCGGCATCGCCTTCTTCGGGATGATCAACGGGCTGCCCTTCTTCAGCCCGCTCTATCTCCCGGTGTTCGCCTACAGCGCGCAGCTCATGCAGGCGCCGTTGTTCGGCAATCTGAGCCTGATCGCCTATTTCGCCTCCCTGATGCTGTCGACCGGCACCGTGATCCTGGCCGGCATCCCGGCGGCGATCTACGAGAGCCATGTCGGCGCCAAGGACGATTCCACCGACAACTCCCTCTGGATCTGGCTTGTCGGCACCGCCCTCCTGGCCATCCCGGCCGCGGGCAACTTTCTGCGCTTTGGCGTCTAATGCGCTCAGACGGGCGGTCCCGGCGGCCCGGGCTCAGGCGGCACCCACCGCATACGTTGCAGGGGCGGCCACGCAATCGTGAACGCTGCTACCAGGGACGCTCCGCAACTTTCCGTGGTCCTGCGCTACGACTTTAGTGGTATGAAGATTGCTTGCAACGTGCGCGAGTAGCCGGTCATCCAGGGCTGGCCGGGACGGGGTTGCCACGATGGAAGCCATGCGTCAGGTCGCCTACGCGACGGTCTTGCGGGCGTGCGGCTTCGGCTCCCTGGCGATCTTCTGCTTCATGGTCGGCCTGTCGTTCGCGCCCCGCCTTGCCTTCCAGATGGGCGGCACGCTGACCCTGCTCATGACGGGCATCCTGGCCCTCAAGGCCCTGGAGGCGCGCTGGAAGTCCTACCGGCGCACCGAGATGTGGCTCTACCTGGAGAAGGAGCACCGGCCGCCCGCCGCGATCGCCCAGCAGATGACCTCCGCGGTGCTGCGCGAGACCTATCTCACCTTCGCCATGTGGACCTCGCTGGTCGCCATCGCGATGTGGTGCCTCGCGCTCGTCTTTGCCGTGCTGGACGTATAGTTGTACCGACGGACTCACAGGAACATTGACCAGAGGCATCAGTCCCGACGGGTGCGGGGTGGACGCCGAGACTGACTGCCCCCAGTTCGCACGCACCGCGGGAGTGCGCGCTCACACAGTCTGGCCGAGCCGAAAACCCCTGTCGAGGGAAAAACCTCGAGATGCTCAGCCTGCGGAAACCAAACCGTCAGCTAACGATCTTTGTCGCCATGGTCGCCGGGAATGCGTCGGAGCGCGGCGTCGGGCCCGGCGGCAAAGCGGGCTCGCCGGTCTGGCGATGCAGCATCACCTGACGGGAGAGCGCAAGGCATAGTGGGTAAGCTGCCTGGCGTCTGCTAATGCTTGTTCCAGTCGGGCGGGCGCTTCTGCAGGAAGGCGCCGATGCCTTCCCTGGACTCGGCATGCATCATGTTCTCGACCATGACGCCCGCGGCATAGTCGTAGGCGTCCGCGAGCGACATTTCCGCCTGCCGGTAGAAAGCCTCCTTGCCGATTGCGAGCGTCACCGGTGGCTTCGATGCCACAGTCCGGGCCAGCCCCAGCGCCGCATCGAGGGCCGCGCCCGCCGGCACTACGCGGTTGACGAGGCCGTAGGCCGCCGCCTCGGCGGCGGGGAGCATCTCGCCCAGCAGCAGCATCTCCATGGCGCGCTTGCGCGGCACGTTGCGCGACAGCGCCACCATCGGGGTGGAGCAGAACAGGCCGATGTTGACCCCGGGCGTCGCGAACCTGGCCGTCTCCGATGCCACCGCCAGATCGCAGGTGGCCACCAGCTGGCAGCCGGCCGCAGTGGCGACACCCTCGACGGCCGCGATCACCGGCTTCGGGCAGCGCAGGAGCGACTGCATGAACGTAGAGCACTCCCGCATCAGACGTTCGGTGAAGCCGCGTCCACCGTCCGGATCGCTGCGATGCTCGGTCAGCTCTCTCAGGTCGTGACCGGCGCAGAACGCCGTGCCCCTGGCGGCGATGACGACGGCGCGAACACCGGCGTCGGCGGAGATCGTGTCGATGGCACCCTGCAGCGCGGCGAGCATGGACATTGAGAGGCTGTTGCGCGCCTCGGGCCGGGCGAGGGTCAGCACCAGCAGCCCCGGCTCCGGCCGCTCGAACTCCACCATCACGCCCGCGTTCGGGGTGCGGGCGGGGACGCCCGCTTCCGTCGTCGTGTCGACGGGCGCCGTTGCTCCAGCCCGTCTCGCCGCCATTCCTCGACCTCCGCTTATTGCAGCAAGGGCTCGATCTTGTCGTAGTACTTCTTGACCAGCTCGATATTGCTCGGATGCATGATCGGCTGCACCGTCTTGAGCTGCTCGCTCAGCTCCTCGACGAGCTGCTTGCGCTCCTTCTCGGGCAGCGTCTTGTCGGCCATGGCATCGTCGAGCTCCTTCTTCGCGAGCGTCGGCGGGTCGGTGAAGGCCTTGGTCTGCGGGTCGATGCCGAACATGACCATGGCGACGTTGGTGGCGACCTCGTCGTACTCGCCGTGGTCCTTGAAGCCGAACTTCTTGGCGATCGTGTTGAGCTGGGCCAACGCCGCCTGCTCGGACTTCTCGCCCGCCATCTTGTCGAAGGCCTCGGCCATGTCCTTGTGCGCGGCGATGAAGCCCTCGACCTGCTTCTCGGACAGCTTGATCTGCTTCACGGGCGCAGGCGCCGGAGCTTGCGCCGACACCACGCCGGCAAGATAGGCAAGCGCGGCGACCGTGAAGGCGGTCACACAAAGGCGTAGCACCTGTCGCATGATGATCCTCGCTTGGCGACGCGTCGCCACATGTTGAAGGCCTGAACCTTGGTATCCGATCCTGGTATGAGTCCGCGATGACAAAAGTTGGACGCCGCTCGCATGTCAATGCCTAGCTCGCCCCCCGGTCCGCCCCCAGGCTCACCCCCCGGCCGGCTCGATGCAAAACGCGTCGAGGACCTGATCGATGCGCGCTTTCCCCAGATCCATTCGGGGGGACGCAACCTTGTGGTTGAGGAGGTGGGCTTCCGCAGCGCGCGGGTGCGTATGAAGGCCGATCCCCGCAACACCCGGCCCGGCGGCACCATCTCCGGCCCTTCCATGTTCGCGCTGGCCGACTTCGGAGTCTACGTGGCCGTCATCGCCACCCTTGGAGAGGCTGGCGTCGACGCCGTGACATCGAACCTGAACATCAACTTCCTGGCGCGTCCCGAGCCGAACGACATGACGGCCGAGGTCAGGCTGATCCGCCTGGGCCGGCGCCTCGCCGTGGGCGAGGTCGAGCTCCATTCGGAAGGCGCATCCGAGATGGTTGCACACGCAATCGCAACCTACGCGCTGCCGATCATGGGGTAACATAATACCTTAATCGTAATAACCTGATATTGCTCAATAAAATTCCATCTTACGGCGTTGACATGGAAGCGCGGGCAGCCTAGAAGCCCGTGCGTCGTGAGCGATCGCCGAGGACACCTCCATGAAGACCTTTTTTGCCAAGCCCGGTGAGGTGGAGAAGAAGTGGGTGCTGATCGACGGCCAGGGCTTGGTCGTCGGCCGTTTGGCGTCGCTGATCGCCATGCGCCTCAAGGGCAAACACAGGGCCGCGTACACGCCGCACGTCGATACGGGCGATAACGTGATCGTGATCAACGCCGAGAAAGTCGTCTTCACTGGCAACAAGACCGACGACAAGATCTACTACCGCCACACCGGCTATCCCGGCGGCATCAAGCAGCGCACGCCGCGCCGCCTGTTCGAGAGCAAGTTCCCGGAGCGCGTACTGGAGCTGGCGGTGGGCCGCATGCTCAAGCGCGGGCCGCTGCAGCGCAAGCTCATGCGCAATCTGAAAATCTATAAGGGTGCCGCGCATCCGCACGAGGCTCAGCAGCCCGAGCTGCTCGACGTGAAGTCGCTCAACCGCAAGAATGTGAGGGCGTGACCGCCATGGCAGACGCCAAGACCCTGGAAGACCTGGCCAGCCTGCAGGGCACCGAGACGGCTGCCCTGCCTGCGAGGAAGCTCGACGCGCAGGGCCGCGCCTACGCCACCGGCAAGCGCAAGAATGCGGTGGCGCGCGTCTGGATCAAGCCGGGGGTCGGCAAGATCACCGTCAACGCCAAGGCGTTCGACCAGTACTTCGCGCGGCCTGTCCTGCAGATGCTGCTGAGGCAGCCGCTGCAGGCTGCCAACCGCACTGATCAGTTCGACATCATGGCGACGGTGACGGGCGGCGGCCTTTCCGGCCAGGCCGGCGCGGTGCGCCACGGCATCTCCAAGGCGCTCACCTACTTCGAGCCGGAGCTTCGTCCCGTGCTCAAGAAGGGCGGGTTCCTGACGCGCGACAGCCGCGTGGTCGAGCGCAAGAAGTACGGTCGCGTGAAGGCCCGCCGCAGCTTCCAGTTCTCGAAGCGCTAAGCGGATCCTCGGCTCCATCCTCAGCGCGCCTGGCAGCCGCCGCTGCCGGGCGCGTTTGTTTATTCGACACCCGTTGACACGGCGCCGCACCGATCCCATAAAGCAGACCATGATCACGCAGGCAGACACGATGCTCCGACGCCGCCGTCCGTGCGACCCGCGACGGCGATGAAGAGCGTTCGCTCACAGTCTCTCTCGCAGGCCGCTTCCCCCGACGCGGCCTTTTTTGTTGCCTGATCGATCATCCCTGACCGAGCCCAAACTATGTCCGCCAACCGCAAGTCCACCGCCGCCAAAGCCGCAAAGCCGGTCGTCTATATCGACGGCGAGGCGGGAACCACCGGCCTGGAGATCCGCCGCCGGCTGGACGGCGTGGACGGCATTGCGGTGCGCAGCATCGCCGCCGACAAGCGCAAGGACGAGGCCGCACGGCTCGCCATGATGCGGGAGGCGGACCTCGTCGTCCTGTGTCTGCCCGACGCGGCCGCCATCGAGGCGGCCGCATGGCTGGCGACACTCGGAGACGCCGCACCGAAGGTGATCGACGCCAGCACGGCCCATCGCGTGGCGGACGGCTGGGTCTATGGCTTCCCCGAGCTGGACGCCGGCCAGGCCCTGGCCGTCCGGGCGGCCCGGCGGGTCTCGAACCCGGGCTGCTATCCCACCGGCGCCATCGCCCTCATCCGTCCGCTGGTCGATGCCGGGCTGATCCCTGCGGACTACCCCATCACCGTCAATGCCGTCAGTGGCTACAGCGGCGGCGGCCGCAGCATGATCGAGGCCTACGAGGCGGGCCAGGCCCCGCTCTTCGAGCTCTACGGGTTGACGCTTCAGCACAAGCACGTGCCGGAGCTGCAGAAGTACAGCGGGCTTAGCATGCGGCCCATCTTCGTGCCGTCGGTCGGCAACTTCCGGCAGGGCATGCTCGTCAGCGTGCCGCTGCACCTTGACGCCCTTCCGGCGAAGCCCGCCGCGCGCGACCTGGAGGCGGTGCTCGCCCGCCATTACGCTGGCGCCACCCGCGTCAAGATTCTGCCCGCCGACACCGCCGGTAGCAGCCGCCTCGACGCCCTGGCGCTCAACGGCACCGATAAGTTGGAGCTGCGCGTCTACGCGAACGAGCGGCACCGCCAGGCCGTCCTCGTGGCGCGGCTCGACAACCTGGGCAAGGGCGCCTCCGGCGCCGCGGTGCAGAATCTCGAGCTGATGCTGGGGTTGGTGTAGATTGGGTCAAGCGAAGCGCAGACCCAACACGTGTCCTGCACACCTGTGTTGGGTCTTCGGCTTCTCCTCGACCCAACCTACAGGCGCGCGGTAATCTCACCCGCCATGAGCCGCTACGACTTCGACGCCCAGCGCCTGTTCGTGAAGGCCGCCCTCATGGAGGGCGGCACGGTCGCCTGCACGCCGGCGCAGACCAACTACCTGCGCAATGTGCTGCGCCTCGGGGCCGGCGATGCCGTTCTCCTCTTCAACGGCCGCGACGGCGAATGGCGCGCCGATCTGGCCGAGGCGGGACGCCGCGGTACCACCCTCGCCGTGCAGGCCCAGACACGGCCGCAAGAGGGCGGACCCGATATCGACTACCTGTTCGCGCCGCTCAAGCGCGCCCGCCTCGACTACATGGTCGAGAAGGCCACCGAGATGGGCGTGGCGCGCCTCAGGCCGGTGCTGACGCGGCGCACCGTCGCCGAGCGGGTCAACACGGAGCGCATGCGCACCCATACCGTCGAGGCGGCCGAGCAGTGCGGCATCCTGCGCCTGCCCGAGGTCAGCGCGCCTGAGAAGCTGGAGCGCGTCGTGGCGGGCTGGGACGCCGGCCGCGCGCTGGTGTTCTGCGACGAGGACAGTGCCGAGCCCTGCCCGTTCACCGCATTGGCGCGCATCCCGCCCGGCCCCGTCGCCGTACTGATCGGCCCGGAGGGGGGATTCGATCCGGCCGAGCGTGAGCTTCTCTCATCCCAACCATTCGTCACGCGCATCTCGCTGGGTCCGCGCATCCTGCGCGCCGACACCGCCGCCGTTGCTGCGCTTGCGCTTGTCAACGCCGTGCTTGGGGACTGGCGCTAGCCATTGTGGCGCGAGGTGGACCGACCCACTACGCTGCGGCGACAAGGCTTGTGTGCGGCGCAGCTTTTCAACTAACAAAGGATTCCCGGAAGCCCCTCGCCAGCCCAGGACAAACGCCCCCGATGTCCACTCGTCAGGACACAGCGCCGAGCCAGCCGGTTGGCTCGCGCGACGATCTCGTCGCCTGGATCGCGGCGGGCTGCAAGCCGCCGCAGGACTGGCGCATCGGCACCGAGCACGAGAAGCTCTTGTTCCACGCCGACACACTGAAGCCGGTGCCCTATGAGGGCGAGCGGGGTGTGCGTGCCCTCATGCAGAGCCTGATCGACAGGTTCGGCTGGCAGCCCATCAAGGAAGGCGACACCATCATCGCCCTCAGGCGTCCGGAGGGCGAGCGCGGCGGCACGGTCTCGCTCGAGCCCGGCGGCCAGTTCGAGCTGTCGGGCGAGCCGCTCGCCACCGTGCACGAGGTGGCGGCCGAAACGCAGGCGCACCTCGACCAGTGTCTGCAGGTGGGCGCGCCGCTCGGCATCGGCTTCCTGGGTGTTGGCTTCGCGCCGGACTGGACGCTGGCCGAGATGCCGCGCATGCCCAAGCAGCGCTACGGGGTGATGACGGCCTACATGCCCAAGGTCGGCACCCGCGGCCTCGACATGATGTACCGCACCTGCACCATCCAGGTGAACCTCGACTTCGCCAGCGAGGCCGACATGGTGCAGAAGCTGCGTGTGTCGCTGGCGCTGCAGCCCGTCGCCACCGCCATCTTCGCCTGCTCGCCCTTCACCGAGGGTAGGCCCAACGGCTTCCTCTCCCTGCGCAGCGAGATCTGGCGCCACACCGACGCGGACCGCACTGGCATGCTGCCGTTCGCGTTCGAGCCGGGCATGGGCTTCGAGCGCTACGCCGACTACGCCCTCGACGTGCCCATGTACTTCGTCTACCGCGACGGCCGCTATATCGATGCCGCCGGCGCCTCGTTCCGCGACTTCCTGGCCGGCCGGCTGCCGCAGCTGCCGGGCGAGCGGCCGACGCTCGACGACTGGTCCGACCACCTCACCACGCTGTTCCCGGAGGTGCGCATGAAGCGCTTCCTGGAGATGCGCGGCGCCGACGGCGGGCGTTGGCGCCGCATCTGCGCCGTGCCGGCGTTCTGGGCCGGCCTTCTCTACGACCGCACGGCGCTCGACGCCGCCTCGGACCTGGTGCGTGACTGGACCGCGGAGGAGCGCCAGGCGCTGCGTGACGCGGTGCCTCGCACCGGGCTCAACACGCCGTTCCGCCGCGGCACGGTGCTCGACATGGCTCGCCAGGCGCTTGCCATCGCCCGCGACGGCCTCGCCCGCCGTGCCAACCAGGACACCCAGGGCAACGACGAGGCCAGGTTCCTGGAGCCGGTCGAGGCGATCCTGCGCGAGGGACAGAGCCCCGCCCAGGAGATGCTGGCCCGTTACGCGGGTCCGTGGCGCCGCAGCGTCGCGCCCCTGTTCACCGAGTACGCCTTCTGAATTCGACCGCGCCGCAAGGGTCGCACCAGAGAGCTTGTGGCGAGGTGAGCCGCCGGCGCCGCAGTCATTGCGGCGTGAAGGTGGTGATGTCCCCCGGCGGCTCGTTGCAGCAGGGGTGGGTGCGGAGCTTGCCGTAGGCCGCGAACAGCCTGGAGCCCAGGGCGCCGGCGCGCTCCATGTAGGTCTCCAGAAGGGATGCGCTGCAGGCGCGCCAGGCCATGATATCCTCCGGCCGCAGCTGGACGATGCGCATGCCTTTCTCGGCGGCGAGCGCGTAGGCCTCGGCACGGACCGTCGCGAAGCGCGCCCACATGTAGCTCTGGGCGTCCTGCCCCAACTCGGTAACGATCACCTGCTGGTCGGGCGTGAGCTTCTGCCAGGTCCGCTCATCGATCACCACCATGAACAGGCTGGGTGCGTAGCGCAGGTTGGTAATGGTATCGGCGACGCGCCACAGCTCGTGCTCGCGCACGGTCATGATGTCGGTCGCGATCGCCGCCAGCGTGCCCTTTTGCAGGGCAGCATAAGCCTCGGACGGCCGGACCCATTGCGGCAGGCCACCGCACTTGCTCAACAGCTCCTTGGCCTGGCTGTCGGCGGCGCCGACAGGTCGCACGACAAGGGTCACCGGGTCGTTGGCGGGCACCGTCTTCGAGACGAGGATGCTGGAGCCGTAGGGCTCCCACCACAGCACGCGGGCATTGGTGCGGAGCAGGATCTCCCGATCGATCAGCATTCGTATCTCGCTGTCGGTCCTGGTCGCCGCCTCGATCAGCGCGTCGAAGTTGAACAGGAAGGGCTGCAGGAACGAGGCGCAGAGCGGAACGTCCCTGGCGAATTCGGTCAGGGGGGTGGTGCCGATCTCGATCGTCCCCGATCTCACCGCATCCAGAACCTCGCTCTCCTGGTAGCGGCGGCCCGCGCCCTCGATCTCCACCCTGAGCGCGCCACTCGTGCGGGCTTGGAGCTGACGGGCGAACTCGCGCATGTTCTGTCCGGTCGGGCTGTCGAGCGAGATCGGCAGGCCCAGGCGCAGCGTGACGCTCTCCGCACGGGCGGCGGGAGGGGCAAGGAGGTCCAGCAGAGCGAGAAGCAGGGCAATAGCGACGCCCAGCGCCAGGCGCATCCTGGGTTCTCGTGCGCTCGGCGTGTGGTCGGCGATACTGTCCGCATTCCGCGTTATCAGAAGGAGCATGCGCGCTCCGCGACGGCCAGGATGGCGGGTGCGCCGTACGCGCCCGCCCACGACCCGGCGGCGCTGCGACCAGTCGTCGGCCCTGTCCCCGCGGTCGCCGCCACGTATCCCAGTCTGCATCGTATGCCCAAGCTGAAGGCCTTACATCGCAAATCCGCCGCGCCGGTAAGCACCCAACGGAACATCCGAGTGTGTCAAGCTTGTGGATGCGGGTGATGGCTCTCGTATTGTCCCCGTGGCCGTGCAGCAACCACCGCTGTGCTTGACTGGTCCCATGGCTTGGTCAAGCTTACGCTTCTGCGGGAAGCGACCCATTGGCGTCGGCACCAAAGGGCGCGCTCAGCCTGGTCAGCATGGCGCGTGGTGGCGGCGAGGTTGGGAGCATGCCGGATGCGCGCCAAACTCTCTGCGAGCACGCATTGCAGCCGGCCGCCTGCCAGCCCTTCAAGAGGAAACGTCACATGATCTCAACCGTGCGGTCGCTGCTGGCACTGGCCCTGGCCATGACACTGCCCGGTCTCGCTTCCACCGCCGCTGCCGCCGACTACCCCGACCGCCCCGTGCGTGTCATCGTCGGTTTCGGTCCGGGCAGTTCCGCGGACGTGTCGGCCCGCGTGGTCAGCGAGGAGCTGAGCCGGATCCTGGGGCAGCGGTTCGTCGTCGAGAACCGGCCCGGGGCCAGCAGCAACACCGCCGCTCTCGGCGTGGCCAAGGCCGACGCCGACGGCTACACGCTGTTCCTGGGCTCGGTGGCCAACGTGATCAACACCAGCCTGAAGACATCGAGCGTTGACCTGCAGAAGGACCTGAAGCCGGTCGCCCTCCTGTGCGCGTTGCCGAACATCCTGGTGGTGCACCCTTCGGTGAAGGCGACCAGCGTCAAGGAGCTGATCGCGCTGGCCAAGGCCGATGCCAACAAGCTCAACTACGGCTCGGCCGGCCCCGGCACGTCGCCGCACCTTTCAGCGGAGCTGTTCAAGACCATGGCCAGCGTGGACATGGTGCACGTGCCCTATACGGGCACGGCCCAGGCGGCGCAGGACCTGATCGCCGGGCGCCTGCAGCTGATGTTCGCCCCGGCCTCCACCGCCCTGCCGCAGATCGATGCTGGCAACCTGCGCGCGCTCGCTTGGAGCACCGCCACACGCGGCGCCAGCCTGCCTCAGCTGCCGACCGTCGCAGAAGCCGGGCTGCCGGGCTTCGAGACCGCCCTCTGGTTCGGCATTGTGGCTCCGGCCGACACTCCCGATGCGATCCGCGACCGGCTTGCCGAGGCCATTGGCCAGGCTGTCAAGTCCGAGGCCGTGCTCAAGGCGTTCCGAACGCAGGGCATCGAGCCACTCGACGGCGGGCCGGCGGCATTCGCCAGATACATCGCCGCCGAGACGGCGAGGTGGGCCGACGTGGCCGCCAAGGCCGGTCTGGTCAAACCCTGACCGGCCCGCGGCGACACGTAGACGGGGGGTCAACCCCTCGCCTCGACCTTGGGCATTGGACCAAGACGCCAGGCGCGAGGGGTCTGACCCTCGCCAGAGCTGAGACAAGGAGCGCATATGGCACGACTGCTTGCATCCGAATGCCGGCCCTTCTTCGATGCGGTTGCGGAGAAGGCGAGAGAGATGGCCGCACCGGTCTCCATCGCCGTGGTCGGCCCCGAAGGCCACCTCATCGCCCTCGAGCGCATGGACGACGCGGGCTTCATCACGCCGGAGACCGCCTGGGCCAAGGCCTACACCGCCGCGGCGTTCCGCTCCATGAGCCCGCGGTTCCCCGACGGCCTGGTGATCCAGAAATGGTTCCAGGAGCGCAACCCGCAGATGATGGTGGCTGCGGCCATCATCTCCGGGGGCCGGGTCGTCGCCTCCGGAGGGTGCGCCCCGATCTTCAAGGGCGACGAGATGGTCGGCGCCTACGGCATCAGCGGCGGCACCTCCGATCAGGACGAGGTGATGGCCCGCTACGCCCGAGAGAAGGTCGGCTGGGCGCATACGCCGACCCACGACACCACGCCGGAGAGCCTGAAGGCCCACATCAACGAGCTCTACGAGCGCGCCGGCCTCGCCGGCCGCAAGCTGTGAGGCCGGAGCGATCGGGGTCAGACCCCTGGCCAAGGCGTCT
>Ga0209382_10005476_pt1 | contig 16529 bp, 18 predicted proteins | sample SoiMetdeltSBSDD5_FD_187599 | JGI IMG/M metagenome (GOLD analysis project Ga0209382, IMG submission 187599) | Bulk soil microbial communities from a Populus tree surrounding site in Tennessee, USA - Soil MetaG P. deltoides SBSDD5 (SPAdes) (version 2) | ecosystem: Environmental > Terrestrial >...
CCGCGGGGTCCTGGTCGCCAGCGTCCTCAAGGGGGGCGTCGCCGAGCGCGCCGGCCTGAGGCGCGGCGACATCCTCCAGGCGCTCGACGGCGTGCTGGTCCCCCACCTGGCGGAGTTCAAGGGGGGCAGCGGGCGGGAGATCCGATCGTTCACGATCTGGAGGGACGGGGAAACGAAAACGGTTGCTACGCCTTGAACAGGGCGGCGGCGTCCTGCGGGAAGCGGCGCTCGCGCATCGAGCGGATCAGCCGCTCGACGTCGTAGGGAAATTTCCTGAACTGCACCTCGACGCTGCCGTTCACCGTGATCACCACGTAGCCGGTGCGCGGGTCGTCCCCTTCCGGGTAGCCGACGCTGCCGGCGTTCACGAAATGCCGGCCGTCCACGATGCGATGGTACGGACGGTGCGTGTGGCCGAAGACGAGGACGTCGGCGTCGGCCGCCTCTCCCATCTCACGGAAGTAGTCCTGGTCGCGGTCCTCCCACATGCAGGCGGTCATGTCGATCGGGTTGGCGTGCACCAGCACCGTCCGCCGCCCCGACGGCTCCTGCCGCTGCTCGAACGGCAGGTCGGCCAGGATCTCCCGCGTGCGGCGCCCCGTCCGCTCGAGCGTCCACGCATAGGCGAGACTCTCCAGACGGCGCCTGCGCGCGTCTCCGCAGTGACCCCCGAAGTCCTCCGCCCCGGCCGACACGCTCTCGTCCAGGTTGCCGCGCACGCCCTCGATCTTCTCGGCTTTCAGCATCTGGACGGTCTCGTCGGGGAACGGGGCGAACCCGACCAGGTCCCCGGTGTGCAGGATCAGGTCGTAGCCTTCGGCGCGGCATTCGCGCAGGACGACTTCGAGGGCGGGAAGGTTTCCGTGGATGTCGCCGAGCACGATGAGCTTCATGGCCGTGATGTCATCCTACCACGGCGAAACGGACGCAGAAGTCGCGGCGTTACGCCGCTTGATCGGACAGGAGGGTCGGGTTGAAGGAGAGCAGCGGGAGATTCTCCTCCTGCGAGGTGCGCGGATTCCTGAACGGGATGAACCCGCGGTCGCGGTCTTCCTTGGCGTACAGGCCCGCGGCGATCTGGTTCAGCTGAGCGGCGATCCTCCCGGCTTCCTGCCGCGCCTCCGGGACGGTGCCGTGCAGGACGATGGTGAGGCCGCTCACCTCGTGCAGCTCGACCGGACCGGGGTCCTTGTGGTCGCGCAGGTACTCCTCGACGGTGCTGGTGAACTGCCGGTAGGCCTCGCTGACCTTGAACTCGCCGTATTTCTTGCGGAAGATGTCCATGGCGCGCGGGTTCCACTCGAGGTTCACGATCTGGCTCTCCTCGCCGCGGGCGCGCCTCTGCAGGTGCTCTTCCATCACCCCCTGGGCGTGGCCGGGCCGGGCAGCCCGGAGCCCCAGGAGCCGCGCGATCGTCTTGGCCAGATCCTTGGTGCTGAACGGCTTGGTGATGTACTCGTCCGCGCCGCAGTCCTTCCCCCAGTAGACGTCCTGCTGGCCGCTCTTGGCGGTGAGCATGATGACGGGCACGTCGTGGGTGGACCGCTCGGTCTTCACGCGGCGGCAGACCTGGAAGCCGTTCACCTTGGGCATCATGACGTCGATGATCACCAGGTCGGGCTTCTCCTCGGAGACCATGGCCAGCGCCTGCTCGCCGTCCTCGGCCAGCACGACGGTGTAGCCGTCGGTCTCGAGGCTCATCTTCAGGATCTCGCGGATGTTCGGAGAGTCGTCGGCGATCAGGATCTTACCGGCCATGGTCGTGTCTCCGCATCACGCCGTCGCCCGGCCGCGCCCTTCGGCGGCCTGCGCCGCCCGGGCTCGCGCCGAGGCCTCGTCGAGGAGCGACAGCATCATCTGCAGGCCCTTGCCGAGCATGTCGAGGAGCCGCACCTGCTCGTCGGTCAGCTTGCCGAGGCGCCCTGACTCCAGGAGCTCGACCGCGCCGCTCATCGAGGTCAGGGGCGTGCGCAGATCGTGCGACAGCTGCCGGATCGCGTCCCCCTCGCGCGGCCCGAGGCCGAACACCTCGGTGATCTCCATCACCAGCGCGGCGATGCTCCCGTCGCCCGCCGTTCCGACCGGGACGACGGAGACCGAGTAGAAGCGCTGCTTCTCGGTGACCACCGAGACGAGGCGATGGGCCCGCGCGGACAGGCGCCGCGCGTCGTCGATGGCGGCGGCGATCCCCTCGAGCAGGACGTCCAGATCCTCCTCGTCGGGCGGCACGCGCGCCGGAACGGGCAGGCGCAGGGCCGTCTCCCAGCCGCTCGAGCGCACGACCCATCCGGATCGATCGACCACCAGGAGCGCGGCCCCCAGGTCGAACTGCTCCAGCCCCGGCACCGGCGCGCTCTCTTGTGGAGCAGGCTCCGGACCGCGCGCCGCGCCGCGGGGCCGCGCCGCGCGGAACTCGCCGCCGCGCGCCACGCCTCTGCGTTCCTTCTCCCGACCCGTGTCGTCCGATCTCGCTGCGGAAGATTTCCTGGCCATGCGATCGAGCCTCCGGTCCCCTCCTCGCCGGGGACGGCAGACGAAAGTTCTCTCGGGCAATATAGGGTCGTGGTGGCTCATCGCAAGAGAAAATGGCCTACGACCGTGGAGGTGGGCCGAGCGCATTCATTGGGGAGATGCCCCTCCCGGTTACGATCGGGGGCCTCCCGCATCGATTTCCCGCCCATGCGCCGAATATCTCATTGAGATTCAAAGGTTTAGCGGATCGCCTCCCCGACCGACCTCCACGGATGTAGGGCATTTTCCGGGATGGCGCCGCCAAGGATCTGACGCGGGGCCGATCTGCTACAGCTCCCCTGCCAGTACGCGGCTGAGGGTGGCGGAGTCGATGTTCGAGCCGGACAGGACGACGCCGACGGTCTTGCCCGCGAGGGTCTCCCGCAGGCGGAACAGGCCGGCCAGGCCGGCGGCCCCGGCCCCTTCGGCGAGATTGTGGGTGGTTTTCAGGTACAGCCGGAGGGCGGCCGCGATCTCCCCTTCCGTGGCCGTGACGAACCCGGCCAGGCCGGCCCGGAGGGCGGGAAACGTCATCTCATAGGTGTTTCGGGTCGCCAGGCCGTCCGCGAAGGTGTCGGCCGAGTCCTTGGAGAGCGGCTGCCCCCGGTGCCACGAGTCGTGGATGGCGGAGGCCCTCTCGGCCTGGACCCCGTAGACCTTGAGGTCGGGGCGCAGCTCGCGGGCCACGACCAGGGCGCCGACCGCCTGCGAGCCCCCGCCGACCCCGATCACCAGGGCGTCGAGGCGAGGGGCCTCCTCCAGGATCTCGAGCGTCAGCGTGGCTGCCCCGGCGATGACCGTCTTGTCGTTGGTCGAGTGGGCCAGGTAGAGTCCCCGTTCGGCCCGCAGCGCCTCGGCGGTGCGCACGACCTCGTCGTAGTCGCGCCCTCCCTCGATGAGCTCGACGCCGAAGCCGCGCATCGCCTCGTTCTTCTCGGGATTGTTGCCGGCGGGAACGCAGATGGTGACCCGGGCGCCCAGGAGGCTTCCCGCCCAGGCCACCCCGAGCCCGTGGTTTCCACGCGTGGCGGCGACGAGGCCGCGCCGCCGCGTCTCGTCCGGCAGGGCGCTCACCAGGGACAGGCCGTTGCGCGCCTTGAACGAGTTGGTCGGGTTGTGGTTCTCGTGCTTGACGAGGACGCGGATCCCTCCGCCGACCGCCTGGTCGAGCGCCGGGTACGATCGAAGCGGGGTCTTCGGCAGGAACGGCGCCAGGCGCCGCCGCGCCTCGAGCACGTCCTGGAAGGCGATCGGCCACGGGGTGGCGCGAAGGTCGCTGCCGCCTCCGGGGGATGTCATGGCACGGCGAGGAGCGTGCGCGCCCTGGCGCGCGGCCGTCTCAGATCCTGCAGCACTTCCGCGACCAGGCCGTCGTCCACGTGGACGGCGTAGTCCCCCCGCAGGCTGGTCATGCTGCCTATCCTCGCCGGCAGGGAATAGGCGATGCGCCCGTGCCGGTTCTTCTTGTCGTGCCGTGCCACTTCGAGGATCCGGGCCGGCGTGAACCCGTGCGGGATCGCGGTGGGCAGCCCCGCCCGCTCGCACAGGGCCTGGATCCGCGCCGAGGCGGCGGAGGCCAGGATCCCGGCGCGGACCGCCAGGCGCGCCTCGGCCACCATGCCGATCGACACCGCCTCGCCGTGCGCCACGCGGAAGCCGGAGAGGGTCTCGATCGCGTGGCCGATGGTGTGGCCGAAGTTCAGGATCTTGCGGCGGTTCGACTCGCGCGGGTCGGCGCTGACCACGCGGGCCTTGATGCGGCAGCAGGCCTCGATCACCCGCGCCATGACGTCGGGCTCGCGCTTCAGGATCCGGTCGAGGTGGGTCTCCAGGGACGAGAACAGGGCGCGGTCGGCGATGACGCCGTACTTGATCACCTCGGCCAGGCCGGAGGTGTAGTGCCTGGCGGGCAGGGTCTTCAGGTGGTCGACGTCGATGTAGACCGCGGCCGGCTGGTGGAACGCGCCGATCAGGTTCTTCCCCGCGGGATGGTTGATGCCGGTCTTCCCGCCGATCGCCGAGTCGACCATGCCGACGAGGGTCGTGGGAATCTGCACGCAGGGGATGCCGCGCTTGAAGGTGGCCGCCACGAAGCCGGCCAGGTCGCCGACCACCCCGCCTCCCAGGGCCACCAGCGCGGTGTCGCGGCCGGCCCCCAGGCGGATGATGCCGTCCTCGATCTCGTCGCGCACGCGGCGCGACTTGCTCCCTTCCCCTGCGGGGAAGGAGATGAGATCGGCGCTCAGGCCGCGGCGCCTGAACGCCCCGAGGAGCGATTCCCCCTGGCGATGGAGGTGGGCGTCCGTGATGATGACGTAGCGCTGCCCCAGGGGGCGCTTGCGCAGGGCCACGGTCAGCCGGGGCTGAAGGCCCCGCCCGATGCGGACCTCGTACGACTCGTCCGCCATCCTGCGCAGGGGGACCTGGACGCGGATCATTTCTACCGCCCCGCTTCTCCCTGGCCGATCGTGCTCAGGTCCCGGACATAGCCGTCCACGAGCTCGCGCTGCGTGCGGTCGTCCAGGGAACGGGAGACCAGGCGCTCCGCCGCCTGGATCGCCAGGTCCGCCACCTGGCGCCTGAGGTCCTCCATCGCCTTCTTCTGCTCGTACTGGACCTGCTTCTTCCCCTGCTCGACGAGGTCCTGGGCCTCCTTGCGGGCCTGGGCCAGGATCTCGCCGCGCACGACCTCCGACTCGCGCTTCCCCTGCTCGATCAGGGCCGCGACCTCGCGCCGGGCCTGCGCCAGGGTCTCCTGATGCCGGCGCGAGGACTCCTCCGCCTCGGTCCTGGCCTTCTGCGCCTGGTCGAGCGACTCCTTGATGGTCTTTTCCCGCTCCTCGAGCGTCGCCAGGAGCGGGCCCCAGGCGAACTTGCGCAGGAGGAACGCCAGGACCACGAAGGTGACGAGCGTCCAGAAGATCGTTCCGAACTCGGGTGTGATGAGGCGCGCCCCCATGACCGTCTCCTTTTACTTCACCGCCAGCAGAATGCAGACGACCAGGGCGAAGAGCGTGGCCCCCTCGATGAGGGCGGCCGCGATGATCATCGCGTTCCGGATGTCGCCTGACGCCTGTGGCTGCCTCGCGGTGCCGTCCATCGCGGCCGCCGCCAGCCGACCGATTCCCGCCGCACCGCCGATGATGGCCAGCCCCGCGCCGATCCCGGCGGCGAAATGCGCCAGTGAGTTGCCCAGCTCCATGCCCCGTTCCTCCTTGGAATGTGACCAACCGGCCGGCCCCCCGCGGGCCGCCCGTCCTTTCAGAAACCGATCAATGCGATGGATGCACCGTCATGCCGATGAACAACGAGGTCAGCATCGTGAAGATATACGCCTGCAGGAAGGCCACCAGGAGCTCGATGCCGTTGATGAACAGGGCGAACGGAACCGTCAGGATCGCCCCGACCCACCATTTTTGCAGGATGAAGACCATGCCGATGAGGGACGCGATGACCACGTGCCCCGCCGTCATGTTGGCGAACAGCCGCACGCACAGGGCGAACGGCTTGGTGAACAAGCCGAGAATTTCGACCGGGATCATGATCGGCATCAGCCAGATCGGCAGGCCGTGCGGCACCAGGTTCCTGAAGTGGCCGACGACGCCGTGCTCGCGCATCCCCGAGACCTGGATCATGATGAACGCCATCCCCGCGAGCCCCGCGGTCACGCCGATGTTCCCGGTGGCGGTCGCCATGTACGGGAAAAGACCCAGCAGGTTGCAGAACAGGATGAACACGAACGTGCTGAGCAGGTACGGCACGAAGCGGTCCCCCTCGTGGCCGATGTTCTTGCGCGCCAGATCGTCGCGCACGAAGACCACGATCGCCTCCATGACGTTGTGCATGCCGCGCGGCGCGGTGGAGCGCCGGCGGGTCGCCAGCCAGAGGACCAGGACGACGAGCGCGAAGACGATCCACATCATGACCGCGTGCTTGGTGATCGGCAGGGCCCAGGGACCGATGTGCAGGGTCGGCAGGTGGACCTCCCCCACGAACGGCAGCTCGAGGCTCTGCGAGTCGAGGATGTGGTGGAAGATGAAATCGCCGGCCTGGAACGGCCCCTCGTGCGCCCCCTCCGCGACGGCATGGACGGCTCCCGCGGCCGCGTGCGCGCCCCCCTCGACCGCCGGGGTACCGGCGGCCGCCGCGGTCTCCGCCGCGTGTCCCGCCGCTTCCTGAGCCATCATCCGCCTGTCCTCCGACCCGCCGACTGCCGCAGCGCGAACCGCATCTCCAGCACCTGGAACACCACGTAGAAGCCGAGGAGCGACACCGCCGAGGCGACCAGGTCGAACGCCCCGCGCCGCAGCCCCACCACGATGAGCACTCCCCCGAACACCGCGAGGCGCCCGAGGATCCCGAGCATGAGCGCCCCGAAGAACTGCGTCTGCCCGCGCCCCGACGACCAGTCCAGGAGCGCCATCCCGCTGATCGCCCCGAGCGACGCCAGCGCAGCGCCCAGGAGCACCCCGCGCTCTACGGGGCCGGCGATCCCGCCGCGCCAGGCCACGAACGCGCCGGAGACGGCCGCGGCGATCAGGAGCATCAGCGCGGCGTAGCGCAGGATCACGCGCCGTCCCCTCCCGGCTTGCCCCCGCCCGGCGGGAGGACCAGGCGGAAGAAATTCACGAAGCCGCCGATCATCCCCAGGATCAGCCCCGCCAGGAGCAGCCAGGGCTTCGTCCCGAACCGCCCGTCGAGCCACCACCCGATCGCCCCGAAGGCCACCATCGGGGCGACCAGCATCGTGCCGACCTGTCCGTACTTCAGCGCGTCGTCGAAGGGCCTCGGGCTCACGACGCCCAGGGCGCCAGAGACAGGATCGACTTCGACGCGAACGCGATGATGGGCTGCGGATAGATGCCGAACACCAGCGTGAACACGATGCACGCCAGGAGCGCCGCGCGCTGTCCCCAGGACGGCGCGAACCGCTCGGCGTCCTCCGGCGCCTTGATGTACATGTTCACGACGACGCGGATGTAATAGTAGAGCGAGATGGCGCTGTTGATCACCGCCACGACCGCCAGCCACGCATAGCCGGCCTTGATCGCCGCGCCGAACAGGAACCACTTGCCGATGAAGCCCGCGGTCGCCGGGATGCCGGCGAGCGACAGCATGAAGACCAGCATCGCGAAGGCGGCCCAGGGGGCCCTCCGCGACAGCCCCGCGAAGTCCGCCACCCGGTCGCCCGCCACCTGCTCCCGGCGGAGCGCGATCACCAGGGTGAAGGCCCCGATGTTCACGAAGGTGTAGATGAGCAGGTACAGAAGGACGGCGGTCAGCCCGTACTCGCGGGTCTCGACCGTGCCCTTGAGCCCCACCGCGATCAGGCCCAGGAGGACGTAGCCGGCGTGCGCGATCGACGAGTAGGCGAGCATCCGCTTCATGTTGTCCTGCAGGATGGCGGCGACGTTGCCCAGCGTCATGCTGGCCACCGCCAGGATCGCCAGGAGCGTGGCCCAGCGGTCGCCGATGGACAGGAAGCCGGTCGAGAACAGGCGCGCCAGCACCACGAAGGCCGCCGCCTTCGAGCCGGTGGACAGGAAGGCGGTCACCGGGGTCGGCGCCCCCTCGTAGGCATCCGGGATCCACATGTGGAACGGCACCGCCCCGATCTTGAAGCCCAGCCCGACGATCAGGAGGATGACGCCCAGGACGAAGATCGGGGCGTCGGGCGAGGCCATGGCGATCCGGGCATGCGACCCGCCGATCCGGGTGAGGAGCGTCGTCCCCGTCGTGCCGTACACCAGCGACAGGCCGTACAGGAAGATGCCGGTCGAGAACGACCCGAGCAGGAAGTACTTGAGCGCCGCCTCGTTCGACTTCCGGTTGGTCTTCAGGAAGCCGACGAGGATGTAGAACGCCAGGGCCATCGTCTCGATCGACACGAAGATGGTGACCAGGTCCATCGCGGAGGCCATGAACATCATGCCCGCGACCGCGAACAGGATCAGGGCGTAGTACTCCCCCACGTTGGCGTGCTCGTAATCCAGGTAGCGGCTCGAGACGAGGATCGTGAGCATCGCCGCGAGCAGGAAGACCACCTTGAAGAAGATGCTGAACGCGTCGACCACGAACATGCCGTTGAAACCGACCGTCAGCGAGTTGTGAAGGAGCCCGAGGCCGAAGCTCCATACGAAGCTCAAGACCGCGAGGAGTGTCATGCCGCAGGCAAGAAGCGACAGGCCCGGCGCCCAGATCGCCTTCCCGCGGTCGGACAGGCTCGAGAGGACGAGCACGAAGAAGGCGCTCAGGACGAGCACCAGCTCCGGGCCGATCAGGTGCAGGTCGCTCGGGTCGAACGGCGTCATCGGCCCTGCGCCCTCCCCTGGACCGTCGTGGCTTCAGCCGTCTGCGCGGCGGCCTCGCCGGCCGCCAGGCGCGCGGCGATCTCGGCCACGGGCTTCTCGAGGATGCGGAACAGCGGCTTCGGGTACAGGCCGATCCAGAAGCAGCAGACCACGATGGGGGCGAGCGTCATGATCTCGCGGAAATCGAGGTCCTTCAGCTTGGCGTTCTCGGGGTTGTCGAGCTTGCCGAACATGGTGCGCTGGTAGAGCCACAGCATGTAGGCCGCCCCCAGGACGATCCCCAGGGCGCCGCACACCACCCAGAACATCCCCCCCACGTGCAGGCCCAGGACCTCGAACCCGTAGCCGGCCGGGATGCCGTAGGCTCCCACCAGGATGGTGAACTCGCCGATGAAGCCGTTGAGCGTCGGCAGGCCGATCGAGGACATGGTGATGATCATGAACAGGGTGGCGTAGATGGGCATCTGCTTCGACAGGCCGCCGAACTCGCTGATCATCCGCGTGTGGCGCCTTTCGTAGATCAGGCCGACGAGGAGGAAGAGCGCCCCGGTCGAGAGGCCGTGGTTGATCATCTGCAGGATGCCGCCGTTCAGGCCCGGCTGGTTGAGGGCGAACACCCCGAGCATGCAGAAGCCGAGATGGCTGACCGAGGAGTAGGCCACCAGCTTCTTCCAGTCCTTCTGCACCATGGCGACCAGCGCCCCGTACAGGATCCCGATCACCGAGAGGGCCAGCATGTGGGGCAGGTAGTGCTTCGTGGCGGCGGGCAGCATCGGCAGCGAGAACCGGACGAACCCGTAGGTGCCCATCTTCAGGAGCACGCCGGCGAGGATCACCGAGCCTGCGGTCGGCGCCTCGACGTGCGCGTCGGGCAGCCAGGTGTGGAACGGGAACATCGGCACCTTGATGGCGAACCCGACGAAGAACGCCAGGAAGACCCACTTCTGCATCTCCAGCCACTCGGGGTTGTTCAAGGGGCCGAGGACGCGGATGAACTCGGTGATGTCGAAGGAGTACCCGCCGCCTGTTACTTGAGGATAGTAGAAATAGACCGCCAGGATCCCGAGGAGCATCAGGACCGACCCGAGCAGGGTGTACAGGAAGAACTTGATGGCGGCGTACAGCTTCCGCGGCCCGCCCCAGATGCCGATCAGGAAGTACATCGGCACCAGCATCGCCTCCCAGAAGATGTAGAACAGGAAGAAGTCGAGGGAGATGAACACGCCCATCATGCCGGTCTGCAGGAGCAGCATGAAGATGTAGTACTCCTTGACGCGCTCGGTGACCGCCGTCCAGGACGACAGGATCGACAGGAAGCCCAGGAAGGTGGTCAGGAGGAGGAGCAAAAGCGAGATGCCGTCGATGCCGATGTAGTACTGGACGCCGATCGAGGGGATCCAGGAGACGCGCTGCTCGAACTGGAAGCCGCCGCGCTCGGCGTCGTACAGGAAGAACAGCGGCACGGACAGGATGAAGTCGGCCAGGGCGATCCAGGTCGCCGCGTGCATGATCAGGCCCTTCTTCTCCTTGTGGACGGCGAGGAGGAGCAGGGCCCCGAGAAGCGGCAGGAAGGTGACGATGTTCAGGACGTTGTCGACATACCATTGCGGCATCTTTCAATCCCCCGCGTTCAGTGGCCCGTGGAGAGCAGGTAGACGCTCACCAGGACGAAGATCCCGAAGATCATGGCCGTGGCGTACGACTGCACGAATCCGGTCTGCACCTTCCGGAACATCCAGGAGAACCCGCGCACGGTGTATCCGGCCAGGTTGACCAGCCCGTCCACCACGTAGGTGTCGAAGCCGACCGAGATGTAGGACGTGGCGAGCGTGACGTAGCCGGCGGCGTTCACCACGCCGTCCACGGCCCACTTGTCGAACAGGAACGCGCCGCGGCACAGGGCATAGTAGGGGGCCAGGACGATCTTCCCGTACAGCTCGTCGACGTAGTACTTTTCGGCCAGCAGCCGGTAGAGCCCGCGCAGCCGCCCGGCCAGAAGCGCCGGCATCTCCGGCCGGCGCTCGTAGAAGATCCAGCCGAGGAGCAACCCGGAGACGGCGATGAGCAACGACACGGCCATGAGCCCGATCTCCAGGCCCGTCGCGTGGACCGCCTCGTGGCCATGCGCCGCCCCGCCCGCCTCGAAGACAGGGGCGAGATACCGCCCGAAGCGATCCGCCATGCCGTCCGTCCAGGCGATGGCGCCAGGGATGCCGACGAAGCCGCCGATCGCGGCGAGCACCGCCAGGACGGCCAGCGGCACGGTCATCGAGCGCGGCGACTCGTGCAGGTGGTGCCGCGCCTCCTCGGAGAAGCGCTCCTCGCCGCGGAACACCAGGATGTAGAGCCGCCACATGTAGAAGGCGGTCATCCCCGCGGTGACAGCACCGATGAGCCACAGGATCGGGCTCCGGTTGAACGCCGCCCAGAGGATCTCGTCCTTGGAGAAGAACCCGGAGAGCGGGAAGATCCCGGCGATGGCCAGGGTCGCGATGACGAACGTGTGGTGCGTCCAGGGGACGTGCTTGTCGAGCCCTCCCATCTTGCGGATGTCCTGCTCGCCGGACAGGGCGTGGATGACCGAGCCGGCCCCGAGGAACAGGAGCGCCTTGAAGAAGGCGTGCGTCATGAGATGGAACGCCGCCGCCGAGAACGCTCCGACGCCGGCCGCCAGCATCATGTAGCCCAGCTGCGAGACCGTCGAGTAGGCCAGGACCTTCTTGATATCGGTCTGCACCAGGGCGATGCTCGCCGCGAAGAGCGCGGTCAGGGCGCCGACGATCGCCACGGTCAGCATCGCCCCGGGAGCGTGCAGGTACAGGGGGGCCATGCGGCAGGTGACGTAGACGCCGGCGGTCACCATGGTCGCGGCGTGGATGAGGGCCGAGACCGGCGTCGGGCCCGCCATGGCGTCCGGCAGCCAGACGTACAGCGGAATCTGCGCCGACTTGCCGCACGCCCCCACGAACAGGAGGAGGGCCGCCGCGGTGCACACGCCGGTGGGGAGCCCCCCGACCTTCGCCAGGATCCCCTGGATGTCGAGGGTCCCCGTGGCCCAGAACAGCGTCAGCATCCCCAGGACGAAGCCGACGTCGCCGATCCGGTTCGTGATGAACGCCTTGCGGCCCGCGTCGGCGCACGACATGCGGGTCTTCTCGTCGAACATGCGGTCGTAGTAGAAGCCGATGAGCAGGTACGAGCAGAGGCCGACCCCCTCCCAGCCGACGAACACCACCGGGAGGGACGCCCCGAGCACCAGGGTGAGCATCATCGCCATGAACAGGTTGAGGTAGGCGAAGAACCGGGCGTGGGCCGGCGGCGGCTCGTGCGCCATGTAGCCGGTCGAGTAGACGTGGATCAGGAAGCCCACTCCGGTCACGACCAGGAGCATGACGGCGGACAGCGGGTCGAGGGCGAACGCCCAGTCGACGCTCATCTCCTCCCCCGACGCCGAGCGCCCCATCGGCATCCAGGAGCCGAGCACCTGGGTCACGCGGTGGGCGTCCGCGTCCACGGTCAGTCCCGGCGCCGCGGGGAGCTGCGCCGCGCCACCGAGGCCCAGGACGGCCCCCAGGGAGACGAGGAACGACAGGAGGACCGCGCCGCAGGCGACGTACCCGACCGCCTTGCGCGGCAGGACGCGCCCCCCGAGCAGGCCGTTGATCGCGAAGCCCGCCGCCGGGAAGAGCGGGATCATGAAGAGCCATCCGAGAAACGCCACGCCCGCCCCCTCAGCCTTTCATGATGTGGACTTCGTCCACGTGGATGGTGTCGCGGTTCCGGAACAGGGCCAGGACGATGGCCAGGCCGACGGCCACCTCCCCCGCCGCCACGGCGATGGTGAAGATGCTGAACACCTGGCCGGACATGGCGTGCAGCCTCTGGCCGAACATGATGAAGTTGATGTTCGCGGAGTTCATCATCAGCTCGATCGACATCAGGATGACGATGGCGTTCCTCCGGGTCAGGACCCCCAGGACCCCGACGGCGAAGAGCAGCAGGCTGAACACCAGGATGTGGCTCGGCGGAACCGGCATCGTCTCCTCGGCTCAGTACTTCTGGCGCGCCAGGACGATGGCGCCGATCATCGCCACGAGCAGCAGGACCGAGGCGATCTCGAAGGGGAGGAGAAAGTCGCTGTACAGCGCCACGCCGATCGCCTGCAGGTTGCCCCCCTCGGGCCGGAGCTGGACCGCCTGCATCGGCGCGTCGGCGACCAGCGGCGTGCGCCCGTAGAGATAGAGGATCAGGCCGATCGCCGAGGCCCCGAGCACCCCCGAGACCGTGGCGTGCACCCGGACGCCCGGGGCCCCCAGGTCCTTCAGGTTCACCAGCATGATGACGAACAGGAACAGGACCATGATCCCCCCGGCGTAGACCAGGACCTGGACCGCCGCCACGAACTCGGCGCGCAGCAGGATGTACACCGCCGCCACGCACAGGAAGGTCAGGACCAGGTAGATGGCGGAGTGGACCACGTTGCGGCCGGCGATCACCATCACCGCCGACAGCAACGCGATCGACGCCAGGATGTAGAAGATGACCGCCGCCGGCTCCACGCCCTACTCCTTGTAGTCCTTCGGGTCCATGCCGTTGAGCAGGGTCTTGAGGGGCGCCACGAACCCCTCCCTCTTGAAGTCCGCCATCTCGTAGTCGTGGGACATGTAGATGGCCGTGAGCGGCTTGGTCGGGCAGGGGTCGACGCACAGCCCGCAGAAGCAGCAGCGCTCGTAGTTGATCTCGAACGACACCAGCCGCTTCCCCTTCCCGTCCGGCTTCTTCTCGGACACGATGTGGATGCAGTTGTCCGGGCAGACGGTCTCGCACAGGTGGCAGGCGATGCACAGCTCCTCGCCGTTCTCCGGGTGGAAGCGCAGGCGCGGCACCCCCCGGAAGCGCGGCGAGAGCTCCACCCGCTCCTTGGGATACTCGACCGTGATGTGCGGCCGGAACTGGTTCTTCAGGGTGACCCAGAGCCCGACCCACAGCTCCAGGAGGAACAGCATCTTCACGAACTCCCGGAGACCGGAGGCCGGCTTCACGTCCATGATCTTCGCCACGAACTCACCCCGCGATGACGATCGCCAGCCCCGTGCCGATCACGTTCAGGATCGACAGGGGAATGAGCCACTTCCAGCCGAGCGCCATCAGCTGGTCGTAGCGGTACCGCGGGTACGTGCCGCGGAACCAGATGTACAGGAACAGGAAGAACGACACCTTGAGCGAGAACCAGAACATGCCGGACACCGCCGGCATGTGCCAGCTGGCGAGGCCCATCACGTCGCTGCGCGCGATCAGGACGCCGAGCGCCGTCCCGGCGATCCCTCCCGCGAACATCAGGCGCAGGCCACCCCCCAGCCGCTGGTCGACGAGCCAGCCCAGGAAGGCGCCGGCGACCAGGGGCCCCAGCACCAGCCAGCCGTTCTCGAGGAAGTCCAGCCCGGACGCGTTCGGGAACGGCCGGAGCCAGCCCCCGAAAAAGAGGATGGTCGCGATGGACGAGACCACGATCATGTTGGTGTATTCGGCCAGGAAGAACAGCGCGAACTTCATCCCGGAGTACTCGGTGTGGAAGCCGGCCACCAGCTCGGCCTCCGCCTCCGGCAGGTCGAACGGCACGCGGTTGGTCTCCGCCACGGCCGCGATGAAGTAGCAGAAGAAGCCGAGGATCTGCGGGAGGACGTACCAGACGCCCGCCTCCTTCTGGGCGTTCACGATCCCGACCATCGACGCCGTCCCCGTCAGCATCATGACCCCGACGACGGCGAAGCCGAGCGGCACCTCGTAGGAGATCATCTGGGCCGACGAGCGCAGCGCCCCCAGGAGCGAGTACTTGCTGTTCGACGCCCAGCCCCCCAGGATGATGCCGTAGATCCCGAGCGAAGAGATGGACAGCAGGAAGACGAGCGCGATGTTGATGTCGGTGATGAACGGCCGCACCGTGTAGCCGAAGAGCGTGAACGACTCGGAGGCGAACGGGATGACCGCCAGCGCGGTCAGCGCCGGGATGACGGTGACGATCGGCGCCAGGGTGAACAGGAAGCGGTCCGATTTCTCCGGGATGGTGTCTTCCTTGATCAGGAGCTTCACGGCGTCGGCGATCGGCTGCAGGAGCCCGTGCCAGCCGACGCGGCGCGGCGCCAGCCGCACCTGCATGAAGCCAAGCACCTTGCGCTCCACCAGCTGCAGGTAGGCGATGAGCAGCGGCAGGACCATCAGGATCACCAGGATCTGGGCGGCCGGAATCAGGATCGACTGGATGAGGCCCGTCTGGTCCATGGTCCCTCTACCGGTCCACGTCGCCGAGGACGATGTCGATCGACCCGATGACCGCCACGATGTCGGCGATGAGCAGCCCCTTGCACATCAGCGGCAGCGCCTGGAGATTGACGAACGAGGGGGAGCGGAAGCGCATGCGGTACGGCATCTCGCCGCTCTTGTGGACGATGTAGAACCCCTGCTCGCCGCGCGGGCTCTCGACCACGTGGTACACCTCGCCCGTCGGCGGCTTGATGTACTTCGGCACCTTGGCGCGGACCTCCCCTTCGGGCAGCCTGTCCAGGGCCTGCCGGACGATGCCGCAGGACTGGCGCATCTCCTCCATGCGCACGATGTACCGGTCGTAGGTATCGCCGTTTCTCCCGACCGGCACCTCGAACTCGAACTGCTCGTAGGAGGAGTACGGCTGCGCCCGGCGCACGTCGTAGTCCACCCCGGAGCCGCGCAGCGTCGGGCCGCTCGCCCCGAGCGCCACGGCGTCCTCGGGCTTCAGGATGCCGACCCCCCGGGTCCGCCCGAGCCAGATCCGGTTGACCGTCAGCAGATCCTCGTACTCCTTCTCGCGGGACGGGAAGATGTCGATGAACTGGCGCACGCGGCCGGTCCAGCCGGCGGGCACGTCCTCGTACAGCCCCCCGATGCGCATCGAGTTGTAGGTCAGGCGGGCGCCGCAGAAGGCCTCGAACAGGTCGAGGATCATCTCCCGCTCGCGGAAGGTATAGAAGAAGACCGTCATCGCGCCCAGGTCGAGCGCATGCGTCCCGAGCCACAGCAGGTGCGAGGCGATCCGCTGCAGCTCGGCCAGGATCACCCGGATGTACTGGGCGCGCGGCGGGACGACCAGGCCCATCAGCTTCTCCACGGCGCCGCAGTAGCCCAGGTTCTCGGAGATTGCCGCCACGTAGTCGAGCCGGTCGGTCAGGGGCTCGATCATCGGGTAGGTGCGGTGCTCGGAGAGCTTCTCGACGCCGCGGTGCAGGTAGCCGATCACCGGGCGCATCTCGGCGACCTCTTCCCCGTCGAGGGTCAGCTTGAGGCGGAGCACCCCGTGCGTCGAGGGATGCTGCGGCCCCATGTTGATGTCCATCTCCTCGGTGCGGAACATCAGCCCCGGCCCTCCCCGGTCTTCTCGACTTCCTTCTTCCACCCGAAGCCCTTGATGGGCTCCTTGTCGTACGTGTAGACGTGCTCCGCGGTGGTCACCTGCCGGTATTGCAGGTGATCCTCGGGCTTCCCCTCGAGCGGGTAGTCCTTGCGCAGCGGGTGCCCCACCCATTCGTCGGTCATCAGGATGCGCGTCATGTCCGGGTGCCCGTGGAACCGGATGCCGAACAGGTCGAACACCTCGCGCTCGTGCCAGTTGGCGGTCGGCCAGACGGTGCAGGCGGTCGGCGGCTGCTCCCCTTCTCCCACGTCCACTTTCAGATT
>Ga0209382_10005478_pt1 | contig 16527 bp, 19 predicted proteins | sample SoiMetdeltSBSDD5_FD_187599 | JGI IMG/M metagenome (GOLD analysis project Ga0209382, IMG submission 187599) | Bulk soil microbial communities from a Populus tree surrounding site in Tennessee, USA - Soil MetaG P. deltoides SBSDD5 (SPAdes) (version 2) | ecosystem: Environmental > Terrestrial >...
TCCGATTCTCGGGAAATGGCACCTAACGTTGCACGTCGCGCGGCAACGGAGCCAATTCGAGAGAATCGGGGGCGGACCAACGGGAGGCCAGGGCCAAATGCAGCCATCAGCCATCAGCCATCAGCCATCAGCCATCAGCCTACTGCCCCGGGATGCCCGTCCTCGCAAGAGAAGTCTCCCGAGCGGCTCGAGCAGATGGCTGATGGCTGATAGCTGCTACGCCACGGCCTCTTGGCTGACCACTCCCGCTCGCTGGATCATCCGCGTGATCTCCGACGGAGGGACCGGGCGAGAGTAGTAGTAACCCTGGACATAATTGCATCCCATCGTCGCCAGCGCAGCCGCCTGCTCCGCGCGCTCGACCCCCTCCGCGACCGTTCGCAGCGAGAGCGCGTCACCCAACGCCACGATCATGCGTGCGAGCGAGCGGCGACTTTCATCCGCGCCGACGTGGCTGACGAACAGCTTGTCGATCTTCAGGACGTCGATCGGGTAACGTTCGAGCGAGCTCAGCGACGAGTACCCCATCCCGAAGTCGTCGACCGCCAGCAGAATGCCAAGCGACTTCAGGGTCCGAAGCCGCGCCAGCGCCGCACTGCTATCCCGGGCGACGGCGCCTTCCGTGATCTCGACCATGAGATGCTGCGGGGGCAACCCCGAATCCGCGAGGGCCGCGGCGATGTCGTCCGTCAGCTCGGCGTGCTCCAGTTGTCGGGCCGAGACGTTCACGGCCACGGTGAAGGGTGCGCCGTTCGGCAGCATCATTCGCCAGGCTGCGCCTTGCCGGCATGCCTCGCGCAGGACCCACCGGCCGAGCGGCACGATCAACCCCGTTTCATCGGCGAGCGGAATGAAGGAGTCCGGCGACAACGGTCCGCGCTCGTCGTGCGGCCAACGCACGAGTGCTTCGACGCCCGCGATCCGCTCGGTTCTGAGATCGATGACAGGCTGGAAGTGCAGTGCGAGACGTTCGGTCTCGATGTCGCGTCGCAGCTCGCTCTCGAGGGTGAAGCGGTGACGCACGTCGGTGTACATCTCCGGCCGGAACAGCATGTACTGCCCTTTCTGCCCGCGCTTGCCGACGTGCATCGCGACGTCGGCGTTGCGGAGCAGGTCATCTGCGTCGCAGCCCGCCTCGCCACGCGCGATGCCAATGCTCACCCCAGCCACGGCCTCGCCGCCCCGCAACTTGAACGGGCGGCGCATCACGTTCGTCACGCGGTCAGCGATGGTGATCGCGTCGGCGTCGTTCCTGACGTTTCCGAGCAGAATCGCGAATTCGTCTCCGCCCAGACGCGCCACCGTGTCGAGACCGCGTGTGGCGTTTCGGAGTCGCTCGCCGGTTTCGATGAGCATCTGATCGCCGTCGGCGTGCCCGAACGAATCGTTGACGTTCTTGAACCTGTCGAGGTCGAGATAGAGGATCGCAACGCTGGAACGTGAACCCTCGGCGCGGTTGAGCGCGTCCTCCACCAGTGCGCGGAAGCGACCGCGGTTCACGAGGCCGGTCAGCGGATCGTAGTACGCCTGGTGGGTGAGCTCTGCCTCGAGCAGCGTGCGGTCCGAAACGTCGTGTGTGTTGAGCACGATGCCGCGCACCGACGGGTCATCGAGCCGGCCCGTGCCGACGATCTCGATGTGGCGCCAGTCGCCGGCGGCGTGCCGGATGCGCAGGACCGCCGATGGCGTCACGTCGCGGCGCTTGCCAGCATCGGCGATGAGCGCGCGTGCGGCGCCTGCATCGTCCAAGTGCACGAGGTCCGCCATCGCCTTGCCTAACGCCCACTCGGGCGGCCAGCCGAGCACTGGCGTTACCGCCGGGCTCACGTAGCGCGTGACCCCATGCGCGTCGACGACGATGACCACATCCGATGAACGCTGCACGAGTGCGCAGAAGCGCGCTTCCTGTGCAGCGCGCTCCGCGAGGAGCTGCGCGCGGTGACGAGCACCAATGATCTGGCGATACACCCTGATGGTCGCGAGGACGATTCCCGCGACGATCGCACCGGCAGCCGCGATGTGTAAGGCGTTCATGTCAGCGGCGTGTCGGGCAGGAGGAGGCTACCACGCTGCGCAGAACCCCTCGCCAGGAGTTGCTGGCAGGTCCCGAGACCAGCAGGAAGTCTCGTTATGGTGACGAGCGACGTGCTGCGATTGGAACGTTATGCTGCTCCAATGAGGTAACCGGAGTCACGTCAGCGTCGCGCCGATCTCGCGAATCTGGTCGGCGTGTCGCGCCTCGTGCGAGCCGATGAAGATCAGCCACTGATACGCGTCGATGACGCCGAGCACGGGGTGTGGATGCGTGACTGGTGTGATGGCAATGCCATCGTGGGCGAGCACGAGCTCGCGGAGCTTCCCCCGCGAGCGTTCGAGCGCGGCGAGGGCGGTCGCCGAGTCCATCTCGCCGCGTGGCAGGACGCGCTCGCCGGCGGTCACCCGATAGCCGCGATCGATGACGCGGGCGTGGTCGAGCCGCGACATCACGGAGCTCGTCTCGGTCTCCGGCTGCAGCGCGGCGGCCTGCTCCGAAAGGCGGAGCGACAGGAGCCGAGTCAGTCCCTCCTCGACGCGAACGAGGTGCTCGAGCACCTCGGCGACGGACCAGCGATCCGGGGTCGGTCGCGATTCACGCAGGCCGATGGGAACGGCGTCGACCGCTGCGCGCAGCACGACGCGATTGGCGTCGAGGTGCCGCAGGATTTCTTCCGTACGTGCGTGCATCTCGTAACGTACTTCGGCGGCGCGATCGATTACCTCGGGCCGTCGCAACGCGGCGACTAGAACTCGCGCCGTTTCATCTCCTTGAAGAACTGCTCGCGCTCGACTTCGACGTCGCCGTCCTCCTCCGTCGTGCCACGGGTCGCGGCGAGGGTCGGGTCGTATTTCCGGTTCTGTTTCGCCTTTGCGGCCTTCTCGACTTTCGCGACGTTCTTACGGATCAACTTCGCGAGCTGCTTGTCGTCCACGGGAATGCCTCCAGCAGAAAGGTGAGTCTCGAGCCGCTCATCGACGCGGCCCGCACAGGAAAGACGAGTGTCGGACGTTGGCGTCGCGACTTGATTGGTGGCACGCGTCACTGAGCATCGAGGGCCATGGCGAGCTTCTTCGGGGCGACGAGGCGATATGCATCGCGCATGAGGTCGCCGATTTCGTGCCAGTTCGGATTCCGATCGAGCCGGATCCCGACCCACCCGCTTGGCCCAACGTAGGGCGGGACGAAGAACCGGTCCGGGTCGTGGCGAACCATGACGGCCTGGTTACCCGGTCCAGCCTTGCACCATACGGCTGGTCGCCCGCCACCGTGGTGGTTTTCGGCGTGCGCGTACATGGCGAACAGCTTGTTGCGGACGCGGAAGGTCGGTGCGCCCCACGCCTCCACCTCGTGTGCCTCGGGAAGGCCGAGACACACTTTCCGTAACCGAGCCAATGGGCTGGCAGGCATTCTCGCTTCTGATCTGGCGGATCCTGCACGCAATCTAGTGGTCGGATTGGGTCAGAGTCATGCGACATCGATTCCATCCAGGGCCCGGTCGCGCTAGTCCCCGAAAGGTCTGACTTTCCCCTGTTCTTACGGATTCAGCGGACCGGCCGGATCAGGGCCGATTGGCTCCGGGGCCCTTTCGGGGACCGGCCCCAGCATCGATAACTTGGCGCGCATGAGAGCGATCCGTATCGGAGCGGGCCTGATCAGCCTGTGCGCGAGCAATCCGATGCCCGCGCAGACCCCTACGATCCAACTGAAGGCCGGGATCGTCATAAGCCGCTCAGTGCGAGTCGCGCCCGGCACGTATCGAATCGCGGCTCCGAAGTCGCTCGACTCGGCGATCATCATCGTTCGGGGCAACGACATCACCGTGGACTTCCGCGGGGCGACGCTCGTCGGTGCGCCGAGCGGGGCGGATCCGGACGCCGGTGCCGGCGTCGCGATCCGGATCGAAGGGGGGCGAAACATCCGCATCGAGAACGCGCGCATCCGCGGATACAAGGTCGCGATCCTCGCGCGCGGTACGCGTGGGCTGACGCTCATCGACAACGACCTGAGCGACAACTGGAAGCCACGGCTCTTCAGCCTCGTCGAGCACGAGAGCCTCGTCGACTGGCTCTCGTACCATCGCAACGAGAAAGACGAGTGGCTCCGCTTCGGTGCAGCAGCCTACCTCGCCGATGTGCGTGGCGGCGAGATCCGCGGCAATCGCGTCGAGCGTGGGATGAACGGCGTGCTTCTCGTCCGCAGCGACAGTCTGCGGCTCTGGAACAACATCATCACGTTCAACTCGGGGCTCGGGTTCGGACTGTACCGCTCGAGCGACAACGTCATCATGCACAACCACGCTGATTACAACGTGCGTGGCTACAGCCAGGGGTTCTATCGGCGCGGGCAGGACTCGGCGGCCCTGCTCATATACGAGCAGAGCTGTCGCAACGTCGTGGCGTACAACTCGATGACGCACAGTGGTGACGGGCTCTTTCTCTGGGCGGGGCAGAGCACGATGGACACCGGTGAGGGCGGGTCGAACGACAACATCTTCGTCGGGAACGACTTCAGCTACGCGCCCACGAACGGGATGGAGGCGACATTCAGCCGCAACATCTTCATCGGGAACCGCATCGAAGGCTCCGACCATGGCCTCTGGGGCGGCTATAGCTTCGACTCGAAGGTCGTGGGCAACGACTTCCGGAGAAACCGCATTGGCATTGCCATCGAGCACGGGCAGAACAACGAGATCCTCGCGAATCGGTTCACCGGGGATTCGACGGCGATCTCGCTCTGGGCGAACCCGATCGAGCCGTCGGACTGGGGCTACCCCAAGCATCGCGACACGCGGAGCCGTGATTATCGGATCACGGGTAACGTGTTCCTTCGACAGCGCGCGGCCATTCGCGCCCGCACGACGCGCGACGTACGCCTAACGGGTAACAGGATTACGGCCGCCGACTCGACGTACGTGGTCGCCGATACGGCGGGCTGGACGATCGACGAGGATACGATCACCTCCGAACCAACCGCCGACGACAACGCGTCGACCGGCGCGCGCCTTCCACCACTTCCACCCGATCTCGCGCGACTCATACCGGCTCAGCTTCCCGGCCGGCAGCCGTTCCCCCCTCACCCCGGACTGACCTGGCGCGACCGCTCAGCCATCATCGTGACGGAGTCGGGCCCGTACGACTGGCGGTCACCGCTGCTGTGGCCCGCGGACAGCACGCGTGCAACGCCCCTCCGACTCCGCGTGGTCGGTCCGGAGGGGGAATGGCGCGTCGTTGACCGGCGCGGCGTCTCGGCCGTGTCACGCGACAACGGACGCATTCTCGATGCGACCGAGGATACGATCACGGTCACGCCTGCCCCGGGATCCGAGCGGGACTGGGCCGTCACGCTCGAGCACCGTGCGGCGCGACCCGACTCGACCGGGCAATCGGTTCGGCGCTTCTCGTTTACCCGGTTCGAGCCGGCGATCGACTGGACTGTCCGCTTCTTCGCGTGGCGCGACACCACTGCCGACCCGACGCGTAACACTTCCGCGTTCGCCGCGATGCTGCGCGGAACGCCAATGCTGACGCGTCAGGTTCCTCGCCTCGACTACATGTGGTACCGCCCGACGATCGCCGGGCTTCCGCAGGAGCGATTTGCGATCGAAGGCCGCGGCTCCGTGACGCTTGGTCCCGGGAGGTACACGCTCCGTACGATCAGTGATGACGGCGTGCGCGTGTGGGTCGATGGCCGTCTCGTGATCGACAGCTGGACGCCACACGAGTCGAAGGTCGATCACGTCACGTTAGGTCCCGGGCGGCACGAGCTCCGCGTGCAGTACTACCAACTCCGTGGGTGGACGGAGCTTCGACTCGAGATTCTTCGCGGCACGCACCGAAGCGAGGGGTCGCCGGGCCCGCACTGATTGTCATCCCTCGCTCGCTCGGGATGCCAAACCCGCCTAGTCGGCCCGCGTTGGGTGGTCGAGCACCACGCGCGTCGCCTCGCGGAGTCGGTCGAGGTACGTGTCGACCGGCTCGTCCGCGCGACGCGCGGGGATGACGAAGTGGCGGTCGTCGGGTTGCCGTGGGCGCCCGCGCGGCCCCGTGTCCGTCCGCCCCTCGTCCAGCGGGCGCTCGTCCACCATGAGGTCGCCTCCGCGCGACTGCACGGCTCGCTCGAACCGCTCGACGGCGTCGAGGAGGTCCGCGACCTCGTCGCTCGACTCATCGCCGCTGACTCGCACGCCACGCTCGGCCAGCTTGGACACGAGCTCGGCCGCCACGGCGTCGCGCGTCTCCCGGCGGTGGGGGTCGAGCGCCTCCTGCGCGGCCTCGAAGCGATCGGGGTCGGGGTGGTTGGCCATGGTGCGTCTCCGGATGGTTGATCGGTAGCGCCACCGTCCGGCCTGCATACTCCACGCCCGCCAGGGAGACCGGCTAGAGTGCTGACGCGTCGAGCTCCATCACCGGCTTCGCGCCGGCATCGATCTGCGCCGCGAGCGATCGTGTCTGGGGCAACACCTTCGCGACGTAGAACTGCGCGGTCGTACGCTTCGTCTCGGAGAGGGTTGCCATACGGACCCACATCCACCCCGTCGCGACGAGGCCGAACAGCCGAAGGTAGTCGACCGCGGCGGCGCCAACCTCGTCCGGGTCCTGATGCGCGCGAGCCATGAGCCGCTGGGTCGTGTCCGCGAGACGCTGGACGGCCGCGCCCACATCGCTGGCCAGCGCCTGCAGCTCGGCCCGGGATGACGCCGCCGCGAGATCGCGCTGCACCATCGAGAGGAACCGCTTCACCAGCCGGCCGTTCCCGTCCGGCACCTTGCGGCCAAGCAGGTCCATCGCCTGCACGCCGTTCGTACCCTCGTAGATCTGCGCGATGCGTGCGTCGCGCACGAACTGCTCCATCCCGTACTCGCGAATGTAGCCGTGTCCGCCGAAGCACTGGAGCGCGAGGTTCGTGATCTCGAACCCGACGTCGGTGAAGAACGCCTTGATGACGGGCGTCATGAGAGATACGAGGTCGGCGGCCTCCTCGCGTCGCGCGGTGTCGGGATCGCGGTCCTCGACGTCGACGAGGATACCAACCCAGTACGCGAGCGCGCGCATCCCCTCGATGTAGGCCTTCATCGTCATGAGCATGCGGCGTACGTCCGGGTGGACGATGATGGGGTCCGCATCGGCGTTAGGCATGACCGCGCTGCGCGCGGCACGCCCCTGGAGGCGCTCCTTCGTGTAGACGAGCGCGTTCTGGTAGCTCACCTCGGCCAGCCCGAGCCCTTGCATCCCCACACCCAGCCGCGCGCCGTTCATCATCGTGAACATGGCCCGCATGCCCTTGTGCGGCTCTCCCACGAGCCATCCGCGCGCATTTTCGAAGTTCATGACGCAGGTGGCGTTGGCCTTGATCCCCATCTTGTGTTCGATCGACCCGCACGTCACGCCGTTAGGCGGTCCGGCGACTCCTTCCTCCGTCGGGAGCCGCTTCGGCACGAGGAAGAGGCTGATCCCTTTCGTACCGGCCGGAGCGTCGGGAAGCCGCGCGAGCACGAGGTGGATGATGTTGTCAGTGAGATCGTGCTCACCCGCGGAGATGAAAATCTTGGTGCCGGTGACGAGGTACGCCCCATCACCTGCCGGCACTGCCCGGGTTCGGATCATTCCGAGGTCAGTGCCAGCGTGCGGCTCCGTGAGACACATTGTGCCGGTCCACGAGCCATCGATGAGCTTCGGCATGAAGCGCCGCTTGAGCTCCTCGTCGCCCCAGCGCTCGAGCGCGCCCACCGCACCGTGCGCGAGCAGCGGATACATGCTGAACGACAGGTTGGCCGAGCAGAGCATCTCGTCGAGCACGACACCGGCGATGTGCGGGAGCCCCTGACCACCAAAGTCTGGGGGCGCGACCATCGCCGGCCAGCCGCCGGCGCGGTACGCGTCGTACGCGTCGCGAAAGCCGGCCGGTGTCCGCACGGTGCCGTTCTCGTAGCGGCACCCCTCGGCGTCCCCCCTCTGGTTGAGCGGCGCGATCACGTCCTCGCACAGCTTCGCGGCTTCCTCGAGGACGGCGGCGAGGATGTCGGGGGTCGCGTCCTCGTACCCCGGGAGCGTCGCGAGCTGGCCGACACCCAGCAAGTCCTCGAGAACGAACCGAATGTCAGCCAGAGGAGCCTTATACGTTGGCATAGTCCGTCGCGCCTTACTGCGTGGGTCCTACTGCGTGGTTCGTACTGCGTACTGACATCACTGCGTACTGCGTAGTGCGTAGGTCGTCGTCAGCTGATGGCTGATGGCTGATGGCTGATGGCTGTATTACTGATGGCTGCAACGCAGTGGCTTGCGATGATCTCTCGTGCCCGCGCGACGATCTCGCCCGTCGACGGGCTCGCCGCGAACATCGATTCGGCACGCGCTCGCACCTCGGCTACCGTTGGGAAATGCACTAGCTGCGGCAGGTTGGGGAGGTGAAGCTGATGCAGGGCAGCCAGCAACTCCTCGGCCTTCACCTGCCGGGCTGCAGCGCGAGCCTTGAGGTCCTGGACGGCCGGTGATGCCGCCGCGTGCGCGAGCGCCTCACGCACGCGCCCCACGATTCCGTCCGTCGAGAAGCTGGCCGCAAGCTGGTGCGCGACCTTTTCGACGACCGCACGCCCGAGCCGCCGCTCGTTGCGAACCACATCCTCCGGCGGCTTACCAAGCTCCGAGACCACGCGCATCCACGACAGCGCCGCGAGCACGTAGAACGTCGGGTCGATCTCGTACCACCGGAACCCCTGCCGTGTCGAGCGCTGGTAGGCGTGATGGTTGTTGTGCCAGCCTTCGCCTAACGTGATGATCGCGAGCCACCAGTTGTTCCGCGAGTCGTCACCGGTGACGTACCGCTGCGAGCCGTGGACGTGCGCGAGCGAGTTGATGAAGAACGTCCCGTGGTAGAGCAGGACGGTGCTCCAGAAGAATCCGACCACGAGCCCCGGCCAGCCGCCGAGCAGAAAACACGCGACGCCGAGGATGGTCGCGGGGAAGTACGGGTGCCGGTCGAGCCACCGGAGCTCGGGATACTTCGTCAGGTCGGGCACCGCATCGAGATCCGTGTCGCCGTGCGGCGGGGTGAAGATCCAGCCGACGTGCGAGTACAGGAACCCGCGCATGCGCGGGGAGTGCACGTCGAGCTCCGTATCCGAGTGCCGGTGATGATGGCGGTGCTTCGCTGCCCACCAGAGGATGCCGCGCTGGGCAGAGCTCTGCGCGAGCATCGCGAGCACGAACTGAAACGCACGGCTCGTCTTGAACGATCGGTGCGAGAAGTAACGGTGGTAGCCGGCGGTCACGCCGAACATCCGGACGAGATAGAGCGCGATGCAGGTGGTGACGGCGCCGGTCGTCACGCCGGACCAGATCGCCGCGAAGCAGACGATGTGCACCAGGACGAACGGGAGCGTCGCCGGGTAGATGATGTCGTCGTGGAATTCCTGTTCGTCGTGCATTGGGTGTGTGATGAGAACGAGCGGGCGATCAGGCCGCGACCGGCGGCCTGACGAGTGCGTCGAGCGTCGCGAGCGTGCGCTCGACGTCGAACCGCGTGGGGTCCGTCACGACCTGCAGCGCGCAACCATAGAGGAAGCTCGCAATGACATCGGCGAGCCCATCGGCGGTCATGCCCGCGTAGCGATCAGGATGTGCGTCGATGACCGACTGCGCGTCCGCGAGGTACGACTCGCGATACAGCACGAGCGCGCGGCGGATCTTGCGCCGGATCGCGGGATGACGTGTGCCGAACACCCAGTAGTCGAAGAAGAGCTCGACCCGCTCTCGTTCACGCGGCAGCCGACGGACGGCACCCCCGACCGTCGCAACGAGCCGGGCGCTTGGCTCGGCATCATCGATGGGATCGGCAGCCGGAGCGAGCTGCCCGCGCGCCATCGTCCGCTCCAGCATCCAGTCGAGCAGGGCGACGAGCAGGTTGTCGATGGACTCGAAGTAGAAGAACACGAGACCGCTGCTCACCCCAGCGTCGGCCGCCACGGCACGCGCGGTAACGCCGCCGAGTCGGTCGCGCGCCGCGACCGCGTACGCGGCGCGGAGGATGGCGTCGCGGCGTTCCTCTTCGGGCTCTTTTCGTCCTGGCACAGGATTCCGGGTTATTGATCAGATGATCAATGTAGGCACCCGCTATTGATCACACAATCAATGACGATTCGATGCCCGGGGCTGGAACGGTCCGGCCAGCGGACCACATATTGCCGGCGATGTCCGTTCGCCGCATGTCGGGCGGGCCGCGCTTCCAGCGACGCGTAGCGCGTGTCGCTATGCGTGATCGCGATGGCTGTCAGATATGGCGCAACTCGTTGTTATATGACGAGTTGAGCTAGATTGAAGACCTTCAATTGTTTTCTGCGAGCATCGGCCGGACCGACGAGGGTCCGGCCCCACCGGGTCGAGGACCGCACGCCGCCACGTTGCACCCCCTTGTCCGATGACCGCGATTCCGCCCAACCTCGCCAGTCAGCCCTGGGACCCCGGCCCTCGCGAGCCGCGTCGCGACGCCACCACCGCCGACCCGACGCAGCGTCGGATCGACGTCCGACCCCCATCGGGCATCGACGCGCCGCTCGCTACGCGGACGGTGCTCACGGACGATGCCCTGGCGTTCGTCGCACGCCTCGTCGAGCAGTTTGCACCGCGCATTCGGGAGCGTCTCCTCGCAAGGGCGCGCCGCCAACGCGAGCTCGCAACCGGAACGGCGACGCTCGACTTCCTGGCGGAGACGCGCGCGATCCGGGAATCCGCCTGGACGGTGGCGCCGCCGCCGCGCGACCTGTCGCGGCGCGTCGTGGAGATCACCGCGCCGGTGGATCGCAAGATGATGATTAACGCGCTCAACTCCGGCGCAGACGTCTTCATGGCCGACTTCGAGGACGCGTGTTCGCCGACCTGGCGCAACATCATCGAGGGCCAAGCGAATCTCCGCGACGCTGTGCGACGCACGATCGTCTTCGACGACCCGGTGCCCGGCAAGCCGCCCTATCGCCTCGCGCCGAAGACCGCCACCCTCGTCGTCCGGCCGCGCGGTCTCCACCTGGTCGAGCGCCACCTGCTCCTCGACGGGGAACCGATCCCGGCGTCGCTCGTGGACTTCGGCCTCGCGTTCTTCCATAACGCGCACGAGCTGATCGAGCGCGGGAGCGGTCCGTACTTCTATCTCCCGAAGCTCGAGAGCCACCTCGAGGCGCGACTCTGGAACGACCTCTTCGTCTACGCACAGGAGGCGTTAGGCGTCCCGCACGGAACTATCCGCGCCACCGTGCTCATCGAGACGCTCCCGGCGGCGTTCGAGATGGACGAGATCCTCTGGGAGCTCCGCGACCATGCGTCGGGGCTCAACTGCGGGCGCTGGGACTACATCTTCAGTTCGATCAAGACGCGACGGGACGACCCGGCTGCCGTCTTCCCCGACCGCGCCGCGGTCACGATGATCCAGCCGAACATGCGGGCGTACACGCAGCTCGCCGTGCGCACGTGCCATCGGCGCGGCGCGTATGCGATTGGCGGCATGGCCGCGCAGATCCCCGTGCGTGATGACGCCATCGCCAACGCGTCGGCCCTGAAGAAGGTGGCGGCGGACAAGCAGCGGGAAGCGCGCGACGGACACGACGGCACCTGGGTCGCGCACCCGGGGCTCGTGCTCGTGGCGCGTGATGCGTTCACCGCCGTCATGACCACGAGCAATCAGCACCACATCCTGCGCGATGACGTCCAGGTGACGGCCGATGACTTGTTAGGTATCCCGGAGGGCCCGCGGACGGAGGACGGCGTCCGTCTCAACGTCCGCGTGGGCATCCGCTACTTGGCCGCGTGGCTCTGTGGGTCCGGCGCCGTCCCGCTCTTCAATCTCATGGAGGACGTCGCCACGGCGGAGATCTCGCGCGCGCAGCTCTGGCAGTGGCTCCGCCACTGTGCGCGCCTCGACGACGGCCGCGTCGTGTCGCCGGAGCTCGTCGCCACGCTCATCGACGCCGAGATGGAGTCCATCCGGCATGATGTGGGCGAGACGGCGTTCTACGCGGGCCGATACGACGAAGCGTGCGAGCTCTTCACGTCGCTGACGCTCGACTACGACATGGCGGACTTCCTCACGCTCGTCGCCTACGACCGCCTTGACCAGCACCCTGTTCTCCCGACACTCGAAATTCCACGCCCCACGTAATTGGGGTCAGACCTTAGTTACCGGGCCGGCATCAAACCGGCGGCCTGTACGCACCCGACGTACAAGCAGCGAGCAGCGTCAAACCACATTGCCAGTGCGCAGCAGCTTCAATCGCCTCCCAGGAGCGCGAACTGAATCGCAGCCTCCACGTGCAGCGCCGTGGTGTCGTACGCCGGCAGCCTAACGTCATCCGGGCGAAGGAGCAGCCCGATCTCCGTACACCCGAAGATGACCGCTTCGGCGCCCGCGATCGCGAGGCGGTCGACGACTGCGACGTAGGCCTCGCGAGACGACGGGTCGATCCGACCTCGACACAGCTCGTCGTAGATCACCCGATGCACGAGCTCGCGGTCAGCCTCGCTCGGCACCTCGAGCTCGATCCCAAAATTCTTGGCGAGACGCTCGCGCCAGAACGGGAGCTCCATCGTGTACCGCGTCCCGAGCAACCCGGCACGCCGCACACTCTTCGCGGCCAACGCGCTCCCGGTCGGATCGACGATGTGAATGAACGGAACGCCAATCGCCCGCTCGATCGCCGGCGCGACCTGATGCATGGTGTTCGTCGCAAGCACGATGGCGTCCGCGCCCGCCCGCTGCAGTGCCGTCGCTGCGTTCCCGAGCATGGTGCCTGCGGCATCCCAATCGCCCGCTCGCTGCAGGTCTGCCACCTCGGCGAAATCCACGCTGTGCAGCAGCAGCCGCGCCGAGTGCAGCCCGCCGAGCCGCTCGGCGACGCCGCGGTTGAGCAGCCGATAGTACTCGGCCGTCGACTCCCAGCTCATGCCGCCAAGTAAACCGACCGTCCGCATCAGGGCTTTGGATCCTCGTCGCGCTGCTTAGCCTTGTGCCGCCGCCACACCCGCTCGACCAACAGCGATGCCAGCGCGCCGATGACACTCACGATCACTGCGCGGACAATGACCCCGCCGAGGCCTTCGCTCGCCATGTGTAATCGATGGAGGAGAGAGTGATCCGGCAGGCTCCGCCGAGCGCGCCGATCGTATCACCGCCACTGACGATGCCGCCAACGGCCGGTGGGCGCGAGACGTAACTAAGGTCTACGGACCCCATCCCGTTGCCCAGGACTCTATGCGACCGAACACCACGTTCCTCGCGGCCTGCTCGCTGGCCGTCACTCTCGCGACCCCGACGCTGGCGCAGCCCGGTAACGCCGCACAGGCTGCGGCCGACTCGCGAACGATCCGATCCGCACCCTCGTAACCCGCCTCGAGCTCGAGAAGTACAAGGCGACCATCAAGGGGCTGACCCAGTTCGGTGATCGGCGCCAAGGGACCGAGCGGAACCGCCGGGCGGTGGACTGGATCGAGGCGCAGCTCAAAAGCTACGGCTGCACGAATACCGAGCGGATCAAGTACGAGTACAACCCGCCGCCGCAGCAGCAGCGTCCCGCCACCGCGGCCGACAGTGCCGCGGCCGCCGCGCGTCGAGCGGCGGCGGCTCGGAATACGCAGGCCTCCGGTGGCGGACGCATTCGCGGGAATCGCGGGCGCACGGGTGTGAACCAGGACTCGCTCCGCCAGCCCGACGCACGACTTCGCGCGCTCAATGCTGAACCGACGACGCCAGGCCCACGCGAGGAGGTGTATTGCACGAAGGTTGGTACGACGCGCCCCGACGAGATGTACATCGTCGGCGGTCACATGGACGGTCACGGTTGGGGCGAGGCGGCGAATGACGACGGCTCGGGCAGCGCGATCGTGATGGAGCTCGCGCGCATCTTCAGCGCGCCGGACGTCACGACGGAGCGCTCGATCCGCTTCATCCTCTGGAACAACGAGGAGACGGGACTGAACGGCGCGCGCGCCTACGTCGCGCAGCGTCAAGCCCTGCAGGGGCAGGAGTCACCCGCTGGCTCGGGTAAGTACCCGGAACCGAAGTGGCTCGGGATGATCCAGCACGACATGATGCTGTTCGACCACGGCATGCCGCGCGCAGACGGCACGTTGAGTCCCGAGCAACGTCCGGAGGCAGACGTGAACATCGAGTTCCAGTCGAACTCGAAGATGTCGGAAGCGTCGCAGAAGCTGGCGTGGGCGCTCCACTCGGCCAACAGCAAGTATGCGACGGACTACCCGGCGCAGGTCGGCCCACACATGACGAACACCGACAGCGCGCCGTTCCAGGACATCGTCGCGGCGATCAGTCTGCGCGAGAACGAACGTGGCCGCGAGATCGGCGCGGGGTGGGATCCGCACTGGCACCAGCCGACGGATCTCTACTCCACGTTCAGCGACAAGGATTTCCGCCTCGGCCTCAACGCTGCCCAGACCACGCTGGCGGCGCTGGCACAGCTGACCGGAGCGTCCCTCAAGAAGTAGATCAAGACGTTAGGCCCAAAACCCTCGGGAGGGCCCTCGGTAGACCGAACGGCGGTCTGCTCTATCGGCACGAGGAACGTCCCGGGGCCGTTCACCCGCAGCAACCAGCTCCAGCTCACAGCAACCAGCGGTGTCCCGTTCAGGAGGAGGAACCTTCCTTGCCCGGAAGCCTGTACGGCCAGACGCTCCAGTGCTGATATCCACTGACGCGCCGCTCCGCTGTCCATCCGCGCGCCACCAGCTCGAGGCCGAGGAGTCGTCGGAACACGCCGTGCGTCACGACGACGATCCGCCGATGCTCACGCAGCATCTCGTCGAGCCAGTCGGCCGCGCCACTCACGCGCTTCACTTCCGCGGGGTGAATGCTGATCCCTCGCGCGAGACGCGCGAGCCATTGCAGATGAATGGCAATACCCCACGCGGTCAGTGGCCAGCGCGCCGGTAGCCACGTGGGGATGTCGAGATGCGACTCGCGCAGAAGGGGCGACACGCGCACCGCGCGACCACCCGCGAGCTTCTCCGCCGAGGCGATAGCGCGGGCGAGATCGCTCGCGACAATTACGTCGGCCCCCGCACTCTCATCCACGAGCGCCCGCGGCGGCTCGCTTGCCGAGTCGATCCCTGCGGCGTCGTAGTCCTCGCGCCATCGATGTACGCCTGCCGCATCGAGCCAGCCTTCGCGAACAGCGTGAGCAGACCGACCGTGACGCACGAGCATGATCCGCGAGGCCGGCCTCGCGACACCATCAGTCATTCTCGGCGCCCTCGTTCACGCACTTGAGGCAGCGAAGCTCCGTGCCGAGGAACCGCGCGCGTCCCTCTTCGGTGATGACCCACGGCCGGCTCTGCCAGGGCGGATCATGCCGCACGTGCTGGCCGTGACCACACTCGAGATCTGCGACCCAATGGCCTTCCTCATCGGTGTGGAATCCGACGATGCGACGGGGGATGGCGTCAGCTGACTGATCGAACCCGCTCACGCGATCGCCTCACGCGGGATCCATCATACCGAGTCGCTCCTGCAGCGCCTCAATGCCGCGTCGCGTGAACTCGCGATATCCGCCCTCGGGAAGGAAGGCGAGTGCTGTCGCGGCTCTCACTGCGTACGCGCGTCCCTCGTCGATGCGGCCGACGACCTCGTACGAGTGCCCGAGGTTGAGGTAGAGGGACGCGAGGAACTCGCTCGTCGTGCTCGCCTCGGCGGCTTCGGCGTGGCGGACGGCGCGGGCGTTCCAGAGGAGTGTACACGCCGGCGTCGGCTGATGCCGCGCGACATAGTGCGCGGCGATGCACGCGTCGTAGTGATCGCGGCGGAGTGACCACGCCTCCGCGAACAGCCGACGCGCTTCCTCGCTACGGCCCAGTACCTCCGCGTTCATCCCCTCGGCGCACAGGCGGGTGACAGCATTCTCGGAATCGATCATGTACCGCGCTCACGCTGCTGCTTCACGTGCGATTCGGTCACGGCGCGCGCTCGATGACCACTGCCTGCTCGCGCACCGTCGGCGGCGGCACGCGGAGCCACTGCGGTCGTCCGAGCGCCGATGCCCGCAGCTGCGCAGGGCCATTCTCGAAGCGCGCGAGAACAGCAGGCGTCAGCGTCACCACCACCGAGTCGCGCTTGGGTCGCGGGTCGAACACGGGCTCATGGTTACGGGCGACGTACACCTCGCCAAGCATCTCGACGTGATCACCCTGCACCAGCTCGATGCGGGCGTCGGACTCGGTGCGAGCCCAGCTGATTATCTCGCTCCGGACGGTCGTTCCCGGCCGCAGCACCGGGCTCTCGGTCTCGAGCGTGAGGTCCTTGATCTGTACCCATGCCCGGTAGCTCGAGAGTCCGCCGATGGGCAACTGGATGAGGATGAACCACAGCACGACGCGCTTGCCGATGCGGGATCCGCGGCTTTCCGCGAATGGCGATGGGTAGGTAACGGCGCGAGGCATACAATGTGAATGTGCGACGGGGCTGCACGCCGCGTAAGGTCGCACTCGAGACGTGGTTGC
>Ga0209382_10005480_pt1 | contig 16522 bp, 18 predicted proteins | sample SoiMetdeltSBSDD5_FD_187599 | JGI IMG/M metagenome (GOLD analysis project Ga0209382, IMG submission 187599) | Bulk soil microbial communities from a Populus tree surrounding site in Tennessee, USA - Soil MetaG P. deltoides SBSDD5 (SPAdes) (version 2) | ecosystem: Environmental > Terrestrial >...
GAGGTCCGCGACACCTATGTCCGCAACCAGAACGACCGCCTGCGGACCCTGGAGATGGCCGGTGGCGTGCGGCTCAACCTGATCGGTTCGTGTGCGTCGAACGGTCAGGAGGCGCTGTTCACCAAGCTGATCAAGGACGCCACCTACGGCCAGGGCCACCTGTTCTACTACACCCTGCGGGTCCAGAACGGCGTGGTCCAGCAGATCGACGAGCACCAGGCGCAGCCCGCCTGCTGACCCACCCCGGCCAAGGCGCCGCCCGACCCGATCGGGCGGCGCCATCCCGCATGCCGAGAGCCAGCAGGTGGTCTGCAAGTCTTGGTGCCAGGTTCTTTCGGCCAGCGAACGTCGGACCTTTTCTAGACCCGTAGGGTGCAGAAACTCGTTCATGCAGCTTGTCGGTGGTACTCGTGGAGCAGACCGTTGAGCCGGTCGCGTCGGAGCACACGGCGCTGGTTGTCACTAATGACGATTGGACCGGTCGGTGCATCCGGTCACTCCAGTTGGAGCGCCCGGTGGGCCGGTGGCCCCCTGTCGTGCTCGACGGAGCTGCGGAGCACCTGCGCAAGGTGTCCTCGCCCGGTGATCAGCAGCCAGTCCAGGCACTCGGCCCGCACCGTCCGGATCCAGCGCTCGGCGTAGGCGTTGGCGTTGGGCGCCTGCACCGGCGTGATCAGGAACTCGGCGTCGGCCGAATGGAAGACGTCGTCGAAGGCGCGGGTGAACTTGGCATCCCGGTCGCGAACAAGGAAGCGCACTCGTCGGCCCCGCTCACCCAGCACCAGGCGCAGGTTGCGGGCCGCTGGGCAACCCAGGTCCCATCCGGGTGGGCGGTCACGCCGGCCAAGTGGACCCGCCGGGTCCCCAGCTCGACGGGAGAACAGCACCTACCGCCGCCGCAGCCACACCGGGTCGACGGTGAAGAAATCACGCGACGATCCCGTCGGCTTGCTGGCGCAGGAACGCCCGCCAGGTCGTAGCCGTCCGCCGTGGCGCCGGGTCCAGCCCGTGCCGGCGCAGCATCGTCCGGATCGCGGTCGCTGATAAACGAGACGCCGAGGTGCTGAGTTCGCCCTTGATCCGCTGGTCGCCCCAGCGAGGGTTCTCCCTGGCCAGGCGGATGATCAGCTGTCGCACGTCCTCGTCCAGCGCTGGTCGGCCGGGCGGGTGGTGCGGGTAGGTCCATGCGCCGGCCACCAGGCATCGGTGCCAGCGCAGCAGCGTCTCCGGCCTGACAAAGAAACAGGACCAGTGGGATCGGGGCAAGGCACGGCTGATGGCGGCGAGCAGGGCTCGGTCGGTGGGCCCGATCCTGGGCCGAGCCGTCTGGCGGCCCAGCACCGTGAGTTGGTGGCGCAGGACGAGGATCTCCAGATCCTTGGCGGCGTCGCCACGGGCCAGCTGGACAAGCAGCTGGATGGAGCGGCACAGCGTCAGGTAGGCGAGTCTTGGCAGCACCTGGGAGCGGCCTCCGCAACTGGGTGAAGGAAGCGTCACAGTACCGATCCGCGTTGACCGAATCCGCAGGCCACCAACCACGTCCGCGTTTCTGTACCCTACGCGCGGTTGTCGTCGCTGGCGAACCCGCGGTCCACCACCGTCACCACCCGGCCCAGCCCGTGGGGTTCAGAAAACTCGGACGTCATGCCGCGACCTGGTAGTACTCGTGAACGAGACCGCCGAGTCGGTCCCGGCGCCGAACGCCGGCGGCGACTGTTACCGCATCAGGCCCAGCCCGAACCTCGATACCTCTGGGCGGCCGAAGCGCGAGGCTTCGGTGCGGCCGCTCATCGTTGTAGTGCCGCAGGTACTCGTCGAGCACCCGCTCAAGATGACACCGACCCCAGATCAACATCCAATCCAGACACTCCTGCCGCACCGTCCGCACCCAGCGCTCGGCGAACGCGTTGGCGTTCGGCGCCTGAATCGGGGTCTTGATGATCTGGACGCCGTCAGCGGCGAAGACGTCGTCGAAGGCGCGGGTGAACTTGGCATCCCGGTCACGAAGGAGGAACCGAGGGGCGGTCGTGCCCTGCGGCCGTTCCATCTCTATCGAGAGTTCCCGTGCCCGCTGGACGACCCAAGCTCCGTTCGGATGGTCGGTGACGCCAGCAAGCCGAACCTGCCGCGTATGCAGCTCGATGAAGAACAACACGTAGAGGGTCTTGAGGCACACGGTCTCCACCGTGAAGAAGTCGGTCGCGATGATGCCGGCGGCCTGGGCTCGAAGGAACGCTCGCCAGGTGACCGAGGCCCGTCGGGGCGCGGGCCGAAGCCCATTGCCGAGCAGCACCGCGCGGATCGTGGTGGCTGATACGCCGATGCCGAGCTTCTTGAGGTCGCCTTGGATGCGCTGGTAGCCCCAGCGCGGGTTCTCCTGTGCCAGCCGCAGGATCAGCGCAACCAGCTGGTCATCCAGCGGCGGACGACCGCATCGACTGTAGGGCTGGGTCCATTTGCGCGTGACCAGCCGCCGGTGCCACCGCATGATCGTGTCCGGCGTCACCACGAAGATCGACCAGCGTCGGCGAGGAAGCGCGCTGCTCAGCACCGCGAGCAGCGCTCGATCGGCAGGATGGAACTCGGGCCGCTTGACCTGGCGGCGCAGCACTCGAAGCTGGTGGCGGAGCACGGCGATCTCGACGTCTTTGGCGTGCTCGCTGCGGAGGCGTCCGAGCAGCATGCCGATAAGCCAGCGTGCCATGAGGAAGAGGAAGGACAGGGCCATCGGCCGATTGTCCCCGACCCGACTTCCCACTGCTCAGCGCACCCGATCGAGGTTTCTGAACCCCACGCCCGTCTCGCGCGGCTTGGCGTCGGGCGGAGGGAAGCTGGAGGGAACTCCGGACCACCAGCCGCAACCACACCGCCCAGCGCCAAGTCGCTATCAAGATCACGCCCCGCGTGCCCAGCGGACAGGGCTTCGCCCTTCATGGCGATTGACGGACAGCGTCACGAAAGCGGACGGAGCATGGGTGAGTCCGTTCGGTACGACCGGCGCTCCCATTGGTTGCCCGATCCCGCATCCTCGGCAAGGATGGGACCGTGGCGAATGAACATGTGGTCGGCTACGACGGGATGTGGGCGAAGCCCGAGGATGACCCGCGCGCGGGAGGAAGCCCTGTCGGCGAACTCGCGACGATCCGCGAGTACCTGTCCAACTACCGGCTCACCCTCGGCATGAAGTGTGAGGACCTGTCGCCAGAGCAGCTCGCCACCCGGTCCGTGCCGCCGTCGACGCTGAGCCTGCTCGGCCTGATTCGGCATATGGCCCGCGTGGAGCACAACTGGTTCCAGCGGTCGCTGCAGGGCCATCGGGACATGCCTCGGCTGTTCTGGTCCCCGGACGACGGCGACCTGGACTTCAATGGAGCGGTCGCTGACCCGGCCGTGGTCGAGGAGGCGTTCGCCGCCTGGAAGGCGCAGATCGCGGCCGCCGACGAGTGGCTGGACGGGCAGATCGACCTGGACGCCGTGGTCCTGACGCCGCGCGGTGAGCAGGTGGGCATCCGCGACATCCTCATTCACATGATCGAGGAGTACGCCCGGCACTGTGGGCACGCGGATCTGCTGCGCGAGCGCATCGACGGTCGTACGGGCCAGTAGCCGGCCGCTCAACGCTCGAAGGCTCCTCGGCCGCGCCTGGACGGCAATGCCGATCGCGGTGGATTACGCTGCAGGGCATGCCTGGGTTGTCGACGCCGTTCCTGGTGTCGATTTACTGCTGGTTCGCGTGGGAAGGGGGCCTGCTCGTACGCGATCTGGTCCGGCGTAAGGGCCGCCTGGGTTCGGACCGTGGCACGCGGGTGATCGTCTCCCTCACCCTCGCGGGATCGATCTGGATCGGCATCCTGCTGCGCAGTTGGGTACCGGCGCTGGACACCCCCGCACCGAACGCCTTTGCCGCGGTGGGAGTCGTCGTGATCTGGGTGGGCCTGGCCTTGCGGGTCTGGGCGGTACTGACGCTCGGCCGATCCTTCAGCACCTTCATCCAGGTCGACGCCGACCAGGCCGTCGTCACCCGCGGCCCGTACCGGTGGGTGCGCCATCCCTCCTACACCGGCCTGCTGCTGATCGCCCTGGGATTCGGCCTTGGCGTCGGCAACTGGCTCTCCCTGGCGATCTGCGCGGTCATCCCACTAGTCGGGCTGTTGCCCCGGATCGCGGTCGAGGAGGCCGAGCTGGTCCGCGTACTCGGTGACCAGTACCGCAGCTATCAGAAGACAACACGTCGCCTCGTACCGGGACTGTGGTAGGCAGCCGGCGCCGACCCTGCGACGGTCGTGCGGCCGGCATGGCAGACTGGTCCCCCATGACTGTGATCGTCGATCTCACCCCGGCGGCCCGGCGGCTCTCCGAACTCATGCGGCACATCGACGACGACCAACTCGGTGCGCCGACCCCGAGCGATATCCCGGTGGCCGCCATGCTCGACCATATCGGTGGCCTGGCGGTGGCGTTCAGCGCCGCGGCGGCGAAGGACCTCGGGTCGGTGACCGCGACCCGACCCGCACCCGATGGCGACCGGCTCGGTACCGCATGGCGCGCCGAGATCCCCCGCGCCCTGACCGCGCTCGCGCAGGCGTGGACCGATCCGGCCGCATGGGAGGGCATGACGCAGGTCGGCGGGGTCACGCTGCCCGGGGAAATCGTCGGACAGATCGCACTCGATGAGGTCGTCCTGCACGCGTGGGACCTCGCCCGCGGCACCGGTCAGCCCTACCAGCAGGATCCGGCCACGCTGGAAGCGTGCCTGGCCGCGATGACCGGCATGTACCCGCCCGACGACCTCGACGCCCGCAAGGGCATCTTCGAGCCGCCGGTACCGGTGCCCGACAATGCCCCGCTCCTTGACCGGGTCGTGGCATATAGCGGGCGCGATCCCGGCTGGCCCGGCAGGTAGCGCGCCTGGCCGAGCCAGCCGGCATGCCGCTGGTCGGGAAGTCAGGGGCACGGGACGGAGACGTAGAGGGAACGGCAAAGCTTCATCTGTTATGCAAGCGCGTATGGACCAGCGCTGTAGGAAGCAGCGGTTCGGTATTGAAAGCGGTTCATGGTGTGGCGCCTGTGCTGGAGGAGTGGAGGAAGAAGGTGTGTTTCGGCATCCGTGTAGCTCTGGCGGTTTCGCTACGTGCGCCCAGATGCAACAACGAGGCGAGACAGCCGAGGCTGGACCTTCAGGAGTCGCCTCTTGGAGAGCCTGTGGCACGCTGTTCAGGCTGCCGCGAATGGCGGTCACGGTCGGGGGGGTCGGGGCCAAGGGCCGCCTCCCCGATCACCAGCACCTAGCTCGTACTGCGCCCGGGGGCCCTCCAGGTCCCCAAGGCCCTGCAGCACGTGGCCGAGGTCGTTGCGCCAGTAGGCCGTATCCCGGTGATCTGGGCCGAGGGCCGCCTCGCCGAGGGTAAGCGCTGCCAGGAGGATCGCGCCGCCGTGGTCGGCTGTCGTCACGAGCAGCCCCCGTTGTGCGTGCCGGCAACCAGAATCCCCCAATGCCTGCCAGCCGCCATCGGGGAGTGACGCTGGCCGCGATGCTGCCGGCGCGCATGCGCGCGATGCTTCGGCGGACCAAGGAGCACCGCTCCGACCCAAGCCGTCTGGCTGCCTCCACTCCGCCACACAAACTCGACAGATCATAGACACGATCGAGTGGTTCGAGTCTTTCTTGGCGGCCGTCGAATAAGGAGAGCCTCCACTTCGCTGGGCTTCGTCGGCACCTTCCGGCTCAATGCAACAGTGCCGCCAGCAGCACCGCGACCGGAGCAACGAGGACCAGGACGGCCGGGAGCGTCGCGGATCGGGCGGAGCGGCACGAACGCACCTTTAGTCTGCGGCCGGCGGAGCTGGGTCGATAGGGCGGGTACCGGCGCTACCGGTACCAGCGGAGGATTTCGCGCGCCTTGTCCTGGGCGTGCTGGCGGATCTGGTCGGCGATCTCCTTACGCGCCTGCGGGGTGGGCGCGGCCCGGAGGCGCTCCGCGTTCCTCCAGGCCAGCTCCCGCCAGGCGAAGATGTTGAGGTCGGCGGTTGCTGGGACTGTCTCTGAGAACAACCCGGGGCACAACACCTGCTGGATCTCGGGGTACACCACCGGCCGGGTGCGGACCAGCACGTCGTCCACGTGCTTGTGGTCGGCGTAGGTGTAACCCGGCCCGACCTGCTCGATCATGAACGCCAGGTCGTTGTTGACGTGGGCGTTGATGCCCAGCCAGATCATCTGGGTGCAGTTGAGCCGCTCGGGCTCGGTGCGGAACGCGATCCGCCAGGCGACGTCGACGTCCTGGGTGTCACCACGCTTCCAGGCCGCGTAGGCATCCAGGTAGTAGTTGGCGAAGGTGGGGATGACCACGGTGTCCCAAAACACCGGGTCGGAGAACTCGCCGGCGGTGTTGGCGGCGTGCATCCCCTCGGTGGTCCGCAGGTACAACAGCGCGAACGGCTTGTTCTGCGGCTCCAGCGCTGGATCCTGGTAGTGGGCGGTCATCTGCTCGATGGTGTGGGCGGTGTTGTGGTCGGCTCGCGCCGGCGACATCGTCCAGAGCGCGGCCACGACGGCGAGCGCCATGACGAGGCTGGTCCTGCGGATCATGCGGGTCCTCTCTACGGCCGGGCCATCTCGTTTCCCGTAGCCTCTCGTATTCGTCAAGGCTCGCCGACTGTCCCGCGTCGCCCGGCGACAGCGGATCGGAACCGTTCACTTATTGGGCCCCGTTTCGGGTGGCGCCGCTGGTCCGGGGTCCCGTCAGGACGACCCACCATATCCGGTTCCCAGGGTCGCCGGCGTGCCGACCAGTCTCTTAGGCGCGGCCGCCACCAGCCTCACCGCGGTCGCCGGTTGGCTGCTAGATCGACGTGCCGGTTGAACCCGCAGCCCAATCACGGCGCGAACGCCTGGTTCCACCGGGATCGGGCACCGGCTACACGTCGCGTCCGTGGACCGGCGCTGTTGCATCTGATCAGTTCGCGGCGTGGTGAAGTCGCGACACGGTCTGGCGTCAGATCGCCAAGGCAAGCTCGCCGAACGCGACCGCTACGCGCCGGGCCACCGGCTCCTCGACCGCGAGCTCGTAATGCCCGCGTCGGAGGTGCTGCACCAACCCATGCCCGGCGATCACGATCCTGGCGTTGCGGTCCCCTTGAGCCCACGCATCGGACCCAGCCTCGACTTGAGACGGCCATGGTCGGCCTCGATCTGGTGTTGGCCTACCGATCGGTGCGATGCCAGGCCGCCGACACCAGCTCCTCGAGCACCGCCGGGTCCACCGGCGCGTGGTCGGTAACCACCTCGACCGGCGCGACCCGCATCGTGGCGATGGCGCCTTGGAAGAACCGGCGGGCCGCGGCCGCGGCCCGCCGCGGGGACATGAACACGTCGACGACCTGCCCGAACTGGTCGATCGCGCGGTAGCCGTAGGGCGAGAGCGGCGGGTTCTCATGACAACAGTCTGCCTACTCAGGACTCGCTCGCAGCAGATGCAACAGCGCCGGTGCAGGTCGAGCAAGGTAGAGGGTTGACCGCATCGTTGACCGAGCAGAGCAAGCCGCCCGGCTGAGAGCAGCAGCCGAAATCTGGTGCTCTGGATTCGAGGGCCCAGAAGACGGGCACCGTCGTGCAGCCATGGCAGATCGCAGCCGCTACCGATGCCTGTTCCAGTTGTGCCGGTGGTTGCCCAGTCCTGTGGTATCGCGACGGAGAGTTCCACGCCGACGCAACGGCAGGGCCGGCTAGCTAGTGCTGCTGCAGGGCGGCCAGGAGCAGGGGCAGGGACCGGTGCAACTCGCGCTGCCAGTAGGGCCAGTCGTGAGTGCCGGGGCCATAGGCATCGACCTTGACGGGGATGTCGAGTTGATGCAGTCGCTTCACGAAGGCGGTGTTCTGGGGGTACAGGGTCTGCTCGATCGCTTGTGCCTGCCCGCTGGTGGCCGGACCGTCGAGCGGGCCCGGCTGCCCGTTGCCGAACGACACGAACAGGCTGATGTGGCGCAGCTTGGGGGCAAGGTCGTAGGGGTTGTGGGCGGCCCAGATGTCGGCCTGCTGCTGCAGGTTGCCCCACAGGGCGTCGGGATCTTCGTGGAAGTTCGCCAGCGTGCCCTGGATGATCTGTGGGCCTGGTTCGGGGGCGCCTTGGTAGCGGGTGTGCAGCACCCCGCTGTAGGAGGCGGCCGCCCGGAACATGCCCGGATGGCGCGCCGCGTACGCCATGGCCCCGAGCCCACCCATGGACAGCCCGGCGATGACCCGCCGGTCACCGGCCCGCCACTCGCGCTCCAGCAGCTGCCGTAGCTCGGTCAGGTGGAAGGTTTCCCAGCGGGAGGGGCCGTCGCGGCCAGGGTGGTACCAGTCCGAGTAGTAGCCGACGTCTCCGGCCTCAGGCATGACCACCAGCACGTCGGCCAGGCCAGCCAGCTGCTCGACGTCGGTGGAACGGGTCCAGCTCTGGTAGGTGTCGCAGCAGCCGTGCAGCAGCCACAGCACCGGCCACCTGCGGTTCGGCTGGGTAGTGAAGTGGCGGGGTAGCAGCAGCCGCACCGTGGCGGTGCGGCCAAGCGCCGGGGAGTCGATGGTGAGGTCGCGCATCCGGGGCCCGAGCATCTTTGTCTGGACTGTTCTTGCCAGCCGCTCGGATGGCCGGGCGGCTTCGGGTGCTCGCGACGAGGCGCAGCCCGCAGCGGCCACCATGAACACGGCGAGCAGGACGACCATGCGGGCGTGGGGCGAGCACCACCGAAGGCCTATCGGGCGGCAGACCCGAGCGCTCAACGGGATGGGGGCGGCCTCGCTGGTGTCGACGGTGGTGCGCATCGCGCCTCCCAAACCGCGAACCACTGTCTCGATCGGCGGTTTAGCAGAGTCTGTACGCAGCCTGTCGGGTACGCAAACTCGGACGTGGGCTGTGAGCTGCCAGTTCGCGCCGGCCACGGCTCGGTAGCGTGGCGCTTCAGCCACCCCATCCCAAGGTCACCCTGGTGCTGTCAAGACTCGCCTACCTCACGCTGTGCCGCTTCATTCAGGTGCTCATGCTGCTCGCCCGCGGCGATGCCGCCAAGGACCTGGAGATCTTGGTCCTGCGCCACCAGCTCACCGTCCTGCGTCGCCACACCCCATGTCCCAGGCTGGAGCCCGCCGACCGGGCCCTGCTCGCCGCCCTCAGCCGGGCGCTGCCCCGAGAACGCTGGTCGTGCTTTCTCGTGAAGCCCGAGACGCTGCTGCGCTGGCACCGGCGGCTGGTCGCCGGCGCATGGACCTACCCGCACCGCCAGACCGGGCGGCCGCCGCTGAACCCTGATGTACAGCAGGTGATCGTCCGCCTGGCCAAGGAGAACCCGACCTGGGGCTATCAGCGGATCAAGGGCGAGCTGCAACGGCTTGGTGTGCACGTCTCGGCCACCGCGATCCGAACCACGCTTCGCCGTCACGGGCTGGACCCTGCGCCACTGCGGGCGTCCGGCCGCTGGCAAGTGTTCCTGCGCCAGCAAGCCGCCGGGATCGTTGCGTGCGACTTCTTCACCGTCGACACCCTCTGGCTGCGACGGCTGTATGTGCTGTGCTTCATCGAACACGACACCAGGCAGGTGCACCTGGCCGGGTGACCGCCAACCCCGACAGCCGCTGGGTTACCCAGCAGGCCCGCAACCTGTTGCTGGTGCTGGAAGAGCGAGGGCGACGGGTACGCTTCCTGCTCCGCGACCGAGACGCGAAGTTCTCCCGCAGCTTCGACGACGTGTTCCGCTCCGAAGGTGGCGAGGTGCTGGTGACGCCGGTGCAAGCGCCCAGGCGAACGCGTACGCCGAGCGATGGGTCCCACCGTCCGCGCCGAGTGCCTGGACTGGCTCCTGATCGTAGGACGAACCCACTTGGAGCAGGTCCTGCGGGTCGATGTCCAGCACGACAACCAGCATCGTCCGCATCGATCGCTCGGGCTTGAGGCACCGGACCGACCTGCTGGGCTGGCGGTTGTCGGCGAGGATCAACCGGGCGAGGTTCGTCGACGCGATCTGCTCGGCGGTCTGCTCCACGAATACCGGCCAGCTGCATGAACGCCTTTGCGCACCCCACAGGCCGCGCCGGGTGGTGCGCTTCGCGCGATCGATCCATCGGCGCGTCCGCGTCCTTGGCGGACCTTCGATCCGCGCCGCCCGCGGCACCGATCTGTGCCGACCGCGCTGCTGCCCAGCGTGGTCCGGCATGACTAGGGTGCCGCTCAGCCTTCAGCGAGTGGCCGGAGAAGGGCGAACTGACGGGATTGGGCGAGCAGGCGGTCGCCCGACCACAGCTCGCCGTCCTCGTCCCAGTAACCCTCACGGGAGACGCGGGAAGCGAACCGAGCCAGGACAGGTCCAGGGGGGAGTTCGCCCAGCCCCTGCCGAAAGTGCACGGTCAGCTCGACGGTTGGGGTCATGACCAGCTCGCGCAGCCGTCCCCAAGCGGCAGGCCACCACGCGTCGGCGAACAGGCACAGCGCCAGGGCATCCACGGGACGTGACTGGCGCAGCTCCAGCCAGCCACCGGCCAGGGCCTGGTCGCCGCCCAGCAACGGCGGCGGTCCGAACACCGGACGAAACCGCAGGTGCTGGCCGTGTGGTGGAGCTGGCCCGGTGGAGAGGTCAACTTCGGCGGCCTCTGCAGGCGGCGGTGCTGCAGGCGGCTCGGCCTCCCAGGTGGCGACCGTGGGGAACGGTTGGCCGAAGGCAGCCAGCACAGCGCAGCGCAGGCGCCCCTGTTGCACGGCATGCGCCTGGACGGTGGCGAGCCGTCGGCCGCGGCGCAGCGTCTCGACCTGGATCTCCACCAGGTCATGGACCAGTGGCCGCGGGAAATGTGCGGTGACCGACCGGGGAGCCAGGTCGGCGGCGGCCAGCTCGGCGGTCATCGCCCGCAAGATGGTTGCCATCACCACACCGCCAAGCGGCGCCCCTGGCCCGTCCCAGGCCGGGTCAACACGGGCCACAAAGCGCCCCGGCCCGTTCCGCTCGACGGCGGTCGCCTTGTCGAAGCTGCTAAGGGCAGTGCTCACCGTATCGCCGCCTGAAAGCGAACTTACTCTCAAGGGCTTGCCTGTGTGCATGAGCGCCGTCCGCGAGTGTGTCTTGCGGGGTTCATCACGGTGTCCGTTGGCGATCATCGCACCTGGCCATGGTCGAGGGAGGTCAGCTGGAAATGGACCGTCCTGCCGGTCTTGGCGCGACCCAGGCGATGAGTCCATGGCACCAGCACGCCGTGCAGCAACGGGTGCTTGCCGGCCAGCAGGCGAGCGGCGTGCCGGGACTCGGCGCCCTCCAGGCGCCTGGCCGTGGCCTGGATGGCCGGGCCGGTCGGTCGGCCCCGGGCCGTCGACGGCGCAACCTCCACCCTGGGATTGTTGTGCATGCGTCGAGTCTTCCCGGCCTTCTCGAAGCTACGGAGATAAGCGTGATCGCCGTCGACGGCCAGGCTCACCGGGGTGCTCACCGCCCGGCCGTCCCGGCGGTAGCTGGTCACCAACACCGTCTTCTGGCGGACCAACCGGATCAGCATCGGGCTGGCCGCTGGGGTGACCTCACCGACCACCCAGCCGACCTGGCCCAGCCGCACGACCAAGGCGACCGCGGTCAGCAGCGACAGGGCGGCCAGCCCCCAGGGATCGCCGCTGCGGCCGCCCAGGTCCAGGTCGACGGCGTGGTTGACGGCATGGGCGGTGTTGGCGACCAGGAAACCGGCCAGCGCCAGGGCGAGCCCGTCATGCCAGATCAGGGCGAGCAGCAGGGTGACCCCGAGGCCGAGCTGGAAGGCGCCGGCGTCGTGGACAAAATGGGTGTGGCGGAGGAAGCCGGCGCCGTCGGCGAACCACCCCGGCGCCAGCAGCGCCGCCACGCCGGCGGCGGTCATGAACAGCCCGGCCAGCAAGGTCACGGCCAGGACAAAGCGGCGGCCCCGGTCCATCGGCCGCGCCGGTGACCACCCGCCGGTCGGGTGACTGATGGTCGTGTGGCCGTGGGTGCTCATGGGGCTGGTTCCTCGTCAGTGTCGTCGAACAGCGACCAAACGATACGAGACATGACGGTCCTCATCGGCTCAGTGGTTGCTGACGAAGGTGGCGATGGCGCCAGCCAGGGCGCGTGGCTGGTCAATGGGAATCAGGGTCCGGCTGTCCGCGATCTCGACGAACCGCGAGTCGGGAAACGACCCGGCCAGCCGCCGGCCGGCCGCTATCGGCATCACCTTGTCCTCGGCGGCCCAGACCACCAGCACCGTGTTGGCGAAGCCAGCCAGGCGCGGATTGGCCTTGACCAGCTGCCGCCTGCCCTGCCGGGTGTCGCCGGCGTACTTGCGCAGGTCACGTCGGATCGCAGGATTCGTCAGGGCCGGCTGCAGCCACTGGTCGAACAGCTCGTCGGGGATCGGGCGCTTGGACATCAGGCCGAAGCTCATCGGCAGCCGACGCAGCGCCTTGAAGCGCAGGGGCTTCAGGGCGGCGGCCAGGCCGCCGGGCAGGCGGGCGGCCAAGGCGGCGACGCGGCCGGGCAGGCCGGGCGGGTAGTTGTCATCGGTCTCACAGGAGGCCAGGACCAACCGCCCCACGCGCCCATCCCAGCCCTCGGCAACCAGCAGCTGGGCTCCGCACCAGTCGTTAAAGACCAGCGTCACCTCCTCAAGCTCCAGGCGCTCCAGGAACTCGGCCAGTAGCCGGACCTGGCCGCGCAGCGACAGGTCGGCCTCCGCGCGCATGGGTCGTCGGTGGGCGCCCAGCGGCAGCGTGGGTCGAATGCATCGAAAGCCCGGCCCCAGCTCCGCCACGACCGCATCCCAGAGCGAGGCCGTCATCAGCAGCCCATGGCACAGGACGATCACCGGCCCCCCGCCGCCGGTGTCCTCATACCGGATCGCTCCCGCCGCTAGCTCGATCTCCGCCATGGCCTCTCCCATGCCTGCAGGTCATCGCCGGCGATCCTTGGGCCTGATCGCCTCACCTCGACGCCCGGCCGCTTGCTGGGCGCCGGACGCCGCCTTCTGTCGGACCGCCCAGCTCGCCCATCCCCGAATCCTCAGTGCAGCTGGTCGGAACGCCCCGGCGCATGCGGCGGCGTTCGGCTGACGGGACGCCTGGCGCCGGAGGCGCTGGGAGCAAGGTCAGGGGATGGGAGTAGTGGCGGACTGGCCAGCCCGAGCACGCCCGCGACAGCCCGGGCGGCCAGCAGCTCGTCGTGCGGGGCGTGCCCGGCGAGCGCGATCACGGCCCCTTCGAGCGCTCCCCAGAACGCCAGCGCCACCGCCTTGGCCGGCGGGCCGGGGGGAATCGACCCGTCGTTGCGTCCCGCTTCGATCAGGCGGGCGCAGCGCTTCATCAGCGTCCTTGAGACCCGCTTGATCTCGCGCCCGACCGGATGGTCCTGGCCGCTGAACTCGACCCTGAGCGCCATCATGACGCGGGCCACGTCTCGTCGGCAGTAGACAGCGTGGCCACGGGCCAGCGCGAGCAGCGCCGCGACCGGATCGGGCTGTTGCTCGGCGGGCTCGCCAACCTCGCGCCACCAGGTCTGGTTGACCCACTCGAGGACCGCCAAGGCCAGCTCCTCCTTGTCCTTGAACTGGTGGTAGAGGGCGCCGCGGGTGTAGCCGGCCTCGCGGGCCACTTGTTCGAGCACCAGGTTGCCGTAGCCGTAGCGGGACAGGCCCCGAGCGGCCGACTCCAACAACGCGGCCCGCGACCGCGCCCTTCGCTCGGCCTGGGTTGACCGGGGGCGATGTGGCAGCCCGGTTGAGCGACTCATCGAGGATGACGTGCGTACACGCATGTATGTATAGTACATGAAGCCAGCAAGGAGGACCTCTCCGGGTGGAGGAAGTGCCAACCATACATCGGGATGCCGGCATCGGCCTGCTCCGGCGCACTGCGTTTCCACCGGGGGAGGCGTGCCAGGTCGCGGTGCCGCCGGCCGTGCATGCGTGCAGCACGATCTCCCACCTCGACCATGAGGACGCCGTCATCGTCGAAGTTGGCCCGGATCAGGAGCGGGCGGGCGAGCAATGGCCCGAGCGATCTTGCAGGTCACTCCCGATCATCACCCGAGCCGCGCTCTGGTCGGGGTGGTTGGCGCTCGGCCTGTGGCTCGGGGCAGCTCGGTCTGCCGATCCATCCTCGGCCAGCCGCAGGCTAGGTGAGAAGGAGCCAGATGATGAAGGTTGAATTGGCGATCGCCGGGCTGGGCTGCTTCGTCCTGGCGTTCGGCCACACGACGGTCGGTCTGCGCTGGGTCCTGCCCAATCTTACGAAGGGGCGCCTGCCGAGCACACCGTTTGGTTCACCCTCGATGACGCTCGGCATGGTGCGCTTCACCTGGCACGTAGTCAGCGTCCTGCTCGTGGGCTTCGGCGTCCTCTTCATGGCGCTCGCCTGGGCTCCAGGTGCCGATCCGAGGATCCTGCTGCTGCGCTGGTTTGCCGCGCTCTGGCTTGCTGCGACGGCGCTGGCCTGCTGGAACGCTCGCCGCCGTCCCTCCAGCCTCCTGCGGCTTCCGGTGCCGTTGGTCTTCGTGATGATCGGGGCGATGTGCTGGACCGCATCCACGTAAGCCCAGACCTGTTCGGCATTACCGGCCGAGGACGAAGGCGGAAGGTCCACCAATGAAGAGGCTCCCGAACAGCGCCCACACCACCCGGCCGTGGCGGATCCACGAGCTCACTGGCGACTTCCGGATCGAGGACGTGTGGGAGCTGCCGGGACAAGGCGGCCCGGACGACTTCCCCCGGCTGGTGGAGCTGATCGCCTCCAGGGACCCGTCCAAGGGTTCCTCCCGCGCGGCACGCACGCTGTGGGCGATTCGATGGAAGCTCGGAGCGCTGCTCGGCTGGGATGACCCGGACGCCGGCCTCGGCTCCCGGGTGCCGACGCTCCGCGGCCGGTTGCCGGCCGATCTGCGCGAGGGCCGCTGCGGTCCGGACTTCGACGCGCTCCCCTTCACCCCGCTGTACCTGACCGACAGCGAGTTCGCTGCGGAGACCGCCAACAAGACCATGCACGGGGTCATGCACATCGGCCGGGTTCCGGACGGAACCGGCCGCGGCTACCGCGCCCAGCTGGCCGTCCTGGTGAAGCCCAACGGTCGGTTCGGAACCGCCTACATGGCGGCGATCAGGCCGTTCCGGCACCTGATCGTCTACCCGGCGGCGATGCGAGGCAGGCGGGACCTGCGGGAGCGCGCCAGCGATCCGACAGCGCGCACGCGAGCGCAGAATGAGATGGCTGAGGCTTCCGACGCCAAGGCGGTCGTTGAGAAGTTCCTCACCCGCCAGCGCCAGATGTACGCTGGCGGCCACCTCGAGGCGGTGCAGGAGCCACTCGCTGAGGACATCGTCTGGCACGTGCCCGGGACAAGCCCGATCGCCGGCGACTACCGTGGCCGCGAGGCGGTCACCGGATACTTCCGCCTCCGCCGCGAGCTCGCCGGCGGAGCGATCCAGATCGACAAGCGGGGCGAGGCACATCACGAGGAGGCGCTCGTCCAGCTGGCCGACGGCCGCGCCCCGCTCGGCGGTCGCAAGGTTTTCTGGCGGACGGCCGGCGTCTACCGCGTCGCCGACGGCAGGATCGCGGAGGCATGGCTGGTGCCGCTCGATCAGGAGCACTTCGATCGGGTCTGGGGCGCGACTCGTCCGCCGCCATTCGTCTCCATCCGGCGCGTCCGCCCGCAGGAGTGCACGGCGAGCCCCATGCTTGGCCACCCTGGTTTCCTTGAGCTCTTCGAGGTGGCGTTCCTCGAGTGCTGGCACGAGCGGTTCGGTGACCTGGATGCGAGCCTGGGACCCGACCGGAGGCTGACGGTCGCCGCTGTCAACCTCCGCTCCCTGGCCCCGGTCCGCACCGGCGACGAGCTGCGCATCCAGGTCACCTTGGACCGGATCACCGAGCGCTCCGTCCAGGTGCACTACGACGCCTTCGTCGAAGATGCCCGGGTCGCCGAAGGCGGCTCGTGCTATGTCTGCCTCGATGCGGAGTCCGGGGAGCCCGCTTCGCTCCCGGACACCATCGCCAGCAACAAGTAAGCAGCGATGCGAGCACCGGTCTCAGGTGTCGATAAGGACCAGGCTCGCCGTTGACAACCCGTAGGGTGCGCAAACTCCGACAGGGCCTTTGAGCTGCCGGTTCACTCAATCGTGACGCGGTAGTGTGACACCTCCGCTGACCTCTCGGAGGCCACCTAGGTGTTGTCGAAACTCGCCTACCTCACGCTGTACCGCTCCATCCAGGCGCTCGCGCTGCTCGCCCACGGCGACGCCACCAAGGACCTGGAGAGGCGCTGTTGCATTGCGGCAAGCCAGCTTGGGCTCTACCGGTCGATGCATTCTGAAACCGCGACGCGGCTATGAGCTCAGATCGCCAAGGCCAGCTCGTCGAACGCGACGGCCAGTCGCTGGTTCGTCGGCTGTGGGGTACGCAAACTTGGACGCAGCTTGTGAGCTGCCGGTTCGCGTCGATCATGGCTCGGTAGGGTAGCCCTCCTGTCACCTACCCTAGAGGTCACCCTGGTGCTCTCGAAAATTCAC
>Ga0209382_10005483_pt1 | contig 16519 bp, 18 predicted proteins | sample SoiMetdeltSBSDD5_FD_187599 | JGI IMG/M metagenome (GOLD analysis project Ga0209382, IMG submission 187599) | Bulk soil microbial communities from a Populus tree surrounding site in Tennessee, USA - Soil MetaG P. deltoides SBSDD5 (SPAdes) (version 2) | ecosystem: Environmental > Terrestrial >...
AGCCAGATGCTCGATCAGATCCGCGCGCTGCTCGCCGAGCGCTTTGAGCTCAACGTGCGCGAGATGTTCGCCCTCGCCCGCTCCCGGCGCGAGCTGATTCTCACCTTCCTCGCCTTCCTCGAGCTGGTCAAGGAGTCCGAGATCACACTCCGCCAGCGCGAGATCTTCGGCGAGATCATCGCCCGCCCGCGGGCCGCCGTCACCGAGCCGCAGCCATGAACGAAGAGAGTCGCCTGAGCGAAGAGGTGTTGGGGGACGAGCTCGAGCGGGCCGAGGAGTTGCCCGGCGTCGAGCCGGCGGGGGCCGCTCCGGCGGAAGAGGGCGAGGAAGAGGTCACCGCCACGCGCGCCGAGCTCAAGCCGGTGATCGAGGCGCTGCTCTTCGTCGCCGAGGAACCGCTCGCCTTCAAGCAGCTCTGCAAGCTGCTCGGCGAGGTCGAGGAGGCCGACGCGCGGGCGGCGCTCGAGGGGCTGGTCGTCGACTACCAGGCGCCCGAGCGCGGCCTCGAGCTGCGCGAGATCGCGGGCGGCTGGCGCATCTCAACCCGGCCCGAGCACCACGAGTTCATCCGCAAGTACCTCAAGTCCCGCCCCTCGGCCCGACTCTCGCTCCCGGCGCTCGAGACGCTCGCCGTCGTCGCCTACAAGCAGCCGATCACGGTCCCGGAAATTCTCGAGATTCGCGGTGTGACTTCGACCTCGGCGATCAAAACGCTCCTCGAAAAACGCCTCATTGTCACCCGGGGGCGCAAAGAGACCGTCGGCCGGCCGATGATGTATGGCACGTCGAAGGAGTTCTTACTCCAGTTCGGGCTGCGGGATCTGACGGAGCTGCCGAGCATCGAGGACTTCGAAGAGCTGGCACAATAGAACGCGGATGACACGGACAGGACGGATGACCACGGGTCAGAAATCCGTGGTCATCCGTCCTGTCCGTGTCATCCGTGTTCCATCCCCAACTCCTGCTCGTGCGCCTCGCGTAATTTGTACTTCTGAACTTTCCCCGAGGCGGTCATAGGGAAGCTCTCGACGAAGCGTACGTGGCGCGGGACCTTGAAGCGCGCGAGTTGCCCTCGGCAGAAGTCTCGCAATTCCTCGCCCGTCGCCGCCGCGCCTTCCTTGAGCCTCACCGCCGCCGCGACCTCCTCGCCGAAGAACTCGCTGCGCACGGCGTAGACGTAGGCGTCGGCCACCGCCGCGTGCCGGCGGAGGAGGTCTTCGATCTCCGTCGGCGCGACGTTCTCGCCGCCGCGGATGATCAGGTCCTTGATCCGCCCGGTGATCCGGACGTACCCGTCGCCGTCGATCGTCGCCCGGTCCCCCGTCCGCAGCCAGCCCTCCTCGTCGACCGCCAGGTGTGTCGCGTCCGCGTTGCGGAAGTACCCGTGCATGACGTTCGAGCCGCGGACCCAGAGCTCGCCCGGGGCGCCCGGCTCGAGCGCGGCGCCGGTCGAGGGGTCGACGATCCTGACCTCCATCTCCGGGAGCACGCGGCCGACCGTCCCGGTGCGGCGCTCGAGCGGGTCGTCGCGCCGCGTCTGCGTGATGCCGGGTGAGGCCTCGGTCAGGCCGTAGACGATCGTCAGCTCGGTGAGGTGCATCTCCGCGATCACCCGCCGCATGAGCGGCTCCGGGCAGGGCGCGCCCGCCATGACCCCCGTGCGCAGCGACGAGAGGTCGAAGCGCCCGAACTCCGGGTCCTCCAGCTCGGCGAGGAACATGGTCGGCACCCCGTAGAGCGCCGTACACCGCTCCCGCTCGACCACCTCGAGCACCCGCCGCGCGTCGAAGGACTCGACCGGGCAGAGGCAGGCCCCGTGCGTGTAGGCCCCGAGGACGCCAATGACGCAGCCGAAGCAGTGGAAGAGCGGGACACAGAGGCAGAGCCGGTCGCGCGGGGTGTAGCCCATGCCCTCCCCGAGCCAGTAGCCGTTGTTGACAATGTTCCGGCTCGAGAGCATGACGCCCTTCGGGAAGCCCGTCGTCCCCGAGGTGTACTGCATGTTGATCACGTCGTCGAGCGCCACCTCGCGCTCGCGCGCGGCGAGTTCGGCGTCGGAGACCGCCGCGGCGCGGGCGCGCAGCCCGGCATACGGCGTCAGGCCGGCGGGGCAGTCCTCGCCGATGAAGACGACGCGCGCGAGGCGCGAGCCGGAGAGGGCCCCGACCTCGGCGAGCGCGGCGAGGTAATCGACGTCCTTGAAGCCGCGGACGGTGACGAGCGTCTCCGCCTCGCTCTGGCGAAGGAGATAATCGACCTCGGGGGCGCGGAGCGCAGTGTTGACCGTGACCAGGACGGCGCCGACCTTGGCGAGCGCGAACTGGAGCACGACCCACTCGGGCACGTTGGGCGCCCAGACGGCGACCCGCTCGCGGCGCGCGACGCCGCAGGCCATCAGTCCCCGCGCGATGAGCCGCGCCTCGGCTTCGAGCGCGGCGAAGGTCAGCCGCAGCCCGCGGTCCGCGTAGACCAACGCCTCCTGTTCCGGGAGCGTTTCGGCGAGGCGGGCGAGGAGCGCGCCGACGGTCAGGTCGCGGAAGGGCGGCGACGGCGGATCAGGCGCGGGCGGCGAATGTTCACTCTTCGGCGCCATCCGCTGCCCCCTTTACTCTTTCCCCTGGAGGTGGGCTTCGAGGAACCAGAGCGACTTGTCGAGCCCGCGCGAGATCTCGGTAAAAAGGTCGGCGGTGTCCTTGTCGTTCACGTCGTCGGCCGCGTCGATCGCGGCGCGGGTGGAGGCGGCGAGCGCGGCGTAGCGCCCGACCAGCGCCTCGACGCTTGCCATGCCGTTGACGAGGCTGGCCGGGTACTCGTCGAGCCGGGTCGCCGCTGACGCCATGCGCGCCGTGCCGAGCGCCGTCCCGGCGAGCGTCGTTACCCGCTCGGCGATGAGGTCGATGTAGGCCAGCACCCCGGTCGCCAGTTCGTCGAAGAACTCATGCAGCTGGATGAAGTCCGGCCCCTTGACGTTCCAGTGCGCCTGCTTGGTCTGGCTGTAAAGGTCGAAGGTGTCAGCGAGTTGCTGGTTGAGCAGCGCGATCATCTGCTCGCGAGTCTCGGCGTCGAGGTCGATCGAGGTCTTGTGCGTCTTCGGCTTGGCCATGCGGTTCTCCTTTACTAAGTTCCTAAAATTTCGAGGGGGGGATGAATGCTACCGGCGCGTCGAGCGCTCGTACTCGTCTCGGAGCCGGCCCATGAGTTCGTCGCGCCGGTCGTAGAGCCGCTTGAGCGGGCGCGGCTCGCGCCGGGCGAAGGCGTAGGCGGTGATCAGCGGGAGCGCGACCGTGGTGTCGACGTAGCAGACCACGGCGTCGGGCAGGCGGTCGGGGTCGATCTTCCCCCAGCTCACTGCCTCGCCGGGGGTTGCGCCACTTAGTCCCCCTGAGTCGGGACGCGCGTCCGTGAGTTGCAAGAAGTAGTCGTGCCCTTTCTCCTCGATGCCGAGGACTTCCTGAATCTGCGGCTCGGTCTGGAGGGCGAAGTTCTTCGGGCTCCCGCCGCCGCAGATGAAGACGGCCGACTTGCCCCCCTCGCGCTTGGCCGCGAGCACGATCGCCGCCGTCTCGTTGACGTCGGCCGACGGGTTCAAGCGCAGCCGGCTCCCCTGCAACTCTTTGGCCGCGACGTTCATCCCGATCGAGCTGTCGCCGGGCGAGGAGGTGTAGACCGGGACGCCGTGGCGGTAGGCGGTGGCGAGCAGCGACTGGCCCTCGAGACCGAGCAGGCGCTCGCGCTCGGCGAGGTACTTGCCGCAGAGGTAGTGAAACTCCGAGGTCGCCATCTCGCGCTGGAACTCCGGGGCGTCGATGATCTCGCGGAAGAAGCTGTCGGTCGAAAGCAGCACCTCGTAGTCGAAGAAGATGTCATAGATGCGGACCACGCCCTCCTCGCGCAGCACGACGTCGCTCGTCTGTGCGTTGCCGCGGTGCATGGCGAGCCCGAGCCCGTAGTGTGCATCGTGGTAGAGGTTGGCGCCGGTCGAGATGATCCAGTCGACGAACCCCGCCTCGATGAGCGGGATGAGCGCCGAGATGCTCAGGCCCGCGGGCGTCAGCGCCCCGGTCAGCGTCAGCCCGACGGTCACCTCGGCTTCGAGCATCTTGTCGGCGAAGAGCTGCGCCGCCTCGCGTAGCCGCGCCGCGTTGTATGCCTGGAAGTTGCTCTCAATCAGCTCGACGAGCGTCGTCTCGCGAGTGATCGGCCTGGGCGCAATCCGCTGCCCTTGCAGAAACCTGCTGCGGTTCATCCCCACTCCTCGGTGACTTAAAGATAGGGGAAAGTTTAAAGACTCAGGCAGGGAAATACAAATCAAATTCGCTCACCCGACCGCCGCCTCGTCCACGGTCAACACCCCCCGGTCCGCCTCGAGCGTCGCCCGGACGCCGAGCGGGAGCGTCAGGTTGCCGCGCGGGCTGTGGCCGCTCCGCAGCCCCGACATGACCGGGATGCCGAGCCCGGCGGTGCACTCGGTCAGGACCGCGCGCAGCTCGTAACCCTGATCGGCGTGCTGCGCACAGTCGGTCATCTCGCCGAAGACGACGGCGCGCGCGCCGTCAAATTTCCCGGCGAGCCGTAGCTGCCGCAGCAGGCGGTCGAGCGCGAAGGGCTTGACCGCCGTGTCCTCCAGGAAGAGGATCGCACCCCGCGTGTCGAGCGCGTCCGGCGTCCCCATGAGCGCCGCGACTATCGAGAGGCACCCGCCCAGCAGGCGCCCGGTGACGCGCCCCCCCGCCCCGCGGTGGAGCATCTCAATCCCTGCGCCCCCGATCTCACCCATCGGGGCCTCGCGCGTCAGCGCCGCGAGCAGCGTCTCGCGGTCGTAGTGCCCCTCCCCGCCCGCCAGATCCTTGGCCGCCATCGGCCCGTGAAAGGTCACCCAGCCGAAGCGCCGGTAGAAGTAGAGGTGGAGCGCCGTCATGTCGCTGTAGCCGATGAAGACCTTGGGGCGGCGGCGGAGCAGCTCGTCGTCGAGCAGGCCGAAGAGGCGCATCGCCCCGTAGCCGCCGCGCGCCGCCCAGACCGCCTTGATCTCCGGGTCGGCGAAGGCGCGCATCAATTCCCCCGCGCGCCGGTCGTCCGACCCGGCGGTGTAACGCGCCTTGTCCAGGATGCCGGGCTCGTAGCGGGCGCGGAAACCGAGGCGCCCGATCTCTGCCACGCCGCGCGCCAGGTAATCGGGCTTGAGGTTGCTCGCCGGGGCGACGACCGCGACGGTGTCGCCGGGGCGCAGCGCGGGCGGGCGGATCGGGATCTGGGTCATAGGCGTGACGATTATACCCCACCGCCCGGCCCGGCTTGCATCGCGACCGCGTTTTCTTCTATGATGCCAGCCCTTCGCGGCAATCTCTCACGAGGAGACGGGTCATGAGCGTCGAGGAGCGCGTCCGGCAGGTCGGAGTCATCCCGGTGGTCAGCATCCCGCGGCCCGAGCACGCGCTCCCGCTCGCCGAAGCGCTGCTCGAAGGTGGCCTGCCCTGCGCCGAAATTACCTTCCGTACGGCCGCCGCCGAGGCCTCGATTCGGCAGATCAAGGAGCGCTTCCCCGAGATCTTCCTCGGCGCCGGGACGGTGCTCAGCGAGGCGCAGGCGCAGACCGCGCTCGACGCCGGGGCCGAATTCATCGTTTCGCCGGGGACCAACCCGGCGGTCGTCGACTACTGCCGCGCCCGCGGGGTGACCATCTTCCCCGGAGTCTGCACGCCGACCGAGGTCGAGCAGGCCCTCGCCCGCGGCGCCGAGGTGCTCAAGTTCTTCCCCGCCGAAGCCATGGGGGGCGTCAAATTTTTGAAGGCGATCTGCGCGCCCTACGGCGGGGCGCGCTTCATCCCGACGGGCGGGATCGAGCCCGCCAACCTCGGGCACTACCTCGCCCTGCCGCAGGTCGTCGCCTGCGGCGGCAGTTGGATGGTCAAGCCGGAATGGCTCGCGGCGGGCGACTTCGCGCGCGTCCGCGAGGCGGCGCGCGAGGCGGCCGCCCTGGTCAGATCCATCCACGAAGGTAATCTCCTTTAGTGCTCCTTCGTGTCCTTCGTGGACGATTCTTTATGCTCAACATCAAGGGGCCGGATGAGTGTCGGTGGGACTTGGTAGCGCTGGGCGAGGTCATGCTGCGGCTGGACCCGGGGGAGGGGCGCATCGCGCGGACGCGCCGCTTCGAGGTCTGGGAGGGCGGCGGCGAGTATAACGTCGCGCGGGGCCTCAAGCGCTGTTTCGGGATGCGGACGGCGGTCGTCACGGCGCTCGCCGACAACCCCGTCGGCCGTCTCGTCGAAGACTTGATCTACCAGGGCGGCGTCGACCAGTCGCACCTCAAGTGGGTGCCCTACGACGGCGTCGGGCGCGCGGCGCGCAACGGGGTCAACTTCACTGAGCGGGGGTACGGCGTGCGCGCGGCACTCGGCTGCTCGGACCGGGGCCACACGGCGGCCTCGCAGCTCAAGCCTGGGGACATCGACTGGGAGCAAATTTTCGGCCGCGAAGGGGCGCGCTGGTTTCACTGCGGCGGCATCTTCTGCGCGCTCTCAGAGACGACGCCGCTCGTCGCGCGCGAGGCCATGGAGGCGGCGCGGCGGCATGGGACGGTGATCTCTTACGACTTGAATTACCGCGAATCGCTCTGGAAGTCGATCGGCGGGCCGAAGCGGGCGCGAGAGGTCAACCAGGAGCTGGCGGGGCTCGTCGACGTCATGCTCGGCAACGAGGAGGACTTCACCGCCGCGCTCGGGTTCGAGGTCGAGGGGCTCGACGAGCACCTCTCGAAGCTCGACGTGACCAATTTCCGGCGCATGATCGAGCGCGCGGCCGCGGCCTTCCCCAACTTCCAGGTCGTCGCCACCACGCTGCGCCAGGCGAGGACGGCGACGGTCAACGACTGGGGCGCGGTCTGCTACCAGGGGGGGGAACTCTACCAGGCGCCGGCGCGAGAGAACCTCGAGATTCTTGATCGCGTCGGCGGCGGCGACTCCTTCGCCTCGGGGCTGATCTATGGCTTCCTGACGGGCCAGGGACCGCAGCGCGCCGTCGAGTACGGCGCGGCCCACGGGGCGCTCGCCATGACCACGCCCGGTGACACCTCGATGGCGACCCTCGCCGAAGTCGAGAAGGTCATGAAGGGCGGCGGCGCGCGCGTCGCGCGGTGACAGCCTGCGATCCGGTGAAACCAGGTTGCCCCCGACCACGTAATTCATGATTGAGCCCCCGCAGGACCCATTCAACGACAGTTTTTTTGAGAAAGGTGTGCATGACCAAGAACCGCACGATGTTCGCCCTCGCCGCCGTCTGCCTGCTCGCCCTCGCGGCGTTCGCGGCCGAGATCCCAACGGTCGGGCAGCCCGCGCCCGAGTTCAGCCTCAAGAGCAACGAGGGCCAGACCGTCAACCTCAAGGATTACCGCGGCAAGTGGGTGGTCCTCTACTTCTACCCGAAGGACTTCACCTCGGGCTGCACGATCCAGGCTAAGAACTTCCAGCGCGACCTCGCCAAGTACGAGCAGGCGAAAGCCGTCGTCCTCGGCGTGAGCGTCGACACCGTCGAGTCGCACAAGGATTTCTGCGCCAAAGAGGGGCTCAACTTCAAGCTCCTCTCGGATACCGAAGCCAAGGTCTCCGGCGAATACGGCTCGATCATGGAGTACAACGGGAATAAGCTCTCGGCCCGGAACACCTTTCTCATCGACCCGCAGGGAAAGGTCGCCCAGGTCTTCCCGAAGGTCAAGGTGCAGCAGCACAGCGAAGAGGTGCTCGCGGCGCTGGCCGAGTTGCAAAAGAAGTAGCGGGGTCAGACGAGAGATCCCCGGCGGGCGCCCGCCGGGGATCTCTCCAAGTCAGGAGCGGCCTACTCGCTCTCGTTGAGCAGCCCGCGTTCGAGCAGGTCCTGGCAGGTGATGCAGTAGCGCGCCCAGGGGACGGCCTCGAGCCGCTTCGGCTGCACTTCCTGGCCGCAATTGACGCAGACCCCGTACTCGCCGTCCTCCATGCGTTCGAGCGCCTCGTCGATCTGGACGAGAATGATCCGGTCGTTGGTCGACTGGCTGAAGAGTAGCTCTTTAGTGTATGAGTTCGAAGCCTTGTCGGCCGGGTCCTGGGTCGCCTCGGTGTCCGCCTCGCGCCCGTAGTCCTCGTTCCGCCCGACTACCCCGAGCAGGGCGGCGCGCTCCTCGACCAGGCGGTCACGGTAAGTCTTTAGTCTCTTTTTTTCCATCCCCATCCTCCTCGAACGAAATTCAGCTCAAAACTTATGATAAGGCAGCCCCGCAAGCAGCGTGTAAGCGCGGTAGACCTGCTCGGCGAGGACCACCCGCGCCAGCTCGTGCGTCAACGTCAGGCGCGTCAGCGCGAGCCGGTAATCGGCGCGCGCCGTGACTTCCCGGCTCACCCCGGCGAAGCCGCCGATGACCAGGCCGAGGCGCTTGGTCCCGGCCTGCTGCCGCGCCCCAATCAGCCCGGCCAGCTCGGGCGAGGTCAGCTCGCGCCCCCCCTCGTCAAGCAGCACGACGTAATCGTCGCGCCCGACGGCCTCGAGCAACCGGCCGCTCTCCACCGCCCGCGCCCGCGCCTCGTCTGATGCGCCGCGCGGCTCCTTGAGTTCGCTCACCTCGCACGACGCGAACCGCCCGACCCGCCCCAGGTAGTCCTCCAGGAGCGCCGCACAGCGCCGGTCCCGGGTCTTGCCGATCCAGACGAAGTGAAGGCGCATCGCAGCCGTTAGCTCTCAGCCGTCAGCTTTCAGGCAGAGGGAAAGCTGACGGCTCACAACTCCACCTTCTCGGCGTCGCGCCACAGCCGCTCGAGGTCGTAGAAGCGGCGCGAGGTGTCGGTGAAGACATGGACGATGAACGGGCCGTAGTCGATGAGAATCCACTCCGCGTTGGCGTAGCCCTCGGTGTTGAGCGGCCGCGCGCCGCGCTTCTTGAGCTGCTCGGCCACCTCGTCAGCGATCGCCTGGACCTGGCGCGAGGAGTTGCCCGAGCAGATCAGGAAGTAGTCGGTGAAGGCGGTCAGCTCGGCGATCCTGAGGACGACCAACTCCTGCGCCTTCTTCTCCTCGGCTGCCCGCGCCGCCGCCCGGACGTGCTCGAAGATCGCCTGGTCCTCGTCGCTCATCGCCGCCGCTACCGGTTGCCCCATCGACTGATCTTCTTGCTGCGCCGTCTCTTTCATTCTTCCTTCTGGTACAAGTTGTACTTCGCGATATAGCCCGCGACCGCCTCGGGGAGGAGCCCCGCCACCGGGCGGCCCGCCGCGACCGCCGCCCGAATCTCCGTCGCCGAAACATCTTCCGCCACGTAATCGGTCAGATAGACGCGCGGCCGGGCCAGCATCTCGGGCGCGGGGCGCCGACCCCCGCGCAGATCAACGACCCGTGTTTGCAACTGTGGTGCCAGATGCCCGGCCCCGACCGCTACCCCGGGCCGCGCGGCGACGATCACGTCTGTCCCGCCGAGAATCCGCTCGTGCTCGCGCCAGGTGGTGACCTCGGCGAACGAATCGGCCCCCATGACAAAGAACAACCGCGCTTCGGGGTCTTCCGCCCCCAGGCGGTGGAGCGTCTCGATCGTGAAGGGCCGGGCCGGGGCCTCAAGCTCGATCGTCGAGCCGCAGAGCGCCGGCTCGTCCATCGTCGCCAGCGCGATCATCGCGTAGCGGTGGTAAGCGGCGCTGATCGCCTGCCGGCGCTTGTGCGGTGGCACGAAGGCGGGGACTAGCAGCAGGCGCTCGAGCCCGAACGCTTCGACCACGGCGGCCGCCACCCGCAGATGGCCGCGGTGAACCGGATCGAATGTCCCGCCGTAAACGCCGACGCGCCGCCCCACAGGCTCCCCCCGCCGGTCAACTGCTCGCCACCGAATCCAGCCGCCCCTCGGCCGAGGCCGCCTCGCGCCCCATCAACTCCTGAAGCCGCGCCTCGACGGCGCGGAGGAGCTCCGGCACCCCCGCCCCGGTCGCCGCCGAGATAGCGTGACAGGAGAGCCCCCCGCGCGCGCAGAATTCTTTCAACTCCTGCAGCCTCCCCGGGTCGTCGAGCGCGTCGATCTTGGTCGCGACGCACATCCTTGGCTTCGCGGCGACCGTCGGGCTGTAGGCCTCGAGCTCCTCCGTCACGGTGATCAAATCCGCCACCGGGTCGCGCGAGAGGCCGGAGACGTCGACGAGGTGGAGCAGGAGCTTGGTCCGCTCGACGTGACGCAGGAAGCGGTCCCCGAGCCCGGCCCCGGCGTGCGCCCCCGCGATCAGACCCGGGATGTCGGCGACGACGAAGGTCTTGAAGTCGCCCAAATCGACCACGCCGAGATGCGGTTCGAGAGTGGTGAAGGGGTAGTCAGCGATCTTCGGGCGCGCGGCAGAGATGCGTGAGATCAACGTCGACTTGCCGGCGTTTGGCAGCCCGACCAGCCCGACGTCGGCGATCAGCTTCAGCTCGAGCGCCAGCGAGCGCTCCTCGGCCAACCGGCCCGGCTCGTGGCGTCGCGGCGCGCGGTTCGTGGCCGTCGCGAATTGCGCGTTGCCGCGACCGCCGCGACCGCCCGCCGCGACACGGAGGCGCTGCCCCGGGACGGTCAAATCGCCGAGGACCTCGCCCGAGTCGGCGTCGGTGACGGTCGTGCCCACGGGCACCTGGAGTGTCAGGTCCGCGCCGTCGCGCCCATGGCGGCGGCTGCCTTCGCCGTGGCGGCCGCGCTCGGCATGGTGTTCAGGGTTGTAGCGGAAGTGGAGCAGTGTGTTGAGCCCCTCAGTCGCCTCCAGGAAGACTGAACCGCCGCGCCCACCGTCACCGCCCGAAGGCCCCCCCCGCGGCACGAACTTCTCGCGGCGGAAAGCCATGCAGCCGTTGCCGCCGTCACCGCCGCGCACGCGAATTGTCGCGCGGTCTATGAACATCGTCAGAGCTTTCAGCTGCCAGCTGTCAGCGGTCAGCCAGGGAGGAGGCCCCTGGTTTGGCCGACCGCTGGATGCTGAACGCTGACAGCTATTGGCTTAATTCCGCCGGGTAGACGCTGATGAAGCGCCCCTGCCGCCCACGGTCCTCGAACTTGACAACCCCGGTGACGGTCGCAAAGAGCGTGTCGTCCTTGCCGCGCCCGACGTTGGTCCCGGGCTTGAAGCGGGTCCCGCGCTGCCGCACGAGGATCGAGCCGCCCGTGACCAACTGGCCGCCGAAGCGCTTGACGCCGAGACGCTGCGACTGCGAGTCGCGGCCGTTGCGCGAACTGCCTACACCTTTCTTATGTGCCATGACAAAAAAACCCCGTCGTTAGGCGATGGAATCGATCTTCACCGCGGTGAAGCCCTGGCGGTGCCCCTGCTTGCGCTTGTACTGCTTGCGGCGTTTGAACTTGAAGACGATGATCTTCGGCGCGCGCCCGCTCTTGACCACCGTGCCCGTGACCCGGGCACCGTCCAGGATCGGCGCCCCGAGGCGCACGCCCCCGTCGTCGCTCGCGACGAGCACTTCGCCGAACTCCACTGTATCGCCTTCGTTCTTACCCGCCAGCGAAGGGACGCGCACCACGTCGCCGGGAGTCACGCGGAACTGCTTCCCGCCCGTGCGGATGATTGCGTATGCCACTGTCGAGATACCTCCGTAATTTCTTCGGACAGAAAGTCGAGAATTATACGTGCTGATATCAAAGAGTGTCAACCATTAGCCGACATGCCCGAAACCGCGATAGCCGGCGACAGATTTGCCGCCGTCTTGCGCCCGCCGCTATGCGCCACCCCCATCGAGGAGGCTCGATTTACCACCAAGAATAATCCTGACAACATTTATCTCGCACAACTTGAAGTCTTGCTTCAAATTTTTCTTGCTCTCATGGTCGGTTCGCGCTAGAATCCCTACCATTAAGCGAACGCTTATTCCAGTAATTAACTGAGCGAGTGGGGAGAAAGACACAGGTGAGTCGGATGAAGGCAGTCTGTCCAACCTGCGGATTTGAGAATCAGGCGGCGGCGGGCCACGCCGTCTGCGGGCGGTGCGCGACGATCATCGAAGTCCGGGCGCTGGCGCTCGCGGCGGCGGCAGGTGCCGGGGCGGTCAAGTACCCGGCGGCGGGGCCGCCAGGGAGACGGCTCGATGACGAGGTGCTCGACTTGCCGGAGGCGGCGCCGGGCTCCCCCGAGGCGAGCGACCCGGAGCCGGTCTTTGACGAGCCGATCTTTGACTTGGAGATCTTCGCCGCCGACGCGCCCGAGCCGCGAGCGACTTCGCGGGAGGAAAGTTATGTCTTCCTGCCGGCGGTCGCCCCGTCACCGCTCGGCTCCTTGGGCTCGCTCATCGGTGGCCAGAGTTTGGCGGCGCTGCTCTTCATTGCGGTGATCGTCCTCGGCGGGCTAGCCTTTCATTTCCAGGTTCGCAGCCTGATCGTCGGCCGGGGCAGCGAGGGGGACCGGCCCTCACCGCCGACGAGCCAAGCCCCAGTCGAAAAAGCCGCAGCAGCCGCAGGAGTCGAGCCGGCCAAACAAGCGGAACCGTCTCAACCCTCTCCCGCACCGATCACCCCACCGGCGCCCGCCGCCCCGGCCCCGGAGCCGCGGCGCGAGGAGGCGCCGCGGGCGACGAAACCTCGCGCGGAGCCAACCCCGTCCGATCAAGCTTTCGTCCGCGACCGGGGCAAAGGCAACCTCACGTTGCAGGTGGGCGCCTACGTGAAGTTGGCGCACGCCAGCGAGCGCGCCGCGCAGTTGCAGTCGGCGGGCGTCAGGGCGCGGGTCGTCAAAGCGGAGGTGCCCGGGCAGCGGGTGCACTACCGGATCGTCGCCGGGCGCTTCACCAGCAGCGACGAGGCCAGGCGTTACGGGCAACAGCTGCGCGCCAAAGGGGCGGTGCGAGACTTCATCGTGACCAACCTCTGATCATCTTCAACGATCTCAAAGTTGAGATTTAAGCGTCATGGTATGCGCGAGCCCAGACCTGCGGACTTGATCGTGATCTACACCAGGCTCGTCGAGCCCCGGGTGCCGCTCGCGGCGCGCTTCTGCTATCACCTCGGCCGGGGGCGCGCCTGCGTCCGGGCGGCGAAGCTCTCGGCGGTCGCGGCCGTGCTCGCCGGCTTTTACCTGCTGGTGATCTTCTCGGCCGGTCCGGTGACCGGCTACCTGGCCGACCGGTTCCGGCCGCGCCCGCGGGCGGCGCTCGTCCTGCCGGGGCGGGTCGGCGCGCCTGCCGTCGCCGGGGCGAGGTACCTGCCCAGCTACGAGCCCGCCAAGATCTGGCTCGTCGAGCAGAAGGAAGGCTACGAGAAATACAGCAACGGCGGCCGGATCGTGACGACCTACGAGACGGAGAGCCACCCGCGATCCTACTATGCCCGCGTGCGCGGGGCCGAGCCCGACGTGGCCGAAGTGCAGGAGACCCCGGTCGGGATCGTCTACCACACGTCGGAGAGCGACATCGTCCCCTTCACCGCCGACAACAACGGCCTCATGAAGACGCGGACGCAGGGGCTGCTCGAGCATGTCCAGCGGTCCAAGTGCTACAACTACGTGATCGACCGCTTCGGCGAGATTTACCGGGTGGTGCGTGACGACCACGCCGCCGCGCATGCCGGCCATTCGGTCTGGGCGGACGACGAGCGCTTCTACGTCGGGCTGAACGAGAGCTTCATCGGCATCTGCTTCGAGTCGTCGAGCGCGGCCGACGCGCTCGACGAGCAACTGACCGAGGCGCAATTGATCGCGGGGCGGGCGCTGACGGCGGTCTTGCGGAGCAAGTACGGGATCAAAGATCTCAACTGCACGACCCACGCGCTGGTCTCGGTCAATCCGCAGAACATGATGATCGCCCTCCACCGCGACTGGGTGCGTAACTTCCCGTTCGAGGCGATGGGGCTCTCGGACAAGTACCTGGTGCCGCTGGCGAGCATCACCGAGTTCGGCTTCTGGTGCGACACGGCGCTCCTCCGCCAGCTCGGCGGCGCGGTCTGGCCCGGGGCGGCCAAAGCGCAGGAGCAGTTCCGGCAGCGGGCCGGCCGCGAGCAGACGAGCGCGGGCGAGTTGCGCCGCCGGCTGCGCGAGCGTTACCTTGCGGAGTTCAACCTCGAGCGCCAGTTGCGCTTCCCGTCGCCGGTCGAGACGGCGGCAGCGGGCGCCCGCTGAAGGTTGTCAGAAACACGCGAAACACGCGAAAATAGGCGAAACACGCGCCGGCTGCTGGGTAAGGTTTAATTGCGCGTTTCGCCTCTTTTCGCGTGTTTCGCGTTTTTTCTGCTCTCCACCATGTCGCCGCTCGAGATCATCAAGCTGGTCGGCTTCGCGACGGGGGCCGCGCTCCACCTCCATATGTGCTGGCTGCTGCTCATGCGCCAGGGCATCCGCGAGGCGGAGCGCCTCTTCCTCTGGCTGGGCCTGAGCATCGGGGCGTGGCACCTCGGCAATTTTCTGGCGACGATCCACGACCTGCTCGGCATCCCCGGACTCGCGGGCTGGCTCAAGGCAGCCAACGTTGTCGGCTACGTCGGGCTCGCTTTTTTGCCGCCGCTACTCATCCACGCGCACCTCCGGCTCTGGGACTGGCTCGACGAGCGGGCCCCGCGGGGCATCTTCCGGCCGTGGATCTGGGCGGGCTACGTGCCGCTCGTCCTCCTGCCATGGGTGGTCAAGGAGCTCTGGCGCGAACCTTACGAGCCGCCGATCGACCGGCTCGCCCCGCTGCTGCTGCCCTTCATGCTCTGGTTCGTCGTCGTCTGCTGGGAGTGCGCCCTGATCGACCTCCGGCTCGCGCGGCGAGTGGAGGCGGCGCGCGAGCGGCGCTTCTTCGGGCGGCTCGGCGCGACGCTCGCCGTCATCGGCGGGCTCTTCCTGCTGACCTACGTCGTCGGGGCGCGGGGGTGGCCGGGCGTTGGCCCGTACTTCGACACCGCCGCCCGGCTCTCCTCGCTCGTGCCGACGGCGACCATCGCCTACTACATCTACCGCTACCGCTACCTCGGCCTGGTCATCCGCCAGAGCTTCATCTACGCGGCCTTTGCCGCCGCGGTCATGCTCATCTACTTTTACGTCATCCGGCGGCTGGGCCTGGTGCTCGAAGAGCGCTACCAGCTGCGGGCGGGCGCGGTCGAGGCGCTGCTCACCCTTGGGCTCATGTTCCTGGCCGAGCCGATGCGCGAGCTGGCCGAGCGGTACGTCAAGCGGCTCTTCGTCCGCGAGGTCGGGCTCTACCGCGAGCTGGTGGCGCAGGTCGGCGAGGCGGGGGCTAACAGCGGCAACCTGGCCCACTTCATCGGGTTCGTCACGCGCCGCCTCGAGGAGGCGCTCGGGCTGAGCCGCGTCGAGATCTTCGCGGCCGCCTCACCCCCCGAGCGCTGGGGCGAGGCGGCCGAGGTCTGCCGGCTGGCCGAGGAGCGACGGCTGACGCAGGTCGAGGACGAGGCGCTGCTCGTGCGGCTCGGGGCGCGCGCTTGCGACGTGCTCTGGCGCGAGGGGCGGGTCGTCGGCCTGCTAGTGGCGGGCGGGGAGCCGGGGGAGCTGACGGCGGAAAAGCGCGAGGTGCTCGCGGTCCTCGCCGGCCACATCGCGGTCGCGCTGGAGAACACGCAGCTCCTCGAGGAAAAGGTCAAGCTCGAGCGCGAGCTGGCAGCGCACGAGCGGCTGGCCGCGCTCGGCCAGATGGCGGCGACTGTGGCGCACGAGGTCAAGAACCCGCTCAGCGCGATCAAGTCGATCGCCCAGGTCATGCGAGAGGACGACGCCGTCAGCCGCGAGTACGGGCGCGACCTCGACCTGATCACGGGGGAGGTCGACCGCCTCAGCCGGAGCGTCTCGCAGCTGCTCAGCTTCTCGCGCCCGGCGGCGGTCGCCGCCTCCTCCTCGACGCTCGGCGAGGTCGTCGCCGACGTGCTCGCGCTCCTGCGACCCGACCTCGAGGCCGAGGCGCTCGAGGTCACCCTCAACCTCGGGGCCGACCCGCGGCTTGACGGCGAGGTGGCGGGGGCGGTCAAGGAGGTGCTGCTCAATCTCGCGCTCAACGCGGCGCAGGCGAGCGGGCGCGGCGGGCGCGTGCAGATCGAGAGTCGGGCCGACGCGGAGGGGCGGCTGCGCCTGGCGGTGGGCGACGACGGGCTCGGCGTCCCGCCGGGGATGCGGGAGAAGATTTTCGAGCCCTTCTTCACGACCAAGCAGCGCGGGACGGGGTTGGGGTTGGCGATCGTCGCGCGGAGGGTACGCGAGATGGGGGGGACGATCAGCGTTGAGAGCCCTGCCGAGGACGGGCGTGGCGCGCGCTTTGAGCTGGTGCTGCCTTTGGGCGTGACGGTCGCGGCGTGACTCCCGGGACCCGTGTGCCTTACAATCACGGCCATGAGAAATCGGCGGGCCAAGGCGGACCCGGAGCTCATGCGGCAGCTCGACGCCGTCGCGGCGCGGGACCAGTCAGTCGAGGCAGTCTTCACACTCCGGCCGGATGCCTCCCCCCGGGCGGACTCCGGCCCGGAGCGCACCGAAGAGATCGCGTCGCGGGTGCTCGCGCGCGTCAAAGAGCGCGTCGGGCTCGACGCCGATCAGGTCAACATCTTCCGCCACTTCAGCTC
>Ga0209382_10005484_pt1 | contig 16519 bp, 18 predicted proteins | sample SoiMetdeltSBSDD5_FD_187599 | JGI IMG/M metagenome (GOLD analysis project Ga0209382, IMG submission 187599) | Bulk soil microbial communities from a Populus tree surrounding site in Tennessee, USA - Soil MetaG P. deltoides SBSDD5 (SPAdes) (version 2) | ecosystem: Environmental > Terrestrial >...
CTGTCGCGTTGCCCGCCGCGCCACCTGCCGCGCTGCCGGCCACCCCGGCGGCCACCGCGGCGGGAGGTGCCGCCGGCGCGCAGGCCTGCTGGCTCACCGCGTCCAGCCCGTCCGGCGCTGATGACGCCAGGTAGCCCAGCCCGCCGGCGGCCAGCAGCGCGGCAATGCCCAGTCCGGCCAGCACGGCACGGCGCGACCTCATGCCGGTACCGGCGGAACCACCGGTAGGGCCGGTTCTGCTGGTACCACCGGTTCTGCTGGTTCCGCCGGCTCGGGCAGCGCGCCGCTTTCCCGGCGGCCCAGCAGGTACACCAGATCGGGCCGCGCGCCGGCGACCGAGCCGACGACCAGCGCGGTGATCACGCCCTCGCCGAGGCCGATCAGCGCGTGCACGCCGAGCATGGCCGGCGCGACGGTGGCGAGGCCGACGGGCGCGCTGCCACCGATCGCGAACTGCAGCACGAAGCTCGACGCGGCCGCCAGCGTGCTGGCCACGGCGGCGAGGAAGGAGACCGCGAACAGCCAGCGGCCGCCGCGGCGGGCATACCGGCGCAGCGCCAGCGCCACCAGGAACCCGGCCGCGGTGCCGGCCAGCGCCAGGTTCGTGATGTTCGTGCCGAGCGCGGACAGCCCGCCGTCGGCGAACAGCAGGGCCTGCACCACCAGCACGATGGCCACGCACAGCGCGCCGGCCCACGGCCCGACGAGAATGGCGGCCAGCGCGCCGCCGAGAAGGTGGCCGCTGACCCCGGGCAGCACCGGGAAGTTGACCATCTGCGCGGCGAAGACGAACGCCGCCACCAGGCCGGCCATCGGCGCCGCCCGGTCGTCCAGGTCGCGCCTGGTCATGGCGGCCGCCAGCGCCAGCCCGGCGGCGGCAACGGCGCCGAACAGGATCGAGGTCCGCGCGTCCACGATGCCGTCGCTCATGTGCATCGCGATGTTCATGCCGGTCACGGTAGTTGTCGCAGATAACTTGCAACAAGCTGGGCTCCGCCCTCGTGAGCGGAAAAGGGCGTTATAGCGCCCTTCGCCACTCACAGAGCAGTTAGGTTACGGGGATGCAGCGCGATCCGGCCGAGGACCCGCCTGGCATAAACACCGGCGTGCTGCGCGAGTACCTGGACCGGGCGCGGCCGGGGCTGGTGGACGGGCCGCTGCGGGCGCGGCTGTGCACCGGCGGGCGGTCGAACCTGACCTACGAGGTGAGCGACGGTCGCCAGAGCTGGGTGCTGCGCCGCCCGCCGCTAGGGCACGTGCTGGCCACGGCGCACGACATGGGCCGCGAGTACCGGGTGCTGAGCGCGCTGGCCGGCAGCGCGGTGCCGGTGCCGGCCACGGTGCTGTTCTGCCCGGACGAGACGGTGCTCGGCGCCCCGTTCTACCTGATGGAGCTGGTGGCGGGTCGGGTGTACCGGACGGCGCGGGACACGGCCGGGCTCAGCCCCGAGGAGTTGAGCGAGCTGTCGTACACCCTGGTCGACGTGCTGGCCCGGCTGCACGCGGTGGATATCGAGGCCGTCGGGCTCACCGGCTTCGGCCGGCCGGAGGGCTACCTGGCTCGGCAGGTGCGCCGCTGGCGCCGCCAGCTGGAGCAGTCCCGCAGCCGCGAGGTGGCCGGCGTCGACGAGCTGGCCGATGCGCTGGCCGCCACCGTGCCGGCCAGCGACGACGTCGCGGTGCTGCACGGCGACTACCGGCTCGACAACGTGATCGTCGGCCAGGACCACCGGATCGTGGCCGTGCTGGATTGGGAGATGTCCACCATCGGCGACCCGCTGGCCGACCTCGGGCTGCTGCTCGTCTACTGGGGTACGCCGCTGGCCGTGGACGGCGTGAGCGCGACGAGCGGGTTCATCTCCGGGCCGCAGGTCGCCGAGCACTACGCCGCGGTCACCGGCCGGGACCTGTCCCGCCTGGACTGGTACGTCGCACTGGGCTTCTACAAGTTGGCCGTGGTGGCCGAGGGCATCCACTTCCGGCACACCCAGGGCAAGACCGTCGGCGAGGGCTTCGAGCGTTTCGGGGCGATGGCGCCCGCGCTCGTTGAGCAGGGTCTGAAGGTGCTCGCCACCTCGCCGGGATAGCCCGGCATCCGGATGACGCGACGTGAGGAGCGGTGGTGGACTTCGAGTTCGACGCGAGGACCCAGCAGCTGCGGGCCGAGCTGGAGCAGTTCATGGCCGAGCACGTGTACCCGGCCGAGGCGGTGTTCGCCGAGCAGGTCGACGGCGCCGCGGACCCGTGGGCGCCCCCGCCGGTGATCGAGCAGTTGAAGGCCGCGGCCAGGGAGCGCGGGCTGTGGAACCTGTTCCTGCCCGACCGCGAGTACGGTGCCGGCTTGACCAACCTGCAGTACGCGCCGCTGGCCGAGATCATGGGCCGCAGCCCGGCGCTCGCGCCGGAGGCGTGCAACTGCTCGGCGCCGGACACCGGCAACATGGAGGTGCTCGCCGCGTTCGGCACCGACGAGCAGCGCAAGCGCTGGCTGCACCCGTTGCTGGAGGGCGAGATCCGCTCCGGGTTCAGCATGACCGAGCCGGCCGTGGCGTCCTCGGACGCCCGCAACATCAGCACCAGCATCGTCCGGGACGGCGACCATTTCGTGATCAACGGTCACAAGTGGTGGACCACCGGCGCGCTCTCGCCGCGGTGCGAGCTGCTCATCGTGATGGGCCGGACCGACCCGGAGGGTGAGCCGCATCGCCAGCAGAGCATGATCCTCGTCCCACGCAGTACCGCCGGCGTGCAGGTCACGCGCGGGATGCGGGTGTTCGGCTACGACGACGGCCACCACGGCGGGCACGCCGAGGTGCGGTTCTCCGGCGTCCGGGTGCCGGTGGAGAACCTCGTCGGTGAGCTGGGCGGCGGGTTCGCGATCGCCCAGGCCCGGCTCGGCCCCGGCCGCATCCACCACTGCATGCGGCTGATCGGCACGGCCGAGCGGGCGCTGGAGCTGATGTGCCGGCGGGTCACTGGGCGCGTCGCGTTCGGCCGCCCGCTGGCCCGCCAGGGCGTCATCCGCGAGTGGATCGCCGAGGCGCGGGTCCGCATCGAGCAGGCCAGGCTGCTGGTGCTGAAGACGGCCTGGCTCATGGACACCGTCGGCAACCGCGGTGCGCACACCGAGATCCAGGCGATCAAGATCGTCACGCCGCGGATGGCGGAATGGGTGCTGGACAAGGCGATCCAGGCGCACGGCGCGGGCGGTGTCAGCCAGGACTTCCCGCTCGCCGCGTTCTGGGCCGGTGCGCGCTCCCTGCGGCTCGCCGACGGGCCCGACGAGGTGCACCTGGCTTCGCTGGCCCGCCGGGAGCTCGCCAGCCACGCCGAAGAGTGAGCCGAGCCGTCAGGCGCGGGCGCCGTGACGGCCGGCGAAACCGGCCCCGGATCACCCCGCATCGGCGAGGTGCGAGATTGCCGGCGCGCCGATCGTGGTAAACCCGATGCATGCCCACCCGTCGCAGCCACCACCATCGGGGCGTCTGGCCGCAGGCGGTCGCCGCCTTGGTCGCCATCCTGTTCGTGGTCATCGGCGTCGTCGGCTTCGCCGCGACCGGCCTTGACGACTTCGCCGAGAACGGCGTGCCCGACCGGCTGTTCGGGCTGGCCGTGAACCCGCTGCAGAACCTGGTGCACCTGGCTGTCGGCGCGGCCGGCATCGTGCTGTCGGCCCGGCTGGCCAGGACCCGGCTGTATGGCTGGGTCCTTGCCGGGGTGTTCGGCGCGCTATTCGGCTACGGCGTGCTGTCGACCAGGGTTCCGGACCTCGACGTGCTCAACCTGAACTGGCCGGTGAACTGGCTGCACCTGGTGTTCGCCCTGGTCGGTCTCGTGATCGCCGCCGGCCCCGTGCGGGTGCCCCAGGCCTGAGCTCAGTCCGGGGCGAGCTGCTCGCGCAGCGTGGCCAGGGTCTGCGCCAGCAGCCGCGACACGTGCATCTGCGAGATGCCCACCTGCTGGGCGATCTGCGTCTGGGTGAGGTTGCCGAAGAAGCGCAGCAGCAGGATGGTCCGTTCCCGCTCCGGCAGGGACTCCAGCAACGGGCGGACCGCCTCCCGGTACTCGACCTGGTCTAGCGCGTTGTCGGCCTCGCCGAGGGCGTCGGCGACGGTGTGCCCGGAGGCCTCGTCGGTGGTGAGCACCTCGTCGAGCGAGGCGCTGCGGTAGGCGCTGGCCGCCTCCAGCCCCTCCAGCACCTCCTCGGTGTCGCACTGCAGGTGCGCGGCGATCTCGCTGGGCCGCGGCGCGCGCCCGAGGTGCTGGGACAGCTCGGAGACGGCCGCCCCGATGGCCACATGCAGGTCCTTCAGGCGCCGCGGGACCCGCATGGACCAGGCCTGGTCGCGGAAGTGGCGGCGGACCTCACCGGCGATGGTCGGCACCGCGTAGGACAGGAAGTCGGTGCCACGTTCCGGCTCGAAGCGGTCCACGGCGTTGATCAGGCCGACGGTCGCGACCTGCTCGAGATCCTCCTGCGGCTCGCCGCGGTGGGCGAAGCGGCGGGCGATGTGCAGCGCGACCGGCAGGTGGCCGGTGACCAGTTTGTCGCGCAACTCCTGGCGCCGGGGGTCGTCCTCCGGCAGGCTGGCGAACTCCTTGAACAACGGCACCAAGTGCTCGTAGCCGGTGTCCTGCGAGCTCACCCGCCGGCCCGCTCGCGTCGCAGGCACAGCCTGATGCCGGCCATCGGCCGGCCGCCGCCCGCGCCGTCGCTGGACACCGCCTGCACCTCGTCGATCAGCGTGGTGAGCACCCGCCAGCCGAACGTGTTCTGCGGGACGGTCACGTGGTGCCCGGCCTCCACGGTGGCCAGCACCTCGATCGTCGCGGGCGCCACCAGGAAGCGGCAGGACAGCATGGTGCCCGGCACGGCGAGCGGTACCAGCGTGGCGCACGCCTCGTCGACCGCCATCCGCAGGTCGGACACGGCGTCCAGGTCGTAGTCCTGCCTGGCTGCCAGGTCGGCCGCGACCACGCGCACGGCGGAGATCTGGGCCGGGGTTGGGGCGATGCGCACCTCGATCAGAGTCATGCTGTCCAGCCGTTCGCTGTCTTCGTCAGCCTGCTGGCCACTGGGGGCGACCATTCATGCTCCTCTCCAATGGCCGACCGGCCGTCGGGCCCAGCGTAGTGCCCGGTGGCGCGGCGGGCAGGACGGCGGAGCCGGCGCCGGCCGGCGCGCCGCTGTCGCGATCTGGCTCGCCTGTGCCGGCAAGGAAGCGGGACTGGTGCGGCCGACCGCCTCGGCCGGCGCGACCCGGGCTGAACGGCGGCTAGGCGTCCAGCGCGGCCTGCAGGTCCGGGTAGATGTCGAACAGCTCGGCCAGCCCGGTTGCGTGCAGCGGCCGTAGCACGGCATGGTCCGCGCTCACCAGCCGCAGCGTCACAGCTCGGGTTCCGGCCTCGTCCCTCGCCGTGACCAGGGCCGCCAGGCCGCTGGAGCCGAGGAACCCGACCCGCGTGAGATCGACCACCAGCATGGCCGGCTCGGTCCGCAGCTGCTCGGTGAGGCAGGTGCCCAGCAGCGGGGTGGTCAGCATGTCGACCTCACCGCCGACCCGCACCACCACGACGTTGTCGTTGTCGTTGCGCTGAACGTCAAGGTCGATGACCTGTTCGGCCACGGCATCCTCTGCGCTGCTCATCGCGACATTGTGACCCGTCTTCTCGCCGCTCGCCGGACGGCGGAGGTCGTTGGTGTGGCCGGGCACGGCGGGCGTCCAACCGGTGTTCGACACGGCCCAACTCCCTCGCGACTGCCGATCGGTCAGCTGGTCTCGGCCGCCATGGAATGGTTACGGTCCAGCTGCCTGCATTGTCGTGACGGCGACCAGCCTACGGAGTACGCCAGCGCGATCACAACCGCCCGCGTACGTGCCACCAGCTGCCGGCCTGGTTACCCTTGGTGGTGACTGTAGCTGCAGCCCGGCAGACTGGTGGCCGTCCGTGAGCGTGTCGGAGGAAGCCTCGCGCGACGCCGAGTCCCACACGGCGATCGCGGGCCCCGATCACCACCGGATGCTCGAGCGCGCCATGGCGGCCACCGACGTCGCCGTCGTCATCACCGACCCGCTCCAGGACGATAACCCGCTGGTCTGGTGTAACCCCGCGTTTGGCCGCCTGACCGGCTATCAGCGGGTCGACGCGGTCGGGCGCAACTGCCGCTTCCTGCAGGGCGCCAACACCGACCGGGCCGCTGTCGACCGGGTCCGGGCGGCGGTGGCCCTGCCGGAGCCGGTCACCGAGGTGCTGCTGAACTACCGCAAGGACGGCAGCGCGTTCTGGAACCAGGTGACGATCAGCCCGGTGGCCGACGAGGGCAGGGTCGTGAACTTCGTCGGGGTGCAGATCGACGTCACCGAACGGATGCTCGTGCAGCATGAGCGGCAGGCCGCGCTGGCCGCCGCCGAGGAGGCCCGCAACGGGCTGTGGCTGCTCACCGAGGCCAGCAGCTGGATGACCGAGAGCCTGGACGTGGTCAGCGCCGCCACCAGGCTGGCTGACCTGGCGGTGCCTGCGCTGTCGGACTACTGCTGCGTCGACCTGCTCGACCAGCCGAGCACCGGCATCGCCCGGCGGGTGGCCGTGAAGCACCGCGGGGCCGAGGAGACCGCGGCGCTGTACCGGCTCGGCGAGCTGCTCGCGCCGCGCGTCGGCGGGGCCGACCTGGTGTCCCGGGTGCTCTCCGGCGGGCCGCCGGTGCTGCTGCCGCAGCTGCCGCCGACGCCGGACCTGGCGGACGACGAGGAGGTGGTGTGGCTGTACCGGTCGCTGCGGCCGCGCTCGGCGGTGATCGTGCCGCTGCGGGCCAGGGGCCGCGTGCTCGGCGCGCTGACGCTGTTCACCGAGGAGCCCTACGGCCGCCGCTACGGGGAGCACGACCTGCACCTGGCCACCGACCTCGCCGGCCGCGCCGGGCTGGCCGTTGACAACGCCCGGCTGTACGCCATGGAGCGGGCAGCTGCCGAGACGCTGCAACGCAGCCTGCTGCCGGCGGTGTCCGACGTCGCGGGGCTGGCCGTCGCGACCCGCTACCTGGTGAGCGCGGACGAGGCCACCGTCGGCGGCGACTGGTACGACCTGCTGCCGCTGCCGGAGGGGGCGGTCGGGCTGGCCGTCGGCGATGTGGTCGGGCACGACCTGCGGGCCGCCGCGGCCATGGGGGAGCTGCGCGGCGTGCTGCGGTCCTATGCCTGGGAGGGTCTGCCGCCCGGCCAGGTGCTCGACCGCTGCGACCGGCTCGTGCAGGGCCTGGACATGGCCGCGATGGCGACCGCGGTGTACGCCCGGCTGGAACAGCCGCGGCCGGACGGCAGCCGCCTGCTGAGGTACTCCAATGCGGGCCACCCGGCGCCGCTGCTGCGCTCACCCGGTGGCAACACCACGTTCCTCACCAGGCACTTCTCGCCGCTCATCGGCGCGGTGGATGCCGAGGGCCGGGCCAGCGCCGTCGAGTTCTGCCCACCGGGGTCGTTGCTGCTGCTCTACACCGACGGGCTGATCGACGTGCCCGGCCTGGACGCCGCCGAACGCTCCGACCTGCTCCGGCAGACGCTGGCCGGCACCGGCGACGGCATGGACGTGGAGCTGGTGTGCGACCGGGTGCTCGGGGTGCTGGCGGCGCCGCAGCTGCGGGACGACGTCGCCCTGCTGGCGGTGCGGATCATCACCTGACCAAGAACACCCGAACGGGCGCGTTTACCGTGGTAACTCGGGGGGTAATGCATGATCGGGCTGGCCCGGCACGCCCGGCGGCGCGCCGCGTGGGGTGACGTCGGGGTCTTACCGCGAGCCGCGCGCACGGGATCTGCGTGCCGGGCCAACCCACTTTTGACCCACCTGGGCAGTGGGTAGTCAGCTCGCTGCCGGTGGCGCGGCGCGAGTTCGTGCACGCCTGGCTCGCCGGCTCGCTCGTTGAGGCGTGGGCGTCCCAGCGCTCGTCGGGGGGACGCTGGGACGCCCACGCCTCACCGGGCCGGGGCCGCTACCGTGTCCGGGCGTGTCCGAGCGGATCCGCGAGTTCCTCGACCGGCAGCCCACGCCGACCCCGTGCCTGGTGCTCGACCTCGACCTGGTGCGCCAGTGCTACCACCGGGTGCGCGCCACGCTGCCGCAGGCGCGGGTGTACTACGCGGTCAAGGCCAACCCGGACCCGCGGGTACTGGCCGTGCTGGCCGGGCTCGGCGCGGGGTTCGACGTGGCATCGCCGGCCGAGGTGGCGCTGTGCCTGGCCGCCGGAGCGACACCCGAGTCGATCTCCTACGGGACGACGGTGAAGAAGCGGTCCGACGTGGCGGCCGCGTTCGGCGCCGGGGTGCGGTGCTTCGCCGTGGACAGCCCGGCGGACCTGGCGCACGTGGCGACCGTCGCGCCGGGGGCGCGGGTGTACTGCCGGCTGTTCGTGCCGGACGACGGCGCGCGCACCCCGTTCGGCCGCAAGTTCGGCTGCTCGCCGGCGGAGGCCGCGGCGCTGCTGGCGGCGGCCGGCCAGCTCGGGCTCACCCCGTACGGCGTGTCCTTCCACGTCGGCTCGCAGCAACTCGACCCGGCGGCGTTCGCCAGGGGAGTGCGGGCCGCGGCGGAGGTGGCTCAGCGCGGTGCACCGGTGCCCATGCTGAACCTCGGCGGGGGCTTCCCCGTCGGCTACGCCGACCCGGTGCCACCGCTGGCGGCGTACTCCGACGCCATCCGCGGCGCCCTGGCGGCCTGCTTCCCCGGCCGGCCGCCGCGGCTGGTCATCGAGCCCGGCCGGGCGCTGGTCGCCGAGGCCGGGGTGATCAGGACCGAGGTGGTGCTGGTGGCCCAGCGGGACGGCCGCCGCTGGGTGTACCTGGACATCGGCCGCTACGGCGGGCTGGCGGAAACGGAGAACGAGGCCATCGCCTACCGCATCGTCAGCTCGCGCAATGGCTCCGCCGGCCCGGTCGTGCTGGCCGGCCCCACGTGCGACGGTGACGACGTGCTGTACCAGCGCACGCCGTACGAGCTTCCGCTGGCGCTGCGCGCCGGTGATTTTCTGGAAATAAAGGCGGCCGGTGCCTACACGGCCAGCTATGCCTCGGTGTCGTTCAACGGCTTTCCGCCGCTGGTTACGTATTGTGTCGGTGACGGTGCCGGCTGAAATGCCGATTCGGATGTGTTCGGGTTTCCAGTCGCTGCCGACGCAATTGCGAGGGCAGCGACGTCAGGACCGGCTGGGTCGTTCAGCCCTCGGCTAGCACAATATGCTGAAGACGCAGTCGGGCGTGGCACTCGCTGGCGGGACAACCATGAGCATGCTGGCGGCCGCGATACCGATCACGGCAACCAATCGAAAGATTCGGGACATCGTCAAGTACGCTCCTTCGTCGGCTCTTTTGGTCGCAGATCGGGGCGCCCCCCGCTCATTCTACTTATACTGGCGTGCCTGGGTACCGCTGGACGTCGGCAAGGCCGGTGGCGATAGGACGTATTTTTGCTCGGTCGGATGGTGGATTATCCGCGCTCATTCGGACGTGGCGCGGAGGTGGCCATTCCCGGGGGGTACCGCCGGTGGCGGTGGCCGGTGGCCGGCCCTCGGCTATGGTCACGGCGTGCTGGCAAAGCCGCAGGTGGTCGGGGTCTTCACCGGACATCACGCGCTGGCCGAGCTGGTCGGGGTGGCGCCGGAGCTGCTGGACGACGAGGCGTTCCTGCGTGAGCTGCTGGCCGCCGCGGCCGCCGAGTGCGGTGCGACCGTCTGCCAGGTGATCTCCCAGCGGTTCCGGCCGCAGGGCGTGACTGTCCTCGCGCTGCTGTCGGAGTCGCATGCCTCGCTGCACAGCTACCCGGAGAACGGGTCGGTGTTCGTGGACGTGTTCACCTGTGGCGACCGGGCCGACCCGCGGCTGGCGGTGGCCGCGCTGGCCCGCGCGCTGCGGCCGGCAGCGGTGCACAGCTCGGTGGTGTGCCGCGGGCGGCCACCGGCGAGCGCGCGGGGTGAGCGCGGTGTGAGCACGGCGTGAGCACCGCGTGAGCACACGGTGAGCCGCTGGCTGGACGAGCCGCTCGGCGACGGCCTGGTGCGGCGCTGGCGGCTGGACGAGGTGCTGCACGAGGGCAGCACGCCGTACCAGCGCGTGCTCATCGCGCGCACCGCGCACGGCGTGACGCTGTTCTGCGACGGCGAGCGGCAGAGCGCCGAGCGCTCCCAGCTGGTGTACCACGAGGCGCTGCTGGTGCCGGCGCTGCTGCTGGCCCGGCGGGTGCGCAGGGTGCTGGTGGTCGGCTCCAGCGAGGGCGTGGTGAGCCAGCTGGCGGTGGCCGCCGGCGCCGAGACGGTGGACCACGTGGATATCGACCAGGAGTGCGTGCGGCGCTGCGCCGAGCTGCTGCCCTACGGGTACGGGGTGGCGGAGCTGGCCGCTGCCGAGCGCGGCGACGGCCCGGTGCGGGTGCACTACGCGGACGGCTGGGACTTCGTGCACGGCAGCGACGGCGGGTACGACGTGGTGGTGGTCGACCTGCCGGACGAGTCCGGTGCGGGCGACTCCAGCGCGGGGGAGGCCGCCGCGGCGAACTCGGGCGTGGCGGGCTCCGGTGCCGCGCCGCACGACCGCCTGTACGGCACCGGTTTCCTGCGCCGCTGCCGGGAGCTGCTGGCCGGCGGCGGCGTGCTCGCCTACCAGGCCGGCTGCCCGACGTTGTGGCGCAACGCCACGCTGGCCCGGGCCGCGTCCCGGTTCGCCGAGGTGTTCCCCACGGTGGCCTACCACGGCAGCGACGAGCACGAGTGGGCGTTCCTGTTCGGGTGCGGGGAGATCGCGGCGCCGCTCGCGCTGATGCTGCGGCGGCTGCCCGGGTGCCGGTACCGGCCGCGCACCATCGACGCCGGCACCCTCCGCGCCGGATCGGTGCCGCCGCACGCGATCCGGGTAGGTTGCCGATCGTGGACCTGCAACTGACCGACGAACAGGACGCGCTGCGCCGGATGGTCGCCGGCTTCGTCGACCGGGAGGTCGTGCCGCACGCCGCGGAGTGGGACCGCCGCGAGTCGGTGGACACCGCCATCGTGCCGCGGCTGGGCGAGCTGGGGCTGCTCGGCGTCACGATCGAGGAGTCCTACGGCGGTTCCGGCGGCGACCACTTGGCGTACTGCCTGCTGCTGGAGGAGCTCGGCCGCGGCGACTCCTCGATCCGCGGCATCGTCTCGGTGTCCCTCGGCCTGGTCACCAAGACCATCGCCGCGTTCGGCACCGAGGAGCAGAAGCGCGAGTGGCTGCCGCAGCTGTGCTCCGGCGCCGCGCTGGGCTGCTTCGGGCTCACCGAGCCGGACACCGGCTCCGACGCCGCCGCGCTGCGCTGCCGGGCCGAACGCGACGGCGGCGACTGGCTGCTTACCGGGTCGAAGCTGTTCATCACCAACGGCACCTGGGCCAAGGTCGCCCTGGTGATGGCCCGCACCGGCGGCCCGGGCCCGAAGGGCATCACGGCGTTCCTGGTGCCGACCGACACGCCCGGCTTCACCGCCAGGGAGATCCACGGCAAGCTCGGCCTGCGCGGCCAGGCGACCGCCGAGCTGATCATGGACGGCGCCCGGGTGCCGGACTCCTGCCGGCTCGGCGAGCTGGGCCAGGGCTTCACCGTGGCGATGAGCGCGCTGGCCAAGGGGCGGATGTCGCTGGCCGCCGGCTGCGTCGGGATCTGCGCCGGCTGCCTGCAGGTGTCGATCGACTACGCGAAGAACCGCCAGCAGTTCGGCCGCCCGATCGCCGGCTTCCAGCTCGTGCAGGACCTCATCGCCTCCATGGCCCTGGAGGCCGACGCGGCCCGGCTGCTGGTCTGGCGGGTCGCCGACCTGGTCGACCGCGGACTGCCGTTCGGCACCGAGGCGTCCATGGCCAAGCTCTTCGCCAGCGAGGCCGCGGTGCGGGCCGCGAACGCGGCGGTGCAGGTGTTCGGCGGCTACGGCTACATCGACGAGTACCCGGTGGGGAAGTATCTGCGCGATGCCAGGGTCACCACCGTGTACGAGGGCACCAGCCAGATCCAGAAGCTCCTCATCGGCCGGGCGCTGACCGGCGTGAGCGCGTTCTCATGAGCGCGTTTGCGGTGCGTGCCGCGGTGCTGCGCGAGCCCGGCGGCGCGCTGTCCGTCGAGGAGATCCGGCTGCACGGGCCCGGCCCGGGGCAGGTGCGGGTGCGGCTGGCCGCGGTTGGCGTCTGCCACTCCGACCTGTCCCTGGCCGACGGCACGCTGCGCCCGCCACGGCTGCCGGTGGTGCTCGGGCACGAGGGCGCCGGCACGGTGGCCGGTCTCGGCGAGGGCGTCACCGGCCTGGCCGTCGGCGACCGCGTGGTGTTCAACTGGGCGCCCGCGTGCCGCGCCTGCTGGTTCTGCCGCCACGGCGAGCCGTACCTGTGCGAGCACGCGATGGACGGCGCCGACCGCCCATACGGGGTGCTCGCCGACGGCGCCGCCGTGCACCCCGGCCTCAGCACCGCGGCGTTCGCCACCGAGACCGTGGTGGCCCGCGCCGGCTGCATCCGGCTCCCGGTGGACATCCCGCTCGCGCAGGCCGCGCTGCTCGGCTGCGCCGTGCTCACCGGCGTCGGCGCCGCGCTCAACGCCGCCAGCGTGCGGCCGGGACAATCCGTGCTGGTGATCGGGCTCGGCGGGGTCGGGCTGTCCGCCGTGCAGGGCGCCCGGCTGGCGGGCGCCGGCATGATCATCGCGGTGGACCCGGAGCCGGCCAAACTGGAGCTGGCCGGGCGGCTGGGCGCCACCGACACCCTGGAGCCATCCACGGACCTGGCGAAACGGGTGCGCGCCCGCACCGGCGGGCGCGGCGTCGACCACGCCATCGAGTGCGTCGGCCGCGGCGCCACGATCAGAATGGCCTGGTCAGCCACCCGCCGCGGCGGCCGCACCACCGTCGTCGGCCTCGGCCCCGCGACCGACACCGTCACCTTCAACGCACTGGAGATCGCCCACTTTGCCCGCACCCTGGCCGGCTGCATGTACGGCAACACCGACCCCGAGGTCGACCTGCCGCTCCTGCTCGACCACTACCGAGCCGGCCGTCTCGACCTGGACGCCCTGGTCACCAACCAAATCCCATTAGATTCCATCAACACCGCATTCGAGCGGCTACGCGCTGGTCGCGGTGCGCGCACCGTAGTGGTGTTCGACCCATCCTAGTGACGAGGAAACTTCTGAAATGCCGGGGTGTCCAAGAAGTTAATACGATACAGCTCGGCGTTTCGTGTTAGCCAGATCCATCATGGTAGAGCCGTTTCTGCGCTGAACGCGTCAGGGCCGTCGTTGCTCCCGTGGCACGTTCAGCTCGTCCAGACGCCGCGCGACGGCCTCGGTGACCGCATCGACTGCGGCGCTGGGACGTTGGCCAACCAGATCGACTGCCCACCCCGCGAGGAGATCGCCGAGGTGGTCGAACTCGGACGTCACCTGCAGGAGGGCGACGAGTTCGGCATGGTGTCCGGCTTGATCGGCATCCCCCTGCAGCGCATCCCAGATCGCCAGTCCAGCCCGATCCATGGACTTGCGGTGCGTTCGAAGTGCCCACTCGATCCGGCGCACCAGCTCGAGGATCCGCTGTGCCCGCACCGGCTCCGGCTGTGCGTAGCGCACGAGCGCCGCACGCAGGCTCCAGTCGTGCGCACGCGGCCGCTCGGCGAAGTCGACCAAGCGTGCGAGCTGTGGCGGCTCGATGTCCGCAGGCACGTGTCAGAGCCTAGCGTTCCGGACGATCACAAGGACGGCAGCCAGTGCCGCCTGCCGTTTCGGCCAGTCGGGCGGAGCTCGTCGGGCGGGTTGCTGCACGGGTCGCGCGGTTGGACGCCGGCCGTCTGAGGGTGGCTGTCGACGGGTTCACCGCGGCTGGGAAGACCAGCTAGCCGCTGAGTACGGCGCGGAGCTTGGCCAGCGAGTCGTTCAGCTTCCCAGTAACCTCCTTCTCGACGGTCACGGAGAGCGGGCCGGTCACGATCCCGCCCGCGATGGTCAGCGTGATCGTGACCGTTGTCTCACCAGCGCCCTGGCTCACGGCCGTCACGGCTTTCGTCTGGACGCCCATGGTGCCCGAGCCGACCATCGTGTAACTGTGGCCCGGCTCCACGGACTCGATGGTCCACGACAATTGTGCCGGCACTCCCAAGAGCCTCGTTCGCTGACCGAACTTCGCCCCAGCCTCCGTCTTCGGTGGGTCCGTGTTGAAACCCTCGTGCATGACGAACCAGTCCGGAAATCGAGCCAGGTCGCTGACCACGGACCATACTGCATCGGTTGTGTTGTCGAATACTGCCGAGCTCTCGACTGTGGGCATGAAAACCTCCTGGCGGCGTGCCGAACCGAGCCTGCGTAACAGCGTAGCCAGGAGCACTAGAATGACGGTGGAGCCGCACAATAGAAAGAATTACGGACGATCTGCGTCCGCAGCTCTCGGACCGGCCGCTGTGACGGGTGACCGGCGGTCGCGGGCGGTGGCCCGGCGGCGTAAGCGGCGTCGGCGCCAGACCCAGACCATGGGCGCCGCCAGGAGGGCGAGGGCGATGAGGACGAGTGCGGGGAGGAAGACGGCGACGAGGCTGAGGCCGAGGGATGTGCCGTCCTCGACGGTGGAGACGACGGGGGCGCCGATCCCGATTGTGGCCGTGTTGATGACGGGGCGGGCGGTGGCCTTTCCGGTATGGACGAGGCCGGCGACGACGACGCCGATGGCGATGTTGACCCAGGGATGTTCGGTGCTCCAGGTGGATTCATCGAGCGCGGCCGCGCTGGTGGTTGCGGCGCTGAGCAGGCCGGCCATGGTGGGGCGGATAAAGGTCTGGATCGCGTCGTTGATCGAGTCGATAGCCGGGATCTTGTCCAGGACGACCTCGACCAGCAGCAGGACGGTGCCGATGCCGATGGCCCACCAGGATTCGATCCACTGGTACGCGGCGGGCATGGTGATCAGGTCGGTATACCGGGTGACCAGGGCGATGAGCAGGAACGGGATGTAGGCGTTGAGACCGGCCGCGGCAGCCAATCCCATGGCGGTGAGCGCGGCGATCATGCAGGAACCTCCTCCGTGACGGGTCGTCCGATCATCGCCCACATTGCGGCGTCATGCAGAAGAGTGCGTCGCGGTCCAGGACGTCCACTCCGCAGGCGGCTATGACATGCGACCGCGCGTGCCCGGGCATGGCACAGCACGCCGCGACCCAGCTTCCATGGCTAGAATCATAGCCATGGAGACGACGTCCCTGGCGGATGCCAAGAACCGGCTCAGTGAGTTGATCACTGCCGTTCAGGGCACCTGGGAGCGGGTGCTGATTACCAAGAACGGCCGGCCAGCAGCTGTCCTGATCGCGCCGGAGGATCTGGAGAGCCTGATCGAGACGCTGGAGATCCTCTCGGATCCGGACGCGATGGCGGCCATCCGTGAGGCTGAGGCGGGCGCGGGCCAGCTGACCACCGGCGAGGAGATGGCCGCGCTCATGGCGCGTCGGCTTGGCCGCGGGGCTGCGTGAGGTACACGTTGCGGCTGTCCAGTACCGCTCGGCGTGCCCTGTCGGAGACGTTGCCTGAGCAAGTCGCAGCCGCAGTATGGGAGTTCATCAACGGTCCACTGCTGGACAACCCCGCCCAAGTGGGCAAGCCGCTGCGCTTTCGGCTCGAGGGCTTCTACGCCGCGCGACGCGGCCAATATCGGGTGATCTATCGGATTCTCAACGGCGAGGTCGTCGTCGAGGTCGTCAAGATCTCGCACCGCAGCGAGGCCTACGGATAAGCCAAGGTGGCCAGCGCGCGGGCGGCAGTTCGGCGCAACGGGCGGGCGGTGGCACGACACCCTACGCTCTGGCGGGACGGCTGAGCACGGCTGGGGAGGTACGGCTGGGGAGGTCCGGATGAAGGCTCGTGCGTTGGGTTCGATGGCAGTGGCCACGGCCATCGCGGCCGCTATGGTGACGGCGTGCCCAGGCCGTGACGGGGCGTGACAGGGACCGCCCTGCGGCACGGCCGGCCGGGGTATGGGGCCGTCCGCGCCGCAGGGCGGGTGTGGCCGGTGGCTAGCCCTTCAGCGCGACCCCGTACCACCTGAGTACGGCGCCGAGGTCGACGTAGCGGACGGTGTGGAAGCAGAACCTGTTGGCGGCGCGGAACGGGCCGCAGCCGATCGGCCGGCCGAGCCCGGCGGACATGATGCCGAGCGCCTCCGGGCGGACGCTGTCGGTGACCGCGGGACCGCCGCTGTCGCCGCTGCCGACGGCGCGGGTGACCGGTCGGCGGGGCCGGATGCTGGTGGCGTCCACCATGTCCTCCATCACCGGGATGCGCACGAGCACCCACCCGAGCCGCGGGTCGAACACCCAGCGCCGGATCACCCATCCGACGCCGGTGACGATGATCTGCAGCCCGCAGTTCTCGCCGGTGGCCGCGCCCGAGGTGCACACGATGGTGCCCACGACGTTGTTGGCGCGCCGGTTGACCTGGAGGTCGTACTCGGCCGCGCCGGCACCGCCGACACCGCCGAAGTACGTGCGGTTGCCGGCCT
>Ga0209382_10005485_pt1 | contig 16515 bp, 8 predicted proteins | sample SoiMetdeltSBSDD5_FD_187599 | JGI IMG/M metagenome (GOLD analysis project Ga0209382, IMG submission 187599) | Bulk soil microbial communities from a Populus tree surrounding site in Tennessee, USA - Soil MetaG P. deltoides SBSDD5 (SPAdes) (version 2) | ecosystem: Environmental > Terrestrial >...
CTGGGCGGGCGCTGGATTCCTGAAGACCAGGTGGCGCAGGTGCTGGCCGTCTGTCGCCAGGCGTCCCACCACACCTTTTTTCTGCTCACCAAGAATGCCCCCCGCCTCCCCCGGTTTGCCATCCCGCCGAACGTGTGGGTGGGGGCGTCGAGTCCGCCGGGTGGCATGTGGGGGCATGCGCTCAGCCGCACGCAGCAGGAGAAGATGCTGCATAAGATCATGCAGGTGCTCGCCCAGATGCCCGTGCCGGTCCGGTGGCTGAGCTTCGAGCCGCTGTCGTGTGTGTGCGAGAAACCAGGGCGTTTCATCGATGTAGTTGACCATCGCGTGGCGTACCTGCGTGGCAATAGCTCTGTAGTGCGGCTCGATGGCCTCCGCGACTCGGTCAAGCACCTTCTGGATGGCCCCCAAGCTGATGGGTACGCGCAGCACCGAGGCGCAAACGGTTTGCACCATGCGGCGGCCGTTGCCATAGGTCCCGGCCAACTCTCCAACAAGGGCACTGAACCGTGGGCCGTAGCCCATAGCATGCTCGGCGGGGACCTGGGCTTTGGTCCAGCGCCCACAGCCTCCACACCAGCCCTGATACAAGACCCAGTGCGTCACCTCCATCGCGATCGGTGGCAGCTCCAGCACCTGGTGCGTATGGTATGGGCTGGTCAGCGCAAATGTGGTGTTGCCACACGCACATTGTGCGGGCCTTACCTCCTGGACATTGGTAGGCGCCAACAGCACCTGACGATGGCCACGGTGTCCTGGCTTCCCGCCGGCTTTGTGCGGGGTAATCGGCGCCGTACGCTGCCGCGGCTTCTTATAGGGCGAATCCGCTGACGGTGGCCTGGATGAAGTCGTAGAATTCTGTGTGAGGCGAGCTTCTAATGTTTCTACACGCTCGCGGAGCTGCGTGATCTCATCGTGCAGGGTGTGCACATAGGCTTGCACGGCACGCGGGGTCTGCTCCCAGTCCTGCGGCGGAAAGGGAAACGGCCAGCCGGGATTAGCGGGCTCAGAACGCGGTTCCATGACGTCTCCAGGCGGCATGCAACAGAGTCAGACTGATGGACGTTTTATAGCGGAGCTATGCGATCGAATCCAGAGGAAAATGCGAGAGGAGCGAGGGACGCCCAGCGCTATAACCTGCGTCTGCCACGGGTTGCTACCCTGTGACCGCACACCTGTGACGGCATTGGACGTTGTGTAACGCAGTGTGTTGCGTCAACCGCGTTATGCCGCCAGCGCAGCCAGCAGCGCCTTCGCCTCCTGGAGGTCGGCGGTGTCAAACCCCTCGGTGAACCAGCCGTAGACGGCTGCCAGCAGTGCGTAGGCCTCGGTCCGCTTGCCTTGCTGCTGCCACAGGCGTGCCAGGCTGATGGCCGCGCGGAGTTCCAAGGACTTGGCGTGCTGGCTTTGGGCGATATGGATGGCGTGCTGGAAACAGACTTCGGCTTCGCCATGGTGGTCTGGAGATTGTTGCAGGAGGAGGATGCCTTGGAGCCGATACAACTCGGGCACGTACCAGCCTTCGCCGCTCGTCTCGACCAGGGTGAAGGCTTCTGTGAGCGCCGTCAGTCCGGCCTCGGGCTGCCCCGTCGCGCCATAGGCTTCGACGAGCAGCGACAGAAAATACGGTCGTGCTAACGCTGCTCCGGTGGCAAGCCGAGCCAGCATGCCCCGCTGGAGCTGCGCGATCCCTTCCTGCGCCTCGCCCTGGTGGGCCAGCGCCCAGCCGTGCAAGAGAGCACCGTACGCCCGCCAGTGTGGAAATCCCTGGTCCGTGGTAAGCTGGAGAGCGGCTGCAGCATGCTCTTGGGCGGCAGGCCCCTCGCGGCGGAACTGATGGAATACGGCAGCTTCGCCCAAAGCGAAACTCAGGCTCAGAGGGTGTGCGATCTGGTGCGCCAGGGTCACGGCTGCCTGGCTCCGGGCCAACGCCTGGTCCGGATAGCCCAGATACCACAGCGTCCAGGAGGTACGGCTGAGACATATCACGCCAACGTCCTCCACGAAGAGGGACGTAGCAGCACGATGTTGGTGGGCGTCGTACAGAGCGAGCGCCTGCGCAAAATGGGTGTGCGCCGCGGCGACCGCTCCCCGCATAAACAATGTGTTCCCTAAAGCACGATGCGCCGTCATAAGCATGGCAGTATCTTGAACCTGCTGCGCCAGCGTGAAGAGCTGCTCGCCCAGGGCCTGCGCCGTCTGCAGCTCGGCACGCACATGGGAATTATTCCAGAGACCACGGAGTGTCGAGAAACGTTGGTGCGGATCGTCGAGGTGTTGACAGAGCTGCTGAGCACGCGTGTAGGTCTGGGCGACCTCAGGAGCCGCGTAGCCTTGGGTGGCAAGCAGCGCTGTCCCGAGGGCGATCAGCATATCCACTTCACGCTGGACGCGCTCCTGGGTCTCAGGGAACGTAGTGAGCAGTTCCACACCCTTGGTGAGGAGCGTGGTCACCTCATGGAGGGCATGCCGCTGGGCGGCGTTCTCCGCCGCCTGGTGCAGGTAGTGCACGGCGCGCTGGTAGTCCTGGCCGCGCTCAAAATGCATGGCCAGCTCGGCCGCATGCGTGCTGGCCTGTACCCCATAGCCCGCTTCCTCCCGGGCGCCAATGCGCCGATGCAGCCGCAGGCGCCGGCCCTCCGGCACCCGCGTGTAGACCACCTCCTGATGCACGGCATGCTGCCAGCCATAGCGCTCAGTCACCGTCCCATCCGGCCAGGTCTCGAGGCCGCTGGCCACCAGAAACTGCCCCCGCTGCGTCAGGCCGGCACAGCCGTCCTCCACCGCCTCCACGGCGAGCTCCAGCCCGGCGGCGACGGCGGCCGCGGTGCACGCGCTGCCCGCCACGCTCGCCGCTTCCAGCACCCGCTGCTCCGCCGGGCTGAGCCGATTGAACTGCTGCTCGATCAGCTGGCGCATGCTCGCCGGCACCTCCAGGGCCGCCGCGGCGGCCGCCGGCGACACCTCCCACCGCCCGGGACGCTCCCGGAGCGCCCCCCGCTGGAGCAAGTGCTCCACCATCGTGACCATGAACAGCGGATGGCCCTCCGTGCGCTGGTACAGGCGCTGCGCTAGCGCGTGGCCGGCGGGTGGCAGCTCTGCGCCCCCGGCGCACCGGAGCGCCAGATACTGGGCCACCTCGTCAGCCGTGAGCAACTCCAGCGGCAGCTCCACCGCCTGGCCCTGGAGCCCCAGCTCCCGCTTGACGGTCTGCAAGGGATGCCCGCGCAGCAGCACCTCGACCGGCCGATAGGTACCCAGGATCAGGAGGCGGGCGGGGCCCGGCCGGCGAGCCAGATACGTCAGCAGGTCCAGCGTCGCGTGATCGCTCCAGTGCAGATCCTCGAGGACCAGCAGGAGCGGCCGGGTGACCGTAAGCACCTCGACGGCCTCGGCGCATTCCCGGACCATACGCTCTGGGGTGGCGCCCAGAATCCGGCGCTGCACCGCCGCCAACGCCGCGGCACTGAGCAGGGCTGGCATCTGGACGAGCCACGTGGGCGCGTGCTGCTCCAGCACTGGCAGAAGGGCCGCGCCCCCGGGCTCACGACCCAGCCGGCCTAGCGCCTCCAACACCGGCAGATAGGCTTCGCCTGCACCGTAGTGCTCGATGCACTGCCCCTGTGCCAGCCACACATCTCCCGCAGCAGCGACTTCCGCCAGAAAGGCATCGACCACGGCTGTTTTGCCCATCCCCGGCTCGCCGGGGAGGAACACCACCTGGTGGGTCCCCTGTCGGACGTGCGCCCACCACCGATGCAACTGGGCGACCACCCCCTCGCGCCCGACGAGCAGAGGCGGGGCAGAAGGCGGGAGGGACAGGGAGGGAGCGGACGTGGGGGATGCCGGCGCGGTGACGGTGGGGAGATGGCCCATGAAGCGATAGCCCCGCCGATGCACGGTCTGGATGAAGTGGGGCGCCTGTGCGGTCTCCCCGAGCGCCTTGCGCAGCTCGCCGATGCATACGGTCAGGACGGCCTCGGTCACCACCGCGTCCGGCCAGATCGCCTCCAGCAAGGCCTCTTTGGTGACCACCTGGCCCGCCTGTTCCATAAGCATGCGGAGGACGGCAAAGGCTTTGGGGGGCAGGCGCACTCTCTCGCCCCCGTGCCACACACACTCATTGGCCCAATCCACCCGCCACGCCTCGTCTGCCAGGCGCTCCTCCACTGCCATCCCCCACTCCGTAGAGCAACTAGAGAAAAACTGGCGACAACGGTCGGGCTGTCCTGAGGACTTCCCCACCCGGCCCCCGCCTCTCCCCAGGGATCGTCCTGGGCTCACTCTAATATGACAGAGGCGCCGATGCCACCACAAGCCGAGCCGGCCTACCCGCGGTCCGCGCCGCGCGCGTTGCGCGTACCGGGACACGCCACCAAGGAGCGGACCAGGCTCACGGAGCAGCATTGCCCTGGTCCCGCGCGGAGAGGGCAACGCCTTGACGCGCTCCTGGCACACGAGCGTACCACGCTGCCCACATGGCAGCACCGCCGCCGCGAGCGGTACGACCTGCGCTTGTTGCGCTTGGATGATAGGCTCCACACCGCTTAGGTCAGCGCTGCGAGCAGGGCCTTGGCCTCTTGCAGGTCGGCCGTGTCGAAGCCCTCGGTGAACCAGCCATAGATCGGGACCAGCAACGCGCGGGCAGCGGCCCGCTTGCCCTGGTGCTGCCAGAGGCGCGCCAGGCTCACAGCGGCCCGCAGTTCTAGTGACCTGGCCTGTTGACCCCGGGCCATAGCCAGGGCCTGTTGGAAGCACGCTTCCGTTACAGCGGTATCCGCAGGGTTGTGCTGGAGTAGGAACTCTCCCTGGAGCCGATGCAGTTCCGCCGCGTAGTACGTCTCACCCGTGTCCTGGACCAGCTCCCAGGCCTCAGCCAGGGTCTCCAAGCCTTGTGTGACCTGCTGCGCGTTAACGTGCAGTGCGGCCAGTAAGGCGCTGTGATGCGCTTGAGCCATCTTGATCCCCGTGGCCCGTCGTGATGCCATACTCTGTCGTAACTGTGCCAGGAGTGAGGTGTCTCCCGCCTGCTCGGCCAGCGCCCAGTCTTGGAGGATCCTGCCCTGCTCCTTGTAGTGGGGAAACCCCTGCACTGTCGCCAGGGCCATCACGGCCTCGGCATACGTGTGGGTCGCGTGCGCCTCACGGCGGAACTGATGCACCTGGGCCAGACTCGCCAGCGCAATCGCCGTGCTGAAGGGATGGGCGAGTTCCTGGGCCAGGGTGAGGGCCTCCTGGCCCGTCCGTAGCGCCCGGTCTGGATAGCCGAGACACCACAGGGGCAAGGCCCCAAAGCTCCTGCAGAAGACCCCGATATCGAAGCCATAACGGGCGATATGGGTGCGGTGCTGGTGCCGATCATAGCGGGTTGCTGCCTGGACCAGGGACGCCTGGCTGGCGGCGAATTCCCCCAGATAGTAGGCGGTTGCCCCGACGGCAAAATAGCCCACCATGAGGCACACGGGGTCGTGCGTGTGGTGTGCCAGAGCCAGGAGGTGCTCCGCCAGCGTCCGCGCCTGCTGGTATTCGCCCCGGACACTGTGGAACAGATAGCGTCCCCACAGCGCCCCGAAGACCTCCGGGGTGTCTGGAAGCTGCTGCGACAGCTCCTGGACCCGCTGATAGGCGCGGGCGACAGCCGGGGCCGCATACCCTTGCGTGGCACGTAAGGCCGTTCCCAGCGTGGACTGACATATGAGTTCCGCCTGGACGTGCCACGTGGACACGGGCAGCGTGGCCAGGAGCTCCAGTCCCCTGGTGAGGAGCCCGATGACCTCGCGATACGCACTACGCCGCGTCGCGTTCTCTGCGGCCTGCTGGAGATAGTGCACGGCGCGCTGGTAGTCCTGGCCGCGCTCAAAATGCATGGCCAGCTCGGCCGCATGCGTGCTGGCCTGTACCCCATAGCCCGCTTCCTCCCGGGCGCCAATGCGCCGATGCAGCCGCAGGCGCCGGCCCTCCGGCACCCGCGTGTAGACCACCTCCTGATGCACGGCATGCTGCCAGCCATAGCGCTCAGTCACCGTCCCATCCGGCCAGGTCTCGAGGCCGCTGGCCACCAGAAACTGCCCCCGCTGCGTCAGGCCGGCACAGCCGTCCTCCACCGCCTCCACGGCGAGCTCCAGCCCGGCGGCGACGGCGGCCGCGGTGCACGCGCTGCCCGCCACGCTCGCCGCTTCCAGCACCCGCTGCTCCGCCGGGCTGAGCCGCTCAAACTGGAGCTCGATCAGCTCACGCACGCCCGTCGGGATCTCCATGGCCGCCACGAGAGCCTCCGGCGGCACCTGCCAGGGGCCCGCCCCCGCCCCGAGCACCCCCCGCTGGAGTAGGTGCTCCACCACTTGCACCAGAAAGAGCGGATGGCCGTCCGTCCGCTGGCACAGGAGCTGCGCCAGCGCGCCGACGGCGGGCGGCAGGTCCGCGCCCCCGGCGCCCCGCAGCACCAGATACTGCTCCACCTCCGCCACCGTGAGCAACCCCAGGGGCAGTTCCACCGCCTGGCCGTGCAGCATCAGGTCCTGCTTGACCGTCTGCAAGGGGTGCCCGCGCAGCAGGACCTCGACCGGCCGATAGGTGCCCAGGATCAGGAGGCGGGCGGGACCCGGCCGGCGGGCCAGATACGTCAGCAGGTCCAGCGTGGCATAATCACTCCAGTGCAAATCCTCCAGGACCAGCAGGAGCGGGCGGGTGGCGGTCAGGACCTCGACCGCCTCGGCCACCTCCCGCAGCATGCGCTCCTGCGTCGCGCCCCGGACCCGGTGCTGCACCGCCTCAAGCGCCGGGGCACTGCACAGCGCTGGCATCTGGGCCAGCCAGGTGGGCGCCTGCTGCTCCAGCACCGGCAGCAGCACCGCCCCCGCCGGCTCACGCCCCAGCCGGCCCAGCGCCTCCAACACCGGCAGGTAGGCTTCACCCGCCCCGTAGTGCTCGACGCACTGCCCCCGCGCCAGCCAGAGGTCCCCCGCCGCCGCGGCCTGCGCCACAAACGCGTTGACCACCGTCGTTTTGCCAATGCCCGGCTCGCCCGTGAGCCAGACGATGTGCCGGGCGCCCTGCCGGACGTGCGCGAGCCAGCGGTGGAGCTGGGCGAGCACCCCCTCGCGCCCCACGCACAGCGGCGGGGGCACAGGCGGGGCCGCGGGTGGGGGAGGCAAGGCGGGCGCAGATGCGGGAGGGGCCGGCGCGGTGACGGTGGGGAGCTGGCCAATGAAACGATAGCCCCGCCGATGCACCGTCTGGATGAACCGCGGCGCCTGCACGGTCTCGCCCAGCGCCTTGCGCAGTTCGCCAATGCAGTTGGTCAGCACCGTCTCGCTCACCGCCATCTCCGGCCAGACGGCGTGGAGCAGCGCCTCTTTGGTGATCAACTGGCCCGCGTGCTCCACCAGCAGGCGCAGCACCGCAAAGACTTTGGGGGGCAGGCGCACCATCGCGCCCCCGTGCCACAGACACTCATTCGCCCTATCCACCCGCCACGCCTCGTCCGGCCGATCATCCTCGGTGGGCACCGGACCCTCCTTAGAGAAAGGTGTGAGAAATGTTTGGGAAACGTGTGCGTGTCTTTAGGACTTCCTGCCCGGTCCTGGCCTATATTTTCGCCTGTGTGCTGCGGCTGCAGCAAGAAGAAATGTGGCGCACACCCCCACACATGTGGGGGGATCATTGTGAGGCGAGACAGCATCCGAGGTATCTATGCAACTGCGAGACGATACGACCCACCCACTGCCCGCACAGCGTGCCTTTCTGGTGCAGGTGCACGCCAAGGCCGAGGTGGCGCAGGGACGCCTGGCGGGGCGTGTGGAACATGTGGTGTCGGGCCAGGCAACCCATTTTGCCTCACCCGAGGAGTTGCTGGCGTTCCTGGCGCAGGTGCTGACCACCCGGCCGGTCTGCTGCTGAACCAGCGGCGGGACCACAAGGCCCGGCTGGTGCGCAGGCGACCACGGTGGTCGTCCACGTCAACCCCTCATGGGGTCAGAGCCGGAGGCCCATGACCCCCGACAGCATCGCAGGGCAAGAGGAGAAAGGGACATGATGCACCGCAGGTTGGTCAGGAGCACGCTGGTCTGCATGGCGCTCGTCCTTGTGGGGTTGTCCCCGCGTAGCCCCTGACCCTTGGGAGACGACCCTCAGCGTGTCAGACAACGTTGAGCCAAGGCATCCAGCGTCTAAGCCCTTGTAGAACAGGGCATTGAATGCCCATAGCTCTGATCCTGCGTGGCCGAAAGGGGCCGATACGGTGATCGAGGTCCTGACTACAATGTGGTAAATCAAGCCGGAGGACTGTCATGACACATCCCATGTTCATCAGCAATTTGTTAGCAGGCGCTTCGTATCTGGAGCAGGATGCGCTCATTGCGAGCAAGCTCCAGGCCTATCTCCAAACGTCAAAGCCAGCGGCCTATGATCCGGAAAGGGCTGCAGAGCGCTTTCAGGAGACCGTCCCTCCCGAAGGCCCGTCGTCGCTCGAGGCTTACGTGCAAGAGCTGTTCGACAAGGTCATCGCCCAGGCAGCTCGAGTGCACTCGCCACGTTACATCGGCCACATGACGACCGCTTTGCCTGACTTTGTCCATGGCATTGGGCGCATCCTGACCGTCCTGAATCAGAATGTGGTGAAACTTGAAACTTCCAACGCGTTCACCCAGCTCGAGCGGCAAACCCTGGCGATGTTGCACAGGCTCATCTTTAGAAGAGAAGGGGCCTTTTATGCCACGCATACCCAGGCTCCCGAAAGCACGCTGGGCGTGATGGTCAGTGGTGGCACCCTCGGCAACGTCACGGGACTGTGGTGTGCCAGGAACCGGCTATCCAGGCAGCACCGTCCGTCCCTCTCACCTGCTTCCTCGGGCATCGCGGAGGTTATGCACAAGGGCAACTGGCGGCGTGCGGTTGTGGTCGGCTCCTCTCTGATGCATTATTCCATGCGCAAAGCGGCTGATCTTTTGGGCATCGGGGAGCAAGGTCTGCTTCGAGTGCCTGTGGGACCGATGGGCAAGGTGTCTCCGGAGGAGGTGCGAAAAACCCTGGAACGCTGCCGCCTGGAGGGGGATTGCGTGCTGGCACTGGTTGGCATCGCGGGAACCACCGAGACTGGCAGTGTTGATCCTCTTGCCGATCTCGCGGCTCTTGCCCAGGAGTTTGGCACGCATTTCCACGTGGATGCGGCGTGGGGGGGAGCGATGCTCCTCTCGAGAACCCACCAGAGGCGGCTGCATGGGATCGAACGGGCTGATAGTGTGGTTATCGATGGCCACAAACAACTGTATCTCCCCATGGGGGTTGGCATGGTGTTGTTCCGAGATCCGGACGCTGCGCAAACCATCGAAAAATCGGCAAACTACATCATTCGAAGTGGATCCCATGATCTGGGACGCCGGAGCTTGGAGGGGTCCAGGCCGGCGACCTCCTTGTACGTGCATGCGGCCCTGCATATCATGGGGCGGCAAGGGATCGAAGCGTTGGTGGATGACAGCATGCGTCGCGCGCAGCTCTTCGCCGACAAGATCCGGAGACACCCCGCCTTTGAGTTGCTGATGCAGCCTGATCTCAATATTGTGAACTATCGCTATATCCCTGTGGCATATCGACGCGCCGTCCGGGCGGGACATCTGATTCCGCAGGACAATGAGGAGATCAACACATTTAACATCCGCCTGCAGGAGGCGCAACGTGATCAGGGCGAGGGGTTTGTCTCACGAACCCTTTTAGAGAACACGCCGTGGAGCCGGCATCCTGCCATCGTCACCCTGCGCGTGGTCCTGGCTAATCCGTTGGTGACTCCTGAAACGCTTGATGCCGTACTTGAGGAACAGCTCGAGCTTGCCCACCGTTTCGAACTGGAAGAAGGGACGCTGTACAGTCTTTTCGAGCGACAGGCCAGGCGAACCCCAGAGGACGTGGCGCTCATCGATGAGCGTGGGCAACACGTGTCTTACAGGGCGCTTTTGGCGCGAGTGGAGCATGTCTCTGATTTTCTGATGCGGCATCGCATGGGTGGCAACATCATTGCGCTCTGTATGGCTCGATCTGTAGAACTGATTGTGGGCATTTTAGCCGCTTGGCGCTCAGGAGCCGCCTACTTGCCCCTTGATCCAGCGTATCCACCCGAACGGATCGCCTTCATGCTGGAGGACTCGAGGGCTGCGGTTGTGCTGACATCCCAGCAGACGCAGGACAGACTGCCTCATGAGCGAGCGACGACATTCGCGATAGAGGACATAGAGGCCTTGCCTCCCCACGTGCCACCACTGCCCGGGGAGCAGGTGGGAGCTGGCGATCTGGCGTATGTTATCTACACCTCTGGCTCGACGGGGCGCCCGAAGGGGGTCATGGGTACGCATCGAGGCATGTTGAACCGAGCCCGCTGGATGTGGGATGCTTTTCCTTTTGCCGCCGCAGAGGTGGCGTGCCTGAAGACCTCCCCAAGCTTCGTTGATTTCATCTGGGAGTTTGTGGGTCCCCTGCTGCAGGGCGTTCCCTCAGTGATTGTGCCCCGCGAATGCCTGGGGGACCTCCAGAGGTTCGTTGCTTACCTAGCTGAGTACAGGGTGTCCAGAATCGTGCTTGTCCCCTCCTTGTTGAAGGCCTTGCTGGAGTCCTTCCCCGATCTTGGTCTGCGATTGCCCGCCTTGGAGCTCTGGACAAGCAGCGGTGAGGCGTTGCCAAGCGAACTTGGCAGACTCTTTCAGAAGCGAGTGCCTCACGCTCACCTCTTGAATTTATATGGCTCCTCCGAGGTCGCTGCCGATGTGAGTTCCTACTTGCTCAGTCCAGGACAATCTCTCCCTGCAGGCGCCACTGTTCCCATTGGCCGCGCTCTTCCCAACACCCAGTTATTGCTCCTGGGTGAGAATGGGGAATTGGTCCAGGAGGGTGAAGAGGGTGAAATCTACGTTGCCGGCGTTCAGCTTGCTCAGGGGTATCTCCACCGCCCCGATTTGACTGCTGAGCGATTTATTACCGACGAGCGCCGACAGGAAAGGTATTTCAAGACGGGGGATCGGGCGCGTCAACTGTCTGATGGCCATTTTGTCTATCTCGGGCGCGTCGATCATCAATTGAAGATTCGGGGGGTGCGGATCGAGCCCGGTGAGATTGAGGGCGCCCTGAGACGGATCGCAGGAGTGCAAGACGTCGTTGTCACGGGGTGCTCGCCAGCGGGTACTGCCTCAGCCCCGCTGGCGTTGGTGGCATATGTCGTCCGCCGTGTGCCATCCGTCAGTGCATTGGTACTCAAGCGGAGGTTACGACAGACCCTTCCTGAGCACCTCATCCCGGACATCATCATGTTCCTGGATCGCATTCCGTTGACGCCCAGTGGAAAGACGGATCGCAGTGCGTTGCCGACTCCCTCGCCGGGCCATGCCTCCTCGCCTGAGACCGAAACGGAATGCGCTCTCGCATCCATTTGGGCAGAAGTTTTGGGTGGGAGCGAAGTGGGGCGGGAAAGTAACTTTTTTGACTTGGGGGGCAATTCGCTTGCCGCAGCTCGTCTCGCCGTGCACATACAGCAACATTTTGGCAAGCAGGTGCCGGCGCGTTTGATCTATGACCATCCTGTCTTGATGCAGGCTGCGCGGGTTATCGCTGAGGGGATGTGCGAGAAGGACAATCCCGCCGGGGACGCTCGGCGCAAGAGCATGGACAGCGATGCACAGCTTGAGGCGTCCCTGACACCTGCTGCCTTTCAGAACGCTTCGCCGGATGGGGCCGTTTTTCTCACGGGCGCCAGTGGTTACCTCGGTATCTTTCTCTTGCACGAACTGGTGCGCACCTCCGAACGACCGGTTTTGTGTCTGGTGCGTGCAGCTTCTGCTGATGCAGGATGGCAGCGGATATGTGAACAATTAGCCTATTATGGCTTGCCCGAGGCCAAGATCAAGTCTCGCCTAACCATGATTCCGGGCGATCTGGCCCGCGAGCGCTTTGGGCTTAGCCAGTCTGCCTTTGCCAGACTAGCTCACCAGACTCAAGCCATCCTGCATGCAGGGGCGAACGTACACTTTTATCATCCCTATGAGGTGCTGGCTCCGACCAATGTGGAGGGAACGCGAGAAGTCCTCCGTCTGGCCTGCTACACAGGTCGTCGTGAGGTGCATTATGTTTCCACCCTCGCTGTGGCGGATACCCACGGGACATCGGGCACTCATGTGCTGGAGTCCTTTCAACCAACAAGTGATGATCCACCACTCACGGGCTACGCTCAGAGCAAATGGGTGGGAGAACGCTTGCTGTGGCAGGCTCAACGGCGTGGTCTCCCGGTAAGTTGCTACCGCTGTGATGACATTGCTGGGCAGAGCCGCACCGGCCAGGGGAACCCTCGCGACTTCCTGTGGCAGTGGGTCCGTGCCTGTGTTGCCATGCAATGCGCGCCGGACGTCGACATGCCTCTCTACATGATTCCGGTCGACGTGGTAGCAAAGGCCATCGTGTGCTGCATGACCCAGGGCCTAGCTCGGAATGAGACGCTACATTTGCATAATCCCCAGCCCACCAGTTGGCAGAGACTACTCGATGCGCTGTCCATTTGCGGACATGCGGTGCAGCGGATCCCTCTTGCGGATTGGCTCCTGCTCGCAGAGCAGCGCTTGGCCGCGGGAGATTCCTTGGTCAGTGGCATTGCAGGCGTCCTTTTGGATCGGGTCCCTGGAACGGAAGTGAGTCTGTTGGAGAGCGCTTTGGCTGGCAGGAGAGCCACGTATGATGATCACCATGCGGTCCGTGCCCTTCAGTCTGGGTGTATGCAGATTTCCGCTGTGGACACCGCCATGCTCGAGCGGTACTGCCGCGCGGCCCTGGAGCAAGGCCCTCACCCAACACGCGTGTCCCCAGTCGCATACTGGACCAGCGAGCGCATGATGTGCCGTTTACAACCCAAAGTCGCCTGAGTTTTGACGTGATCCTCCCCCTCTGGGGCCGTCGTGGCCCCCGGTGACCTCCTGTGGAGGCGCGCGCGATGTGGGTGGTGTACCTGCAACGAACGGATAATTCGTCGCTAGCCAGAGGAGAACACCCATGGATTATTTTCAGCATACTCGGCCCGATCTACAACCCGCTGACACCACTGCTGACATACCCGAAGCAGGCAATACTGCGGCGGTTGTTGCACAACGCATTCGTGAGGCATTACGGGGGGATGGCCAGCCGCAGCGCAACCTGGCTTCCTTTGTTACCACCTGGATGGAAGATGAGGCGGAGCAACTGGCCTGTGAAAGCCTTAACAAGAACCTCATCAATGTGGCAGAATACCCGCAAACGGAAGCCATGCAGCAGCGTGTCATCCACATGATCGCCAGACTCTTTCATGTCAACGTGCCTTCCCCAACAGCCACGGAGCCAACGAGCGCCTGCCAAGCAGGCTTTATTGGTACCACCACGGCGGGCTCCTCTGAAGCCGTCATGCTCGCCCTGCTGGCCCATAAGTGGAACTGGAAAAAGCAGCACCAGCACAACCCACAGCGTTCCGCCAAGGATCGGCCCTACCTGATTATCGGTACCCACACACACGCCTGTTTTGCCAAGTTTGCGCGCTATTTTGAGGTCAGGGTGAAGTGGATTTATCTCGAGCCCGGCCAATATGCCATTACCGCCGCACAGGTACAGGCCATTCTGGAAAAGAAGATCGTCGATGACGCGCAGGTGATGGCAGACTGTGGGTATACCCCGCCAGAAGTGGGGGAGCGCCGCGTGGGCGAGTTGGTGATGGCCGTGGGGTGTGTGGTGTGCACAACCTTTACAGCAGATATGGATGATGTGGCAGGGATTGACCGGGTCTTATCCACCGGGGGCTGGGATATTCCGATACACGTCGATGCCGCCTCTGGCGGTTTTATCTTGCCGTTTACCCACGCTGCAGAAGGGCTGCGGTGGGACTTTCGCCTGGCGCATGTCAAGTCGATCAATGGGTCGAATCATAAGTACGGGCTGGTGTATCCCGGCCTGGGAACGGTGGTGTTTCGGGACGCCACAATTGTGCCGGAGGAACTGCTTGTGGATATTGACTACCTGAGTGGGGAAATGCGCAACTACAGCCTCAATTTTTCCAGGGCCAGCAGTGGCGTAGTGCTCCAATACTACAACTTCTTAAGACTGGGCAAGGCTGGCTATCGGCACCTGATCCAGGGGTGCCTCAGCCAGGCGCAGTCTATGGCGCACGCCTTTCAGGCATCACCAATGCTGGCCCCCTATTTCGAGGTGATTAGCAAAACCGCGTATTTCCCCGTTGTGGTTTTTCGCTTCAAGGACTGCTGGGCGCAGCATCCCCCGTTTACGTTGACGGCACTCGCGCAGGCGCTTAAAGGCAAGGGGTGGCTGGTGCCGGTCTATCGTCTGCCCGCCAATGCCGAGCACATTGAGGTCATCCGGATTGTTGTCAGGGCGCATGTCAGTCACGCCTTAGCCGACGCCCTGCTCAATGATCTGGAAGCAGCGGTGCAGCAGTTGGGAGAACAGGCCGACGATTTGACGCCCGGAGACGTTTGGGAGTGGCCAGCTCTGCAAGTGGCCTCACCCAGTGTGAGCAATCTGCTTGTGCCAATGCCTGAGCCTTGTGTCACGGTCGCTTCATGGGAGGAGAGGTGAGTGCTATGACAGCATTACAGGGCCCCGCAGCTATTCGCAACTTCTTTCGTCACCATCACACCCCGCTCTATTATGTCAACACCTCGACGTTTAACCTGTTGGGGGCCGAGGCATGGATCAACAACCTCACATTTATCAACACCATCAACAGCTTTGATGGGCAGCACCCGCACATCTTTGTCCCGCATGACACGCTGGCCCACGGCTTGCACGGGATTGCAGCGGCGAACAATTATCTGCTCCAGCACCAGGCGGTGGCAGACTATGTTCACAAGGGGGGACCAAACGGCGCTGTGCTCTTTTTGATGTTTGATGAACCTACCGAGATACTCGCCCGTAACCTGGGGCTGCGGGTCTGTTTTCCCCCTGCCGCATTACGCAGCTATCTGGATAGCAAGGTGACAACGACATGTCTCGCCAACCGGGCTGGGGTGCCCTCCGTTCCCAACGTCCTGGCCAGGGTGGAGAGCTATGCCACGCTGCGCCGGGTCGCCCAGGCGCTAGGGCCAGATCTGGTGGTCCAGTTACCGTATGGTGACTCCGGTACGACCACCTTTTTCATCTCCACCGAGGCGGATTTTCATCCCTATGCCCGCCAGATTGCCGAGCAGCCCACCGTCAAGATCATGCAGCGGATTCGCTGCCGACAACTGACGATTGAAGGGTGCGTCACCCGGCACGGCACGCTGGTCGGGCCCTTGATGACCGAGATGATCGGGTTTGGCGACTTGACGCCATATCGCGGTGGCTGGTGCGGCAACGAGGTCTTTGCCGAGGGGGCGTCTACAACACTTTTTCCAGAGATCCGCCAGCAGGCACAACACGCCACGGTGGCGATTGGCGAACACATCAGGCAGGCAGGCTATTGGGGCTATTTCGGCCTTGACTTTCTACTGGATCAGGACACCGGGGCGCTGTATCTGGGCGAGCTCAACCCGCGTATCACCGGCACCACGCCATTGACGAGTCAGGCAGCCCTGGATCAGGACGAGGTGCCGCTCCTGCTCTTTCATTTACTCGAATGGTTGGGGGTGGAGTATGCCGTGGACGTGGCGCAGTTCAACCAACGCTGGGTCAAGGCAGAGCAGACCACGAGCTGGAGCCAGATGATTCTTGAGCACACGGCGGAGACGGTCGATATGGTCACCCAGGCCCCGCCAACCGGCATCTGGCGCATGGCGGCCGACGGCACGGTGCAGTTCGTACGGCCAGCGTTCCACCCGCAGGCCCTTACCAGCGTAGCCGAGGCGTTCTTTATCCGCACCATCGATGCCGGTCACACGCCCACCAAAGGTGATTGCATCGGTCGGCTCATAACGCACGGCCGCCTGATGACGGACGATTATCAATTGACCGAGCGCGCCAGAGCCTGGAGCCATGGCCTCCGCGCCCAGTTTGCTACGGCAGCAACCGATAGCCACCGACGCCGGAGCCTGTCTCCGGTCATGGCGTATTAACGACTGTAAAGGTCTTTCAAGATGGTACATCAGACCCCATTCAGGACCTATGTCCAGACCCTCCGGTTGTGCAACCGCCAGGTGCGCTCGTACTTGTGTGCCGAAGGGCTGAGTGGCTTCGCGGTCGATGGCGGCATCTATGCCGTGTTGTTCAATCTCTATCTGCTCCGCTTGGGCTATGGCCCAACATTTATTGGCGCTGTCAACGCGGCTGGCTTGCTGGCCTTTGGTCTCTGGAGCTTGCCGGCGGGTCTGCTGGGTGGGTGCTGGGGCAACCGACGGATGCTCATTGTGGGGCTGGGGGTAATGGCCGTCGGGTGTAGCGCCCTCCCCCTGGCGGAGTACACGCCGCCAACATGGCAAGCACGCTGGCTGATCACCACGTATGTCTTCCTCCATATGGGCCTGGCGTTGCATATTGCCAAGGGCGCGATCCCAACTTTCCGGTCAAGCTTCCAGCAGAGCAAGGTGTGAA
>Ga0209382_10005487_pt1 | contig 16513 bp, 11 predicted proteins | sample SoiMetdeltSBSDD5_FD_187599 | JGI IMG/M metagenome (GOLD analysis project Ga0209382, IMG submission 187599) | Bulk soil microbial communities from a Populus tree surrounding site in Tennessee, USA - Soil MetaG P. deltoides SBSDD5 (SPAdes) (version 2) | ecosystem: Environmental > Terrestrial >...
GCGATCCAGGCATCGCGCCCCGCCGAATTCTCCGGTAGCACGATACCCGGCGAGCGCCAGATATCGCAGTCGGCCGATCGCGTAATCGATGGAACCGGGATGACCGTCATGCCTGGCATCGTCGATGCGCATGCGCACATCCAGTTCAGTCGAGCCGGCAAGGCTATGCCGAAGGATTACGCGTACAAGCTCTGGCTGGCGAACGGCATCACGACGATTCGCGATCCCGGCTCGATGGAGGGCATCGACACGATCGTCGCCCACGCGAAGCTGTCGGCCGAGAACAAGATCAGCGCGCCGACGATCATTCCCTACGCGGTCGCCGGGGCGAACACGCCTGGCGAGGCACACGCACTCGTCAAGCGCCTCAAGCAGCAGGGCGCGGCGGGGCTCAAGGTTTTCATCAACCGACCGGATGTCTGGGAGGCGATTGCCGACGAGGCAAAGAAGCAGGGGTTACCGATCGCGACCGACATGAAGATTCAGGAGCTCGACGCGATTGGCGCCGCGCGGCTCGGCGTGAAGAGCATCGAGCACTGGTACGGGATTCCCGACGCGGCCACGCCGGGCCCGCAGAACTTTCCCGACTCGTACAACTACGACAACGAGCTCGATCGCTTTCGCTGGGCCGGCGACATCTGGCGCCAGGCCGACTCGTCGCGCCTGTCGGCGGTGCTCGACACGATGCTCGCCCACGGCGTCACGTGGGATCCGACGTTCGCGATCTACGAGGCGAACAGGGACTTGCAGCGGGCGCGCACGCAGCCATGGTTCCGTGACTACGCCCTCCCACAGGTAATGCAGAACTTCGAGCCCGATCCCACCCGTCACGGGTCGTATCACTTCGACTGGACGACCGCCGACGAGATCATGTGGCGCAACAACTACCGCATCTGGATGCAGTGGGTGCGGGAGTACGCGCGGCGCGGCGGTAACGTCACGGTGGGGTCCGACGCGGGGTTCATCTACGAGCTCTACGGCTTTACCACCATCCGCGAGATGGAGATGCAGCAGGAGGCCGGTTTCCATCCGCTGGAAGTGATCCAGCACGCGACGTCCAACGGCGCCAAGCTGCTCGGCCTAACGAATACGGGTGTCGTCCGGCCAGGGTTCAAAGCCGACCTCATCGTGGTGGACGGCAACCCGCTCCACAATATGAAGGTGCTGTACGCGACTGGGCTTCAGGTGGAGGAGAACGGAAAGCTGGTGCAGCGCGGCGGCGTGAAGTACACGATCAAGGACGGCGTCGTCTTCGAGGTCGCCTCGTTGTTAGGCGACCTGCGGGAGATGGTGCGTAAGGCGAAGGAAACCACGCCGGCCTCGGCCCCGTGATTCCGTAGACGGGGCGAGGATTGCGCTGCTACCAGCCTGGCGAGAGGACGAACCCGAAGTGCCCGTTCTTTTGCGGTCGCTGCCACGGGTACGCGTAGTAGGCCTCGAACACGAGGTACCCGAGCACGTTCATACGCGCGCTGATCCCGGTGCTGAACACGGGCACGCGCTTCGAGGTGGTCCGATTGAACTCGAAGCTCGGCGAGTCCCCCTTCGCCCAGGCCACGCCGGCGTCGAAGAACGGCGCGATGTCGGTCGGCAGGAATGGGAAGTTGATCAGGCCGAACTGCCGCACTCCGAACAACGGGAATCGCATCTCAGCGTTCACCACGCCGATCTTGCTGCCTAACAGCCGGTCGATCTCGGCGCACCCGGTCTGCGTGGCGGCGCTATTGACCGGCGTACACTCCTGCGGCCCGAAGTTGTTCGCGTCGTAGCCGCGGATCAGGGTCTCCTGACCCAGGTAGAGCGGCGATAGCTTCTGCGGGTTGTCCGCGTCCGATCCGAACCGTCCGTAGTACAGCCCGCGAAACGCGAACGTCACCGGCTGCGCGAAGTAGTATCGGCGGTAGTCGCCGAGTAGCGAAGTGAAATTGAGCTGGCCGATCGCAGGTGACACTTCGAAGCGGTACCGACCACCGGCAACGGGCGACGTGAACCCCGTGAACGAGTAATCACCCACCAGCGCCACCGACGCCTCGCCGAACGCGATGCTCGGCGGAGTCGGGAACGAGCTCTTATCCTGCCCTATGAACTGGCCGTCGGGGAGATAGAAGTACGAGAAGCCTTCGGTGCCGTATGCGTAACGGTTGTAGCCAGCCGAGAATTCGACGCGACGGGTTTGCGACAGCGGGTATTGCGTGATGAACGACGCGTTCTCGACGTAGGTCCGCTGGATGATCTGGTCTACTCTGACGACAGGTACGTTGTTGATGACGTCCTGGTTGTAGGTCTGGTACGCCTGCACGTACGGGACGTGACTGAAGCCCGTCAGCCAGTTCCAGCGGCGCTTCATGCTCTTGTAGTAGACCTCGCCGCCGATGTCCTTGATCGTCCCTTGCGCGGCCAGCGCCGCGCCAACTTCGCGTGTCTCGAGCATGTCCGAGAAACCCGCCGACACGGCGCCGACGATGCCGTTCCCGTACGCTTGATTACTGACACCGACGCCAACGGTCGGCGCTCCCAGATAGGCGAGCTCCAGCTTCGGCTTGTAGGAAGCGCCATGCGTGACAGCCTGTCGCTGCAGTCCGGTGGTCGCATCAGCGAGGTATGACTGCACAATGCTGGTCGACGCGGCATCTACGGGGACGAGTACTCCCGCAGCGGGCAGCGTACTCTGCGCTGCGCCGTCGGGGGCCGCCGCTGTGAGCTCCTGGACGGGCGTTCCCTGCGCCTGCTCCGCCGAGAGCGAACGGATAAGATTGCCGCCGTTATTGAACACGGAGAAAACCAGGCGGCCAGTCTGACTCGCCACGCTGAGCGTGGGCGAGTTCGCCGTAATGCCACTGATGCCTGTCGAGGACCGCGTGACCTGGAAGATCTGGTTGCTCGCGAGATCCAGGCGATAGATGTCGCTGAACCCATCGCGGTCCGACACGAAGTACAGCTGGCGGCCGTCCGGCGTGAACTGTGGATTGATGTGCTTCGCGCCGGGGAAGATCTGCAGCTCGCGCACGTTGCCGCTGGTCATGTCCATGAGCGCCAGGTTCATCACCCCGTAGTGCAGGGTCTCGAAGCTGGTGGCCGGTCCTCGATCCGTGGCGAAGGCGAGGGTCTTTCCGTCCGGCGACCACGCCGGGTGCAGCTCCGCATAACGATCGTTCGTCAGTTGTCGCACGGCGCCGCTCTTGGCGTCGACCAAGAACAGGTCGCTGATGCCGCCCCGCAGCCCGCTGATCGCGATCGACTTTCCATCCGGGCTCCACGCCGCGTCGTTGATCGCACCGACGCCTTTGACTTTGATGCTCCGCTCGACGTTGCGTCTTTTCAGATCGAAGATCGTCACCCGGTTGTCGCCCTGCTCGAACGAGATGAAGGCGAGCTTCTTGGCGTCCGGGGACCACGAGCCCGACGCGTTCACGAAGCTCAGCGCGTCGAAGTGCGGATCCGCGTTAGGCCCGGTGAGCTTCCGCAGGATCTTGCCAGAGGTTGCGTCAGCCACGAACAGGTCGACCGTGAAGAGCCCGCGATGGGCGAAGAACGCGACCCACTTGCCGTCCGGGCTGACTGCGGGCGCGACGTTCATCTCGCCGGGTTCCTTCGGGTCGCCGAGGAGAGGGTTGCCGACTTCGGTCGGGTTCGTGCGCCCCTGCATGAGTGGCAGATACGTCGCACGAATCGACGCGAGCCACTCTTTCGACAGTGAATCGCTCGAGATGCCGATCACGCGCCGCAGCGCTGCATCCCATCCTCCACGGAGGGAGGCGCGGTATACATCGCTCACGCCCTGGTCGCCCCATTTTCCGCCGATGTACGCCCAGAGCGCCTGGCCGTAGCGGTACGGAAAGTATCGCGGGTCGGTTGTCAGCTGCTTGATCGATGGCAGGTCGTTTCGCAGCGCTGCATCGCGCATCCACATAGCCGTGTGCGGGTCCTCGCGGCCGACCGAGAGGTACTCGGCCATGCCCTCGATCAGCCAGAGCGGAAGCTGGCCCAAACCCTGAAAGCCGCCGCTGGTCGGTGCCTCGGCGATGTCGTACTGGAACACGTGCACCATTTCGTGCCCGAGCACGTGGTCGTTTTCGGCGTAGATGCCCGTGAACGGCATGACCACGCGGTTCCGCGCCGCTTCGGTGACGCCGCCTGTGCTCTGGTCGATAAAACCGCCAATGACGTTCGTCTGCTCGAAGTCGGGATGATCTGCGTAGAAGACCAGTGGCTTCTTGTTGAAGTTCTGCCGCATGATGCCGGAGAGTCGCGTGTACCAGCGCTCTGCCATCCGTGCGGCATCGGCCGTGGCCGTCGATTCGGCGGGGTAGTAGTGGATGTCGTAGTGCTGCGTGCTCATAATGCGGAAGTCGAAGGTCTGGTACTGGACCTTGTTGCGTCCGAAGTACTGGCCCTCGACCACCGACGGCGCGACGGCTGCCACCGTGGCAACGAGAATCATCGACCGCGTTCGTGCACCCGCGAACCGACGCATGAGATCTCCGTGTGCTGTTCGTGGCGACCGCCTCGAGCACCGGTCTCCGCACCAACCGGGGGGGCAAGCAACATACCACCCCCCAGCCAGACGGCGACACTCCAACGAATTGCGCTCTCAGCGGCCTGTGTCGTACCATGCTCACGCAACGAGCGGCACGCTCGCCGATCGCCACGCGGTTTTACCCCACATCGCCACCGTGTTCGCCATAAAGCGTAACTTCTTTCGTGCGTCAGGCCGGCGCGCTTCTTTGGCGGCGAATGGTCTCCTGTTGCTGGTGGCCGCCAGTGCGAGCGCCCAGCAACCTGCGCCGCCCGCACCGGCGCCTCCGCCCGACATCTACCTTGCTTCGATAACACTCGAGCACGGCGTACCGATAGTTGGCACTCCGGTGAACATCACTGATCGGCCCGGTTATGACAACCAGCCCAGCTTCAGCGACGACCAGCGGACTGTGTTCTTCACGTCCGTTCGGGAAGACCGACAGGCGGACATCTACCGGTACGACCTGGCGACGAAACGCATTTCGCGCGTGACCGCCACGTCGCCGGAGAGCGAGTACTCCGCGACGCCCATCGATGGTGGGCGAGCGATAGCAGTCGTTCGCGTCGAACGGGACTCGAGCCAGCGACTCTGGCGCATCCCGCTCGATGGAACTGCGCCCACTGTCATTCTCGAGCGCGTCCGACCAGTCGGGTACCAGGCCTGGGCCGACGATCACACGGTCGCGCTGTTCTTGCTTGGAACGCCGAACACGCTGCAGCTGGCAAATACCCGGACGGGGGCCTCCGACACGATCACGACGAACATCGGTCGATCGCTTCACAGAATCCCCGGGACGAATCGCATCAGCTTCGTGCGAAAGGCCACGCCGGTGGAGTGGTGGATCGAGTCGCTCGATCCGCGGAGCCGCCAGACAGCGCGCCTCGTGCGTGTGCCCGACGGCATCGAGGATTATGCGTGGCTCCCTGGCGGGTCGATCATCTGCGGCCGCGATTCCAGGCTTCTCTGGTGGTCGGGGAAAGCGGGCGACGATTGGCGGGAGATAGCGAATCTGGCGAGGGCGGGTGTGCGGGGCATCACACGGCTCGCCGTGAATGCGAGGGGAGACCGACTGGCCTTCGTTGCGGACGGACGCGTTGACGCGAAGTAGAACAAGTCGACAGGCGCGGCATTGAGCGCGCCCTCTCGCGTTTCCCTCCCGATCGTGCGATCAGTCGTTCGTCGGCCGTCCGGCCCAGGTGTCCATCAGCGTCCGCACTCGCGTTAGGAAAGACTGTTTCGTCGAAAAAGCGATGGTTCCGCGCTCGTCCCACACCGGCGACGGCCCGATGGTCGCCGAAACCCACTGCCGCTCCGGCATCGCGTGCTGTGCGACCCGCTCGACGTTCACGGGGAACTCGCCCGGCAACGGCGTCATGGGAAATGCCGGAACGCGCTCGGTCAATTTGAGAAGCGTCACGTCGTACGTCAGGCCGCCGTTCCACTTGGGATGGTAGACCAGCTGCTCGACCGCGTACTCGGTATCGCCAATGCGGACGCGGAGCCGGCCGCCTGAAGGGCGAGCCGCCGCCACAGCGCCCGCAGTGGTAACGACCCACTGCGCGCCGATCAGAGCGCAGTCGCTCTGTGTCGCCTGAGCACCGACCGCGCAGCGTCGAGTGTCCGCACGGGGACCAGGCTGTAGTAGCGATGGCGGAAAGAACGGTCCGCCGATCACCAGGAGCGCCCCGACCGCAAACGTACCAGAGCTCACAGCGTCCTCCGCGCAGTCACAAGTGGATGATCCGACGTACGGCAACGCCCCGAGAGCGCCCGATGAACCCGCTACCCAGTATGACAATCGTGCGCGGCGTACCGCCTTGCGCGCGTGACAACTCGCACGGGGAGCCATGCAGGAGGAACGCAATGAGGGTGAGCGGCGAGGCCAGGTGGGACGCTGCGAAGCGCTTCAGGCTGGCAGGACACGCTATGGCAGCACCACCACCTTTCCGAAGGACTCGTTCGATTCCATACGACGGTGGGCATCGGCGATGGAATCGAGTGGGAATACTCGATCCACCACGGCCCGCAGCGCACCACTCTCGAACATGGCCAGTAGATCGCGACTGAGCGCGTCGGTCGCAGCAGCCTTTTCATCGATGGAGCGAGCGCGGAGCACAGTTCCGATGACCGTCAGCCGCCGGGAGAGGATACGGCGCAGATCGAAGGTGGCGCTCGCTCCCGCCACGAGCCCGACGAGCATGAGACGGCCCCGGCTCGCCATTGTGGCGATGCTCGCGGGCGTGTACGCGCCGCCGACGAGGTCCAGCACCACGTCGAATCCCTGAGGGGCCCATGCCTGAGCTACCAAAGCAAGCTCGCTCGCGTCGCGAATGACCGCACCGCGCTCCAGACCGAACGGCGTTGCGCGCTCGATCTTGTCAGCCGTGCGCGAGGTGCCGAATGGAATCGCGCCAGTCGCTCGTGCAACCTGTGTCGCCGCGAGTCCCACGCCGCTGCCCACCGCGTGGATCAGCACACGCTCGCCACGAGTCAGACGCGCCTGCGTGATGAGTGCGTCGTGGGCCGTGATGAACGCCTCCGGAATCGCGCCAGCATCCACCCACGAAACGCCGGATGGAACGCGCGCGGCAGTCCGTGCAGGGACGTTGAGCAGCTCTGCGTGGGCTCCGCCGCCCGCGATGCCGAACACGCGATCGCCAACGGAGAACCCCTTCACGTCGCGTCCAACGTCCGCGACTTCCCCGGCGTACTCAAGGCCAGGAATGTCCGCTGGCGACCCAGGGGGCGCTGGATAGCCGCCCTTGCGCTGATGGATGTCGGCCCGGTTGAGCCCGGATGCACGCACGCGAACGAGCAAGTCTTCAGGGCCGGCGAGTGGCTCGTCGACGTCGCGCACTTCCAGAACTTCGGGCCCGCCCGGATGGGTGATGACCACGGCTCGCATGCGGTGTATGCTAGAGCCGCCGTAGTTGAACGCCAATACAGTGGGTCAAGTTGGCACCGAAACCGAGGTCAGACGGCCGACGTACGGAGCCAAAGGTCAACAGGTAGCACCGGTAGCTACGTCACGAGGGGGTACACGTGCTGGGATTGCTCGCATTCGCGCTGTCGACGGCAGCGGTGATCATTGGGTTTACGCAGGCGAAGGATTTTGTCGCACGCCGCCTTCGGTATGTCGACGCAGCGCGCAGTCCGCTCGCGCCGATCGTCGCGGGGGTGGGTGCGGCATTGATCGCGGCGCCGATCGTGGCGCTGCTGCCACTCGTCGGCGCGGGGACCGCGATCGCGTTCGGGCTCAGTGTCGCGCTCGGTGTCGCGGCGGGCAACAAGGAGATTCGCCGCTCGCTGCCTCCCGGCTGAGGAGCGCAGGTTGCCTCATGTGAATTCGCCGCGCGGGGCCCGGGCCTCGCGCGGCGATCCCTTTTCGGGCTGGATCGTGCGCGCCGATAGCGTTAGGCAGCGGGAGCGCCGAACACTGGTCCGCCGCCTGTCGTGCGGGTCGCGACGTGCGACCGGGCACGGTCCAGCGCATCGTCGATGTTCATGAAGATGTCATCTCCCATCTCATGGAACAGCTCCGAGGCCTGGATTACGTGCAGTGGCTGAGCGTGTACCTCCGCCAGGAGCACGATCGTACGGTCTTTCCGAAAGCGGCGGACGACCTCCTGCAACGCGTGAAGTCCCGATGAGTCGAGGAGACTCACGTCGCGCATCCGGATAATGATTACCCAGGGCTTGCCCGCGATCTGACCTAACGCCTCCTTGAACGCTTCGGCGGCGCCGAAGAAGAACGCGCCGCTGATTTCGAAGACCTCGACGCGGTCGGGAATGGTGCGACGGCTGATGGCCCCCGGCGCCGAATAGGTCGTGTCATCCCCGTCTGCCTTCAAGTCACGCGTGACCGCGGAAATATTCGTCGCCTCCGCCATTCGCTTCATGAACAGGAACGCGGCCAGCACCATGCCCACCGCGATGGCGACGGTAAGGTCCACGAGCACGGTGAGGAGAAACGTCGTCACGAGCACGGCCGCGTCCTCACGCGGGCCCCGCAGCTCGGCGCGGAATACGCGCCATTCGCTCATCTGGTACGCTACCAGCATGAGGATGCCCGCGAGCGTCGCCATTGGAACGAGTGCGGCCCACTTCCCGAAGACGAGCGCGATGAGCAGGAGCGTTGCGGCGTGAACCATCCCGGCAACGGGTGTGCGGCCGCCATTCTTGACGTTGGTGGCGGTGCGGGCAATGGCGCCGGTGGCGGGAATCCCGCCGAACAGCGGCGACGCAATGTTCGCGATGCCTTGCGCGATGAGCTCCATGTTCGATCGATGCCGGCCGCCGATCATCCCGTCCGCGACCATGGCAGACAACAGCGACTCGATCGCGCCTAACGCGGCGATCGTGAACGCCGGGCCCACCAGGCCGCGTGCGTCCGCGAGCGACACCGACGGGAGCGCCGGGCGCGGAAACGCGAGGTCGATGACGCCGAAACGGCTGCCGATCGTCTCGACCGGCAAGTGGAAGAGCTTCACCGCGGCCGCGGTCACGATCACCGCGACCATCGGGCCCGGGAATCGCCAGTTCAATCGACGCCAGGCCACGAGCAGCAGGAGCGTGAATGTCGCAATTGCCACGGACCACGGGTTCACCGTGCTCGCCGCTCCCAATAGCGCGTGGAGCTTTTCGATGAATTCCGCCGGTACGGTCGCGACCTGAAGGCCAAAGAAGTCGCGAAGCTCGTTCGACGCGATGATCACCGCGATTCCCGCTGTAAACCCGGTGACGAGCGGGTGCGGGATGAACTTGATGATGGTGCCGAGCTTGAAAGCGCCGAGCAGCACCAGAATGACGCCGGCCATGAGCGTCGCGACCGCCAGCCCGGACACCCCGTACCGCTGGACGATCGCGTACACGACGACAACGAACGCGCCCGTTGGCCCGCCGATCTGCACACGCGAACCACCGAGCGCCGAAATCAGGAAGCCAGCAATGATCGCGGTGTAAATCCCCTGAGCGGGCCTCACGCCGCTCGCGATCCCGAACGCGATCGCAAGCGGCAGGGCCACGATGCCGACAATCACGCCGGCGGTCACGTCGTTCACGAGCTGCCGCCTGTCGTACTCGCGGAGCGTCGTGATCAGCTTCGGGACGAACACGGAAGGTTGGTTCAATGGAAAGAGATCGCTAAACTGTGGACGAGCGATTGGCTGCCTGGTTCCACTCGGATACTGCGCCCAGCCGGCGGATCTCCGCGACACACGATGACCAACCCGGGGTTCAAGGACCACTTCTCGGCGTCGGCCGCGGGTTACGCCACGTTTCGCCCTAAATATCCGGCCGAACTGTTCGACTTCGTAGCGGCGCTTCCCGAGCGCCGCCGCGTCGCGTGGGATTGCGCGACGGGAAATGGACAGGCCGCGCTCCCCCTCGCGGAACGGTTCGAACGCGTCGTGGCCACCGACGCGAGCGCGGAGCAGATCGCGCACGCCACTCCGCATCCGCGCATCTCGTACGGCGTCGGTTTGGCGGACGAGAGCGGACTCGATGGTGAGTCGGTCGATCTCGTGACCGTCGCGCAGGCGCTGCATTGGCTGCCGCACGAACGGTTCTTCGCTGAAGTGCGTCGGGTTGTTAGAGAGGGTGGCGTTCTAGCAGTCTGGTGCTACACACGACCAGTGTTGCAGGGCGATCTCGATCCCATACTCGTCCGATACTATTCGCAGACCTGCGGTCCGTACTGGCCAGCCGATCGCAAGCTCGTCGACGATGGATATCGAGGGATCACGCTGCCGATCGACGAGGTTGCGGCGCCGCCCCTGAACATCGAAAGCCACCTCACGCTCGGCGAGTTCGGCGGGTACGTGCGAACATGGTCGGCGACGAACAGGCTGGCGAGCGAGATCGGTCGGGACCCCGTGGCCGATCTGGAGAGTGAGTTGCGAGCGCACTGGGGCGGGGGCGACGAACGGCGATTGGTCCGATGGCCGATCCGCGTGCGCGCCGGCCGCGTGCGGCGCGAGAGCTGAGTGGCTACGTCGCACCGGCTGCGCGTTCACCGACTTCCCGGGCGTTTCGCCGTGTCCCGACTATCAGCGGGCGACGCGGTTCCAGCATGGGCTGCCGGCGCGCGCTTCCTGTCGATCACGCGAACGAGCGACGAACTGTCGATCGTCTGCGCGGATGAACTCGTGCCACCGGGCACCGAATGTCTCCGACGCTATGTCGCGCTGCGCGTTGAAGGGACGCTCGCGCCGGAGCTCGTGGGAGTCCTCGTGTCGCTTGCACGGCCGCTCGCGGATGCCGAGATCCCGATTCTCGCCATCGGCACATATGACACGGACTATTTGCTGGTGCGTGAGGCCGATGTCGAAGCGGCCATCGACGCGCTTCACCAGGCAGGGCACGAGGTCGACTGAGCGACGGCATTAGCTTTCTCGCGAGTCCATCCGAACCGGACGTGACCGGCCGCTTTCGGCCACCACCTGATCTTTCACCGCGCCGTGCCCTCGGGGGCGTTGCGCGAATCATCTGAGGCTGCATGGCTGAAGGCGGCAGGGCGAAGAAGCCGCGCGTGAACATGGCGCGGGCGTGGGCGGAGGCCCGCGCCCTGATCTGGAAGCACCGGCGCTCGCTGTCGGTCGGGCTCGGGCTGATGCTGATCAACAGGCTTGCCGGACTCGTTCTGCCGGCCAGCTCGAAGTACCTCATCGACGACGTCCTGAACAAGCACCAGATGGAGAAGTTGGTGCCGCTCGCGCTCGCAGTTGGCGGCGCGACGGTCATCCAGGCGATCACGTCGTTCTCGCTGTCGCAGATCGTGAGCGTCGCGGCGCAGCGTGCGATCAGCGACATGCGGATCGACGTTCAGCGTCACGTGCTGAGGCTCCCGGTGTCATTCTTCGATGCGACCAAGTCGGGCGTCCTGATCACGCGCGTCATGACCGACGCCGAAGGGATTCGCAACCTCATTGGCACGGGTCTGGTTCAGCTCACTGGGGGACTCCTGACCGCGGTCATCGCGCTGGGTGTGCTGTTCTATCTGAACTGGCACCTCACGGCCTCGACCATCTTCGTGCTGCTTGCCTTCGGCGGCATGATGGCCGTGGCGTTCAAGCGCCTTCGGCCGCTCTTCCGCAAGCGCAACGAGATCAATGCCGAGGTCACCGGGCGACTGGGAGAAGCGTTAGGCGGGATACGCACGGTCAAGGTCTACACGGCCGAGGAGCGGGAGGAGCGCATCTTCGCGGACGGGATCGAGCGGCTGTTCAAGAACGTCGCCGCGACCATCACCGGGACGTCGGCCGTCGGTGCCGCCACGACGGTGATCGTCGGGGTGATCGGCGTGCTCATGATCATCGTGGGCGGGCGAGCGATCGTCGGCGGCTCGATGACGCTTGGCGATTTCGTGATGTACATCTTCTTCATCGGCCTGGTGGCTGCCCCCCTGGTGCAGATCGCGTCGATCGGCACACAGGTGAGCGAGGCGTTCGCCGGGCTCGATCGGATCCGCGAGATACGGCAGACCGCCACGGAGGATCAGGAGGACGAGCAGCGGGACCCGATCGGCGACGTGTCCGGTGACGTCGCGTTCGAGAACGTCAGCTTCGAGTACGCCGCGGGCGTCCCCGTGCTGCGCGACGTGTCGTTCAAGACCGCGGCGGGCACGACCACGGCGCTCGTCGGCTCGAGCGGGGCGGGCAAGAGCACGCTGATCGGACTGGTCACCGCGTTCAACCGTCCAACGCACGGGCGCGTGCTCGTGGATGGGCGCGACATAGCCACGCTCCGGCTTCGCGATTATCGCGAGCATCTGGGCGTGGTGATGCAGGACAACTTCCTGTTCGACGGGACGATCAAGGAGAACATCGCGTTCGCGAAGCCTAACGCGACGGACGAGGAAGTGCGGGCCGTGAGCCGCATTGCGCACTGCGACGAGTTCATCGACCGGTTCGAGAAGAAATACGAGACGATCGTCGGCGAGCGCGGCGTGAAGCTGTCGGGTGGCCAGCGGCAGCGCGTCGCGATCGCGCGGGCGATCCTCGCCGACCCGCGACTCCTCATTCTCGACGAGGCGACCTCCAGTCTTGACAGCGAGAGCGAGGCGCTGATTCGCGATGGCCTCCGTTCACTCCGCCGGGGCCGGACCACGTTCGTGATTGCGCACCGACTGTCGACGATCGAGAGCGCCGACCAGATCCTCGTGATGGAGGAGGGGCGGATCATCGAGCGCGGCACCCATCGCGAGTTGCTCGCGGCGAACGGCCGATATCGGCAGCTGTACGACAAGCAGTACCACATCGAGCACGATCAGTTCATCAACCCCGGCGAAGACTTCCTCCCTGTTCCGGAGCCCGAGACGGCTCCGGTGCGGGCACCGCAGACCCGCGGCGCACTTTAGCTCCCAATTGTGCGGCCCTTTGGGCGCGGCCTTTACACGGGCTGTGACGCTCGGCACGTTCTTGCATCCGCGACTCCCGCTGCTACCCAGCCTCGGAGGTGTGCATGGACGGCCTCATGATGGACTATCCGCTCACCATCACCGCGATGATGCGCCGAACGGAGTCAATGTTCGGGCACAAGGAGATCGTGTCGCGGCGGCCAGACCGCTCCGTGGAGCGGTCGAACTACGCGGTCACGTTAGGTCGCGCGCGGCGTCTCGCGTCGGGACTGCAGAAGCTCGGCGTGGGTCGTAGCGACCGCGTCGCCACGCTGTGCTGGAACCACCTTCGCCATCTGGAGGCGTATTTCGGCGTGCCGTGCTCCGGAGCGATCCTGCACACGCTCAACATCCGGCTGCACGTCGACGAGCTCTCGTACATCGCCACCCACGCTGGGGATGTCGCGGTCATCGTGGACCAGTCGCTGGTGCCGCTGGCGGAGCAGCTGCGAAAGACGGTCCCGTTCAAGCACGTGATCGTGGTTCGCGATAATGTGGACGCGCCGCTGCCCGAGGGCGCGATCGACTATGAAGCGCTCGTCGACAGCGGCGATCCATCGTACCAATACCCGGACCTCGCCGAGTCGGAAGCGGCGATGATGTGTTACACCTCGGGCACCACCGGGCGGCCGAAAGGCGTGCTCTACTCGCATCGCTCCGTCTGCCTCCACACGCTTGGTACGCTCATCTCCGACGTCACCGGCATCACGGAGCGTGACACCGTGCTCGCGGTGGTCCCGATGTTCCACGCGAATGCCTGGGGAATGCCATTCTCGGCCGCGGTGTCAGGCGCTCGCCAGATCATGCCTGGTCCGCACCTCGATGCGGCCAGCCTCGTCGACCTTTTCGAGCGAGAGCGCGTGACGATGGCGGCCGGTGTCCCGACGATCTGGCTGGGGATCCTGCAGTACCTGGATGCGAATCCGACGAAGCATGACCTGACACCCCTGCGCCGGATGCTCGTCGGCGGCGCGGCCGTGCCCGAACCGCTCATCCGCGCGTTCCAGGACCGCCACGGGCTCTACATCCAGCAGGGCTGGGGGATGACCGAAACGAGCCCCGTCGGGTCGGTTAGCAAGGTGACGAGCGACCTCGAAGATGCACCGAGCGATGCCCAGTTCGCGTATCGTGCGAAGGCAGGGCTGCCGCTGCCGTTCGTGGAGATTCGCGCTCGCCGCGACGACGGTGAGCTCGCGGCGTGGGATGGTACTACCATGGGCGAGCTCGAGGTCCGTGGTCCATGGGTGGCAAGCGCGTACTACAACTCTCCCGAGTCCGCCGATCGATTCACCGACGACGGGTGGTTCCGCACGGGCGACATCGCGTCCATCGACGCCCGTGGCTGCATAACGATTCAGGATCGGTCGAAGGATCTGGTCAAGTCGGGCGGCGAATGGATCAGCAGCGTCGCACTCGAAGGCGCGCTGCTCTCGCACCAGGATGTGGCCGAGGCTGTCGTCATCGCGGTGCCGCACGAAAAGTGGGATGAGCGTCCGGTGGCGGTGATCGTCCCGCGTGCCGGCAGGACGCCGACGCTGGAGTCGGTGCGTGCACACCTCGCGCCGCATTTCGCGAAGTGGTGGCTGCCTGACGACGTGATACTCGTGGACTCCATTCCACGATCGGGCACCGGGAAGTATCTGAAGAGCGTTCTGCGCGAGCGCTTCCGGCATCACCTCGCAACGACGCCGTCGGACGCCGCGCTGAATCGGGGTGCGTAGGGTGCTCGAGACCGCGCGATGGGGAGCGGTTACCTTTCGCGCATGAAACCGCTTCTCATCGCAGTGCGCCTCGGACTCTACCTCGGCGCGTCCTGGCTAATCGTCGGCGCGCTGGCGAACGGACTGTTCCCGCACGCGCTGACGTTCGTCGTCGCACTCGCCATCTACACCACGCTGCCGCTGGCGGTTTACGCACGCTGGCGCGGCTGGCCCTTCTATCCCAAGGCAGCCTTCCGTCTGCTCGTCGTCCGGCCGTTCTGGTATACACAGCTGATGTTGCCGTTCGCCAGCGTCGCCGGGACGGTTGGCGTATTGGTCGGCGCTGTCTTCGGGCAGCCACTCAATGGCGGCCGGATCGCGGCCGGTGTCGTCCTGATCTGCGTGGGCAGTGTGCTGATCGCGGGGTATCTCGGAACCCGTCGCCTCGTCGTCCGGGAGGTGGACGCATCGATTCCGGGTCTCCCGCAGGAGTTCGACGGCCTTGCCATCGCGCAAGTGTCCGACCTTCATGTCGGACCACACACGTCTCGGCGGTTTCTCGACCGAGTCGTACGGACCATTCGGGAGCTCTCGCCGGACGTGATCGCGGTGACCGGCGACCTCGTCGATGACCGTGCCGAGGATGTGGACGCGTACGCGTCGGCGTTAGGTACGCTCGACGCGCCTCTCGGTGTGTTCATGATTCCCGGCAACCACGACGTCTACGCCGGGTGGGACTCCGTGGAGCATCGACTGCGGAAGGATGTTCCGGCGCGATTGCTGCTCAACGAGGCACACGTCCTTCGCCGAGGCGAAGCCGCCCTCGTGCTGGCGGGCACGGGAGATCCTGCCGGTGGACGACGCGGGCACAGCCGCGTGGCGCCGGACGTCGAGCGCACGCTCGCGGGAGCGCCTAACGGGGCGACGGTCGTCGCGCTCGCGCACAACCCCGCGCTCTGGCCGGCGCTCGCGAAGCGCGGCGTTGCACTCACGCTGAGCGGGCACACGCACTGGGGCCAGCTCGCCATGCCGTCGCTCAAGTGGAGCCTGGCGTCGCCCTTCCTCGAGCACGCGATGGGCGCATACCGCAACGAGAATTCGCTGCTCTACATCAGCCCCGGGACGGGGTACTGGGGCATTCCGTTCCGTTTGGGCGCGTTCCCGGAAGTGACGCTGGTTCGCTTGCGGCGAGCGCCCGCCGCGCTGGAAGTCGGTCGCGCTCGGCGCGCACGTTGCGCCGCGTAGTCCCCGGCGTGCTTGTCGCCGCGGCCGTCGCGCTGGCGTCGATTGCCATCGCGGGGGTCGAGACACGGCTATTCGGGTCGCCGATCATCGAGGCGCTCGTCGTCGCGTTGCTCGTCGGGATGATCGTGCGGCTCGTCTGGCAACCAAGCGAGCGACTCGAGCCGGGCATTCGATTCGCCGGGAAGCAGGTGCTCGAGCTGTCGGTGGCGATTCTCGGGATCTCGGTCGATCTGCCGCTCCTGGTTCGAGCGGGTCCGGCACTCGGCGTCGCGATCGTGTCGATCGTCGCGCTGGGGCTCGTGCTCGGCGTGTTCATCGCGCGCGGGCTTGGCCTCGGGCGGCGTCTCGCAATTCTCGTTGCCACCGGCAACGCGATCTGCGGGAATTCGGCCATTGCGGCGGTTGCGCCGGTGATCGGAGCGGACGCCGAAGACGTCGCATCGTCCATCGCATTCACCGCGATTCTGGGCGTGATCGTCGTGCTCGGACTCCCGCTGCTCGTCGTTCCGCTGCACCTAACGAACTATCAGTATGGGGTGCTGGCGGGGTTGAGTGTGTACGCGGTGCCTCAGGTGCTGGCGGCCGCGTTTCCCGTGAGCACGTTGTCCGGTCAGGTGGCGACGCTCGTGAAGCTCGTTCGCGTGCTCATGCTCG
>Ga0209382_10005488_pt1 | contig 16512 bp, 39 predicted proteins | sample SoiMetdeltSBSDD5_FD_187599 | JGI IMG/M metagenome (GOLD analysis project Ga0209382, IMG submission 187599) | Bulk soil microbial communities from a Populus tree surrounding site in Tennessee, USA - Soil MetaG P. deltoides SBSDD5 (SPAdes) (version 2) | ecosystem: Environmental > Terrestrial >...
GGATCGGGTCTCACGAATGGCCCAAGACGCCGCACGGGCTGAAAGCATCGAAGGCCTCCCGGCTCGCTTTATGAGCCAGCCGGAGGAATTGGAGAGTGCGTTCGCTATGGCGGTGCAGGCGCGCGCGGACGCCGTTATGATCGCCGCACATCCATTCTTCAATGCTAACAGAGACCGCCTTATCGACTTGGCCGCGCGTCATCGTTTGCCTGCACAATACGAATTCCGCGATTTCGTGGAGGCGGGAGGATTCATGTGCTACGGCGCCGACATGAACGACGTCTTCCGGCGCGTAGCTACCTACGTTGATCGTATCCTCAAGGGCGCCAAGCCTGCCGACCTGCCGGTCGAGCAGCCAACGAAGTTCGAGCTGGTCGTCAACATGAAGACCGCCAAGGCCCTCGGCCTCACCATCCCGCCCTCGCTCCTGCTGCGGGCGGATCAGGTGATCGAATGAACCGCCGCGCGTTCGTCACTGGCCTCGGAGCCGTGCTCGCCGCGCCGATCGCCGCCGAGGCGCAACCCGCTCGCCGGCTCTCGCGCGTTGGCGTACTCACTGCGGGCTCACCCGACGATCTGCCCGAGGTCGCGTTCTTTGACAGGATGCGGGAGCTCGGCTATGCCGAAGGTCAGAGCGTCGTCTTCGTCCGCCGATTCGCGGCTGGCAAGATTGAGCAATTACCGACGCTCGCGACGCAGATCGTTGCTGCGAACCCAGATGTCATCTTTGCGCCCGTGACACCTGCCGCTCTCGCCGCTCGCAAGATGACCAACACCATTCCGATCGTATTCGCCACCTCCGCCGATCCCATCGACGCCGGACTCGTCAAGTCCTTGCCCCAGCCCGGCGGCAATATCACGGGGATCACGAGCATGAATAGGGAACTCGCGGCCAAACGCTTGGAGCTGTTAAGGGAGGCTGCGCCTCGGATCTCCCGGGTCGCCGTGTTCTCGAATCTCGACAACGTTCCCGATCGCCAACAGCTGGACGCCCTTCGGGACGCAGGCGCCAGAGTGGGAGTGGCAATCGTCGCGATCGTCGTCCGAACGACAAACGATTACCGGATCGCCTTCGAAAGTGCCGAGGCACAAAGCGCCGACGCGATCATGATCGTTCCCAGCCCACTCAATATCCGTTTTCGGAGCAGGATCGTAGAGTTTGCGGCTCGACGCCGTCAGCCCACGATGGATGCCGAGGAAGGCGGTCCGCGCGCTGGCATGCTGATGTCGTACGGGCCGAGCTGGGCTTCAAATTTTCGCCAGGCGGCCGACCTCGTGGACAAGATTTTGAAGGGCGCGAAACCGGCCGATCTCCCGGTCGAGCAGCCGACGAAGATCGTTCTGGTCATCAACCTCCAGACCGCCAAGGCGCTCGGCCTTACCATCCCGCCATCGCTGCTGCTGCGGGCGGATCAGGTTATTGAATGATGAGCCGACACACCTCCGTTAATCGCTGATTACCCAGTTGACAGCGGCGGACTAAAAGCGTTTTCCTTCGTGGGTCTCGCCTCGAAGAACCTGGGTGGTCCGCAACAAGAATGGAGTGCAAGCATGACGAACGTTATCGAGACCGCGAAGGCGTCCGTGATCGCCTATAACGAAAAGAATTGGGAGAAGGTCAGAGCGATGGTCGTCGAAAAAGCCATTTACGACGAAAAAGCGACGGGACGGCGCCTGCAGGGCATTAACCAGATCATTGAGGCCTGGCAGGGCTGGGGCAAAGCCATCCCGGACTCAAAGGCGACATTCGTCGGCGAGTACGCCTCAGGTGATACCGCAATTCTCGAGATGGTTTGGAAGGGTGTCCACACGGGCCCACTCCAGACGCCGACGGGCACAATCCCGCCGTCGAATAAGCCGATTGAAGTGCCGGCCTGCCAGGTCGTGAAGGTCGACGGAGGAAAGGTTCAGAGCGTGACCCACTACTTCGACATGGCGACGTTGCTCAGGCAGATCGGGGTGTTTAAGGGATAGCTCCGAGCCAACCGGGCGCCGAGGCATCTTCGGCGCCCGGCCTGTCTCCTCTGGGTAACTCGCCGAGCCGTGGCGCCCAGTCGCAATGCTGACAGCTGTGCCGAGCTATTGCGTCAGGGGGCACGTGATGCTTTTCGTTTCTAACCGAAGTATCAGTCTCCACCATAGATACGCAGGAAATATAGCTGACGATATTTGGCATCGAAGTCGCACGAAGCCTCACGCGCGAAGATCCCTTCCCGAAAAGGCAAGTCCGCATGAGCGGATGCGCAAAGCCACGGGCCGAAACTGATTGGCGGCAGCCGGGCTACCGAAGGAAGGGTCGAGAGACCCATTTGGGACCGAGGGTCTTCGACGAACCGGAGGCTGCATGCTAGCGAAGATGTCGAAAGACGGCGGGAACTCGACGAATGGTCATGACGGCTACCTTGAAAGCTGGAACGAGTATTTTCTGAATGCGGCGGTCGCAATATCGCGCAAGTCGAAAGATCCAAATGCCGAGTAGGAGCCGTCATCGTGGATGATGACAAGGTCATCATCGCGACGGGATTTAACGGCCTTGCGCGCGGGGCCCACGATGACCTCGATATATTGGGCGACGCTGAAGAGAAGCTTCGGCAAGATTTGCCACGCCGAGGCTAACGCGATCTTCAACGCCGCCAGAACCGGCGTGTCGACTAAGGGAGCCACAATCTTCGTGACCAAGTTTCCGTGCTTTGGTTGCTGCAACGCCATCGTTCAAGCTGGGATCAGGCGAATCTACACGCATGACCACCGCTACTGGGATGACGATCCGGCGGACAAGGACCACAGCCGTAAGGAAGCTCTGTTGAAGCAAGCGCGCATTCACATCGATGCGCCGTTTCATCCGAAATTCAGTCCGGCGGCCGCCCGGTTCGCGAGCAAGGGCTGATGAGTAGTTCGTAAAATCTGCGCGCTCTAATTCGGAGTAGTATCGGCGCTGTCTGATGCGTCTCTACCTCGCCGCTCCACTCTTCACCGAAGCCGAGCGCGCGTTCAATCTCGTCCTGGTGCGTGCACTCGAGGCGGAAGGGCATCAAGTCTACCTGCCGCAGCGGGACACGCCGGAAACGCAGGCGCCTGATCGTACGACGAATATGTTCTACGCCAACCTCGCGGCTCTACGGAAAGCCGATGCCGTTGTGGCCGTCTGCGACGACGCGCAGGTCGACGACGGCACCGCGTGGGAGATCGGCTACGCCTACGGAAAGAACATTCAGATCTTCGGGCTCCGGACGGACGCGAGAATCGTGCAACGCGCGGACGAGCCAATCAATTTGATGATCCTCGAGTCGCTGAGCGAGCTGTCGCCGACGATCTCGAAGGCAGTCTGGCGTCGCCAGCGTGACCTTGCGCTCGAGGGAGGCGCGGTAGGGTCGATCGCGCCGCCCGGACCATAATGGTGCGACGTGAGGAGGCGGTATGGAGAACAGATGCACAGACCCGAAGAGGAGGATTCTCGTCGAACTGGAAGCCGACGCTGTGCTGGCCCTCCTGAACGATTCATATCGAAACCTCAAAGAGTGGGTGACCTGGGAACCCCGCCACAACGCGCGGGGGCCGCTGCGACTGAGAGCCCTCAGGGCCGTCGACACGTCCAAGTCCGGGCCTCCGACGTATCGGATCGAGATGCGTTGCGAACAGGCCGAGGCGCTTCGCGAGCGCTGCGATGAGCTGGCGGAAATCCTTCGAGACATGGACGAGCAAGACGATCGCGAGGGCGGAGAGGCGCTTGAGCGGACGGCTCGCGTCCTGGATGACGCGATTCGCGGTCCCTTGCGGTAACACCGTCACGCCGACGGCTCCCCAACTACAACTCGAGCGAGGCGTTCGGTCTTGGCCGCACCCTGCGGGCCTGCTCCTTGAGTGCGCGTAGTTGAGGCGGCAGAGCAGCGTCGAGCTGCTTGCGCTGTGGTCGGATCTCGGCGCTTCTTGCGCCAGGCTAGCGCGGCCCATTGCCGTCTGAGGGTGGGGTAGCATCGCGCCCGCATCCGCGCCGCTTTCTGGCGTCGCAGCCGGCAGCCAAGTGCACGGTCTCCAACGGTGTTGCGCTTGATGGCGCTGACGACGCCCGCGATGATGGCCGGCGATTGCGAACGTGTCGCTAGAACGATCGGATGAGACGTTCGACTCGCTCGTCGTGGGACTGGAACGGATCGTTGCAGAGGATCGTCTCGCGGTCCGGGTCGTTCAGCTTCAGGAAGACCCAATCGGCGCGGTAGTCCTTGCCCTTCAGATTAGCCTGACGGATGAACTCGCCACGCAGGCGGGCGCGCGTCGTCTGCGGCGGCACGCGCTTGGCCTGGTCGATCGTCTCGTCGTCGGTGATCCGGTCGACCTGATCGTTGAGAGCAAGCCGGTAATAGACGCCCTTCTCGGGCCGGATGTCGTGGTACTGGAGGTCGAGTAACGAAATCTTCGGGTTTCGGGAGGAGAGCCGGTCGCGGTCTATGAACTTGTCGATCCACGCCTTCTTGATCACCCAGTCGAGCTCGCGCCAGAGCTGCATCGGGTCCGATTCGAGCTTCGTGAGCACGCCGGCCCAGCGGGCGAGCACATTCTTCGTCGCCGAGTCGGGGCTGATCGAGCCCACGTAGCGCGTCGCACGCTCGAGGTATTCGAGCTGCATCTCGAGCGCAGTGATCGTGCGCCCGTCCTTGAGCTTGACTGCTTCTGTCAACGTCGGGTCGTGGGAGATGTCGCGTAGCGCTTGCACGGGTGATTGCAACGAATAATCTCGATCGAAAAATCCATCCTCAATCATGTCGAGGACCAGCGCCGTTGTCCCGAGCTTCAGATATGTGGCCACTTCCGACATGTTTGAGTCGCCCACGATGATGTGCAGGCGGCGATAACGCTCGGCCTCGGCGTGCGGCTCGTCGCGCGTGTTGATTATCGAGCGCGTCGAGGTCGTGGCGCCCGAGATCTCCTGGCAGATGTGCGGAGCGCGCTGCGAGAGGCAGTAGTGGAAGCCCCGCGGCGTCTGGAGTACCTTGCCTGCGCCCGCGAAGATCTGGCGGGTCACGAAGAAGGGGCTGAGCGCCTCGGCCAGGCGCTGAAACGACACGTCGCGGCTGACGAGATAATTCTCGTGACACCCGTAGGAGTTGCCAGCCGAATCCGTATTGTTCTTGAACAACAGGATATTTCCCCCCATGCCGTCTTCCCGCAGGCGCGTCTCGGCCCGGTGACGGAAGTCGTCGACGATCCGCTCACCCGCCTTGTCGTGGATGACGAGCTCGGCGACGTCATCGCACTCGGGCGTCGCGTACTCAGGGTGGAATCCGGTGTCGAGGTAGAGGCGGGCGCCGTTCTCGAGGAAGACGTTCGCGTGGCGGCCGCCGGGGATGACCTTCTCGAAGAGGTACCGCGCGGCGTCGTCGGGCGACAGGTGACGCTGGCCGTTCAGAATGTAGCTGATCCCGTACTCGTTCTCGAGGCCGAAGATACGGCGCTTCATCTGGGTTGCCGCCGGGATTTCCGCTACGGACTCATGCGATAGCCGCACACGCAACGAGAGCGAAACTCCCTCGCCCGCGACGACGAGTTTCCATCCTACTCACCGGGCAGCACCCAGGTACATCGACATGAAGCGCTCGCGCTCCGATTCCAAAGTCTTTCGCTTGTCGCCTTCGAGGATTGTCTTCACTCGGTGGCCTGAACCAGATAGGCACGCGTCGTAGTACCGCCTGAGTCCTTCGACGCCATCTGTTGCCCACGCGTGTTCCGCGTGCTCCTTCAGCGTCCAACCCGGGATCAAGTCTTTGCCGCCTTCATACACATCGAGCACGACCGCCAGCATCGCCGCCCCTCTGTCCATTTCCACCCTCCGAGCCTCCTCGAGGCCTTTCATTCCGTCCTCTCGGCGGAAGTAGTATAGGCTGCTTCCGGAGGTCAACATGAGGCAGCTTTGGACCTGTGCAAAGTGCGATCAGCCGATTCTCAAGAGCCAGCCATTCACGAGAGCAATCGTCGCGGGGCGGCCACCCAAACCAGGCGTCGACTCGGGAAAGGTCCTCGTTCACAAGGACGAGAGCGACTGCCGGAAGCCCCAGACGGCTCATCGTCTTTGATAACGAACTGCTAACGGCCGCAGGTCGAGGTTTTCTTGGCCGCGAACCGCCGATGAAAAGCTTTGACTCATGAACCGTCTCTAACTCCGGCTGAACCGCGCGCCCCGGAACGGCAGAGGCGAGCCCCAAGGCGTGGACTGATGGCCTTCACGATCAGAAGCCTCATGCACGCTCCGTCGTAAATCCATCGCCTTCTATACGGGCCGCGAGGCGGTGCTCGCGGAGTATCTGCCGGTACGCGCCTATCGGATCACGAAATAGAAGGAGGCCGTATGAACGTCGTCGCTGTCTCTATCACCGACGATCTCGCCGGTGCGGGAATGGTGGTGGGGAGCAGGGCGCCGATCATCACGCGAATCTGTAAGCTGCTCGACGGGCTCGAACGGGCAGGTCAGTTCGAGCGGGTTCCTGACGGGCGGTATCGGACCGTTCGCGCGCGCTGACTCGCGACGGTCCCGTCATCGGGCAGCAGTGTGGTAGGAACGACGCGCACGGCAGCTGCGAAGTGCGAGGCCTGCCGGCTCCGCCGAGAAGTTAGCCGCGTGAGACGGTGCCCGTTTGACGCACAAGGTGATGCGGCCGACGCCCGCCAGAGGAGGAGGACTTTAACTGATGGCCTTTCCGTCGCTGGAGCGATCGCTGAACAAGGTGTCGAACCGCTACATGCTTGTAGCGCTCGCCTGCAAGCGCGCCCGTCAGATCAACCGCGGCGCCGCCGTCCGTGTGACGAGCAGACATACTAAGCCGACGAGCATGGCGCTCGAGGAGATCGCCGCCGCCAAGGTGGAGTACCGCGTGAAGGAAGAAGGCGAGACGGCGAAGCCTGAGCCTGCCACACCACCCTCGGCGAGTGTGCCGAGCTCGCTTTCCTTTGTCGGTGTGAATGCTACGCCAATATGTCAGTGATTGATCTCTCGCTTGAACGGCCGTGGCCGCATTTGAACTCTGCCGAGGCGTTTGCCCCCGCGTCGAGCGAGAGGTTATCCACTTTCCCCGATCGACGCCCAAACTCGGCGCGAGGTCTGAAATTCTGCGGCGATAGCGCTTTCTACGTCGAACTCCGGCGCCGGGTCGACGAGTATTTCAGGATCAGTGGCCGGCGGCGACGCGACTGTTGGCAGATGTATTTGAAAACGACGATCCTTGTGGCCTGCTTTGCCGTCTCATATGTGCTGTTGGTGCTCGTCGCCCAGACTTGGCTACAGGCCTTGGGGCTAGCCATTCTCCTCGGGTTGTCCGCGGCCGGAATCGGATTCAATACTCAGCACGACGGCGGGCATGGAGCTTACTCGAGCAACTTCTGGGTCAACAAGCTGATGGCGACGAGCTGGATGTGCTTGGTGGCAGTTCGCACCTCTGGCACTGGAAGCATGCCGTCTTCCATCACTACTATGTCAATATCGCGGGCCATGATACCGACATCAACCTCGGCATCTTCGCCCGGCTGACGCCGCATCAGAAGCGGCTCATGTTTCACCGGTGGCAACACCTTTACCTCTGGCCACTATATGGATTGCTGGCAATCAAGTGGCAACTTCTTGACGATTTTCGAAAGCTTATCACTGGGCGGATCGGCGAACATCGAGTCCCTCGCCCAAAAAGTGGGACCTGGTCATTCTCCTGGTCGGTAAAGCGATCTTCCTGACCTCGGCGTTCGGCATTCCGCTGCTGTTTCACCGCGCGAGCGTCGTACTGCTCTACTACCTGGTGGCCTCGCTCGTGCTTGGTACCGTGCTGAGTATCGTGTTTCAACTTGCCCACTGCGTGGAAAAGGCGTCCTTCCCAATGCCGAGAGACGGCACTGGGCGCGTCGAAAACGCGTGGGCAATCCATCAGGTCGAGACGACCGTGGACTTCGCCCGGAAGAGCCGAGTTGTTGGGTGGCTCCTTGGAGGCTTGAACTTTCAAATCGAACACCACCTGTTCCCAAGGATCAGTCACGCGAATTATCCAGCGATCTCTAGACTTGTGGAGGAGACGTGTCGAGACTTCGGGGTCAAATACATGGAGTACAAATCGTTGCGAGCAGGCGTGGCCTCGCATTTTCGTTGGTTGCGGCGGATGGGATCGCCGAACAGGTCTCTGCTCGGAGAGTCCGGAGGACATGGGGGACACTCCGCCGAGTAACGCCGTCAGGCTGAACCAGCCCGTGCTTCGGGTGCGCCGCGGTTCAGCCTGAGGCCGTGCGCGATTCGCGACGAGCGCGGATCTTACGAATCCCACCCAGTCTATGATCCGGCTCAGCGCATGACGCTCGAACGACCCCAGGCTCGCTGCCACACAATCACCAATTCCGCGTCTCATGCGACCGGAATCGTCCAGCATTCGATCCACACATCGTGTACAGTGTTGCCGCTGGAGGGCGTCGCTGTCCTCAACTGTTTCTCACTTCCCAGGCGGACCCCGACCAGGCGAGCGGATCGCCCCGCTTCAAGAAGATGGAGAGATGTCGATGGACGTCGCCGCCGTTTCGACCCCGCCTGAGAATGCGTGGCGCTCGCGCATCGTGAATTATGCCGGCGAAGTGGTGGAAGAGTCGCGTGAGACCTTAACAACGATCGCTGAATAGACCATGAGCCGGACCGTCCCTGCCACAAAGATCATCGTTGTCGACAATCAGATTGAGCCGGCCTTGAAGGCCTTAAAGAAACAGATGCTGAAGGACGGTCTGTTCCAAGAGATGAAGCGTCGTGTCGCCTACGATAAGCCGTCCGTTAAGCGTAAGCGGAAACAGGCCGCTGCCCGGAAGAAACGGCGCAAGGCGATGCAACGAACGCAACGCGATAGCGAATAGTGCGATGAAGGTCATTCGGATGCGCGACTACGGCCCTCGGGTGCGTGCCGGTGTTCACGCGCAGCATGTCCACGACCAGATCGTCCGAGCGTTGAAAGCCTCCAGCCGCGTCCGTCTCGACTTCGCCGATGTTGAGTCTGTTGGCCAGACATTTCTCGATCGAAGCCTTGGCGTGCTCGTCGCGCGGCACGGTGCGACGGTCTTTCGGTCGCTTGTGTTCGCCCACTGCAGTCCGACCGTCGCGGCGAGCATCGGCAAGGCGTTCCGCCAACCAGGACTGATCGAGTTTTCCTGAGCATCGACGAAAGTGACCGATGTTTGGAAAGAGATCTCCCAAGCACGCACCGATTGTTGGCCGCGTTGTCGGGCTTCAAGAACCGCGTCTTAAGATCGTTCATCCGTATCTGCGCTACAACATCCTCGGGTTCCACCTCGAACGCGCGACTGATGAAGGGGAACCGTTACCGACGCTATCGGTGGAGCTGCGAGGCCCGACTGGGCCGCAGGTCGCCCCATCCATAAAAGGTGTCCTACGGGAAGGCGACATGGTAGAGATCGAAGCTCCTCGGAAGCGGGAAGAGGGCAGTCGACTTGAGGTTAGTCGTGTGATGAATCTCACCACGCATACACCGGTTGGCGCATAAGCGGGACTTCGAGACCTCTCGCCACTCCAAGCCGTCGCTGCTGCTGCGGGCGGATCAGGTGATCGAGTGACACTCACCTAGCCAACCCGCAGAGGAGATCAACCAATGTCGATCGTCGCGTGGATAGTGCTCGGTCTGATCGCGGGCTTCATTGGCAGCAAGTTGGTCAACAAAACGGGGGAAGGGTTCTTCCTCGATATCGCGCTGGGTATCGTGGGAGCCGTGGTCGGGGGCTGGTTGTTCAGCCTGGCCGGCATGGGCGGGGTGACCGGGTTAAACATCTACAGCCTCATCGTGGCTGTTGGCGGAGCTGTCGTGTTCTGGGGGCCTACAATGCGATCCGCCGTTAGGCGTCCTGAATCCTGAGGCTAGGGCACCACGACCCGCCCCTTAGCACCATCGAGCGACTCGCGAGGGCGCTCGGCACAAAGGTTACGGCGATGCTGGATGATGATCACCACCGCTACCTAACGAATGCTGCCGCGATCTACACAATCCTCCGTAATGCATTTCCGCCGCCGCTGCAGATTTACACGCTCGACGATCCGGACACCTCGACGAAGGGATACAGGATTGGGGGCGCGGACATTCGAGACGATCTCCGTCACCGGATCGACGTCTCACGCGAGTTTCTCGTCGACCATCCAAGGTCGGAGATCAAATCTCTACTGCTCGAGTGGCGGCTGATCGACGAGATTCGCGCCGCTGGGCTGCTGAGAGTGCTTGTGACGAATGACGGTGTGAGGGTCGAAAGGAAAAAGTAGAGAAATTGTGCGCGTCGTGATGGCCCGCGCCCTCGGCGTGCCGGTGGGGGAACTATTGGAAATGAGCCAAGGGTTGATGCGTCTCGCCGACATCCGGTTCGTTTACCGGCTCGCAATGGAAAACGCCTTCAACCGTGACTTCGTTGCGGCACTGCTAAAAAGTGCTGGACGCGATCGCACACGTCGCCTCGAAGTTAGGGGTGCGCTCTTGGCGTACCGGGAAGCCGCCGAAGCATTCAAGCGCCGCCTACGCCCAGCGCTGGAGCATCTCCGTAGCACGGAGTGAGAAACTCGACGAGCTCCCCAAGGGCCGATGGCGAAAGGTGCCCGTACTCCGCGACGGCAGCGGATATCGCATCGAAAAGCAATGAATGAAGCGGCCCCGCGCGGCTGCCACCGCCGGGGCCTTTGGCCCATCGTCATCACGAAGAGGAACGCAAATGGGCAAGGCCAAGCCACCACGAGCGGAAGTCGGAACAAACACACTCTTGCTGATCCGCGGGCTAATCGGCGTTCTTGAGCGGCAGACGTCGATACTTGACCACCAGGACGAGCGGCTGAAGACCATCGAAGCAGCACTGTGGGGCGAGCCCGTGCAGCCTGGACCAAAGCGGAAGACCCCGGATCGTTCGCACCTGCACTTGGTCGAGAAAAGGCGCGTGTGATGGCCACCGTGACGCCGATCCGCCCGGACGTGGCGATCCCCGAGAATCTACAGCGCGCGCCCTGTGTCACCTGCGGGTCCCGCGTCGACTGGGATTTCTATGCCGACTGCTCGCACTGCCATGCACCAATGCATGAGGTCTGCTACTACGGCCGCGTCGCAGATATGGAAGAGTGGCTGGCGTTCCTTCGAGTCATCGCGAGCGGTGACGATTACCCGCAGTGGCCGGACCGGCGGTGCCCAGCGTGTCGGGCCAGCGGGAAGGAGGGCGTGTGATGGCGCTCAAGTGTCCGCATCCCGACTGCGATACGGAACTGCAACCCGGAGAGACCGCTTGTCCCAAGCATTCGAAGAAGCCGAAGAAGCTGCCAGCGCCTCGCCGGCGGCCGCCCGCGCGACGCTCTCAGCGTTCGAGTCGGCGCCGATGATCGCCGCCGTCTTTGCCCCTGCCATGGCCCTCACTGCCGTCGCCCTCGCGCTCGCCGATTGTGCCCAAAGCACATGGCGCCATCCGAGCCATAACGACGCAGGGCGTTTCAATGTCGATTCGATGAGGTGCGAGCAATATGCCGCGACGACCGCACCTTACAGATCGAGCGGCTACGACCTCGGCATGGCCGTGCTCCTTGGCGAGCGCCAAGCGCAGTATCAGGCTCAGTACGTCGATTGCATGAATCGGCTGGGCTACTACTTCTCTCGACAATGATCGTCGTCCCCGAGCACCGCGGCTTCCGGATCGAGGTCAACGCGGTCGCCGTCGACGGTCGTCACAACGCCGAGGTCCGCCTCCGCCGCCTGTTCTCCCACGACAAGCCACACGTAGAAACGGTGACTTCCTTCAAGCTGACGGCCAAGCACGCCGAGTGGGCCGGCGAGATATGGGCGAGGCGGTGGGTAGGCCTGAAGGCGAAGGAGGCCGACTAAATGGCGGACGATCCGAAGTACGCGGCCGCGCTCTCACTCGCGAAAGAGCATCTGACGCGGGCATTCGACATATTTCGCACCGATCCGAGAATCCCATGGACGGAATTGCATGGGACGGTCTCAAAGGCGCAGGCGCAAGTCTGGGTCGACGCGCTGAAGGATGCCCTTGAGCACCACCGGCAGATCCAGGGCTTGATCTCGTGACGTCAGCCTTCGATGCGTCTCGGGCGTACCGACGCTGGCTCGAAGGTCCTCTCGGAGCCGCGTTTCCATTTCGCATCGTGTGTCCGGCCTGCCGGGCGAAGGAGGGCGCGTGATGGACTACGACGAGCGTATCCATACGCTCGAGGAGCAAGTGGTCGCCCTCTCTGGACGCGTTCGGCGTGTAGCAGAGGGGCTGCGAAATGCCACGCACATCATCGGGACGCTGAAGGCCATTCTGATTGACGAGGGGGTGCTGACGGCTGAGCAATTCGATGCAAAAGTCCAAGAGCTTGGTGTCGCTATCGACGAGATCAGGCGGCTCGAGGACATGTTCGGCCAGGAGGGCGCGTGATGGCCGGCCCGACTTTGGAGGACATCCGCCTCGTGCTGACTGCCAAAGAAAGAGCGGAGGTGCGAAGCCGAAAAGCCGTTTCTGACGCGGAGGTGAATTTTTACTTGCAACGCAATGAATTCACGCGCCGCCCGACGCTCGCGGCCTGGGCTCGCCTAGTGAAAGCCGCGCGTCTGCTACATCGGGAAGTCAAGACCGCCGAGTCGACAAGTCGCCGAGGCAAATCGGCGCCGGACCTAACGTGATCGTCGTCCCCATCTACCGCGGCTTCCGGATCGAGGTCAACGCCGTCGAGGCTGACGGGCGGTGGGATGCCGAGGTGCGGATCCCCCAGCACGCCGTCCACGCGAAGCCGCGCGTCCGGATCGTCAACTGCTGTGAGCTGACGGCCGAGCACGCGGAGCGCGCCGGGGAGATCTGGGCGAAGCGGTGGGTCGATGCGAAGGGGGGCGCGTGATGGCGGAGGAGGTCGACAAGAAGCTGCTTGATCGGCTCGCGCACATCGAAATTGCGATCAAGTCCATCAATCCCGACCCCGAACAGACTATTCAGGCGCACCGCGAGCAACGCGACGCGCAACAACGCGCGGCCGATCAACTAGTCGTGGCCACCCAAGCGCTCGTCGCGATGACCCGCCGCCTTGCGATTGCGACATGGGCTCTCGTGGGTGTGACGGTCATCCTCGCGGTGGCGGCGCTCGCACCGTTCTTCCTACCAGGAGGCGACTGATGAGCGTCAAGCGGATCACGATCAACCGCACGCAGAAGGTCTGGCAGGCGCGGACCTGCCTCTGCCACGTAAGTCGCTTCGGCTCGCCGCCCTCGCCTTTCTCGCCCCCTAGCCGCGCGCGCCGGGTTGCGGGCTGCTGAACCCCTCGACGTTGGACGAAGGTCCACTGGCGCCACCGCTGATCCCCGCGCAACCTACCGATGTGATGGTAAGGGCGCCGCTTCTGTTCGAGGAGGCCACCAACGCAGACGGAGTCTGGAGGCTTGTCGTCCGGTCGAGTGACGGCGTCGTCGGACATATCTTCCGCACCGTTGATGAGTACGGCTACTTCGCGGGCCGCTTCAACGCTCTTACCATAACGTTCAGGGACTCGAATCTAGAACGGCTCAAGAAGCGGATCGTCGCCAGGAGGCGGATGGACGCCCGACGCCGGGATGGCCTGGTCGCCAAGCGGCGCGCACGATGATCCTCGCCTGAGCCGAGGCGGAATCGTCGTGGGGGCCTCGGGCGCGATCTCCGTCCATCCGTCCACTGGATGCCATGAGCGTTCATCTGCCTCCCCGACACCGTGGACCCGCGGGGGCCGAGGTCAAGGTGAGCGACGACGATCCGATGCTGCTCTGGTTGTCGCTCGTGACCGCGTTGACCGTACAAGGAGGTGCGCCCCAAGGTTTATGCCCGATGACAGGGTCCGTGTGCTTTCTCGACCGGCGCGAAAGCCTTTCGACAGCGCGGCTCCTCGTTCTTAACGCGAGCCCGGCCGGGCCAGCCCGACCTACGACGTCCAGCCCCCGGCTCGATCCCGCAAGGGCAGAACGGATTGTCTCCCGGGGGCCGGGCTGCCCCCCGGGAAAGCTCCCACTACTGCTTCATCTTCAACTGCAGGTTGATCGCCGCGGCAGCCTCCTGGGCCTTCTTGACCGAGTCAGCGTGCTGGCCGGCGTCGTGTAGTGCCTTGGCCTCATTGGCGAAGGCCACCGCCTTCTTTGAGGCGTCGTCGGTCTTGCCGGCGGTTGCGTCCGTGATTTGCTTGATCAGGGTGGGGCACTGGTTGGCTAGCGCCGGCCCCGTCATCAAGCCCACCAACGCAAGAGCCATCAGGAGATTCTTCATTCAGATCACCTCCTTTCGCAGAAAGGGTCGCGATCACCGCTAAAAGGGAGGAAGACTGCAGATCTGAATTGTCCCTTGGAACAGCCTACCGCCGCCGTTCACAGAGGCAAGCGCGGGTATGACGCGGGCCGACGTCGACTGTCCCGTCAGCGTTTTTGGTCCCCGGCATGGCCTCAGCGTGAGCCAGGTGTGGATCACCCAGCGCCAGAAGAATCGCGCGCGTCGGCTCCGTGGGCGTGGCGCGACCACGTGGCGGGCAGCCTGCCAGCTCAGCGGCATCGTCTCGGCGGTCAAAGGCGACCGAGTCAAGAATCTCGGAGCTGGCGTGCTCAGTCCTCACGCGTCGCAGTGGGGACGCCACATGCGAGCGCTACGTGGGGGCCAAGCAATGGCGGCCTAGCAGCCAGAGAAGCTCCGAGAGATCGCAGCCCTGCCCGCGCCTGCCCGCCGCCGCCGGATGAGCTTGGGTCGTGAGCCGCGATCGGTTCAACGACGTCGATCGTTGTATCGCTGGGCGGTGCGTCGGTGCTCGTTGCCCGTGCCTCTGCCACGCCGAATCGCTGCGCGTCGCGCACTACAACGGTCACTTCGTCCTGCGGTGAGGGCGGATTCCCGGCGTGAGCGCATGGCGGAAGGCGCGACGAAGTCGCCGAAAATGACCGACCAGCGCGCGCCGTCATACTGTTCCTCTAGTCAGCCCTTGGGCAATAGCTACGGCAGCGAGGTGGGAGGTCCGCCCTTTGTCGCGGTTGTGCTCCGCGTTGTACTTCTGTTCGAGCTTCTCGAAGTGCTTGCGGATTTCGTTGGCGGCCATGTCCGTACATGAAAACTCGTGTGTGACTTGCGGCACCGGCTTCGCGTGCGTGAGCCGTGTCGCAGCCTGGACCGCCTTCTCCGCCCCCACGCTCAGGCTGTCGCTTGTGTCGCGAAGGATGGTGTACGCGCCGTCGTCGATTGTGAAGTTGACCGTTGGCAATTGGGCTTCTCCCCAATGGTCAGGGTGTACTGCTTCTTACGTGCCTTCGCTAACGAACGCGCACAGCCTCCGCGGCGCGCCATTGCATGAGTTCGTTGTATTGCACCTCGACCTCCGCATGCGGCTCGACCCAGGTCACCGAGCGGCCACGCTCGACGCTGGCCCGCCTCTCGCCGGGGGATCGGCCGCCGCTGGTCAGCGCGGACTGGGCATATCGCTCGCGGCCATCCGGGTGTAACATCCTTTGGCCTCCACCCCGGCCTTCTGGTTGGCGCAGCCGGCGCCACGACCCCGGTGACAATGGCTTGTCTTCTTGGCCTTGCCTTCGCCCTGGGGTGACGACATGGAGCCTATTCCGAATCGGACGTCTGACCCAGCCACACTGCTCGATGGTAGAGCCGAGCCGCTCCAAAGTCAGGCACGCGAGATCTTTCCGATCCGAGCCAGCAGCGATGCGCCCGCTGGATGTCGTCGACTCGCGCTGATGCGCGCCTTCGCTGCGGATCCCACCGTCCAGACGTTCGTTGACCCGAGTCGGGGCGGGATCTGCATTCTTTGCGGCGTGGCGATTAAGCAGAACGAAATCGAGTACGGGATCGCCACTACCAGATCGGCGATCACCGTTGAAGTCAATTGCTACAAGGCCTTGCAGCAGGAGATGGCAGCGGTGCGCCTGTCACGGGTCGCCGATGTTGGATAGTATTCCCGGCGTGCCCCTGCCTTTCCTCCTGCCCTGGCCGCGCGTGGCATTGCTGATCCGCCGCATTCTCGCGACGCAATGGGCCCCGGAAGCGTGGCCGACCGCGAAGGCCGAGCTCGCTCGCGCGCTGGCGTTACGTCGCCAGTTGGCGCGGGCGCCCTGGTGGAACTAAGCGAGCGGCTCATCGTCGCGGGCGCGCCGGTAACGGAGTTGCTGGAGTGAACATCCTCGACGACTCGATCACGTTGTTAGATGTGCTCTCCGGATGGGGGCTTCGCGAGTGCAAGAAGTATCCTGAAATTCAGGTGCCGTCAGGTCAACCGACTATCCTGGGCACGGAAGTCGTTCTCCGCCACGTTCCGACGCTCATAGCCCGAATCTTTCTTGCCGAACCGCTCGACCCTGCCAAACCTCGCGGCACCTTTAGGGCCGACTTCGGATTGGAGGACATCGACAAGCTGATTCTCCACTGCGGCGTTGCGTTGACCGCCGCCCCGCCAATTGCTTCGACAACGAAGAGGTGCGGCGGCTCGTGGAGACTTCGGACTTTACACCAATCGTCTGTACGGTGCAGGTCGCC
>Ga0209382_10005489_pt1 | contig 16508 bp, 11 predicted proteins | sample SoiMetdeltSBSDD5_FD_187599 | JGI IMG/M metagenome (GOLD analysis project Ga0209382, IMG submission 187599) | Bulk soil microbial communities from a Populus tree surrounding site in Tennessee, USA - Soil MetaG P. deltoides SBSDD5 (SPAdes) (version 2) | ecosystem: Environmental > Terrestrial >...
GCTGGCCGGCAGAGATCGGACCCAGTTTGTCCAACTCCTCGCGAATTCTCGAGGCGCGCCCAGGATCGACCTTGACGCCACGCAGCAGCGACCACCGGAAATAGACCACCAGGAACAGGAACAGCAACGTCGCCAGCGGAACGCCGAACAGCATCCACTGGAAAAACGAGATCTGCACGTGCGCGATCCGCTCGAGCATTCCCTTGCCAATCAGGTTTGGCGGCGTGCCGATGGGCGTGCCCATCCCGCCAACCGATGCGCCGAACGCGGCCATCAACATCATGGCCGTCGCGAAGTTTCGGCTCGCCGGATCCGACTCGCGCCCGTGCGTGAGGTGCGCGACGATCGACAGCCCGATCGGAAACATCATGGCAGTGGTCGCCGTGTTGCTAATCCACATCGAGATGCCGGTTGCGACTGCACCGAACACCAGCAGGATCCGCGTCGGACTACCGGCGACAGCCCTCGACGACAAGGCGCTGAACGCGATCCGCCGATCGAGGCCGTGGGTGAACATCGCCTCGGCGAGCATGAAGCTGCCGATGAACAGGAAGATGATGGGATCGGCGAACGGCGCGAACACCGTTCGCGCAGGGGCAACATGGAGCAAAGTCGCGAGCACGGGCCCGATGAGCGCTGTCACCGCCAGCGGCAAGGCTTCCGTCACCCAGAGGACCACCATCATGGCCATGACGGCTGCCAACCGGTGCGCGGGCGCGGCCAGAGGGAGCGGCAACGCCAGCAGGCCTACGAGGACGACGGGGGACGCGATGAGGCCGAACGTTCGGCGCCGGCGATTGAACAGCTCTTCAGCCGGCGAGTACGCCTCTCCGGTACCGACTGCTTCATGCAAGCTTCGCATTTACGCCTTGAGCCAGCGGGCCTCGGCAACCACTTCTGCCCAGCCCGTCAGGTAGAGTCCGTCATCGCGCCATTCCACGCGTTGCGTACCGCCAGGCGATTCGATGCGAACGTCTGCCGCAGCGCCGCCGTAGCGGATGGCCGCAACCGCCGCTGCGCAGGCGCCTGTACCGGACGCTTCAGTGGGACCGACGCCGCGCTCCCAGATCAGGATTCGCACGTGGTCGGGCGCGACAACCGTCGCGAGCTCGACGTTGGTGCCCTCGGGGAACCTCGGATGGATGGCCAACTGAGAAGCCACCGCATGCAGTCGCGCCTCGGATACCTCGCCGAGCACCACGCACTGCGGATTCCCAACCCTCATCGTCACCGCACTCACCTCTTCACCGCGCACGCTGATGGGTTCGCGCGCGATCGCCTCGGGCTGACCCATGGCCGCGCGAAACGTGTACTTGCCGGCATCGACCGCCAGCAGCTCCAGCCTCTTGATGCCCGCTTCTGTTTCGACTTCAATTGGCGGCTGCGCCACGTTCGCGCCCTGCTGCAACGCGATCCAGGCAGCGAGGCAGCGCACGCCGTTTCCAGAGACCTCGGATCGACTGCCATCTGCGTTCAGCAAGTGCATCCGCGCGCCGCCGTTCTGCTGCTGGAACATGATGAGGCCATCGGCGCCAATGCCCCGGTGCCTGTCGCACACGTCTCTGGCGAACGCCGAACGATCGGCGATCTCACGGAGCTCACCTGTCTCGATCAGGAGAAAGTCGTTGCCAAACGCCTGCGTCTTTATGAGTCGGGGCACTCGTGTCCTCGTCAGGGTCCGTGATCCGCTGGCCGCTATCCGCTATCCGCTCGCCGTCAGGCGGAAGCGCCATCCACTATAGAATGAGTTCCTCGTCATGCGCGCGCGCGACGTCGACATTCTCGCCCCCACGACCTACGATGTGCTGGTAATTGGGGGCGGCATCCATGGCCTTGCGGTGGCCTACGAAGCCGCCAGTCGCGGCTTGCGAACGGCGCTGATCGAAGCCGGCGATTTCGGCAGCGCCGCCAGCTTCAATCATCAACGCACGGTTCACGGCGGGCTGCGCTCGCTTCAGTACGGGCGCCTTCGATACGCGCGGCAGTCGATCCTCGAGCGCCGCGCGCTCGCCCGGATCGCGCCGTGGCTGCTGCGCCCGTTGCCGTTCCTCGTCGGAACCTACCGTTCGGTGACACGCGGACGTATGGCCTTGCGTGCGGCGTTCAAGATTGACGACTGGCTTGGCCGCGATCGCAACCGTGACGTCGAGCCGGAGTTGCATCTCCCGCCCGCGCGCCTGCTGTCGAAGGCGGCCACTCAACGGTTCTTTCCTGGTATTCGCGCTGACAAGCTGACCGGTGGCGCGCAGTGGTACGACTACCAGATGGTGGAACCGGATCGCCTTACGTTTGCATTCGCTGCAGCCGCGGATCGTGCGGGCGCAACGCTCGCGAATTACGTGGAGGCGCTCACGCCGATTCGTGAAGGCGGGCGCATCGCCGGAATGCAGGCGCGCGACCTGCTCAGCGGACGCGACTTTGCCGTCAGAGCCGGCGCAACTGTGAACGCCGCGGGGGCTCATGCCGGGGCGTTCATGACCGCCTTCGGCTCCAAGCGTGAGTACTTGCTGTTGAAGGCAATGAGCCTGCTCACCAACCGGCCAGCCGGCGATTTCGCCCTCGCTGCGCCGGCCCACGGTCGCATGTTGACGCTCGTTCCGTGGCGCGGCTTCGGTCTGGTCGGAACCAGCCAGTCGCAGACGTTTGCGCAGCCCGGAGATACCGGAGCGTCAGCAGCGGAAATCGAGAGGCTGATCGGCGACGCGAATCTCGCGTTCCCGGCGCTGAAGCTCACGCCTGACGACGTCAAGGCCGTTCATCGCGGTGTGGTCCCGGCCGTCAAAAGCCGGAAGGGCGTGCCCGAACTGCGGATGATGCCGGAGGTGTACGACCACGCCTCGGATGGTTCGCCGGGCGCCTTCTCGATTGCCGGCGCCAAGTACTCGAGCGCGCGGGGCGTCGCCGAGCGCACGATCACCATGGTGGGTCGCAGGCTTCGGAAGCGCCTCGCGCCGTCGCGGACGAGCACGACCCTGCTTCCCGGCGCTGGTATTGCCGATCATGAAGCGCTCGCGATTGAGCGCTGCCGCGCGACGGACGTGGACCTCTCGATCGCTGAAATCCGTCACCTCATCGCGCGCTACGGCGAGCGTGCCGCCGACATCGTCTCCCTCATCCATGAGCGGCCGGAGTTGAGGGCGCCGCTTGCCGTCAGCGATCCGACGTTCAAGGCGGAGGTCGCCCACGTGATTCAGCACGAGATGGCGGTGCGGCTGACCGACATCATCCTGCGCCGCACGACGTGCGGCTCGGCGGGTCATCCTGGCGGCGACGTGATCCGCGCCGCCGCAAGCATCGCCGCGGGTGAACTCGGGTGGGATCAGGAGCGAGCGGCGGAGGAGATTGAAAGCGTGGAGCGGTTCTACGTCGTTGGGTAGTTATTCAACGGCCCCAGACCTTCCAATCAGTAACTTAGGGAAGCGTGAACCCCTTAAATACATATGTCAGGCCCGCCGTAAAACCGAAGTTCGGATCTCTCGACGTCAGCCCGAACAGCATGCCGCCGTCGACGCGAACGGCCGACTTCGTATAGCGCACGCCGATTCGGATTCCTGAGCGGCTCTCCGTTCCGGGTGGAACGCGCTCGTTGCGCGTGTTCACGTGTCCGTTGATCTCCCCGACGAACTCCAATCCCTCTTGCAGCGCCCGCGCAATCGACACGCCGTAGGTGACCACGTCGTTCTGCCGATCGCCTTCGATTGGATCCGACAGAATTCCGATCCCGAGATTGCCAACCACACGAACCGACTGCACCGTCTTGCCGAACAGCCCTGACATGTAGAAGTCCATCGTGTCGAGACCAAGACCACTCTCGTTGCTCGCAAACGGCAGCTTGGTGGCGAGACGAATGCCGAAGCTTGGCCGGCCGGGCCCCTCCGACACCACGCGAATTTTGGTCGCGATCACGGCGTCCAGAATGTCCGACGTATCGTTGTCGGTCAGCTCGAGCTTGTCCGATAACGGCGCGGGGTCGATCGTCGTGATATTCAATCGTTGATAGAAGCCACCATCAATCTGCAGTTCGAGAATCGAGCTGAATCCGAAGCTGACGCCCAGCGTCGGCACGCGCAGCAAATCTCCGCGCAGCCCAGATGCCGGGAAGAAAATGTCCTGCTGCGCGTCGAATCCTCCCTCCAGGAGGATGTTGCCTGTCCCAACGGTCTCGGGATCTTCTGTGAGCAGCGGCCGTTGCTGAGCGAACGCACTGCTCGTCGAAAACGCCCCGACCAGAAACATCGCGATGATGGCTTTCCTCAAAAAGTCCTCCTGCTGTCGAGCAACATGGTCACCGGCCCGTCGTTGACGAGCGCGACGTCCATGTGGGCTTGAAACACGCCGGTCGCAACGGTGAGTCCACTCTCACCAAGTAGGCGCACGACGTCGAGGTAGAGCGCCTCGGCACTCTCCGGCCGCGCCGCCGCATCAAACGACGGTCGGCGCCCTTTCCGGCAATCGGCGTACAACGTGAACTGCGAGACGACCAACACCGATCCCTGGTTTTCGACGACCGAGCGGTTCATTCGGCCGGCGCCATCCGGGAAAATGCGCAGATCCAGAATCTTCGCTGCGATGTAGCGGACATCGTCGGCACCATCGTCGTGCGTGATGCCGACAAAGACGAGCAGCCCGGGACCGATCCGCGCCACGACCGCGCTGCCCACTTCGACTGACGCGGATTTCACTCGCTGAACGACTGCCCGCATCGTTCAGCGTCGGATCATCTGAAGCGGAATTGCAGCCTGAGAGTCGGCCAGATCGCGAAGCTCGGGAAGCGGATTCAATCGGCGGTCGAGCAGGTGGCGTGACGCAACGTTGGCCAGCGCCCGAATCATCGAGCTCTTGATGTCCGGGTGGTCGACTTCCAGCTCGGCGATCAGGCGCTTGACGCGCTGGCGCTGCAGACCCAGGTCACCGCACGCTGGGCAGCAGCAGCCGATGATTGGCAGGCCAGACGCCTTGGCGTAGTTGCGTGCCTCTGACTCGGTGACACTGACGAGCGGCCGAATGACGATGTGCTGCCCCTTGTCGGAGACGAGACGTGCCGGCATGGCTTTGAGCGTGCCGGCGAAGAACAAATTGAGCAGCAGTGTTTCGATGAAGTCGTCGAGATGATGCCCCAGCGCAATTTTGGTCGCGCCAACCTCGCTGGCTAGCCGGTACAGTACGCCACGCCGGAACCTCGCACACAGCGAGCACGGCGTCGCGTTCTCGGCGAGAAGGTCCTCGATCGTTTCGCCGATCTCGGTATGAACGATGCGGTACTCCCAGCCGCGAGCCTCACAGGTTTTTGAGATGAGATCGTGGCGATAGCCGTCGTAACCGGAATCAACCGTCACCGCGACCAGCGAAAAGGCAATAGGAGCCCGCTGACGAAGGACGTCGAGGATCTGGAACAGCGCCCAGCTATCCTTGCCGCCCGACAAGCCGACCATGACGCGATCGCCGTCTTCAATCAGGTTGTAGTCGGTGATCGCCTTCGTAACTTTCTTGGCGATGCGTGCTTCGAGTGGTGTCGTGTAAGACATGTCGTCGTTAGTCGCTAATCGTTAGTCCTCAGTCGTTAGTCTAGCGCGGTCAGCGCCTTGACGGCGTCCTCCCACTTCAGGTGCTCGGCGGATGCGCGGGCCGCCGCCCCGAGGCGCTCCGCTTCGGACCGATCGGCCATGAGTCGGCCTATCGCTTTGCCGAGCGCCGTCGGCGTGGGATCGCAGACGGCCCCGTTCACGCCGTCCTGAACGAGCTCGGCCGGGCCACCGCTGTCGTGGCACGTCACGACCGCCTTGCCCGAGACGAATGCTTCGGCCGTCACGAAGCCGTAGTCCTCATCGATCGGCGGAAAGCAGACGGCGCGGCAGCGGGCCAGGTGCCCGACAAGCTGGTCATCGTCCAGCGTCCCGGCAAGGACAACGCGCCCGTCGAGGCCCAGCTCACGAATAAGCGCCACGAGCCGGTCGCGCTCCTCACCGTCGCCGCCAATTACCGCGCGAACGCCGCGAGCCTCGTCGGTGGCGAGCGCGCGGACAAACAAGTCGGCTCGCTTCAACGTCGTGAGTCGCGACACATAGAAGATGTAATCGCCGTACTCATCGCACCGGTACGGCCGCTGCGGCGCGGGAGGATAAAGAACCGTAGACGCCAGCTCCGGCCACATCTTGAGGCGATTCTGGATGGTCCGCGATTGCACGAAGAGCCGTGACACGTTCTTCGTCAGAAGATATCGATCCGTTGCGTGGAGCATGCGCCGGCGAAGGCCTTCTTTCAATCGGCCCTGAGGGCTGAGCGGCGCGCTGAATCGATCCCACAGGTCGTAATACTCGCGCATCGTGTGATTGAGCCAGCACACGTGACGTGGATGCCTGACCGCGTAGCTTGGATACCGCAGGCTGATCACCTGGTCGATGCGCTCGCCGCCGCTCTTCCCCACGTCGGTGAGCCACGTGGCGACGTAGGCGGACGCCTGCCGGCCGAATCGATTCTGCGGGGTGACGACGACGTCGGCGTCGTGGCCAGCATCGCGAAGGGCACGCGTGAGCGCGCGGGCGATGACCATGTGCCCGCCTTCGACCATCGGCGGGCTGGAAGTCACCACGGCAATGCGGCTCACGAACCGCCCTCGAGCATGAAGACCGACACGTCGCCGCTTCGAAAGACCTCGCGGAACCGTGCCGGATTCGATCGCAGCGTCTGCTCGAACTCAGGGTAGCTGCGGCGCTCGGGCGGCCCGATCACGAGGTAGTCGATGCCGAGACGAGCAGCCTGCGCGAACGCCCTCTCGCCGTCACGCTCCTTGTAAAGCGCCATCACTTTCTGACTGGCATCCTCATAGGGCGCTAAAGGCACCATCGAGATCGGGAGCCCCGCAGACATCCGGCGCTCGGCGAATGCTGGCACGTCTGCCCAGCGCCGCCCCTCGCGCGTGTGAGGCTCCACCTGCACGACCGCGTCGGCCGGCGTGAACGTCCGGATCCAGCCAAGCGCGGCGACTTCATCGTGACTGAGCACGAGCGTCCAGCTGTAGTTGTCGTCAGGTTTGTAGTTGGTGATGTCCTGCGTATTGTAGAAGTCGATGGCAAATGTCGGCAATGCCAGCGCCGCGAGGATGGCACTGAGTCCAGCCGTGAGCCACCGCGTCGCGCCGCCCGATTGCCACAACGTGTGGAGCGCGTAGCCGGTCAGAACCGCCAGCGAGACAAACAGAAAATGACCGGCGCGCCACCCCACGTAGACGTACTGGTGATCGCGAACGTCCACGAAGAAGTAGAAGAAGAGCGAGACGACGACGATGGCGGCAATTGGGAGGAACTGAGTCTGGCGCCGCCGGGCGATCATCACGGCTGCGACAACGCCGAAGATCAGCATTGGTCCAAAGCTGAGAATGAGCGATGGAACGATGTTGCGCGCGGCCAACGGGTTCACGAGCAGCCGGGCGAGCGCCGGCCCAGACGGATCGATGTAGCGCAGCGCCAGTGCTATCCACACCGCCGCGACGAGCGGTGCTGCACCCGCAATCGCTCCGAGCGCGATCGTCTTCCATTGACGCGCGCGCACGAGAGTGACGCTGGCTGCGAGCGCCACCATCGCCGTCAGCATGATCGCTGCAAACGTGCTGAAGAGGAGCGTGATCGCTAGCAGGGATCCTGCGAACGCCAGAAGGCGGATTGTGATTTCACCTTTGCGAGCCTGCGCCAGGATCAGCAGCGCCGAGAGTCCAAGCGCGTAGCCGGTGGAGTGGTGTGGCTGGTACCAGAGCAAGCGCTGAAGCCCGTCGATCGGAAGGCTGCCGTAGAACCATCGTGTCACCGCGTCGATGTTCAAGTCCCTCGTGGCGGTAAACGCAGGCTCGAGCGAACCGCCAAGTCGCGACAGAACCCACAGACGCTCGGTACCTTCGAAGCTCGTGAACACGAGCGCGCCCAGGACGCCGACGGCAGACGCGCCGGGGCTGGGCACCCAATGCCGGATGAGGCCGTACAGAAAGAGCACGAACGCGAGGCCCAGCGCAACGGAGTTCACGAGCAGGACCTGCTCGAGCGTGGCACGTCGCCCGATCTCCCGGTATTCCACCGCCGTCACGAGATGCGGCAGCCAGTAGTAGTTCAGCGCTGCTCCGCGCAGGAACGGATTCCGCGGCGGCACCGCGCCCTTGCTGACCTCCGCCACGACTGCCATGCGCCAGATCATGTCTGCTGTGAAGTACGCCCGATACGCCCGGCCTTCAGCGACTGGTTCCGCCACGTGCGCGAACGGCCGGCCGACGATAGCTGGCACCATCAGCAGCAACAACAGCACGACAACGAGATCTCGACGATCGAAGGCTGGAGGTGTCAGCGTCCCTTTGAGCAGGAACCCGACTCCAGCTGCGATCAGCGTCGCTACCAGGGGCGCCGTCAGTAGCGCGAGGCCGCGAGCTCCCGCGACCCAAAACGCGAGCAGCACCACGCTGCTCAGGCCGTAACCCCAGACCGGTCCAACAACCCACGCGGCAAACTTCCGGCCGGGCGCGGCCTCATACATGAGCCATGCGGTGGCAAGGCCTGGCACCGAAAACCAGGCGGTGATCGCAAACAGCACGAGCCCGTGGCTGAGCGGGAGGATGACCTTGATACAGAAGGCAATCGCGACGACCGCGGCGATCGCCGCGGGGACCGCGGGACTTCGGACAGCGCGGATCAAGCCAGCGAACCTGAAGAAGGGGCCAAGGCGAACACGGACAATGTTACGATATATGTTTGCCGTCCAATGAAACAGGCTCGCAGAGATCGATGAACCAGGCGGCCAAACAGACCGTCATCGCCGGCGGCGGACCGGCCGGTCTCACCGCGGCCTGGGTTCTCGCCAAACGCGGCGTGCTGCCGCTGGTCCTCGAACAGGACTCGCAGGTCGGCGGGCTCGCGCGCACGGCCGAATACAAAGGCTTTCGATTCGATATCGGCGGGCACCGGTTCTTTACCAAGGTCGGCGTCGTGCAGAAGCTATGGCGGTCGATGCTCGGCCCCGAAATGCTGACGCGCCCTCGCCTGTCGCGCATCTATTACGGCGGAAAATTCTTCGATTACCCGCTCAAGCCGATGAATGCGCTTCGCGGCCTGGGCCTCTGGAACGCCTTCCTTGTCCTGTTGAGCTATCTCTGGATCCAGATTCGCCCCATCCGTCCGGAGGTCAGCTTCGAGGACTGGGTCTCGAATCGCTTTGGCCGGCGTCTCTACCGAATCTTCTTCAAGACCTACACGGAAAAGGTGTGGGGCATTCCCTGCAACAAGATCGGCGCGCAATGGGCGGCACAGCGAATCAAAGGCCTGTCGCTCTTCACGGCCGTCGTGAACATGCTGATGCGGGGCGTCCGGAGCGGCGGCCAGAAGCAGATCAAAACGCTCATCGAGGAATTTGAATACCCGCGGCTCGGTCCGGGAATGATGTGGGAGGCGTTTCACGCGGACATCGAGCGCATGGGCGGACGCGTGCTGCTCGAGTCGCCGGTTCAGCGCGTCGAGCACGATGGCAAGTCGATCGTCGCGGTCGAATTCGGCCGCTCGAACCGCACTCGCGTCGAAGTCGACCGGTTCGTGTCGACGATGCCGCTTCGCGAGGTCGTTCAGAAGTTGTCGCCGCCTGCGCCCGATCACGTGCTCGCGGCGGCCGAACGTCTCGCCTACCGCGACTTCCTGACCGTCGCGCTCATCATCGACGCGCCCACTCTCTTTCCTGACAACTGGATCTACGTGCACGATCCACGAGTCAAGCTGGGGCGAATCCAGAACTTCAAGAACTGGAGCCCTGATATGGTCCCAGATCCGCGGCTCACGTGCCTCGGCCTCGAGTACTTCTGCTTCGAGGGCGACGGTCTGTGGACGATGACCGACGCGGATCTCGTCAAGCTCGGCTCACACGAGATTGCCGCCATCGGCTTGCTCGGCGGTGCCAACGTGATCGATGGCACGGTCGTCCGCATGCCCAAGGCCTACCCCGTGTACGACGAAGGCTTCGAAGCCGCTCTCGCCGTCGTCCGCGACTATCTCTCGACGTTCGCGAATCTGCAGGTCGCCGGCCGAAACGGCATGCACAAATACAACAACCAGGATCACTCGATGGTCACGGCGATGCTGGCGGCCCAGAACCTGCTCGGCGATCACTACGACGTCTGGGCGGTCAATGCAGACGACGAGTATCACGAAGAGGCGCAGGTCGGCGACATCTACAAGGATCTGCCAGACCTGGAAGCTACACAGCCCCGAGTACCGGCGCCGCTCTAATCATCGGGGGACTTCGTCCCCCGAACCCCTGACGTCCCCCGAGGAACACTCCGCGTTCAGTCAACGTCTTTTCTGACGCATGCTGCAGGATTACAAGCTCGGACTTCGGCTGCTTCTAAAGTATCCGGGCCTGACGCTCGCGGGTGGCTTGGCGCTTGCGATTGCGATCGGGATTGGCTCAGCCTGGTACGACCTGTCGGGTAAGCTCATGGCGCCGACGATCCCGCTCCCCGAAGGCGACCGCCTCGTCCTGATCGAAACCCAGAACACACTGACGAACGAGACCGAGCCGCGGGTCTTGCGGGACTTCCTCGAATGGCGGCGCGAGCTGCAAACGATCGTGGATCTGGGCGCGTACCGCACAGATACTCGAAATCTCGTCGTGGGCAACGCCGGTCCCGAGGTGATCCAGGTAGCCGAGCTCACGGCAGCTGCGCTCAGCACGGCCCGGGTAGCGCCCCTGCTCGGTCGTGCCCTTCTCGACTCCGACGAAAAACCTGGAGCGTCCACGGTGGTGGTGCTCGGGTACGACCTGTGGCAGCGCTCTCTCGGCGGCCGCGACGATGTGCTCGGATCGGTCGTGAAGCTGGGGAACACACCCGCGACCGTGGTCGGTGTCATGCCCAAAGGCTTTGCGTACCCCGTCAACCATGACGCCTGGACACCCCTGTCGCTTCGCGCCTCGTACGATGCGCTCGAGGGCGGTGCGATCGACGTCATCGGGAGGCTTGCTCCTGGCGTTTCGCGCGAGCAAGCGAACGCGGAGCTGCACGTCTTCGACAAACGCTCGGCCGCGTCCCTCCCGACGACGCACGCGCATCTGACGCGGCGCGTGATGCGACTCGGGGAGGCACCTGACGGTTTGGACGTCGCGCAGTTGGCGCTGAGAAACCTGCCGGTGCTGCTAGTGCTCATCATTGCCTGCACGAGCGTCGGCACGCTGATCTACGCGAGGACGGCGACACGCGAAGGGGAAATCGCGATCCGTTCCGCGCTCGGCGCAGGCCGGGCGCGCATCATTGGTCAACTCTTTGTTGAAGCGCTCGTGCTGGCATCGGTTGCAGCAGCGGTCGGTCTCGTGGCGGCGGACCGGGCCTTGACGTGGGGGATCGAAAGCGTCAACCGGTCCCGTGGAGGCACACCGTTCTGGATCACCCCCGGCCTGACGCTTTCAACCATTCTGTATGCCGGCGGCCTTGCCATGGTCAGCGCGGCGATGCTGTCACTTCTGCCGGCGCTGAAAGTCACGCGGGCGCGCCTGCAACCGCACCTCGCGAACCTGGGCAGCGGGGGGGCGACGCTGCGCTTCGGCCGCATCTGGACCGGGGCGATGATTTTCCAGGTCGCGCTGACGGCCATCGGCATCCCGGTCGCTCTCGAAAGCACGAGCGAGACGATGCGCAGAATACGAATCCGCGCACAGTTTCCCAGTCGAGAGTATCTGTCCGCTCGCATCGATGTGGACCGGCCGTTCGCGGACGAGACCACGTCGGCGTTCGAGGAGCGGCGGGCGCAGACGTTCGCAGCGCTTGCGCGCCGCATCGCGCAGGAACCTGGGGTCGTCGCCGTCACGTTTGCCGACCGCGCGCCCGGCGCAGGCACGCGCTCACGATTCGCAGAGGTCGAATCCTCCCCTGGCGCCGGGCCGGCCTACGGCGACGCGTTTCGGACATCGTTGGTGGATCCGGGATTCTTTCAGGTGTTCGATCGGCCCATTGTCTCCGGGCGTGCGTTCCACGGAGGCGACTCGACTCCCGCTGCCCAAACCGTCATCGTCAATGAGGCCTTCGCGCGCGACTTTTTGCGCAACGGCGGCGGATCGCCGATCGGTGCTCGGCTCCGTTATCGCGCTCGATCCGATCGAGACGACGAGTCAGCGGCGACTGCCGCTGAACCTTCGCCGGCCAAGTGGTTCGAGATCGTGGGTGTCGTGCGCGACCTCGGTCTGGATCCCGATGACCAAGGCAACGAGCTACCGTATGTGTTTCACGCGGCATCGGCCGCAACGGTGGCTCCGCTCGTCATGAGCGTGCGCATGCGCGGCAATCCGGCCACACTCGCCGCGCATTTGCCCGTGACGGCCGCCGCTCTCGATGCGCGATTGCTCGTTCAGGACGCGCGGCCGCTGGACCAATGGATCCGGGACACGAGCTTGATCCTGACCGTCGGAGTACAAGTCGCCGTGACTGCACTCGTCCTGTTTCTGTCTGCGCTGGGCATCTTCTCGTTGCTGTCCATCAGCGTCTCGCGGCGGACGCGCGAGATTGGCCTGCGTACGGCGCTCGGCGCACGACCACGCGATGTGCTCGTCCGGATCTTGTCTCGTGCCCTGATGCTCATGGGAAGTGGCACCGCCGCCGGAGGCGTGCTTCTGATGTTGGCCGTCGGAGTAGCAGGGCAAGGCCCCACCGGTCGAGGCGCTGAAGACGTCCTGCTCTTCGCAGGGCACTTCGCTGTGACCACCGCGGTTATGCTCGCCGCGGGTCTGCTCGCCTGCATCGGACCCGCAAAGCGCGCGCTGAGCATTAGCCCAAGTGACGCGCTGAGGGAGGCCTGAACCGCGCTCAGTAAATTGGCGTCACCCTCACGAGCGCCCCGAGATAGCGACTGTCGGTGCTATCCGCCTCTTCCAGGAACGGTACGAACCCGGCAGACGACGAGACGGAAAACGTGTAGATGTAGTTTGTCGGATATTGCGCCGGCTTGTAAGGTACGCCGCCGGCCGGCTTGAAATCGATCGTCCGTACTTCGCCCGGCGCGAGATCGAGGGTCACGCGTCGCCATCCCGCGGACACCACCACACGATTGGGCGCACGGCCGTTCGTGATTTCCAAGGCCAGACGCCGCACGCGAAGAGATGTCTCTTGCGTGCCGTCGCTCGTCACGGGCGCACGAAGCAGAACGTCCGCCCGCGATTTTCCTCGTACCCAGAAACTGTTCGCTTCCGGCAAATACGCGCCATCGTCCGGAAAGTACGCCGACACTGGCGGAGTACCGCCCAACGAACGGCGCGCGCGATTGCCGTCGGCGCTCACAGGCAAATCGTTCAGGAGAGTCAGCTCGATCGGCAGCGCCCGAAGCGGTCCGGACTTCGCGTGCTCGTTGGGATTGAACGACGTGTAGAACGGGTTCAGCACCAGCTTCGCCGTGAACAGCGATCCGACTACCAGCGCCACGATAACTGGCTTGACGGTTCGGACCGGCGGCATCAGAAACAGGAAAAGCGGATAGAAGCTCAAAAAGTACCGGTTCCCGATCGGCCCGCCGCCTCCTGAATACGTGTACGGCATGTACGAGATGAGCGCGATCACGCTCACCACGAGGCCGCCCAGGATCACCCACTGCCATCTCGTGCGCTCTCGACGGTGCCAAAGGAACAACACAACGGCAAGCACACCTGGAAAAAAGTACGGCAACAGACCGCTATAGCGGCCGACGACGAAGTAAAAGATGTTCCAGAGCAGCACTGACGCCGTGTCGCGATGCAGCAGGATGTCGAGCGGAACAGCGTTCGTCGCGACAGACTGACCGACGTTGTCGAACGTCTCGAACGTATTCGCAAAGGGATAGCCAATGACCGACTGGAACGACTTGCGATCTCCTCCCTGGTAATTCAGCTCGCCTGTGATGGCGGCGTTGATTGCAAACAAACCGACGACAACCACGCTGAAGAGAGCTCCAGCCGCGATCAGCCGAACGAACTGGCGCCGGACGAGAATCAGCGCCGCGAACGGGAAAAACAAAAGGACATGAGTGGGTTTGGAAAATGTCGCGATGCCCAGCAGCACCGCTGCGGCGTAGTCCGAGCCAGGGCCACGCAGAAACCGCTCGACGCGCGACGGCGGCGGCAGCGGGACGTGCTCACTCGCTGAGGCCCTGTTGATCGCCTTATAGGTCACGAAGAAGAACGCATAGAGGACCAGCGAGAAGTTGAAAAGCTCCGGCGCGAGCCACACGAAGTACACGGGCACCACGGAGGCGAACAGAAAGACAGCGGCAAAGGCCGCTGCCAGCCCTGGTGACGACCCCCGCGCGGTCAGGAACCGCTGCGCGGCCGCAAAGTTCAACGCCATCAGCAGCGCATGAAACACAAGAAAACCGTTCGTGCCGAACAGCGCTACGAACGGCGCCGCGAACAGCGGATAGATGTACGACTTGCCGTAGAAGAACCGGACCTCCGATCGATCGGGCGTTTGATCGAGCACCACGAACGGGAATCTGGATGCCCGCTTCAGGCCATGGATGTCGCTGCCCCGCTTCAGGAACACGCCCTCGGGGCCGGACGGGAACTCCTCCCAGACACGAATCAGATCGCGTCGCTGATAGACGAAATCGCGGTCGCGCACCAGGCTCTGGGTCAGGCTGTAGTACGTCGCCTCATCGCCTTTGAACCCATGCGAGGTGCGAGCGAAATCGACCGACACCGCGAATGCCAGCAGTACGATCAGCAGCGCCCACGATGTGATGGCGCCGACGCCCCACCGCCGCGTCGCATCACGCGAGCCTCTCAACAGACCCGGGCTCGTCACGTCGCGGACGCCCCGCTCGTGAGGAAACTGAGATCCGCGTCGAGAATGCCGGCGCGTCTCGTGGCGCGCGACGTCTCGTGCAGGAGCACGTAGAGCCGCTCCATTTTCTTGACGAACAGATCGATGTCGTACTGCGCGCCGGTCGTCTTTGCGTGAGCCGCCAGCCGCGCCCGCTCCGCGGGATTGCGCGCCAGTGCGATCATCGCGTCAGCAAGCGCCTTCGCGTCGCGCCGAGGCACCATCACCGCATCGTGCTCGTGAGTCAGGACGTCCTGCAGCCCGTCGGCATCAGTTGACACAATCGGCTTCCCCATCGCCAGCGTTTCAAGCACGGTGAGCGGCGTCCCTTCCCACAACGACGGGAACACGACCAGATCCAGTGCGGTCAGCGCTTCCGCTACATCACGGCGAAAACCGGTGAACACGAGCCGGTCGCCGAGACCGAGCGCCGCCGCGCGAGACTCGAGATCCGCCTGCAGCTCGCCTTCCCCGACGATGAAGACACGAGCATCGGGAAGCGCGTCGATCAGGTGGCGCGTCGCCTCAACTAGGTACTGATTCCCTTTCGAGGGCATCAGCCTCGTCACCGTCCCAATCGCAAACGTACCATCAGATATCGCCAGCGCGCGGCGTGCACCAGCGACCTCTTCGGCGCTTCGAGCGCGGCTGAACTCCTCGAGCGGCACGCCGAGATAGACAACGCGGGTACGCTCAGCCGGGATGAGCCGGGCGTTGATCGTGAACTCAGCCGTCGACCGCGAAACGGCGATCGCGATGTCCGTCGCCGGCGCGAGCAGCCGATCCGCCACTTTCTGAAACCACGGAGTATCCGTCAGGTTGGCGTGCTCGTGGACGACCACCGGCAAGTGGCGGATCGCCGCGGCCAGCCGGCCGAACGTGCTGGCCCCATAGCCGTGAAGATGCACGACGTCGGCCTTGCGCCGATCCAATTCCTTCAGCAGCGCGGGCAACGTCGCCGGATCGAACTTCGACCGATGCAGATACGTGACGTCGATGCCGAGTTGATCGAGGGTGTCGTTGGACAGATCGCGCTTCCGCAGGCTGATCAGCGAGACGTTGAAGCGCGAGCGATCGAAGCGCGGGATCATCCAGGCGAACAGCCGCTTGACGCCGTGCATGCGCGAGCCGCTCCAGCCGAGGTGATCGCAGATATGAACGACGTTCAGGCTCCGCGGCACGCATTGCTCCATGCGAGTATCGGGCGACGCGGATCGCGCGAGTACTTCGAGACGCGGATTACCAGATCACAGCTCATATATACGAGACGCGGGTTACGCGGATCAAAACATCTACGGGACGCGGATCGCGCCGATCAAAAAACCACCTACGGGACGCGGATCACGCGGATCTATACGCACCAACGGGGCGCGGATCGCGCGGATCAGAACCCACGAACGGGCTGGATGAGTCGAACGCCAATCACTTTGGTCGTCATCCGATTCCGAACATGACGCGCCGGCGATCCGCGCCCCGTCATCCTTGTCGGGGTCCGGGGTTCGGGGTCCGCGTCCCGTCATCCTTGTTGTATCCGCGTGATCCGCGACCCGTGATCCCCCGTGGCGATCCGCGCGATCCGCGACCAGTGATCCCCTGTGGCGATCCGTGCGATCCGCGACCCGTGATCCTCCGTGGCAATCCGCGCGATCCGCGACCCGTGATCCCCTGTGGCGATCCGCGTGATCCGCGCCCCGTGATCCCCTGTGGCGAT
>Ga0209382_10005491_pt1 | contig 16504 bp, 15 predicted proteins | sample SoiMetdeltSBSDD5_FD_187599 | JGI IMG/M metagenome (GOLD analysis project Ga0209382, IMG submission 187599) | Bulk soil microbial communities from a Populus tree surrounding site in Tennessee, USA - Soil MetaG P. deltoides SBSDD5 (SPAdes) (version 2) | ecosystem: Environmental > Terrestrial >...
GCAGAGGAAGTGTGACAGGTCCTGCACGTGCGGCTCGGAGGCTGCGTTGCGCAGGATTGTCGTGCCGCGGGCCGCGGTCGCCGCCATCAACGCGTTCTCGGTGGCGGTGACGCTTGGCTCATCGAGAAACACATCGGCGCCGATGAGCGATCTCGCGCGCAACTCGAATTTTTCGGCGGCGCTCACGTCGGCTCCGAGGCGCTCGAGCGCAAGGAAGTGGGTGTCGAGACGACGACGACCGATGACATCGCCGCCCGGTGGCGGCAACGTGATTTCACCACACCGTGCGAGCAACGGCCCGGCCAGGAGGATCGACGCGCGGACCTTTCGACAGAGCTCGGGGTCGAGGTCCGATGGCCGAATCGATTTGGCGTGGATGTGCAGCGTGTTTCGATCGGCCCAGTCCGCGCTCGCACCGACGGACCGGATCAGCTCTACGAGCGTTTCCGTATCGCGGATGCGTGGGACGTTCTGGAGCGTGATCGGGTGCTCGGAGAGGAGCGACGCCGCAATGATCGGGAGCGCGGCGTTCTTGTTCCCGGACGGCCGAATCGCGCCGGAGAGGGTCGCTCCGCCTTCAACGATAAACTGCACAGCGGCCATGTCGTGTGGTGATCCGGACAGGGGTGATTGCTTGACAGTCGATTTTCGCGCCGGTACGATCCGCGGTTCGTTGGACGGTCCGGCGCGTCGGCTAACTTGCGAGTGGCCTCAGCCTTGCACACAGGCGAGGCGGCGGACAGCCGCGCGAGATGACTCGTCGCACCCCGAAGGGTAACACATCACTTCCTTGATCGCATGACGGCTGGTTTCGCGCGGCTGGCTGTGGAGTTTTTGGTTCACGCGGCAGCCCAGTTCCCCGATACGATCGTCACCAAACAGGTGGCGGTCGAGCAAGGCGCATTCGCGAAGGTCGCGGGTGTGGCCCAGGGGCTCATGTCCATTGCAATTCTCGTGTTGACGGTCGTGCTGGTGCCTGCCGCGTGGAACTTCCGGAAGAGCTACAAGCGCGTCAACGAACTGATCGACCGGTTCTACGGCGATATCGGTCCGCTGGTGCGTAACGCGAACTCGATCGCCGACAACGTCAACTACGTCACGACGTCGATTCGCGTGGATGTGCAGCAGTTCAACCAGACGGTGGCGCTCGCGAACGAGCGGCTGACGACAGCCGTGAAGACGGCCGAGCGGCGGTTGCACGAGCTCGAAGCGTTGCTGCGAGTGGTCCAGCGAGAGGCGGAGGACGCCTTCGTCTCGGCCGCATCGACGCTTCGCGGCGTGCGGGCGGGGGCCACGACGCTCCGCGATGAAGTGGAAGGCCGCTTGATCGCGGAAGATTACGAGGACGCGGAGGAGAGCGAGGAGAGCCATGACGACGACAGCGAGACCGAGGACGACGAATGGCGGGAGCGACCGCGCGTCCGACCGCGGACCAGTGACCGAGCGTGATCAGCAATACGACCTGCTGACGGCGGCGCTCCTCGGCGCGGTGATCGGCGCGGGGGCGGCGTTACTCGTCAGGCGAGGCCCGAGCGGACGACGGCCACTGACGCCGCTTGCTCGTGCGGCAGGTGGCGCCGCGGTGGGCGCCGCGCGGTGGGCTCGCAGGCGCGGGCGCCGCGGCGCGCGCTGGGCGGCGAAGCGCGGCGGCGAGATGTGGGATCGCGTTCCCGTCGACGCCGTGCGCGAAGAGATCGGCGATGCGCTGGAGGCGGCGCGCGAGCGAGTCGCCGACGTCGTCGAATCCGAGCTGCGGGACCTGCGCAAGGCCATTCGCCGTCAGCGCAAGCGCCTCGGCGTCTGAGCGCGTGAACCGCCGCCCTTCGGGCGTGCGGGCGGCGCCGGGGATCATCGCCGGCGCCGTTGCTCTGGCCATCCTAGGCCTCGTGCTGTTCCCGTCCGCGGCGTTCGCGTGGACACCGGGCACCCACGTCTTTCTCGGCGAAGCGGTGCTGCGCTCGCTCGCCCTGCTGCCGGCGCATGTTGGGGAGCTACTCGCGGCGTTCCCGTACGATTTCCTGTACGGGTCGATCGCGGCCGACACGAGCATCGCGAAGAAATACGCCGCTGCCGGGCGCCACTGCCACGCGTGGCACGTCGGCCTCGAGATCCGCGAGCAGGCACGCGACGAGCCGCTGCACGCCTTCGCGCTCGGATACCTGACACACCTCGCGGCTGATTCGGTCGCGCACAACTACTTCGTGCCGCGTCAGCTCGCGGTCACGTCGAGCACGTCGGCCCTCGGTCATAGCTACTGGGAGAGCCGGTTCGAAACGCACCTTGGTGAGCGATATGCCCGGCGCGCGCGCGAACTGATTCTACTCGATCACGCGCGCTCCGACGCGCACCTCGATCGCATTCTCAGTCCAACCATCTTCAGCACTCCCACGAACCGCCGGATTTTCCGCGGGATGGTCTACGTGACCGACACCGAGTCCTGGCAACGCATCTTCCAGCTCATGTCGGAGAAGAGCCGGTGGGACCTCCCGGAGTCCGACGTCGATGCGTACCTCACGCGTTCGTTCGACTACATCGTGGACTTTCTCCGGCGTGTCGAGGACTCGGAGCCGTACCGGCTCGATCCGTCGGGGGACACCCCGCTGCGGCTCGCGAAGCGCGTCAGGCGGGCGGCACTGCGCCAGGGTGGCGAGGATTTGGTTGTGGCCGAGGCGCGACGCCACTTCGGGATGCCCGAGTCTCCCCTGCGTTTCGCGGCCGACCTGGCGTCACCGCTCTATTTGCCAGCCCGCGCCGCCAGCAACTGATTGACTTTCCTCGGGTCCGCGCGCCCACCGGACTTCTTCATCACGGCGCCAACGAACACACCGAGCAGTTTCTTCTCGCCACCAAGATATCGCTGCCATTCGGCTGGCTGGCTCGAGAGGACCTCGTCCACCCAGACGTCGATCTGCGTATCATCGCCCACCTGCGTGAGCCCTTCTCGTTCGGCGATCTGCTCCGGCCGGTCACCGCTCTCGACCATGAGCGCGAAAATGCGCTTCGCGGCCGTGTTGCTGACGACCCCCGAACGCACCATGTCGAGCAGCGTCGCGAGGTCCGCCGGGCGCACCGAGAAGCGCTCGATCGAGACGCCGGTGTTTTTCAGCGTCGCGAGCACCTCGCCCATGATCCAGTTCGCGGCCGTCTTCGCGTCGCCACGCGCGTGTGCGACGACTTCGAAGTACTCGGCCACGCGCGGGCTCGCGGTGAGAACATCGATGTCGTACGTGCCGAGCTTGTACTCCGCCGCGAAGCGCCGTCGTTTCGCATCCGGAAGCTCGGGCAGCTTGTCGCGAATCCGGGCGATCCAGTCCTTGGTGAGGCGGAGCGGCGGCAGATCAGGGTCCGGGAAGTACCGGTAGTCGTCGCTTCCCTCTTTCGTTCGCGCCGGGCGGACGGCTCCGCGATCCGCGTCCCAGAGAAGGGTCTGCTGCTCGACCGCGTGACCTGACTCCACGATGGCGACCTGCCGCGCGAACTCGGCGTCGAGCGCGCGTTCGACGCCCGAGAAGGAATTCAGGTTCTTCACCTCGGTCTTCGTACCGAGTCGCGTCGAGCCACGCTCCCGGATGCTGATGTTCGCGTCGACGCGCAGGCTCCCCTCCTCCATGTTCAGATCACTCACGTCGACGTACTCGAGCACCTGTCTCAGCAGCCGACAGTACGAGCCCGCTTCCGCACTCGACCGGATGTCCGGCTCACTCACGATCTCGATCAGTGGAGTGCCAGCCCGATTGAGGTCGATGGCCGTCGCCGACGGGAAGCGGTCGTGGATCGACTTCCCCGCGTCCTCCTCCATGTGCACTCGCGTGATACCGATGCGCAGCGGAGAACCATCAGGGCGTTCACCAATCACGAGACCGCCGTCCGTCGCGAGCGGCTGATCGAACTGGGAGATCTGATAGCCTTTCGGCAGGTCCGGGTAGAAGTAGTTCTTCCGGGCGAAGACCGATTCCTCCTGGACCTCCGCTCCGAGCGCGAGCGCCGCCCGCGTGGCCAACTCCACCGCCGACTCGTTCAGCACGGGGAGACTACCAGGCAGCGCCAGGCAGACGGGGCAGGTGTTTCGGTTCGGTGGCGCGCCGAACTCGGCGGAGCAGTTGCAGAACAGCTTCGTGCGCGTGCGGAGCTGGACGTGGACCTCCAACCCGACGACCATCTCGTACTTCTCGCGCGCGGCGCCATCGGACGGAGTCGTCACGCTGACCGCCCGCCTAACGCGCGCTCGAGTGCATACGCAACGCGAAAGATCACGGCCTCGTTGAAGTGGCGCGCCATGAGCTGACCGCCGACCGGCAAGCCATCCACGCGCCCCACGGGCAGTGAGAGTGCGGGGATGCCGGCGAGGTTCGCAGTCGCGGTGAAGATGTCGCTCAGGTACATGTCGTACGGGTCGGACCGCGTGCCGAGCGGAAACGCGGTCGTCGGCGCGGTGGGCGTGAAGAGCACGTGCACGCCACTACCGAACACACGACGGAAATCATCCGCGATGAGCGCGCGCACTTCCTGGGCTTTCTTGTAGTACGCGTCGTAATACCCCGCCGACAACACGTACGTCCCGAGCAGGATGCGGCGCGTGACCTCCGGACCAAAACCACCGGAGCGCGTGCGCTCGTACATCTCCCGCAACGACGGCGCCGCGCCGCGAACGCCGTACCGCACGCCATCGAACCGCGCCAGGTTCGAGGACGCCTCGGCGGGCGCGATGATGTAGTAGACGGGGATGGCGAGCTCCGTGTGCGGCAAAGAGACGTCGCGGACCGTCGCGCCCAGCTCACGGAGCGTCGCGATCGCCGCGTCGCACCGATCGCGAATGCGACTGTCCAGCGACTCGGGGAAGTACTCGCGCGGGCGCCCGATGACCAACCCGGTGAGATCCTCGGTCGCCGGGGACTGATAGGTGTCCACCTGCACATCGGCGCTCGTCGAGTCGTAGCGGTCGCGGCCAGCAATGGCACCGACCACGATGGCCGCGTCGTCGACGGTGCGGCCGAAAACGCCCACCTGGTCGAGCGATGACGCGAACGCAACGAGCCCGTACCGGCTCACGCGGCCATACGTCGGCTTGACGCCGACGATCCCGCAAAACGCAGCAGGCTGGCGCACCGAGCCTCCCGTCTCGGAGCCGAGCGCGGCGGGCACGATTCCGGCCGCGACGCAGGCGGCCGAGCCACCGGAGGATCCGCCCGGGACGCGTGTCGGGTCGAGCGGGTTGCGCGCGGGCCCATAGGCCGAATTCTCCGTGGATGAGCCCATCGCGAACTCGTCCATGTTCGTCTTCGCGATGACGATGGCACCCGCTTCGCGGAGGCGCGTCACGACCGTGGCCTCGTATGGGCTCACGTATCCCTCGAGGATCCGCGACCCACAGCTCGTCGGCATCGTGAGCGTCGCGATGTTGTCCTTCACGACAATCGGGACGCCGGCGAGTGGACCTGGTCGCTGACCTTGCTGGTGGCGGTGGGCCAGCTCCTCCGCGCTGCCTAACGCGCCATCGCGATCCAGGGCGAGGATCGCGTTCAGTCCGTCGGGACCTGCGCGGACTTCGGCGGCCCGCGCGAACGCCGCGGAGACGGTAGCCGCCGGCCGTACGTTCCCGGCCCCATGCTGCTCCGCCAGCGTGGCGACGCCGGCCGCTGGCGACGTCACGACGACTCCGCGGCCGCGTCCTCGTGCGTCGCGAGGCGTGGCACGAGGAAGAACCCGTCGCGCGCGGCCGGCGCGAACGCTTCGCGCGGCCGGGCGAGTGGTATCTGGTTGCCTCCGTCAACGCGCAGCGGCGTGCCGGCCGCACCGACGCCGGTCACGGCACCGGCGACGGCCGTGTTGACGCGCGACAGTACGTCCATGTGAGCGAGAATGCCGTTCAGCTCAGCGGCGATGGTAGGGATGCGGTTCTCATCCAGGCCGAGACGGGCCAGCAGCGCTACGTGCCGGACGTCGTCTTCGCTGACCGACACTAGTCCCAACCTCGCTCGAGGCCCGCGTACGCCACGACCAGTCGCTTCCGCCCGATGGATTCGTCGTCGAAGTCGATCGTGACCTTGGTTTCGCGACCCGTGCCCGAGAGCTCGGCGATGGTGCCCGTCCCGAACCGACCATGCCTCACGCGCTCGCCCTTCACGAAGCGCGGCGCGTCCTGCGACGCCTCGACGTCGGTGTCGGGGGCGAACGTGACGCGAGCGCCCGGCCGACGCGTTGCCGCCGACGGGTGCGGGAGTACCGAGCGGCCCGTTGCGCGCAGCTTGAGCGTGGAGCGTTCCTCCACCATCCCGACCGGGATGTCCTTCAGAAAGCTCGACGGGATGGACGCCATCAACTCGCCGTTCCGCCGGCGCTGCCGCGCGTGCGTCAGATAGAGCTTCTGCTCGGCGCGTGTGATACCGACGTAGAAGAGCCGCCGCTCTTCCTCGAGCATGGGCGGGTCGTCGAAGGCTCGACTGAGCGGGAACAGCCCATCCTCGAGGCCGGCGATGAAGACGACCGGGAACTCGAGGCCCTTCGCGTTATGCATCGTCATCATTGTTACGGCATCGGCGCTCGGGTCCATCGCGTCGACGCCCGTGACGAGCGTGGCGCGTTGCAGGAAATGGTCGAGGGGGGTCAGACCGACCTCCCCGCCCTCGTCGGCGACCACTTCTGCGGCGCCGGCCACGAGCTCGCGCACGTTGTCGAGTCGGTCCTGCGCGTCCGGCTCCGTCCGCAGGTGATCGCCATAGCGGATCGCGTCGATGAGATCGCGCAGCAGTTCGTCGACTGCTGCCTCGCGCGCTGCGTCACGGAGCCGTCCGATCAGCGCGGCAAAATCGCCGAGCGCGGCGCGCGCAGCCGGCCGCAGCGACGCGACGAGATCCGGACGCACCGAGGCGGCGAGCAGCGGCACGCCCTCCGTGCGAGCGGCTCCGGCAAGCGCATCGATGCTGGTCTCGCCGATCCCGCGCTTCGGCGCGGCGATGGCCCGGCGAAACGCCTCGTCGTCGCTCGGATTCGCGATGAGCTTCAGGTAGGCCATCAGGTCGCGGATCTCGCGGCGGTCGTAGAAGCGCACCGCCCCGACGAGACGATAGGCGAAGCCGCGGCGGCGGAGCGATTCTTCGAGTGCCCGGCTCTGCGCGTTCGTGCGGTAGAGCACCGCGACGTCGCGGAGCGTGAGGCCGGCGCCCAGCGACTGCCCAAGGGCCCTACCACCCGGGGATCCACGCCGCGCGGCGATCTCCTCCACGATGTAGTCGGCCTCATCGCGCTCGTCGAGCGCCCCGATCACCGTCACGCGCTCGCCCGCCGGCCGAGTGGACCGCAGGGTCTTGCCGCGCCGCTCTGTATTCGCGCTGATGGCGACGTTCGCGAACTCGAGGATCTGCGGCGTGGAGCGATAGTTCTCCTCGAGCCTAACGACCTTCGCGTCAGGAAAGTCCTTCTCGAAATCCAGGATGTTCCGGATGTCCGCGCCGCGCCACCCGTAAATCGACTGATCGTCGTCTCCTACTACGACGACGTTGCCGTGCTCTCCGCCAATGAGCTTGATGAAGCGATACTGCGCGCGATTCGTGTCCTGGTACTCGTCCACAAGCACGAACCGGAATCGATCGCGGTACTGTTGGCGATATTGCTCGTGCTGCTCGAGGATGCGCACGGGAAGCACGAGCAGGTCATCGAACGTGACTGCATTCGCCTGCCGGAGCGTCGTCTCGAGCTCGGCGTATACGGGAGCAACCGCGCGCGAATGCGGGTTGTGGGCGAGCGACTCGTACTCGCTCACCGGCACCAGCGCGTTCTTCGCGTCGGAGATCGAGTCGAGGACCGCTCGCGGCGAGTGATCGCGTGCCGAGATGCGGAGTCGCTCCATGATCCGCTTGACGACACCGACCGCGTCTTCCTCATCGTAGATCGTGAAGCTCGGAGTGCGCCCAACGAGGTGTGCGGCCGACCGGAGCATGCGGGCGCCCACCGAGTGGAACGTCCCACACCACATGCCGACCGGCTCCTCGTCAAGGAGCCGGCCAATGCGCTCGCGCATTTCACCGGCGGCCTTGTTCGTAAACGTCACGGCGAGGACGTGCTTCGGATCGACGCCGTGGTGTTCGACGAGGTGCGCGATCCGCGTGGTCAGGACCCTAGTCTTTCCCGACCCCGCGCCGGCGAGCACGAGCATCGGTCCTTCGAAGTGCAGCACGGCCTCGCGCTGGGCGGTATTCAGCCGTGTGAGCCAGTCAGCGGACAACGTCGTGGACATCAGTGCAAGATAATGTCGAACGTCGCGCCTCGTTGCGTGGGCACGAGCAGCAGGTCGCCACCGTGGTTCTCTTCGATGATGCGACGCGCGAGCGACAGGCCGACGCCCCAACCGTGATCCTTCGTCGAGAAGCCTGGGTCGAAGACTCGCGCGCGAATCTCGCGGGGAATCCCGGGCCCATCGTCGGCGACGCGAATGCGCACGCCCTCGGGAACGCGCGCCGCCGTGATGTAGATGCGGCCGCCGCGCCCGGCGAGCGCGTCCACGGCGTTCTTCATCAGCACCTCGAGCGCCCACTCGAGCAGTACAGCGTCGCCGTGCACGACGAGCTGCTCGTCACCACCCGACGCCGCGATCTCCACGGCATGCGCCAAGGTGGGCACGCGGGCGCGGAAGTACGCGCCGACACGCGCCACGAGCTCACGCACATCGACCGGATCTCGGCGCGGCGGCCGCCCGATACGTTCGAACCGATGCGCGACGCGCTCGAGCCTGTCGAGATCACCTCGCATGTGGCCGATCGCCTTCACGGTCATCGGGTCGCCTTCGTGCTCACCCAGCAACTCGATCCATCCGCTGAGTGAAGACAACGGGGTGCCCAATTGATGCGCCGACTCACGTGCCATCCCGGCCCACACCTTCTCGCGGTCAGCACGCTCGCGCGTCCGCAGCCCATAGATCGCCGCGATCAGGATCAGTGCGAGCGTGCCCGCCTGCACGAGCGGAATGATCCGAAGACCGTTCACGAGCGGCGTGTCGCCGATGTGCACCGTGCCGATTCCCTCCTCGACGATCGGGACATTCTGGCGATCCAGCGTCGCGACGTACTCGCGGAGCTCCCGGTCGTTGGCGAGCGCCGGATCGCCTGCCGCGACTCGTCGATCGAACGGCGTATTCACCGCGCCCGTCGGGACGCCATTCGGGTCGGTGACGAGCACCGGCACCTTCGACTCGCTGATGTGCCGCGAGAGGTCGAGCAGTGCGAAGTTCGCATCCGCCGACGTGTCGGTGAGGGCCTCGTAGACGCGCGCGTACATCCGCCCTGATCGCTCCGCCTCGCGCCGCAGGTCGGCGACGACGCTTTGCGTGTAGACGATGTACGACCCGAGAAGGAGGAAAACTCCTACGGCGACGACGATGAACGACGCGCCGCGCCGCACGGGTCAGCGGATGGTGTCGCTGCCGAGATACGGCCGCAGAACCTCGGGGACCGCGACGCTGCCGTCGGGCTGTTGATAGTGCTCAATGATGGAGGCGATGATGCGGGGAAACGCGAGCCCCGACGCGTTGAGCGTATGGACGAAGCGCGGCTTCTCACCCTGCGCAGGCCGGTATCGGATGTTCGCTCGGCGCGCCTGGAAGTCGGTGAACGTGCTGCTCGACGACACCTCGAGCCACGCTCCGACGCCTGGCGCGTAGACCTCGAGATCGTACGTCTTCGCGCTCGCGAATCCGGTGTCCCCGGCCGCCAGGAGCTTCACTCGATACGGAAGCCCGAGTCGTTCGAGCAGCGTAGTGGCATGCCGCGTCATGAGCTCGTGCTCGTTCGCCGATGTCTCCGGCGTAGCGTAGCGCACAAGCTCCACCTTGTCGAACTCGTGGACGCGCAGAATGCCGCGTGTGTCCTTGCCCGCGGATCCGGCCTCGCGTCGGAAGCAGGGCGAGTATGCACTGAACGCGCGCGGAAGCTGCCCGGCATCGAGCATCTCGTCGCGGTACAAGTTTGTGAGCGGCACTTCTGCGGTCGGGATGAGAAACCCCTCATCGTCACGCAGCGCATACATGTCGTCCTCGAACTTCGGCAGCTGGGCGGTGCCCGTCATCGACGCACGGTTCACGACCACGGGCACCCACACTTCCTCGTATCCGTGCTCGCGTGTGTGTACGTCGAGGAAGAAGTTCATGAGCGCTCGGACGAGACGCGCCCCGGCACCGCGGAACACGACGAAGCCCGATCCGCTGATCTTGCTCCCACGGGCGAGGTCGAGAATGCCGAGAGCGTCCGCGAGCTCCCAATGAGGCTTGAGACCGGGCTCCCGCCGCGGCGCCCCCCAGTCCCGAACGATGACGTTGCACTCCTCACCGCCACTCGGGACCTCGGGCAGCGTTACGTTCGGCAGCTCGTACATGATCCGCTCGAGCTCGGACTCTGCCCCCGCGAGCTCCGCCTCGAGCCGCGCGATCTCCTCGCCGAGTGCGCGGCTTTGCGCAACCACGTCGTCGGCGTTCTCCTTCGCGCGCTTGCGCCGAGCCACTTCCTGACTAGCGACATTCCGCGCTGCCTTTCGTTCCTCGACCGCCTGGATGTTCAGACGTCGGTCGCGGTCGAGTACTTCGGCGCGGTCGAGAAGCGGCCCGAGCTGGTCGAGTTTTCCGCGACGACGCATGCCCTCGCGGAGTACCGCGATCTGATCGCGCAGGGCGCGGAGGTCGTGCATCGCTCAGTTCCGGGGAACGGTACCAGGCACGAGGGTCCGATACCCGCAATTCGGATTGTGCACCGAATGGAAGAAGATCGCGCGCCTCGGCACGTCGATGCTGTCGACGACCAGCTTCGTGTAGCGGAGGGTCGAGAACGCCAGCGAGCACTCGGCGTTCGCCTGTACCTGCAGGACGAGCCCCTCCCCAGGCGTGACCACGAACGACGAATCGAACACGTAGCCGCCCGCCGGGGCGCGCTCCAGCGAATCGAACGGCACCGAAAGTCTCTGCATGCCGACAGGTTTGGCACCAATCGCCGAGACTCCGACGAGGCGTTGCGGATACACGACGACCTTGTTGGTGGCGTCGATATCGAACGCAATGTCGAAGTTGAAGCTCCCGTCGACACGGGTCACGGCACCGGTCGCGGTGTAGTAGCCCGCGGGGAACGACGGCGCGGTGCCGGACAGCGCGTACACCGTCAGGGTGTCCGCGACTACCGTCAACACGTTGGTGTTCTGGTTGGGATCGCTGCAGGCCACGGCGCCAAGGGCGATGCCAGCGGCCAGAAAGGTCATTCCGAACTTCATAAGAAAAGCGAGGTCTAGCGGGGAAGAAGGAGTCGAAGCATACCGCCTAACACACGAGACTTCAAGCGATTGCTCGCTTGACAAGCCCCCGCGTCCAGTTATGCTTCGCACGACTTTTCCCCGGGGGAGCGCCAATGCCGACGATCCGCGACCTGGTCGCCGCCATCCGTCAGCGCGACGGCGTCGATGCTGCGATCCTCGTCGGACGTGACGGCCTCCTCATCGACGGTCAGGCGGTTCCCAACCTCGACCCGGAAGGGCTCGCGGCGCATATCCCGTCGATCGTAACCGCTGCCGATGAGTTCGGCGCAGCCAGCGGCCGCGGACCTCTCGTAACGGGCGTCTTCGAGCATCCCAACGGGCTCGTCGTGGTATCGGTGCTCTCGGGCGAAGCCACGTTGCTCGTGCTCGTTCAGCCGCAGGCGAATGTGGGGCAGCTGCTGTTCGAGCTGCGGCGTAACCGCGAGTACATGGCCGCCCTCGTTTAGGAGGGGCGCGATGCATCAGCGGCATGTTCTCGTGGCCGATGACGAGCCGCATATTGGCCGCATCATCAAGATGAAGCTCGAGCAGGGGCCGTTTCGAGTGACGCTGGCCTACGACGGTCAGGAAGCGATCGACGCACTCGAGTCACAGCCGGACATCGACCTCGTGCTGCTCGACCTCATGATGCCCAACCTCAGCGGCCTCGATGTCCTCGCACGGATCAGGTCGAACGAGCGGCTCAAGCACCTCCCCTGCATCATTCTCACGGCGGCCGGTCAGGAAGCGCAACACCAGAAGGCAATGGAGCTCGGCGCGACGGAGTTCCTCACGAAGCCATTCAGCCCGAAGAAGCTGTATGCCCGCACGGCGGAGCTCGCGGGGTTGAGCCAGGACGAGCAGGGCGCGGGGAACGCGTGAGCTGCTGGGTCGTGGTGCTGGCCGGCGGCGTCGGTTCGCGCTTCTGGCCACTCAGCACACCGACGCGTCCAAAGCAGCTCCTCCCGCTCGTCGACGAGAGGCCGCTCCTCGTCGCCACACTGGATCGGCTCGAAGCACTGGTCCCACCCGAGCGAACGCTCGTTCTCACCAACGATTCGCTTCGCGAGACGGTCGCCCGTCATGTGCCGCGGATCCCGACGGAGAACATCATCGCCGAACCCCGGGCAGTGGGAACCGGAGGCGCGCTAGTATGGGCAGCGAGCGAGATCGCGCGCCGCGATGAATCGACGGCCGTCATGCTGTCGGTCCACGCCGACTGGGCGATCGGGGACGATGCCGGCTTCAGGGCGGCGCTCGAACGCGCCGCCCACCTGGCGGAGCAAACTCACACGCTCGTCACGGTAGGCGTCGTGCCCTCGCGGCCCGACGCTGGGTTTGGCTACATCCGACCAGGCGAGGCGATGGGCGACGGGGCCTATCGCGTGGCGAGCTTCGTCGAAAAGCCGGACCGTGCGTCAGCCGAGCGGATGGTGGCGGAGGGATGCCTCTGGAACTCGGGCATCTTCGCCTGGCGTGTCGGCGACTTTCTCTCCGAGGTCCGCGCGCTCACGCCGGAACTCGCGCCGGCCCTCGAAGCGGCGAACGGCGACGCCGCACGCTACTTCGCAAGCGCGACCCCCGTCACCGTGGACGTCGGCGTGCTCGAGCGCAGTCAGCGCGTTGCCGTGATTCCGGGGTCCTTCGGGTGGGACGACGTCGGCACCTGGGCATCGCTGGCCCGCGTTAGGCGTCGCGACTCCCACGGCAATGCGGCGAGCGGGTCGGCGGTGCTCGTGGAAGCGGACGACAACGTGGTTCATGCGGAGGGAGCAGATGTCGTGCTTTACGGTGTGCGCGACCTCGTGGTCGTCGTCCGTGATGGATTGACGCTGGTGACCACCACCGAGCGTGCGTCAGACCTCAAGGCGCTGATCGCCAACCTTCCCCCAGCAATCCGGGACCGGCCGTGAACCCACTGGTCCTTCACGACGACGCGACCGCGCGCGAGTTCGAGCCGTTCGCGCTCACACGCCCGGTGTCCGAGCTGCGAGCCGGCACGGAGCTGATCCGCCGACGCTGGGAGCAAGCGCTTACCGCGACAGCGCGCGGCTTTGTGGGTGCCGCGCATCTCGATGCGTTCGAGGAGCTCGATGCTCCGCCGTCGGTCGACGGCGAGATCGTGGCGGGCACCATCGTCGCGAATTCGCGGTGCGTGGTGCGTCTCGCACCAGCGGACGCGAGTGCACGGGTTTGGACCTGCCGCGGGCGAGTAGCGGCCGTGCGAATCGACCGCGCCATCGCCGCGGCCGATCTTCGCCGCGGCGCGGCCTCGATCGAGTCGCTTGCTCCGGCCGGGGCCGACGCTCGAGAGATCGACGGTTGGTGGCTCGACGAGGTGTGGGACCTCCTTCGGAACCTCCCTGAGATGATCGCCGACGACGTCGCCCATCGCGTCGGCGATCTCGATACGCTCGGCGCCGACGAGGTCGGCGCCGCCGTCGTCGGCGAGCACACGGCCCGAGTCGAGCGCGGTGCCAAAGTCGACCCGTACGTCGTGTTCGACGCTTCTGCGGGTCCGATTCTCATTCGACGCGGTGCGACCGTCGCACCGTTCACGCGGTTCGTCGGTCCGTGCTACATCGGCGAGAACACCATCGTTGGTGGTGGGCGCATCGGCGCGACAGCCGTCGGGGAGGAGTGCCGCATCACGGGCGAAGTGAGCGTGGCGGTGTTTCTCGGTCACACGAACAAGGTCCACGACGGCTTTGTCGGACACTCGTATCTCGGCCGGTGGGCGAACCTCGGTGCGAGCACGGTGACAAGCAACCTCAAGAACACGTACGGCCCCGTGGCGGTGTGGACTCCGCGGGGGATGCGCGACACCGGCATGCAGTTTCTCGGGACGCTCATGGGCGATCACGCGAAGACTGCGATCGGAACACGTCTCACGACGGGGACCGTGATCGGCGCAGGCGCAAACGTGTTCGACGTGCCGATGGCGCCGAAGGTAGTGGCTCCATTCTCATGGGGAGCGGGGCCCGCCGCTCCGGTGTACGCGGTCGCTAAGTTTCTCACGGTCGCCGAGCGTGTCATGATTCGGCGACACGTCACGCTGAGCGAACGCGGGAAGCAATGGCTGGCTGCCGCACACGCGGCGCGGTGGGTGGTGGGATGAGGGTCTGGGTCCTCGGTTCGGGAAGTCGCGGCAACGCGATCGTGATCGACAACGGCAGCACGCGTGTCCTCGTTGATGCGGGGTTCTCTGCCCGCGAGATGAAGCGACGGTTCGCTGCGGCGGATCTCGCCCCGGAGTCAGTCGAGGCGCTGATCGTGACGCACGAGCATGGCGATCATGCGTGCGGCGCGGTTCGATCCGCGCGGCGCTGGAAATGGACGGTCCACGCGACACCGGGCACGGTGGCAGCGATGCCCGAGCTGGCGTGCGCGGACGTGCGCACGTTCGATGCGGGCGTGATCCTCACGTTCGGTTCGATGTCGGTCCTCACCGTACGCACATCGCACGATGCGAACGATCCCGTCGCTGTGGTCGCCACCGACATCGCGAGCGGTGCGCGCGCCGCCGTGGTCACGGACCTCGGTCGGGAGAGCACCCACCTGCGGTCGGTGCTGCGGGATGTTGACATCCTCGTCCTGGAGTCGAACCACGACGACGGCCTGCTCGCGCGCGGCCCCTATCCACTCTCCGTCCAGCGGCGCATCGCGAGCGTGACCGGGCATCTGAGCAACCGCGAGGCGAGTGCGCTCGCGCGCGCGTGCGTGCACTCCGGACTGCAGCATCTCGTGCTGGCGCACCTCAGCGAGCAGTGCAACACGCCGGACCACGCGCTCGCTGCGGCGTCCGCGGCTCTCGCGCGCTCGCGATTCCGAGGGCGTGTTACCGCGGCAGCACAGGACTCGATACACGGTGCGTTCGTCGCGTCGAGTCGGCGGGGGCGAACGGTACAGTTGGCGCTGGAGTTCTGAACCGGCGTGAACAACGCTGGTGCTCCAGGCTGCTCGCAAGCGGTGCCGCTGCTCGCTGACGCCCCGTCCTGCCTAACGTGGAGATGCGTTAGGGCTCGGACGGCCCCACGCCGCCCTCGCGGACGACGCGGTCTCCCCTGACTTTGGGCCGCCGAGCCCTGAACGCTTCGAGTAACGCTCTACACCAATGCTCACCGATGAGGGAGCGCGGGGCCGTGACTGGTGTCACCTGCGTTCGGGTCTTTCGCGGCACACACGCGCGCCAAGTGAACCGGTCAGTCTGACGCCAGAAAAAAGGCGAGGGTCCCGTTATGCGGGACCCTCGCTCGCGTTCCGAAGTGGCGCGCTGGGTTAGTACATCCCACCCATGCCGCCACCGCCCGGCGCGGCCGGAGCGGACTTGTCTTCCTTCTTCTCGACGACGATTGCTTCCGTCGTGAGCAGGAGGCCGGCGATCGACGCCGCGTTCTGCAGCGCCGTGCGCGTCACCTTCGTCGGGTCGATGACGCCGGAGCCCACGAGGTCCTCGTAGGTATCCGTCAGCGCGTTGTACCCGAAGTTCTTATCCTTCGACGCGCGCACCTTCTCGACAACGATGGAACCCTCGGCGCCCGCGTTCTGCACGATCATGCGGAGCGGCTCCTCGAGCGCGCGGCGCACGATGTCGACGCCGATCTGCTCGTCGGTCTCGTCGAGCTTGAGACCCTTGAGCGCCGCCTGCGTCCGCAGCAGCGCCACGCCGCCGCCCGGGACGATACCCTCTTCCACGGCGGCACGGGTCGCGTGCAACGCGTCCTCGACGCGCGCCTTCTTCTCCTTCATCTCGCTCTCGGTCGCGGCACCGACGTTGATCACGGCCACACCGCCAGCGAGCTTCGCGAGACGCTCCTGGAGCTTCTCCTTGTCGTAGTCCGACGTGCTCTTGTCGATCGCGGCGCGGATCTCCTTGATGCGTCCCTGGATCTTGTCGGTTTCGCCGGCGCCATCGATGACCGTCGTGTTGTCCTTGTCGATCACGATGCGCTTCGCCCGGCCGAGGTCCGTGAGGACCGCGTTCTCGAGCTTGAACCCGACTTCCTCGCTGATCACCTGGCCGTTCGTGAGGACCGCGATGTCCTGCAGCATCGCCTTGCGGCGATCGCCGAAGCCCGGGGCCTTCACGGCGGCGACGCGCAGCGTGCCGCGGAGCTTGTTCACGACCAGCGTCGCGAGCGCCTCACCCTCGACGTCCTCGGCGATGATCAGCAGGGGCTTCCCCATCTGCGCGACCTTCTCGAGGATCGGCAGGAGGTCCTTCATCGACGAGATCTTC
>Ga0209382_10005492_pt1 | contig 16497 bp, 16 predicted proteins | sample SoiMetdeltSBSDD5_FD_187599 | JGI IMG/M metagenome (GOLD analysis project Ga0209382, IMG submission 187599) | Bulk soil microbial communities from a Populus tree surrounding site in Tennessee, USA - Soil MetaG P. deltoides SBSDD5 (SPAdes) (version 2) | ecosystem: Environmental > Terrestrial >...
TTTAAGATGCGATCACCCTGGGAGGCCGCCTGGATTCCCGCGTACGCGGGAATGACCATCACGCTCTGATACAGTATGTCGGCACTCCAAAGTGCATAACACGCTCTAGTGCACAAGCAAAGCCTCCTCGACTCTCGCCAGTGCCACGCCATCTTGACGCCCCCCTGAGGTGGGGCGTAGCATGGAGCACACATGGTTGCACCCTCGCAGTTAGGAAGAGGAGATGACCACGACCCCGCACAGGCACGGAGAGGAGGACGCATGGCCACCCCACGCCCTCGTGTGCACATTGTCGCGACTGGAGGCAGCATCTCAGGCCTCGGCCCGCATCGCCTCGACTATATTCTGTACCCCGAGTTAGGCCAGCGCTTGAGCATCGAGGAGATGCTGGCGCGCATCCCGGAAGCACAGGAGGTTGCCCACGTCGAGGGAGAAAACCTCATCCGGGTGGGGAGTACTGCAGTTGGTCCCCAGGAGTGGCTGCAGCTTGCCCAGCGTATTAATCAGGTGTTACGTGAGGATGCCTCACTGGCCGGAGTGGTGGTGACGCACGGCACGGCCACCCTGGAGGAGACGGCCTATTTTCTCCACCTGACGGTGAAATCCGACAAGCCTGTGGTGGTCACGGGCGCTATGCGTCCGCCCACTGCGGTGGGGACGGATGCTGACCTTAATCTGCTGGATGCCATTCGTCTGGCGGCCTGTCCTACGGCTGGGGGACGGGGCGTGCTGACGGTGTTGAACAACGAGATCCAGAGTGCTCGAGATGTCACCAAGATGAACGCCTTCCGCGTAGAGACCTTTACGAGCCGCGAGTTGGGCTTTCTGGGCTATGTGGATGCGGATGCGCAAGTGGTCTTCTATCGTGCTGTGACTCGTCCGCATACCATGGCGACACCGTTTGACGTGACCGGACTACACGAACTGCCCCGCGTCGATATCGTCTACGCCTATGGTGGGGCTGATGGTGTGCTGGTAGAAGCGGCACGCGCCCACGGCGCCGCCGGTCTGGTGCTTGTGGGCTTTGGCGGCGGCTCGTACCCGCAGGCTTTTCTTGACGCCGGTATATGTGCCGTGCAAGCTGGGGTACCGGTGGTGCTCGCCACCCGCGCGATGGCTGGTCGGGTGATCATGACCCCACGCAAGGCGCAAGACGGCTTCGTCGTTGCCGACGATTTGCTGCCGCAGAAAGCGCGCATCTTGCTCATGCTGGCGCTGACGAGGACGCGAGAGCGCCAGGCGCTCCAGGAGATGTTTTATCAGTACTAATAATCCGAACGAAGCGGTTGATGCGCTCTGCAGCTACGCATAATCCACATTGAGGGAGACGCATGGATGGAGTTGCGGAATACAGTCGCCATAGTGACCGGTGGGGCACGCGGTATTGGCAGAGGCATAGCGCTGGCACTGGCGCGCCAAGGCGTCCACGTCGCAGTGGCCGATTTATACACCCCCAAGCAGGGAACAGCCGGCTACACATTGTCCGCTGAGCAGGACGTCAGCACCACGGTTGGGGAATTAACGGCGCTTGGCGTCCGGGCGATAGGTGTGCCTGCGGACGTGACGCAGTGGGAACAAGTCCAGGCGATGGTGGAGACCGTGACGCAACGACTCGGTCCGATTGATATTTTGTGTAACAATGCGGGCGTCATCGATACGGGGTTGGTGGTGGAGACGACCGAGGCGCAGTGGGATGCGATGATGCAGGTGAATGTCAAGGGTGTCTTTCTGTGTTGCAAAGCGACGGCCCCAGGCATGATGGCGCGGCGGCAAGGTCGGATCATCAACACCGCCTCGATTGCGGGGAAACGCGGCAATGCACGTGCTGCCGCCTATTGTGCCTCCAAGTTTGCCGTGATTGGCTTTACGCAAGCGTTTGCCCACGAGGTGGCGCCCTACAATGTCACGGTCAATGCCGTGTGCCCGGGTATTGTTGGTACAGCCATGTGGCTTGATCACTTGATCGAGAGACGGGTGGAGGAGATGGATGATGATCGGCAGGCGACGTTTGCACAATACACGTCCTCGCTCACGCCCCTTGGCCGTCCCCAGACCCCTGATGATATTGGCGAAGCCGTGGTGTATTTGGCGCGTGCCGATAACGTCACCGGCATTGCCCTGAACGTGGCCGGCGGCCTGGTGATGCACTAGCATCATGCAATCTTGACCTCCCCTGGAGTAGGGCGTAGCATGGGGCACACTTTGTCATACGCTCGCAATAAAAGAGGGGATGACAACCATGCCTCCTTCAGTCAAGCCCAGAATTGCGGTCTTCTCAGGGCCAACGGCCACGATCCAGAATAGCGAACCCTTAGTCACCAGCAACAAGGCACGGCACAAGCACGGCTTGCCGCTGCGCACCAACCTGGACGGCAGCCCACTCCGGTTTGACGCCCTCCGGCCCCAGCGTCTGGCAGCGCCGGTGACGGTGTATATCGAACAGTTCAGTGCTCATCCTCTGGAGCGCGATGCTGCCGAGCTGTACGCGCCACCCGATGGATACCTCGATCCGTCTGGGGTGTTTCACACAGAGCGCCAGGGGCCACGCGACATCCCGGTGTACGAGGTCACGCTGCGGCCCGAGGACGGACTCTATCCACTGCCGTACATGGCGCGCCAGGCCAATGGCCAGGCCTGGGAGGACGACGGTGCCATGCCCCAGGCACCGGCAGCACAGTGCCGCCAGCCGTTTTATCCTGACGCCTCCCGCCTCTTTGAGGAGATCGACCGTCTGGGCATTGGCGATGATGGGCTGGCGAGCCTGCTCTCGAGCAAGGCGGACTACGACTTCTATCGCGCTGTGCCCTCAGGGGGCTACACCAAGGGCCTGCCGGCCAGCAAACGCACCGATGTAGGCGAGGGTGACATTACGCCAGAAGCGCTGGGGCGCGATTTTTTCCCCTATCGCCCGGCCTATTTGCGCTGGGAACCGCCCATGGCCAGCCTGGCACGTCTGACCAACGTGGTGCAGCAAGCGCTGGCCAGCGGACAATATGCCGGAGCCATCTGGCTGGAGGGGAGTCCGTTCGTGGAGGAGACCAGCTACTGGCTCAACCTGCTCATCGACACGTCCGTGCCCTTCGTGGGCAACGCCTCGCAACGTGCCCACGGGGCAGTCAGCAACGACGGCGACCGCAATATCATTGACGCGGTCGACTATATCCTGTCGCGCATCTGGGCGGATACCGACAGTCGGGACGGCGTGGGTGTCGTGGTCATTCAGGACGAGCAGCTCTTCACGGCGCGTGAGGTACAAAAGGCTGATGCCCGCCCTGGGGGCTATGTGGCCACGGGCGGCCATGGAGGTATTATCGGGACTATGGGCCAGCCCGGTCCACCGGCTCTGACATTCCGGCCCGTCAAGCGGCATACGTACACTTCGGCGGTCAATCTGAGTCGCCTTCCGGCCTGCGTCGAGGGCGTGCGTCTGGACAATGGTCGACTAACTCGCGTCGCTGTGCCCATCAAGGATGCCCAGGGCGCATTGCTGGCCACGGCGATCCCTAAGGTGACCATCGCCAAGCACGCCCGTTACCTGCCTGAGGACGCCTTGGGCGACCCGGAGGCTGAGGTGGACATTCTGGCGCGCATTGCCAAGAACTTGCGTGAGGCGCCCCTGGCGGGCTTTGTGGCTGAGGGCTCGGCCCCGTTCGCCTCGATGAGCAATGCGGTGGAGGCAGTCCTCAGAAGGGCAACGCTGAGTGGCATGCCTGTAGTCAAGGTAGGCCGTGGCAACGCTGAGGGGGTGGTAGATCCGGCGCGCGCGACGCTGGCGATTGCCGGCAGTAACCTGACGGCCACCAAGGCCCGCCTGCTCCTGATGGCCTGCCTGCTGCGCTTCGGGAGCCTGCCGCCAGCGGTTGACCCGACCCACCCCACACCGGCCGAACTAGAGGCGGTGCAGGCAAAGCTGGCCGAGTATCAGGCGGTGTTCGATACGCATTAGAGACCTGGCTGCTGCACTCTTGGAGGTCAGGCGCCTAGGAGCTGAACTGCGGCAAGCAAGATGGCGAGCGCCGAGGGTCCGTCTTCGAGTTCATGCCGTAACACGCGCGCGCGCAACTCCGTGAGTGGCAGGCGTACGATCTCCATCTGTTCCGTTGGCTCGCGCTGCACGACACCGTCAGCACTGAGATCAGTGGCCAGGAAAATATCATACGCCTCGTTACTGATACCACCACTACTCACAAAGTGTCCAAGATGGCGGAGGTTCCGGGCGCGGTAGCCGGTCTCTTCTTCGAGTTCGCGCCGCGCTGCCGTTGCAGGGGCCTCGCCATCAAGCCCACCGGAAGGACACTCCAACAGGGTGCGTTGCAGCGGATGGCGATAGACGTGCTCCATCACCACTCGCCCATCGGCCAGCACGGGCACAATGACGACAAAGCCCGGGTTCTCAATGACGGTATACGTGATCTCGGCCCCAGAGGGGAGGGTAATCTCATCCTGGCGGAGCTTCATCCACCGGCTCTCGAACAGATAGCGCCAGCTACGCCGTCGCCATCCTCCATCATGCTCCATAATATGGCCCGTTTCGCTCCTGAGAGAGGTCGTGCGGCAGGCCCATCTCCATAGGCGCTACGCCGCCTGCTGCCGCAGGATGGTACAGATATGGTCACCCACAGTGCTCGTCGACGCTGTCCCCCCCAGGTCAGGGGTGCTTACCGCGCCATCCTGCACATGCGTCTCCAGGGCTTTGAGCAGGCGTGCAGCAGCTTCGGCCTCGCCGAGAAAATCGAGCATCATCTGCCCGGCCCAGATGGTCGCCAGGGGATTCGCTATGCCCTGGCCTTTAATATCTGGGGCCGAGCCGTGCACCGATTCGAACATGGAAGGGTAGGTGCGCTCAGGATTAAGGTTGGCGCTGGGAGCAAAGCCCATACCGCCCATAATGACGGCGCCCAGGTCGGTCAAGATATCGGCAAAGAGATTTGAGGCCACGACCACATCGAACATTTCCGGCCGGCGAATGAAGTTCATCGCCGCCGCGTCGACCAGATTGGCGTTCGTCTCGATGTCAGGATAGTCTGCAGCGACTTCGCGAAAGATTTCATCCCAGAAGACCATGCTGTATTTCTGGGCGTTAGACTTGGTAATCGACGTGACGCGTTTTTTCTTGTTGCGCTTGCGCGCCAGCTCAAAGGCGAAGCGCATGACGCGCTCGCACCCGGCACGGGTAAAAATCGACGTCTGGATGGCGACCTCAAAAGGCGTGCCACGGTGCATCCACCCTCCCGCGTCACAATACTCGCCCTCAGTATTTTCACGGATGACGGCGAAATCGATGTCGGCCGGCCCTTTGCCGACAAGAGGGCAGGGCGCTCCAGGAAGCAGTTTCACGGGACGAATACAGGCGTACTGCTGAAAACTCTTGCGGATGGGCAAAATCAGGCCATTCAGCGTGATGTGGTCCGGAACGTACGCGGGATCGCCCACGGCGCCGAAATAGATGGCATCGAACTCTGCCAGCGTTTTTAAGGCCCCCTCAGGCATCATAGCACCGTGCTCGCGGTAATAATCACTGCCCCAGGGGAATTCTTCAAATTCGAGGTGTAGCCCCGGAACGATCTGCTGTACAGCCCGCAAGGCTTTCATGCCCTCCGGCATTACCTCCTGGCCGATGCCATCGCCAGGGATGACGGCAATCTGATAGGTCGCCATGGTCTCTCCTTGAACTATTGTCCACGCCACAACGATGAGCGCTTCACAGCCACCCAGGCCTCGCGATCGTCGGCGTTAAGCTGCACGGGTAGCTGAGATCAGTACGGTAAAGCCCTTGTTCCAGCCAAAGCGCACACACCCGGCCACACGGGTTATGACGTGGGTCTGCTCGGGAGTTGGTTCCAGACGGAAGCGGAAGGCTTTGCGGACCATCATGAAGTCATGCTACCTATGGTCGATGCAAAATGCAAGTGACATTCGCCTCCCCCGTCTCAGGGCGAGGGAAAAGACGGACAGGCGCGGCCCCCGAAAACTGCATGACCCCGGTGGACACCAAGCAGAACATGCTTTACCATTGCGGTACTCGAGAAGCCAGTCTTGGGTCGAGGAATCATATGGACGAGACACACGTTGAGCGCCGGCTCGCCGCCATCCTGGTGGCGGATATCGCCGGGTATAGCCGCCTGATGGCCGAGGACGAGGCCGCCACTGTCGCGACCCTCAAGGGACATCAAGCCGTGGTCCTGCCGCTGGTCGAAGCCCATGGCGGACGCATTCAGGACACCGCCGGAGACGGCATACTCGCAGAGTTCCGGAGCGTCCAGCAGGCAGTGGAATGCGCCATCGCCATCCAGCGCACGATGGCTGAGCGCAATGCTGGAGTGCCACCGGCGCGCCAGATGCGCTTTCGTATCGGCGTCAACCTCGGGGACGTGATGTACGACGGCACGCGGGCGTATGGCGACGGTTTGAATGTTGCAGCCCGCGTGCAGGCGCTGGCCGACCCGGGTGGGATCTGTGTGACCGCGCTGGTCCGTGAGGAGGTGGGGGCACACACAAACCTGGCCTTCGAGGCTCTCGGCGCCCAACGCCTGAAGAATATCCCACGGCCCGTGCGGGTGTTCCGCATCCGCTATGACGAGCCGGGCGAGCCGGGCGCCACGCCGCGCAGCACCACGCGCGCCTGGCGTCGCCCGGTCCTCATCGGCGTCCTGGTGGTAGCGCTCGCTGGGATCCTTGGACTCGGTGTTTGGCTCGCTATCGAGCGCGGGCAGCCGGTGGACCGGCCCCGCCTGTCGATCGCCGTGCTACCCTTCAGCAACCTGAGTGGGGATCCGGGACAGGACTACTTCAGCGACGGCCTCACCGAGGACTTGACTACTGACCTCTCGCGTATTGAGGGCGCCTTCGTGATCGCGCGCAACACCATGCAGTCCTACCGCGGCAAGACAGTGGACATCAAGCAACTGGGGCGGGAGTTGGGTGTCCGTTACATCCTCGAGGGCAGTGTGCGACGTGCCGAGCCACAGGTGCGCGTCAACGCCCAGCTTATCGATGCGGAGACGGGCGCGCACATCTGGGCGGGGCGCTTCGACCGGGGTGCCGAGGATCTGTTCTCCTTCCAGACGGAGGTGACCGGGCAGATCGCCCGCACCCTCCACCTCCAGCTCAAGGAGGCGGAGAGCCAGCGCGCTACACGCGGCCGGCCGGAGAACCTCGAGGCGGTCGATTACGCCCGTAAGGCCTGGGCCGAACTCTGGAACAAACCACCGACCAAGGAGACCAATGAGCAGGCGTTTGCCTACCTCGAGCAGGCACTCGCTCTCGATCCGCAGGTGCCGGAGATATGGACCAATCTATCCTATACATATACCCGCGCAGCAGTCGCCGGGTGGAGCGCGTCACGGTCGCACTCACTGCAACAGGCCCGCGCGGCTGGGGAGCGGGCGGTGGCGCTCGATCCCCAGAGTGCGGACGCCCACTACGTTCTGGGCTTCGCGATCCGGGCGCAAGGCGACATCGACAGGGCGCTCGAAGAGAACGAGACGGCGGTGACACTGAACCCGAACCACACGCAGGGGCTTGCGGGGATCGGCATATGTTGGATCATGCGTGGGCGCCCGCGGGAGGCGCTGCCCTACTTCGACCACGCGTTCCGCCTGAGCCCACGCGATCCCCTGCGCGCCGGCTGGCACACGTGGGTCGGCGTGGCCCACATGATGCTGGGCGACGACCGCAAGGCCCTTGAGCAGGGCAAGCGGTCAGAGGCGGCGAATCCGAAGTCCGCCGGAGCCTTCACACTGCAAGCAGCCGCCTTAGCACTCCTCGGTCGGCAGGACGAAGCACGCGCGGCCCTGGCTGTCCGCCAACAAATCGGCTCGCCCGGTCCCACGATCAGCTCGATCAAGGAGGGCTCTCCGTCCGACTACCCGGAATACAGCCGACTCATGGAGAGATATTATGAGGGGCTCCGGCAGGCCGGCCTGCCGGAGGAGTGAGGCGTCGCAGTACACCGTAAACTCCGGCTCATGATGCACCGCTGGCGGCGCTTTAAGCTTATACTCCCACTTCGGCAAAGAACTCCAGCACGAGACGATTAAACTCCGCAGGTTTTTCGAAATAGACGGAATGTCCCGCGCCGGCCACTTCCGCCAGCCGAGCATGTGGGATATAGCTTTGGAACATTTTCATCAGAGCTGGTGGGGCAATAACGTCGTGCTCGCCCACGATCAGCAACGTGGGCGTCTGCAGGGCGCGGACCTGCTCGGCGGTCGGCCCAGGGACTGCCGCCTCCTGGCGTGGCGGGTTAAGGGCGCGAATCTGCTCATAGAGAAAGGCCGGGGCCGGCTGCTCCTGTGGGAAATGACGCGCATACGTGCGGGGCGGCGGATTTGCCCCAGCCAGTGCGGCTTCACCTTCGCCACGTAGTTGCGCCATGCGCGCATCGCTAAAGCCTCCCGTGGTGTCAGCCAGCACCAGCGCCGGCACGCGCTCCGGATAGTCCAGTGTGAATCCCAAGCAGGTGCGTCCTCCCATAGATTGAGCCACCAGCGCAGCGCGCTCAATCTCAAGGTGATCGAGCAGGCCCTTGAGGTCCTCGACAAAGGCCTGGCTACCAGGACCATTCGGGGCATCAAGGGATTGTCCAAAGCCCCGATGATCGAAGCTGATGCAGCGATATTGCCGCGCCAATACCGGCACCTGCTGCCACCAGCTCAAGTGGTTGCCACCCGCCCCATGGGCAAAGACGACGGCCGGACCCTGTCCATGCACTTCGTAGTACAATGTAATTCCATTTATCTGTGCTTTTGGCATATGCGTTGCCCTCGATCCAGCAGAAGGTTTTGGTACGAGGAACCCTTGCGGTGTGCCATACTAGCACCCCAGCCTCAGAATGACAACGCTACTGCCGGGTCCCGAAGGGTCGGAGCACGACGACCTCTGTAGCGATGGGGAGAGACGCTTTACTGACGAGGAGTGTATCGCTCTCAAGACGCCGCGTGGGCAGCCCCTGGACCAAGGTGTCCACGAGAGCGAGGTTGTTCCGATAATGCATAGGAATGGCTATCTTGGGCTGGAGTTGTTGCAGCACCTCACGGGCCGTTTCTGGTCCCATGGTATACACCCCACCGATGGGGACCAGCGCAACGTCAACGCGCCCGATCTGCTGGATCTGCTCAGGGGTGAGCGTATGGCTCAAGTCTCCCAGGTGCACGATGCAGAGGGTCTCAAGCTCGAACAGGAAGGCAGCCCCTTTGATGGCGCCTACCACGCCATTCTGGTAGATCGGGATATTGGAGATGGATACCTCGCGCACTTTAGTCCTGACGCGATTCCATTCGGCTCCGTTGGCGGCCAGGCCACGCAGGATGAGTGGATTCCCCTGGGCAAGCTGCACATAGTTGTGATTGGGATGCTCCCGGCCAACGGTCACCGCATGGGGGGCGAGGCTCGGGGTCGGGTACATCCCAGGCGCTAAAGGATCGGTCACAATCTTCGTGCCCTTGTCGGTCGTGATCTGGAAAAAATTGTGCCCGAAATATTGCAGGACAACGTCAGACGCCACCGCATACGCGACAGACATGAAGCCGCGCGCCATCTCCTGATCTCGGCAGGCGGCTGCAACGGGCGAACTACCGCAGGCGAGGCACACGAGGGCGAGGCACACCAGCAGGCGGCTTCGGACATGCCGCTCTGTCCCCTCTGGGGGAGGGTTAAGGTGAGGGGCTTTATCCCAGGACGCCCGGAGCCCCTCATCCCCCGCTCTTTTGGGTTGTATCGACACGGGTCACCTCGATATGCACCAGGAGCTAATCACCCGACACGGCTTCGAGGTCGATAGGATCGGCGACAATGATGGTGTCCTGCTCTTGCCAGGGGCGCTCAGGAACTTCGCAATAGATTTCCAGCTCATTGCCTTCCGGGTCTTTAAAGTAGACGCTTTTGGTAATACCATGGTCAACGGTCCTGACGATGGGAACGTCATGCGCCTTTAACCGCTGATACATGGCTTTGACGGTGTCAAAACTATCGGCGACCAAGGCAATATGTGCCAACCCCACCTGGTTCTTGTGTGGCGACTCGGCATCTTCTGCAACCTTGAATACCGCGATGTCGTGGTGATAATCCTGGAAGCGGAAGAAGACACCAAAACCCTCGCGTTCATCGGTGATATGCATCCCGAGAATATCCCGGTAAAACCGTTTCGCCGCGTCCAAATCGCGCATCTTGATCACCACGTGTCCGACTCGTTGGATAGGCATACGCCACCTCCTGCAAAGCATGGTCACTTTGGAACGACTATGACTACCGCTGTATTGTACTGGCAGAAGCGGAGAAAAAGCCAGCCCATCATGCAGGGCTGTACCGTCCTCGATAGGGCGCTTTTGCAAACTGCACGGCCGTGAAAAAATGGGTAGTCACCAGGAAACCATCGGGCTATAATGGCGCCGCCTGCGCGTTCCTCTCTACAAAATCTTCCGGTGTGGGCTCAGGACATGGAGTGCATGCGCTCCATATATGGAGGCTTGACTGCAGCCATATGGAAGGATGTGCTATGCGGAATCGTTGCCTGACCAGGCGGACGTTGTTGCAGTATGGCTTGGCAGTAGCTGCGGCCGGGCCCTGGGCTCTACGCCAGGCCCATGGGGCTGCGGCCGGCCCAGAAGAAGAGCGTATCATCCAGGTGGCGAAAAAGCTTAAGCCTGCTGAGTTGAACGGCATGATCTGGTCGCTCTACTATGGCGGCCCGATGCAGAAGCAGCAACAGGAGTTCAAGAAACTCACCGGCATTGGCGTGCGTGAGATTCAGGACATCCCCACCCCGCAGATTCCTCAGCGCACCATGGCAGAGGCCATCGCCCACGCCGACACGTTTGACTTCTTCCACATCGATTTGACCATGATCCCTTCGCTGGTCTCTGCGGGATTGCTTGAGCCACTTGACGACTATATGGCAGAAGTCGGCTACAAGATCGACATGGTCGGGAATTCCAGCCATTTCATGCGTTACAACGGCAAGACGTATGGCCTCCCGACCGACGGCAATGTGTTCATCCAGCTCTTCCGCAAGGACCTGTTCGAGAGCCCTGACGAACAGAAAGCCTTCGCCGATACATACGGGAGACCACTGGCGTGGCCCAAGACCTGGGAAGAACACCAGGACATCGTCACCTTCTTCCACCGGCCTGAGAAGGAGCTGATCGGCTCGGGCAGCCTGCGCGACCGCGTCTTCGGTGGCTACTGGTTTTACATGTACCTGTATGGCGCCGGAGGGTTCCCGTTTGACGATGACATGGAGCCGACGTTGAACACCCCGGCTGGACGTTATGCCGTGGGTGTCTTCTTGAATATGAAGAAGGTCTCGCACCCCGAGGCGCCGGGCTGGGGCACGACTCAGATGATCCCCGAACATATGGCCGGGCATATCTTCTCCTCGCAATACTGGGTCGGCCTGATCTCGTCGGTCGAGGCGCCACGCTCCAAGACCCAGAGGAAATGGCTGTACGGTCTCGTCCCAGGCTCAAAGGCGAGTGGCAAGATGCTCTACCGGTCGATTGCCATCCCGCTCGTGGGACTCGTGGTCAATCGTTACAGCCCGCGCAAACGTCAGGCCGCTCTCCTGGCCCTGTACTGGTCGACCTTGCAGAACAGCATCGAGATCGTCGGTGACCGTGAGTTCACGTTCCATGACCCCTGGCATCCGGGGCACTTCACCAGCCCTTATGTCGAAGAGGCATATACGAAGGAGGGGCTGACCGCGGTCAAGCAGAACCTGCTGGTGGCCTGCCCCGCCATCTATTTGACCGGGTATCTCGAGTTCCAGGACGCGCTTTTCAAGCACCTCTCCGAAGCCTATATCGGGCAGCTCACGGCTCAAGACGTGCTGACGAAGACCGAGGCGGCCTGGCGAGACACAATCCAGAACATTGGGAAGCGCAAACTCAAGGCCGAGCTCGCCGGCTACAAGGCGGCATTCCCACAGATCGACGTGCCGAGCTAGTACTGCGTACCGCAAATACCGCGCCAGTTTGGCGCGGGGGAATGCATTGTTTTTCCACGTGCTTCGGCGGAAAGAACTGGTTACATATTTCCGCCGAGCTGTACTAGATGATCACACGCACCAAGGCAACACCTGACCCAGGCCATACAACATCGGGACACTATGCTCGTGCAGCAAGTCATACTCCTTCCCCCGTCTCAGGGGGAAGGTCGCTGCGCTCCCTGCGCCGACACTGTCGCGCCAGAGGGAAGCCTATGTACCGATCTCACTTGGCCTAGTTTGGACTTTATGATAGAACGAAGTGCCATGTCTACGACTGTCGGAGTGCGTCAACAACGCCGGTCCGGTATCGCCCTGTTCAAATGGACGCTGTTAACGCCGCTGTTCGTGCTGCTGCTGTTCCTGCTGCCAGTGTTTCTGCTCCAGCTCTACTTCAGTGTGCACGCCTGGACGGTGTATCTGACCAATTGGTGGGAGGCCGACTTCGTCGGCTTTGAGACATTTCGAGCCGTGCTGACCGACCCGCGCTTTTTCTGGTCGTTCCTCCGTTCCTTTGCGTTTGCGGGCCTCTCCACATTGGGCTGTTTCCTCATTGGTTTCGGTCTGGCACTGTTGATGTATCGCCCCTTTAAAGGGCATGGCTTCTTCTACGCCTGCTTCATCCTGCCGATGCTCACTGTGCCCATCGTCATTGCGTATACTTTTGAGATGCTCCTGTACCAGAAAGGCCCGCTCAACGGCATCCTCAGTATGCTCCTCGGCACCGACATCAATATCATGTGGCTGACGAATCCGACCATCGCAGCGTTCACGGTCATCGGCCTCGAAATCTGGAACTGGACCCCGTTCGCGTTCATCCTGCTGCTGGCCGGCCTCGCGGCCTTGCCGCACGAACTTGTCGAGGCGGCGCAGAGCCTCGGCGCGAGCCGCTGGCGCATCTTTTGGGAAATTCAACTGCCCCTGTTACGGCCAGTCATCTTTCTCGTGCTCATCTTGCGCTTTCTTGAGGCCATCGGTGAGTTTGCCAAGACCTGGGCCCTGCTGCAGGGTGGACCCGGCTCGGCTACCGAGACGATGCCGCTCTATCTGTACTTAACCACCTGGCAGTTCTTTCGTGTCTCAAAAGGTGCCGCCATGTCTTACACCGTCATGGTGGTGATGGTGGCAGTCGTGCTCGTTGCCATCCGGGTGCTACGACGCGAGAAGCACGCGCTGGACCGGATGTATCACCGCGCCGGAGAGCAGCCATGAGACGCCAGACAAAGCGCAAGCTGTACGCGGTGTTTCGTTTCACCATGCTGGGGCTGTGGTTCTTGATCGTGGCCTTCCCTATGTATTGGATCATTGCTACGTCCTTCAAGCCCGCCCACGAGTGGTTTGCCTGGCCGCCCGTCTATTGGTCCCGGACGCCGACGTTGGAGAATTACCGGATCGTGTGGACGGGTCAGGCCTCATCTAGCACCACCCGGGAGACCGCATCGCTGCAAAAACCGTGGATTGCTCTGGGCAACAGCCTGGTGATCTCGCTCACCGCGACGACCCTGTCAGTCGCCTTCGGGACCCTGCTGGCCTATGGCGTCTCGCGCTATCGCCTGCTCTCAGAGGCGCGCATGTTCAACCTGCTGATGTTCCGGATGATTCCGCCGATCGTGGTGGCGATACCGCTCACCCTGTATTATTCGACCCTGCACCTCCTCGATACCGTGGTGGGGCTGGTGATTGTCTATACGATCACGACGCTGCCATACGCGGTCTGGATGACCAAGAGCTTCGTGGATGAGGTCCCGCGCGAGATGGAACAGGCCGCCGAAATCCTCGGCGCCAGTCGCTGGCGCACGGTATGGGAGGTGATTTTTCCCCTCGTACGCTCAGGCGTGCTAGCGACATTTTTATTTATCCTCATCCTGACCTGGAGCGAATATCTCATGGCCCTGATTCTCTCCAAAACGGACGTGGTGACGCTCCCTATCCAACTCAGCAAGTTTGAGGGCACCACCGAGGGACGCGTCTATGGTCGCCAGGCGGCTCTCGCGGTGGGTATCACCTTTCCGCTCATCATCGTCGGCTGCTTGATCCGCAAACACCTGGTGCGCGGCTTCAGCTTTGGGATGGTCAAGAGGTAAGCAGCGTGGCCCGCATCGAACTCAGACACCTGCGGAAGACCTTTGGGGGCAGCATCGAAGCGGTCAAGGGCCTGAATCTCGTCATCGAGGAGGGCGAATTTCTCGTGCTCGTAGGCCCGTCGGGCTGTGGCAAGACGACGACGCTGCGCATGATCGCTGGCTTCGAGGAGCCCACCTCTGGGGAGATCTGGATCAATGGCCGCATGGTCAACGATGTCGAGCCGGGACAGCGCAACCTCGGCATGGTCTTCCAAAACCTCGCCCTGTTTCCCCACAAGACCGTTGCGGAGAACATTGAGTTCGGGCTCCGCATGCACAAGGTCGAGCGGGAGACGCGGCGCCGGCGTGTGCTCGAAGTGGCAGCTATGGTGAAGATCACGCATCTCCTCGACAAGCTGCCGGGCCAATGCTCCGGCGGCGAGGCGCAGCGTGTCGCCCTGGCGCGCACCCTGGTCACGGAGCCGTCCGCGTTCCTCCTGGATGAACCTCTGTCCAATCTGGACGCCAAGCTGCGTCGGGAGACACGGGCGGAAATTGACCGACTGCACCAGACGGTGGCGAAAACTTTTATCTACGTGACCCATGATCAGGAAGAGGCCATGACGCTGGCCGATCGCATTGTCGTGATGCGGGATGGCAGGCTTGAGCAAGTCGGGACACCGCTAGACATCTATAACAACCCGATCAGTGTCTTCGTGGCGGACTTCTTTGGCAGCCCCTCCATGAACTTAATCCCCGGCAGTATCGCCAGCACGCGGAACGGTCCATGCTTTCAGGGACCGGGGCTGACGCTGGACCTCCCCCCCGCTTGGGCGCTTATGGCATCGGCGTCTGCCACGCTGGGCCTGCGTCCCGAGCACCTCACCGTACAGCCTACCGGAGGGGCCTTCCAGGCCGAGGTACGGCTCGTCGAGCCGCTGGGGAAGGATACCCTCTTGTACTTTGACCATGGTGGGGACAAACCCCTCATTGCGGTCGTCGAGGGCACCAGGGTGTTCGAGACGGGCGCGTGCCTGGGGCTGACCTTTGACCCACAGCGACTCTACCTCTTCGATGCAGAGGGCAAGAGGCTTCGGTGACGTGTGCGCGGCTTGTGAGCTCAACGGCCACCGTGCTTCTCTTGGACGCATGGAAGCGAGTTATCTCGCTGGTGGCGGCGCGCGGCATGGTCTCATCCGCCGTGGGTCTGAGTGCCGCAGCCTGCTCCGCGGCGCTTGGTCCAAGATTCCTAGGATATGCCGCATCTGGCCGGGTCATTTTGTTTTTGACTCCATTAGCTCTCCTAGACTAGGATACCGTGACTTTTTTCTGGGGCCTGTGAGTTGATGCTTCTCGCCCTCTCTCCGGACGAAGTGCTCTCGATGCGCTGTGAGCACAGATGATGCGATATCTGTCCGAGCCGTTCCATCTAACCAGAGAGGGATAGTATGCATTTGTGCAGGTATTCTGCAACCGGAATCTGCATAATACCCCACAGAGGTAGATTATGCTGCTCGCATCTGTATAAAGCCGGTATATGCTGGCAAAGGCGGCTCAAAGCCAGAAAAGATGCCGAATGGTGGTCTTAGACGGCGTCAGGCAGTCTTTGCTAGGGTTAGACGGCTGAGAGCGGTAATAAGTGCCAAAGGCTGCCGCAAGCCGTCATACACCCCATATGAGAGGATTAGACGGCGGGTGGCCGCATAATTATAAGTTCGGGCTCTAGCGGCCGCCAGAATAGTTTGGGAATGGTGCATGCATATTCGCTTCTACCGCGATCCGGCCACTGGCGAGCCGCATATCTACAACCACGGCGTCACCGAAGAGGAAGTCGAAGAGGTCCTCCGTCGTCCAGGGGAAGACCGCCATGGTCGGGAAGGTTCGCGGGTTGCCATCGGTCAAACACGGGCTGGGAGGTCTTTGCGGGTCATCTATGTGCCAGACCCCGAGCCCGACAGTATATTTGTCATCACCGCGTACGAGTTGCGGGGGAAGCCGCTGATGGCCTATCGACGGCGGCAGCGTCGGAGAGGACAGCGATGAGACAGGACAGATTTCCATCAGGCTGGGACGAAGCACGGGTGCGGAAGGTGCTCGCCCACTACGAAGAGCAAACCGAAGACGAAGCCGTGGCCGAAGACGAGGCGGCGCTTGTAGAGTCGACCCAAACGGTGATGGAGGTGCCCCACGCACTGGTGCCGGCCATTCGGGAGCTCATTGCGAAGCACCACGCCTAAAGGCGCCGGAGGGGCAAAGACCGAGCCCGAACCACCGCCTGCAGCCGACGCCCTCCAGCGTCCGCTGCGCTTCAGCTTCCGGGCGCGCCTGAGGCGCAGCGTTGATATGACTTCCGATGTCAAGGGTTGCCAACCGATTTTTTTAGGTCTTCATCGTATTTTTTTACCTCGGTGCATCGAAAGAGCCGGAGCCAGCAATATGCGACGGTTGATCCTG
>Ga0209382_10005493_pt1 | contig 16496 bp, 17 predicted proteins | sample SoiMetdeltSBSDD5_FD_187599 | JGI IMG/M metagenome (GOLD analysis project Ga0209382, IMG submission 187599) | Bulk soil microbial communities from a Populus tree surrounding site in Tennessee, USA - Soil MetaG P. deltoides SBSDD5 (SPAdes) (version 2) | ecosystem: Environmental > Terrestrial >...
AGTCAGCGCTTCTCCTTGATCTTCGCCTTCTTGCCGCGCAACTCACGCAGGTAGTACAGCTTGGCGCGGCGCACGTCGCCGCGGGTGACGACGTCGATGTGATCGATATTGGGGGAATGCACCGGGAAGGTCCGCTCGACACCAACGCCGTAGCTTTCCTTGCGCACGGTGAAGGTCTCCCGGATGCCGCCGCCCTGACGGCGAAGGACGACACCCTTGAAGACCTGGATGCGTTCCTTGGAGCCCTCGATGACCTTGACATGGACGTTGACGGTGTCGCCGGGGCCGAAGTCCGGGATGTCGTCGCGTAGCGACGTCTGATCAACGAAGTCCAGCGTGTTCATCGGTGACACTTCCTTGCTGTTGGCGGCTGCGGTCAGTGGGACACGGTGTGACGCGTCGCCGAGCCGATCTGTTCGGGCGTATCTGGGGCGTCTCGCAACGGACGGGGATCTGGCCCATGCGGACAACTGCTCAATTGTGCCAGACGGGCACCAATCCAGTGAAATCGCCGCCGGCCAAAACCCCCAAAACGCACAGCAGGCCTAAGCACGCGATGTGGGCGCTCAGCCGCTAGGCTGAGGGCACCGGCAGGGCGGCGGGCAAACCTGATCCGGTTGCAGAACACGGGAGGTAGGGCAATGCTGCGGCCGTCGAAACTGGTCACGGCAACCGCAGCCGTCGTCGTTGCGGTCCCGCTCGTCGCCGGTTGCGAAGCCAAAGTGTATGGCACGCCCCCGCCACCTCCGGGCCCGCAGCTAACAGTCATCGCCCCGATGGGCACCAAGGCCCCGCTGCCTGAAGCCCCGCCCGACGAGCCTGCCGCCACATTTGCTGGTCTCGACGGCCGTATCACACGGGCGACGGCCGACGCCGCGAAAGCTGGCGCCGACATCACGATCACCGTCCTCGACCGCAACACCGGGCAGATCCTCTCCAACGACAACAAAGAGGCAATGCCCATCGCCTCGGTCGTCAAGCTGTTCATCGCCGACGACCTACTGCTACAGGAGGCTCACAGGCAGACTCAGCTCTCACCCGCCGACCGCCAGGCATTCGACGCCATGTTGCGGTCCTCGGACGATAGCGCGGCCGAAGTGTTTTGGAACCGCAGTGGCGGCAGTGCAATCATTTCGCGGGTCACCTCGCGATACGGGTTGGGGGCGACCACGACGCCGTACAACGGGCGGTGGTTCAACACCTTGAGCACGACCGCTGACCTCGTCAAGTACTACGACAAATTGCTCTCGGGCAGTGGCGGGTTGCCTGCGGAGCGGGCCAACATAATGCTGTCCAATCTGGCTGCGTCGACACCGACTGCGCCCGACGGCACCATGCCCGGCGGCATCTACCCCCAGCGGTTCGGCATCCCCGAGGGGCTCTTCGCCGAGCCGGTGGCGGTCAAGCAGGGCTGGTTCTGTTGTTGGAACGGCGGTAACTGGGTGCATTGGTCGACCGGCGTGATCGGGCCGGACCGTCGGTATGTCATGGCGATCGCCTCGATGCAGCCCGTCGACGACGTCACCGCGCGCAACACCATCACCCAAGCCGTCAAAACGATGTTCCCGGGCGGCCGGATCTAGTCGAGCAGGTCTGGCCTGCGGTCGCGGGTGCGCTGCAGGCCTTGTTCCCGTCGCCACTCCGCGATCTTGGCGTGATCGCCGGACAGCAGGATGTCGGGCACGTCGAGTCCACGCCAGCTCGGCGGTCGGGTGTAACTAGGACCTTCCAGCAGTCCGTCAGAGTGCGAATCATCTCGGTGCGACGCGGGATTCCCCAGGACATCGGGCAGCAGGCGCACGACGGCCTCGATCATCACGAGGGCAGCCGACTCGCCTCCCGGCAGTACGTAGTCGCCGATCGACACCTCTTCGACCCGCATCCGCCTGGCCGCGTCGTCGACCACACGCTGATCGATGCCCTCGTACCGGCCACACGCGAACACCAGGTGCTTCTCAGCGCTCCAGCGTTGCGCGTCGGCCTGCCCGAAGAGCCGGCCTGCTGGCGTAGGGACGATAAGAAGTGTTTTGTCCGAGCAGATTTCGTCGAGCGCTTCGCCCCACACCGGCGCTTTCATCACCATGCCGGGGCCGCCGCCGTACGGCGAGTCATCGACGGACTTATGTACGTCGTGGGTCCAGCGACGCAGATCGTGCACCGCCAATTGCACAATGCCGGCCTCAATCGCCTTGCCCGGCAACGACTGTCGCAGCGGGGCCAGGTAGTCCGGAAATATCGTGACGACATCAATGTGCATCAGCTCAGCTCCAGCAGGCCGTCGGGCGGGTCGATCTCGATCGTCTGGTCGGCGAGAGATACCGACGTCACGATGGCACTGACGAACGGCACCAACACCTCACCCTTCTCGGTGCGCACGGATAGCAATTCGCCTGCGGCCGTGTGCAATACCTCGGCGACCGAGCCAACGGCCACGCCCGACGTCGTCACCACCTGCAGCCCTTCGAGCTGGTGGTCGTAGAACTCGTCGGGATCCTCGATCGGCGGCAGATCCTCCGAGTCGACGATGAACACGGTGCCCCGCAACGAATCGGCCGCATTGCGATCGGCCACCCCTTCGAGCCGCACCAGCAGCCGCCCACTGTGGTCACGGGCGGACTCGACGACGTAGCGACTTTCCAGACCGCCACGAGATGGCCTGCCGCGCAAGGCGGAACCGGGAGCGAAGCGGGTGTCGGGGTCGTCGGTGCGGATCTCGACAACGAGCTCGCCGGCGATGCCGTGCGCTTTGACGACCCGCCCGACTACCAGGTCCATGAATCGCTACTGGTCGGTGTCCACCACGTCGACGCGAATGCCGCGGCCACCGATGCCTGCGACAAGCGTGCGCAGCGCGGTCGCGGTGCGACCGCCACGGCCGATGACCTTGCCGAGGTCGTCGGGATGCACGTGCACCTCGACTGTGCGTCCGCGCCGGCTCGTCACCATGTCGACCCGGACATCGTCGGGGTTGTCCACGATCCCGCGGACCAGGTGCTCGACGGCGTCAACGACGACAGAGCTCATGGCCGCGGTCAGCTCTCGGTGGATTCGGCCGACTCGGCAGCCTCAGCCGGCGCCTCGGCGGGTGCCTCAGCCTCGGCGGCTGCTTCCGCCTCAGCGGGTGCCTCAGCCTCAGCGGGTGCCTCAGCCTCGGCCTTCTCGGCAGCCTTCTTGGCGGGCGCCTTCTTCTTCTTGGGCTGGGTGGCCTCGGTGCTCGGGCCGCCTTCGGCCTCGGCCAGCGCGGCGTTGAACAGATCCAGCTTGCTGGGCTTGGGCTCCTTGACCTTCAGAGTGCCCTCCGCGCCGGGCAGACCCTTGAACTTCTGCCAATCGCCGGTGATCTTCAGCAGCTGCAGGACGGGTTCTGTGGGCTGGGCGCCGACGCCGAGCCAGTACTGGGCCCGCTCCGAGTTGATCTCGATGAGGCTGGGATCTTCTTTCGGGTGGTACCGGCCGATGACCTCGATGGCGCGGCCATCGCGGCGGGTGCGCGCGTCGGCGACGGCGATGCGGTACTGGGGATTGCGGATCTTGCCAAGCCGGGTGAGCTTGATCTTGACAGCCATGATGAAGCGATCTCTCCTGTGATTGCCACGCTGCAATTCAGCGATCGCGGGCGGGATGCCCGGATCCGGTTTTGCCTTACGTGTGTGACCGCCACGCAGCCGTAGTCGCGAGGCAGACAGCCGCCCATTGTGCCAGAACGGCCCCTACCGGTGAAAATCCATCCGCGCGCTGCACGACCGACCTTTACAATTTACAGTGAAAGTGTCACGCTCTGGCTATGGATGACGCGGCTGCCCTGCTGGAAATCGAGGCGATCAAGCAGTTGAAGGCCCGGTACTGCCGATACCTCGACACCAAGGACTGGCAGGCCTGGCGCGGGATCTTTTCCGACGACTTCCTCAGCGACACCTCGCGGGCGGGGGGCAAGGTGATCCGCGGCGCCGACGACTTCGTCGCGTTCACGCACAAGAGCCTCGGGAACCGCGCCACCGCGCACCAGGTGCACGCGCCGGAGATCGAGCTGACGTCGGCGACGACGGCACGAGGCATCTGGGCGCTCGAGGACGTCGTCCGGCTGGCCCCGGGCGTCAATCTGCGCGGCTACGGCCACTACCACGAGACGTACGAGAAGATCGACGGGCAATGGCGGATCACCAGCTCCAAGCTGACGCGGCTGCGGGAGGACATCTTCAACATTTTCGTGTCCGTATACCTGTCGGACCGAATCAAGAGGGCCGTCGGGAGGGCCACGCGTCGGCTGGTGGACTGACCGTCATGCTGGATGCATGACGTTCTTGCGCGAGCGGTTGTTATCGACGGTGGCCGGCCAGCTGGGCCGCCCGCACGGCATCTTGAGTCCGTTCGTCGCGCGTGCACTCAACCGGGGCAACGAGAAGGCAATCGCCGCCGCGGTTGACGCAGCGGAGGTTGAGCGCGGCGGCGTGGCCGCGGACATTGGTTTCGGCGGTGGCGTCGGACTGCAACTCCTGTTGGATCGCGTCGGCGACGACGGCGTCGTACATGGCATCGAGATCGCCGACGACATGCTGCGCCGCGCCAAGTCGAAGTTTGGCCGCGACGGTCGGTTGCGGCTAGCCCGCGGCTCGCTGACCGAGGTTCCATTGGATGATGGTTCGGTCGACGCGCTCATCACCGTCAACACCGTGTATTTCATCTCCGAACTCGATGCGGCCTGCGCCGAACTCGCGCGAGTGCTGCGGCCGGGCGGGCGCGCGGTGATCGGCATCGGCGATCCAGACGTGATGGCGCGGCTGCCGTTCACGAAGCACGGTTTCACCATCCGGCCTGTCGCCGAAATCGCTGCAGCCCTTGAGAATTCGGGCCTGCAGGTCGGGCAGAGCCGGATCGACGACAAGCCGATCCCGCGCTACTTGTTCGTTGGTCAGCGGGCGGCCTGAATCACACCACCTTGTCGAAGCACTTGGTTTCGACGCGACGATTCATGCGCCAGCCCTCGGGCGTGCGAATGAATTCGTCGTCGTACCACAACCCGCAGTACAAGATCTGATTCTGCTCACCGCCGAGCACCATCGGGTTGAAGCAGATGGTCCGGGATGACGCGGTATCGCCGTCAACACAGACGTCGAAGTTGCCCAGCATGTGGGCGTAGGCCGGGAAGTTCGGCAGCACCTGCGCCAACCATGCCTTCACCTCTGGAAAACGCCCGTCGATGCCGCCCATGGCCCGGTAGTCGATGTAGGCGTCTGGGGTGAACACGCGGTCGAGGTCGTCGAATCGTCGGTTATCGATCGCCGTCGAGTAGTCGATCAGCAGCTGCTGAATCTCGAACCGGTCCGAAATCTCCTCCAGGCTCAACATGCGTTGATTGAACACGATTGGAGCGCTTTCAGCCGCGAGGGTTAGGCTGCCTGTTCCATGGGGAGGTTCGTCGCTGTAATTGGCGCTTGTCTCAGTCTTGTCCTTCTGTCCCTGACGCCGGTCGCGACGGCCGAGCCGGACATCCAACCGGTCGGCAGCGTGCCGATCCCCGATGGCCCCGCTCCTGCGTGGATCGTCGCCGACATGGACACCGGCCAGGTGCTCGCCGGCCGCGACATGGACGTCGCGCATCCGCCGGCCAGCACGATCAAGACGCTGCTGGCGCTCACCGCGCTCGACGAGCTACCCAACCTGGACGCGACTGTCGTCGGTACCGAGGCTGACACACATGTCGAGTGCAACTGCGCGGGCATCAAACCGGGCCGCACGTACACGGCGCGCCAGCTGCTGGACGCCGTGCTGCTGGTGTCGGGTAACGACGCGGCCAACGCGCTGGCCGACATGATCGGCGGCTACGGCACCGCGGTGGCGAAGATGAACGCCAAAGCGGCCGCGATCGGGGCGATGAACACACACGCGTCGACGCCATCGGGGCTGGACGGGCCGGACGGCCCGGGGTTCACCACGCCCCGCGACCTGGCGATCATCTTCCGCGCCGCGATGGCCAATCCGACATTCGCCCAGATCACTTCGCAGCCCGTGGCCATGTTCCCGTCCGATACGGGCGAGAAGCCCCTGGTCAATGAGGACGAGTTGCTGCACCGCTACCCCGGCACCATCGGCGGCAAGACCGGTTTCACCGATGCCGCCAGGAAGACGTTCGTCGCCGCCGCTGACCGAGGCGGACGCCGACTGGTGATCGCGATGATGTACGGGCTGATCAAAGAGGGCGGCCCGACGTACTGGGATCAGGCAGCCGGGCTGCTTGACTGGGGCTTCGCGCAGGACTCGACGGCCAGCGTCGGCTCACTCTAAGTTGCGCAATCGCAACGCATCCGAGACCTCGTCGGCGAATGCGCTGAGTACTCTCGGCGCACGTGCGAAAGTTGTTGGCCGCGTTGACCATCGCGTTGTCCGCGGCCGTGATGGTTGCTCCCCCAGTGTCGGCCGAGCCTGGCGTTCAACCCGCGGGCGCGGTGGATCTTCCGCAGGGCCCGGCCCAGGCATGGCTGCTGGCCGACCTGGATACCGGACGAATCCTGGCTTCGCGCAACCCATATGAGCCGCATGCACCGGCGAGCACAATTAAGGCGCTGTTGGCGATGGTGGTGCTGGATCAACTTCCGCTCAATGCGGTGATCGCCGCGAAACCCGCCAACACGGACGTGGAGTGTTCGTGTGTGGGAGTCAAGGAGGGTCGGGCCTACACGGTGCGTCAGCTGCTCGACGGGCTGATGCTGGTGTCGGGCAACGACGCCGCCAATACCCTGGCCGAGGGACTCGGCGGTTATCAGGCCGCCGTCGCGAGAATGAACGCCAAGGCGGCCGCGTTGGGTGCACGCAACACCCACGCCTCGTCGCCGTCGGGGCTGGACGGTCCGGGGATGGAGTCGGTGACGACGCCGTTCGATCTGGCGATGATCTACCGTGCCGCGCTGCACTATCCGGCCTTCGCCGCGATCGTGCGCCAGCCGTCGTCGCTGTTCCCCACTGACGACGGTCCGAAGAAGATCGTCAATCAGAACGAGCTGCTGGCGCGCTATCCCGGCACCCTCGTTGGCAAGACGGGCTACACCGATCTGGCCCAGCACACGTTTGTCGGCGCCGCACAGCGCAACGGCCACAGCCTGGTGGTCGTGCAGATGTACGGCAACGATGACATGTACGGCCAGGCAATCGGCCTACTCGATTGGGGCTTCAGCCAATACGGCTGAAGCCTTCATTGTGCGAGCTGGGCCCACGCGTCAGCTGGGGAACGCAAAAGTCCCCGACACGCCGAGGATTTGGGGCACTTTGCGTATGCTCGCGCTAGAAAATGCGGCCGCGCAAGATAATTCGCGCCGGGTGGTTGAGCACCTCGACGCCCGAACGGGGGTCGTCGGCATAGCACACGAGATCGGCCGAAGCGGCGTGCTCCAGGCCAGGGCGCCCAAGCCACTCACGAGCGGTCCACGATGCGGCCCCCAACGCCTCGGTCGGGCTCATCCCGATGCCCTTGAGGGCCTCGATCTCGTCGGCGATGCGCCCATGCGCAATCGTGCTGCCGGCGTCAGTACCCGCGTAGATGGGTATGCCGGCCTCACGCGCGGCGCTGATCCGCGGATAGCACGTGGCGTAGAGGTCCCTCATGTGCCGTGCGTAGCTCGAATACTTTGCCGCAGCATCGGCGATGCCCGGAAAATTCTCGATGTTGATCAGCGTGGGCACCAACGCGGTGCCGTGCTCGACCATCAGCTCGATGGTGTCGTCAGTCAGCCCGGTGCCGTGTTCGATGCAGTCGATGCCTGCGTTGATCAGGCCGGGCAGCGCGTCCTCGCTGAACACGTGCGCAGTGACCCGTGCGCCGTTGGCGTGCGCGGCGTCGATCGCCTGCTTGAGGATCTCGTCGGACCACAGCGGCGCCAGATCGCCGATATCGCGGTCGATCCAGTCGCCAACCAGCTTGACCCAGCCATCGCCCCACCGCGCCTGCTCGGCCACCGCGTCGGGCAGCTGCGATTCGTCCTCCAGCTCGATGGCGAACCCGCGCTGGTAGCGCCGCGGCCTGGCCAGATGCCGACCGTGGCGGATGATGCGGGGCAAGTCGTGGTGGTCATCGAGGCTGCGGGTGTCGGTCGGCGACCCTGCGTCGCGCAATAACAGCGCGCCGACGTCACGCTCGGTCTCGGCCTGCGCAATCGCCTCGTCGAGTTCGATGGCGCCGTGCTGGCCCAGACCGACGTGGCAGTGCGCGTCGACCAGCCCCGGCACGATCCAGCCGGCGTCGAATATCGTCTCCGCGTCGTTGACGGGTTCGGCGCTCAGCGTGCCGTCAACGATCCACCACTCCACCGGCTCGCCATCAGGCAACCCAAGGCCTCGGACATGAAGAGCGGGGCGGGCGGCCACCTTACTTCTGGCCCGGGAACTTCAGCTTCGACAGGTCGATGTCGGCGAGGCCCGGCGGCAGCTCGTCCAGCCCCTTCGGCATGTTCGACAGATCCGGGAAGCCGGCGGGCATGCCCGCGGCGTCGAGCGGATTGCGCGTCTTCGCCGGAGTCGGACCCCGTCCGCCCTTCTTGCCCTTCTTCTTGTTCTTGGCGGTCTTGCGAGACCCCTTGCGGCCGAACGGCATTCCCATCTGGCCAGCCATCTGCGACATCATCTTGCGCGCTTCGAAGAACCGGTCGACGAGCTGGTTGACCTCCGAGACCGCGACGCCGGAGCCGTTGGCGATGCGCAGTCGGCGCGACGCGTTGATGATCTTCGGGTCGGCCCGCTCGGCCGGCGTCATGCCGCGGATGATCGCCTGCACGCGGTCCAGCTGGGTGTCGTCGACGGCGGCCAGCGCGTCTTTCATCTGGCCGGCGCCGGGCAGCATGCCCAGCAGGTTGCCAATCGGGCCCATCTTGCGGATGGCCAGCATCTGCTCGAGGAAGTCCTCGAGGGTCAGCTCGCCCGAGCCGATCTTGGCGGCAGCTTCCTCGGCCTTCTGGGCGTCGAAATGCTGTTCGGCCTGCTCGATCAGCGTGAGCACGTCGCCCATGCCGAGGATGCGGCTGGCCATCCGGTCGGGGTGGAAGACGTCGAAGTCCTCGAGCTTCTCGCCCGCGGAGGCGAACAGAATCGGCACGCCGGTGATCTCCCGCACCGACAGCGCGGCGCCGCCGCGGGCATCACCGTCGAGCTTGGTCAGCACCACGCCGGTGAAGCCGACGCCCTCGCGGAACGCTTCTGCCGTGGTGACGGCGTCCTGGCCGATCATGGCGTCGAGCACGAAGATCACTTCGTCCGGGTCGAGCACCTGGCGGATCGCGGCGGCCTGGGTCATCAGCTCTTCGTCGATGCCGAGCCGACCCGCGGTGTCGACGATGACGACATCGAAGTGCTTGGCCTTGGCCTCGGCCAAGCCCCCAGAGGCGACCGCGACCGGGTCGCCATGGCCGGCCTGCTCGGAGCCTTCCGTCGACACGCCTGGGTGCGGCGCAAACACCTGCACCCCGGCGCGTTCGCCGACGATCTGCAGCTGGTTGACCGCGCCCGGCCGTTGCAGGTCACACGCCACCAGAAGTGGCGTATTGCCTTGATCTTTAAGCCATTTCGCGAGCTTGCCGGCCAGCGTGGTCTTACCGGAACCTTGCAGACCGGCGAGCATGATCACCGTCGGCGGAGTCTTGGCGAACGCCAGTTTACGGGTTTCACCGCCGAGGATGCCGATCAGTTCGTCGTTGACGATCTTGACGACCTGCTGGGCCGGGTTGAGCGCACCGGAGACCTCGGCGCCCTTGGCGCGATCCTTGATGCGGGCGACGAACGCGCGCACCACCGGCAGCGAGACGTCGGCTTCAAGCAGCGCCAGCCGGATCTCGCGAGCGGTCGCGTCGATGTCGGCGTCGGTCAGTCGGCCCTTACCGCGCAGCCCCTGCAGGGCGCCGGTCAACCGGTCGGACAGCGATTCAAACACGCCGACCAGCCTAGCTGGCCTCTGAGACCGGCTTCGCAGGCGCGGGCGCAGGCAGTACCGCGTAGAGATCGTGCTCGAGTTCGTCGCGGATCGACCGGTCACCCGAGGCCAGCGTCGGAACCACAATGTCGAACACGTCGACGACCGACGATCCCAGCGTGGTCACCTTCGCCCACGCGATGTCCACGCCGTCACGTTCGAAGACCGCCGTCAGCCTGGCGAGCAGGCCGGCGCGGTCTGTCGACCGGATCTGCACCACGAGTTCGCCCGGCTCGATGCCATCGGACCATAGGATCTTCGGCGGCGCCGTCGCGTGGTTGATCGGGACTGCGTCCGGCACCTCGCCGGCACGTGTCGTGCCGTGCTGTGCCGCATCGCGGTCCCGCTTGTCCAACGACGCCAGCACATCCAGTTCGCCATCCAGCGCAAGGATGAACTGTTGCCGTAACAGCTCGGCGGCCGGTGGCGCACCGAAATGCGGTGACACCACGAAGGTGTTGATGGCCGAACCCTGATGACCGTTCACCGAAGCCGAGTGCACCCGCAGCGAATTGAGGGCCAGCACACCAGCGGCCTTGGACAGCAGGCCGCGGCGGTCCGGCGCGATCATCGTCACGTTGTAGATGTGCGGGCTATCGCCAGGAGTCATCTCGACGTGCACGCTGTCATCGGACGCCAACGAAAGATAGCGCGGGTCAATGGGATCGGGCTTCGGCAGCGGCTCGCCCGCCATGACCAACCGACAGCGCCGAACCAGGTCGCCGATCAGCGACGATTTCCAGTCGCCCCATACGCCGGGACCGGTGGCAAGCGAGTCCGCCTCTGCCAGCACGGAAAGCAGCTCCAGCAACACCGGGTCCCCGTCGAGCGCGTCGACTACCTCCGCAATGGTTTTCGGGTCCTGCAGGTCGCGCCGCGTCGCGGTGTGCGGCAGCCGCAGGTGATGGCGCACCACCTTCGACAGCAGTTCGACATCCGACGGCCACAGACCCAGCCGGGTGCCGATCTGGGTAGCCAATTCGGCGCCGATGACGCTGTGATCACCGCCGCGGCCCTTGCCGATGTCGTGGCACAGCGCGCCGAGCACCAACAGGTCGGGCCGGGATACCCGGGTGGTGAATGCGCTTGCCCGCGAGACGGTTTCGACGAGATGGCGGTCGACGGTCCAGATGTGCACCACGTCGCGCGGGGGGAGGTCGCGCACTGCGCCCCATTCGGGGAACAGCCTGCCCCACAACCCGGTTCGGTCCAGCGCCTCGATGGTGGCCACCGCCGCCGGACCGGCGGCCAGCATCACCAACAAATCCTTGAGCGCCTGCCGCGGCCACGGTGTACGCAGCTCGGGCGCGCTCTCGGTAAGCCGGGCCAACGTCGACGCCGCGATCGGCAACCCTGTGGTCGCCGAGGCGGCGGCTACCCGCAGGATCAGTCCGGGATCGCGTTCCGGGCGTGCATCGCGAGCGAGAATCACCTCGCCGTTGAATTCGATGACGCCTTCGTCGAGGGGGCGGCGCACGGGGCGTTTGAAGGCCGCCAATCCGCGGCGGGGCAGCGCGTTCGCCGCGGTGCGAATTCCGGCATCGACGTAGTAGCTAACGGTGCGCGCCGCGTCAGAAAGCATGCGCGCCAAGTCGAATCGGTCACCGATGTGCAGCGCGGCGCCGATCTCATCGGCATGCTGAGCCAGCAGCAGTTCGCGTCCGCGGCCGGACACCCGGTGAAGTTCGGTGCGCACGTTGAGCAGCGCCAGGTGCGCCTCGCCCAGGGTGCCGGTCGGCGAGGCCAGCGAGCGGCTCGGATAGACATCGGCCAGTTGGGCGATCGCCAGTGCGTTGAGCAGTTGCACGTCGCGCAGGCCGCCGCGGCCGCACTTGAGATCCGGCTCAGCGCGGTGGGCGATCTGGCCGCTGCGCTGCCACCGCTGCTCGGTGTGCTCGACGAGTTCGTCGAAACGCGAAGCGATTCCGGTGCGCCACTGCCGACGCGCTCCGCCGATCAACAGCGACGACAGATCCGAGTCGCCCGCAATGTGCCGCGCCTCGAGCATGGCCAGGCCCGCGGAGATGTCCTCGCCCGCGACCTTCAACGCCTCCGGAACGGTGCGCACGCTGTGGTCGATGCGGATGTTGGCGTCCCACAACGGGTACCACAGCAGTTCCGCAACTTGGCTGACAATGTCGTGAGGCATGTTGTCGTGCAACAGCGTCAGGTCGAGGTCAGAGTACGGCAGCAACTCGCCGCGCCCCAGACCACCGGTGGCGACGATTGCGAATCCACTCGTGGCGGTGACTCCGATCTCGGTGGCCTTTGTGGTGAGCCAGAAGTCGTGCAAGTCCAGCAACGCGTCGCGTAGTGCGGCCGAATCCAGTTGACGTGCGGCGCCCGAGAGCAGCTGTTCGGATGCGGCCGAAAGATCGGTGGCCGGGCGTAACGAGCCCGCCGCCGGGGCCTCCCATCGGGTGGGCCCACTGCTTGCATGGGGAGAGCCGGCGGCGGGTTCTGGTGTCTGCTCTGTCATTTCGACTCCTCTCCCGGCCCTTACCTATAAACGCTCACGGTGTTCGTCCGGGAGACGACGTCTTATTTCAGATGTGGCTCAAAGGGCGTCGGCCCCCCGCTCTCCGGTGCGCACCCGGACCACGGTGTCGACGGGGCTGACCCACACCTTTCCGTCGCCGATCTTCCCGGTGCGAGCGGCCTGGACGATGACATCCACCACCTTGTCGACGGCGGAATCATCGACCACAACCTCAACCCGCACCTTCGGCACGAAGTCGACGGAGTACTCGGCGCCTCGGTACACCTCGGTGTGACCCTTCTGGCGGCCGTAGCCCTGAACCTCGCTGACGGTCATTCCGAGAATACCCGTCTGTTCGAGGCCGGTCTTGACGTCTTCGAGCGTGAACGGCTTGACGATCGCAGTAATCAGCTTCATATTCCCTTATCCCTCCGCGCCGTGACGGGCCAGTATCGAGCTGCCGCCACCACTGACCGCGGCGAGGTCGTATCCGGTTTCCGCGTGTTCGGCCTCATCAATGCCGGACGACTCGTCCTCCTCGCTAATGCGCAGCCCGATGGTGTATTTCACGATCAAGGCCACGATAGCGGTACCAACGGCGGAATAGAGCAGAACCGCACCGGCCCCGATGGCCTGACGCCACAGCTGATCGAAGCCGCCGCCGTAGAACAAACCGGTGACCGCCGCTGGCGCCTCCGGCGCCGCAACCAGGCCGACCAGCAGGGTGCCGACCAGACCTCCGACCAGGTGCACGCCGACGACGTCGAGTGAATCGTCAAAGCCCAGTTTGTATTTCAGGCCGACGGCCAGCGCGCACAGCACACCGGCGGACAGGCCGACGACCAAGGCGCCGACGACGTTCACCGACGAGCAAGACGGGGTGATCGCGACGAGGCCCGCGACGATGCCCGACGCGGCGCCCAGCGAGGTGGCCTTACCGTCGCGGATGCGTTCGGTGATGAGCCAGCCCAGCATGGCCGTCGCGGTCGCGATCGTGGTGGTGATGAACGTCGCACCCGCGATGCCGTTGGAGGCGACCGCAGAACCGGCGTTGAACCCGTACCAGCCGAACCACAGCAGGCCGGCGCCCAACATCACGAACGGCAGGTTGTGCGGCCGCATTGGGCTGGTCGGCCAACCGATGCGCTTGCCGAGGATGATCGCAAGCACCAGCCCCGCGGTACCGGAGTTGATATGCACCGCGGTACCACCTGCGAAGTCAATTGCCTTGAGTTTGTTGGCAATCCAGCCGCCGGTCTCACCGGTGACACCGTCGAACGCGAACACCCAGTGTGCAACCGGGAAGTACACCACCGTGATCCACAGTGCGACGAACAGCAGCCAGCCGCCGAACTTCAACCGGTCGGCGACCGCGCCCGAGACCAGGGCCACCGTGATGATGGCGAACATCAGCTGGAATGCGACGAAAACCGTCTGGGGGATGGTTCCTGCCAGCGGAATCGACACGGCGGGATCAGTGGCGGCGTCGAGTTGCAGGTAGGTGCCGCCGATCAGACCTTTCAGGCCCCAGTATTGGGTCGGATTACCGAATAGGTTGGCGACGTCGTTGCCGAAGGCCATCGAGTAGCCGTACAGCGCCCACAACACCGTGACGACACCCATGGCGCTGACGCTCATCATGATCATGTTGAGAACGCTTCTGGAACGGACCATGCCTCCGTAGAAGAAGGCCAGCCCGGGCGTCATCAACAAGACAAGCGCTGAGCTTGCCAGCATCCATGCGGTATCACCGGTGTCCGGTATACCGAGAGTCGGGAATCCATCCACTCGCAGTTTCCTCCTTCAACATGCCACGGCCGCACAGTTTTACGACCGTTGACCTGTTGCAAGACAATGCTGAGTGGTTGTTTCGTCTACGACGCTGCGGTGTTTCGCTCGTGTGAACGGATGGGCCGTCCACGTTTCGTCAGTGTTACATCAGGCGTTTCTTGACGAGCGTTTGTTACCCGAGCAGCGCATCGACGAACGCTGCGGGCTCGAACGGAGCGAGATCGTCGGGGCCTTCACCGAGACCGACGAGTTTGACCGGAACACCCAACTCCTGCTGCACGCGGAAGACGATCCCGCCCTTTGCCGTGCCGTCGAGTTTGGTCAGTACGACACCGGTGATGTCGACGACTTCGGCAAACACGCGGGCCTGCGGCAGCCCGTTTTGCCCGATCGTGGCGTCGAGCACCAGGAGCACCTCGTCGACCTCCGCGCGCCGGCTCACCACCCGCTTGACCTTGCCGAGCTCGTCCATCAGCCCAGTCTTCGTGTGCAGCCGTCCGGCCGTGTCGATGACAACCACGTCGGCACCGTTCTCGATGCCCTTGTCGACGGCGTCGAAGGCGACGGATGCCGGGTCGGCGCCCTCGACCCCACTCACGACCTCGGCGCCCACCCGGGACGCCCAGGTCTGCAGCTGGTGGGCCGCGGCGGCACGGAAGGTATCGGCGGCACCGAGTACCACGCGGCGGCCGTCGGCCACCAGAACGCGGGCCAGCTTGCCGACCGTCGTCGTCTTACCAGTGCCGTTGACACCGACGACCAGCAGCACGGACGGCTTGTTGTGGTGCGGCAGCGCCTTGATCGAGCGGTCCAGGTCGGGCTGCAGCTCCTCGATGAGCACGTCACGCACCACGGCTCGGGCCTCCGTCTCGGTGCGCACGCCGCTGCTGGCCATGCGTGAGCGCAGCGATGACACCACCGATTCGGTGACGACGGGCCCTAGGTCAGCGATCAGCAGAGTGTCCTCGACGGCCTCCCAGGACTCTTCGTCGAGGTCGCCGCCGCCGAGCAGGCCGAGCACGCCGCGGCCCAGCGTGTTCTGCGACTTGGCCAGACGCCCGCGCAGGCGGTCCAGCCGGCCTTCAACTGGCGCGATCTCCTCGACAGGAGCTGCGGCGGGTTCAGGCTCCGGAGCGGGCGGCGCCACCGGAGCCTCTGGCAGCTGAACGTCGGCGATAGTGCGTTTCGGCGCGTCACGCGGAATGGTGGCATCATCGCCGACGGCAGGCAGCCCGCTGGTATCGATGCGTTCGACCGGCTCAGCAGGTGCTGACTGGGTGAACGTGATCCCCGAGGACGCGGTATATCCGCCGGATCGGTCGACGGGAGTGGCAGTGTCTGCAGACGACAAGCTGATCCGTCGACGCCGGTACCGCACCAGCCCGACGACCAGCGCAACCACGACCAGAACGGCAATGACCGCGATTGCGATCCACAGAGCTTCCGACACCACGCCATTGTCTCAGGGGTCATAGCCGGTGACGCTCGACCCCGGCGGCATGGAAACCCGCAAACGGCGCCACATCGACGTGTGCCTGTCCGAGGCAGTCGACTATCAGACCGTCACCACCGGGCTGGAGCGCTACCGGCTGCCGTACAACGCGCTCACCCAGACCGATCTGGGCAGCGTCGATTTGGGCGTCGACTTCCTCGGCGCGCGGCTGCGTTCGCCGGTGCTGATCGGCGCGATGACGGGCGGGGCCGAGCTGTCGGGCACGATCAACCGCAATCTGGCCGTGGCGGCTCAGCAACTCGGCGTGGGCTTGATGCTGGGCTCGCAGCGCATCATGCTTGACAACCGGTCGGCCTCGGAGTCATTCAGCGTCCGCGATGTGGCGCCCGACGTGCTGCTGATCGGGAACATCGGACTGGCTCAACTCAACGAGGTCATGGTTCCCGACCTCGTCAAGGCGCTCGACCACGTCGGCGCCAATGCCCTTGCGGTACATACCAACCCGCTGCAGGAGGCCATGCAGCACGAGGGCGACACCGACTTCTCCGGCTCGGTTTCGCGGTTGCGCGACATCGCAGGGTCGATCGGCTATCCGGTGATGCTGAAAGAGGTCGGCCACGGCATCGGTGCGGCTGCCGCCGCGGAGTTGGTGGACTGCCCGCTCGCGGCCGTAGACGTCGCAGGCGCGGGCGGCACGTCGTGGGCGCGGGTCGAACAGTTCGTGCGGTACGGCGAGATTCGCTACCCCGCGCTGGCCGAGTGGGGCATCCCGACCGCGGAGGCGCTACTGGAGGTGCGGCACACGCTGCCCGACGTGTCGATTG
>Ga0209382_10005495_pt1 | contig 16495 bp, 15 predicted proteins | sample SoiMetdeltSBSDD5_FD_187599 | JGI IMG/M metagenome (GOLD analysis project Ga0209382, IMG submission 187599) | Bulk soil microbial communities from a Populus tree surrounding site in Tennessee, USA - Soil MetaG P. deltoides SBSDD5 (SPAdes) (version 2) | ecosystem: Environmental > Terrestrial >...
CCACGTGGTTGCCGCGGTGGTGATGAAGAACTGCGAGCCGTTGGTACGCGGTCCGGCATTCGCCATCGCCAGCAGGTACGGCCGGTCGAAGGTCAGCTCCGGGTGGATTTCGTCCTCGAACTGGTAGCCCGGTCCGCCCCGGCCGGTCCCCGTCGGGTCACCGCCCTGGATCATGAAGTTGTCGATGACGCGGTGGAAGATCGTGCCGTTGTAGTAGGGTCCGCTGCCCGGCTGGCCGGTACGCGGGTCGACATAGTCCCTCGTGCCCTCGGCGAGCTCGACGAAGTTCCGCACGGTCTTCGGCGCGTGGTTGGGGAACAGTTCCACCCGGATCGGGCCGGCGGACGTGTGCAGGGTCGCGTAGATGGCCTCGGCCACGGTTCGACTCCTTGGATCGTGGGTTAGCTCGACCCAGGGATCCTTTCATGTGGCCCATTCCAGTGGTGCGGAGGTATCCGAAGAGGGAGGATAACGGAGAAAGCCGCATAGGGGGGTGTAACGGGATGGGACTACGGCGCCGTCGCAGTCACACCGAGCTCATGCGCGACGAGCTCGGTGAGAGCTTGGAACATTTCGTACAGGCCGCAACACATGCAGCAGGCGGCATGGGTGCGGCGGTCGGCCCTCGGGTGTCCGCCGCGAAGGACTATGTGTCGCCCGGTATCGATCGCATCCGCAGTACCGCTACCGACAGCTGGGACGCCACGATGGCGGCCTTCGCACCGATGGTGCTGGCCGCGCGGGACGGGGCCCGGCAGGCGAGAGAGGCGCAGTTGAAGGCGATGAAGAAGCAGCAGCAGTCCTCCCGCAACCGCTCGACCATCCTGGTCGCGCTGGCCGCCGCCGGTGCCGCGCTCGGCATTGCCGCGGCGTACGTCGCCCGCCGCCGGCGTCAGCAGTGGGCCGAATACGACCCGAACCAGGCGTTGGAACAGGCCCACGAGGACGCGAAGTCCACTGTGGACAAGGTGGCCGACAAGACCAGCGAGACCGCGCACAAGGTAGCCGAGAGGACGTCGACGGCGTCCAGCAAGGCGGTCAGCAAGGTGAAGGACTCGGCCGACGACCTCGTCCGCAAGGCGGGCAGCCCCGGTCGGAACAGCCGTAGCTGATCACAGCCAACCCGATCGCCGGAACCGCCGGTACAGCCCGAGCGCGAGCAACACCATCAACGCGAGCACGACCGGGTAGCCGTACTTCATGTGCAGCTCGGGCATGAACCGGAAGTTCATGCCGTAGATACCGGCGATCAGGGTCTGCGATGCGGCGATGGCGGCCCACGCCGCAATCTTGCGTAGGTCGTTGTTCTGGTCGACGGTCACCTGGCCGAGCCGGGCGGCGAGGATCGAGTTGAGCAGCTCGTCGAACGACGTGACCTGCTCGACCGTGCGGTTGACATGGTCGAGCGCGTCCCGGAAGTAGCGGCGCAGCTTCGGCGGTACCTCGGCGTCCTCCGCGGCCAGCGTGGCCAGTGGGCGCTGCAGTGGCGCCGCGCACCGGCGGAACTCGGAGAGCTCCCGCTTGAGCTGGTAGATGCGCTGTACGCCACCGCGGGCGTGCCGCGAGAACGCCCTCTCCTCCAGCACGTCGATGTCGTGCTCGACCTTCTCGACCAGCTCGACGTAGCGGTCGACGATGTGATCGGTCACCCCGTACGCCACTGCCCACGGGCCGAGCCGCAGCAGGTTCGGCTTGGTCTCCAGCTCGGCGCGCACCGGCGCGAGCGGGCAGGTCGACCCGTGCCGTACCGAGATGACGTACTGGTCGCCGATCAGCAGGATCACATCGCCGGTCTCGACGACCTCGGAGGTCTCGGTCAGCTCCTCGTGCTCGACGTACCGGGCGGCGCGCAGGACCAGCACGCTGACGTCGGATGTACCGGACTGCTCGAGCTTCGGGCGTTGGCCCGGTTGGAGGGCGTCCTCGACCGCCAATTCGTGCAGGCCGAACGCGCCGGCCACCTCGGCCATCTCGGACTGGCTCGGCTCGTGCAGGCCGAGCCACACGAACCCGTCGCCGCGCGTCCGCGCCTCGGCCAGCGCGTCCGCGTACCCCTGTGAACCGGACTGGCGTACCCCGCCGACGTACAGTCCACAGTCGACGATCGCGCTCCGGTCCGGCTGACCCGGGGCCTTGCTGGGCGACGTCCATATCCGGGTGACCGCACGCACGGGCGCGGCCCACGCCCGGGTCAGGTTCCGCCCGCTGTCGTCGCTCGCAGACACGCCGTCAGGGTACGCGCCACTTACGGTGGCGCCGCGGCGGCGAGGTTCGCCGCCGCGGCGCCGTTGGGGGCGGGGGGTAGTGGACTACGGATGTACCCGCGCATGACGAGTACATCGGCAGCATTGTGATCCACACACCGCACCCGCGATGCCCCACTCGGCAACCGTGGAACGGATTGTCGGGTATCCGACAGTTTCTATCGCTGAATGGCCGCGACCGCCTCGGCCAGACGCCGGACGCCTGGCTCGATCTGGTCCGCCGTCACCGCGGAGAACGCCAGCCGCAGTGCGTGGTGCCCGCCCTCGAGCAGGAAGTCGCTGCCCTTGACGACGGCGACGCCGCGCTTCTCCGCCTCCGGTACCAGCGCCGCGACATCCACTGTGGACGGAAGCTCGACCCACAGGAAGTAGCCGCCGTCGGGCTCGGTGAACCGGACTCCGGGAATGTGCTCCCGCAACGCCGCGGCCAGCAGGCGTGCGCGCCCGGCCAGAGCCTCGCGAACGGTCGCGATCGATCGGTCGATGGCGCCGGAGACGCAGAACTGGTACACGATCGCCTGCGCGACCATGCCCGCGGAGATGTACGTACTGGTCGCCCGCCGGGCGATGTCCGCGATCAGGTCCGGCTGCCCGACGAGGTACCCCACCCGCAGTCCAGGGCAGATCGTCTTGGTGAACGACGAGGCGTGTACCACGCGGTCGGGGTCGAGGGACAGCAGCGAGGGCAGTGGCTCGCCACGGAACCGGATGTCGGCGTACGGGTCGTCCTCGAACACCGTGAAGTCGTACTCCCGGGCGAGCCCGAGCAACGCGTGCCGCTTCTCCGCCGATAGCGTCACGCCGGCTGGGTTCTGGTAGTTCGGGATCACGTGCGCCAGGCGGGGCCGCACCCCGGACTCCAGCAGCTTGCGGAGCTCGTCCGGGTCGAGCCCGTCGGCCTGCAGCGTCACCTGGTGCACGGCCGCGCCCATGGTCCGCAGGTTCAGCAGCGTCCGGTCGTACGTCGGCCGTTCCACCACGACCGCGTCGCCGGCGCGGACGATGTGCTGGAACAGGAACGCGTCGGCCTGCAACGAGCCGTTCGTGACGAGTACCCGGTCGGTCTCGACACCGTGCTTCGCGGCGATCCACTCCCGCAGGGGCGGATATCCGTACGCCGTGCCGTAGGCGGTGACCCCGACCGGATCGGTCCGGAAGGCTTGGACGGCCGCTGCCTCGAGGCCTTCCACGTCGATGATGTCGAGCGACGGGGCACCCCGGGCGAACGAGATGAGCATGACTGCAGAGCCTACTTGTCGTCGATCGGACGTAATGGTGGTGCCCGGTCAGTCCCACACACCAGGATCGGTGCGGGGTGGTGGGACGTGAGAACGGCAAGGGTGCAGCGTGGGGTGTGGGAGGCACGGTACGTCGCGTGGCTCGTTCCGGTCGATGCGCTGGTCGGGGTGTACGGGGCGGCGTTCGCCCTGTTCCTGCACCCCGGGACGGCGGAGGGCCGAACGTATGCCTGGCTGACCGTCCTGCTGCCGGCGGCCTGGTTGGTCGCGTTGCTGTTCGGGCGGGCGTACGAGACCAGGAGCCTTTTCGTCGGCAACGAGGAGTACCAGCGGTTGGTCCGGGCGGGACTCGCCTTGACCGCGGCCATCGCGATCGTGCTGTACGCGTTCGACGTCTACATCGCGCGTGACTACCTGCTGGTCGCGATGCCGTCGATGGTCGTCTTCGGGGTGGTCGCCCGGTACCTGATGCGAGCCCGCCTGCACCGCGCGTGGGGTCGCGGTGAGTGCCTGCGGCGGGTCGTGGTGGTCGGTCATCCGCGGGCCGTGGCCGAGCTGACCCGGCGGTTGAAGCGCGAGCCGTACCACGGCCTGACGGTCGTGGCGGCGTGCCGGCCGCTCGACGACGTCGCCGTCGTCGCGTGGCGGGCGGAGGCCGATACCGTCGTGGTCCTGCCCTGCCCGGAGCTCGACGGCGCAGCGGTCCGGCGGTTGGCCTGGCAGCTCGAGCTCGACGACGTCGATCTGATCATGGCGAGCGCGTTGATCGAGGTGGCCGGCGGTCGGACCACCCTCCGCCCGGTCGACGGCCTGCCGTTGTTGCACGTCGAACACCCGCGGCTGGGCGGCGTACGCCGGGTCGTGAAGTCGGTGACCGACCGGTGTGCGGCGGCGGCCGCGCTCGTCCTGCTGGCCCCGTTGTTCGTCGCGATCGCGGCGGCCGTCCGGTGGCAGCCGGGCAGTGCGGGCCCGGCGTTCACCCGCAAGCGTGGCGTGGGACGTGCCGGTCGGGAGTTCCTCGTCTACAAGTTCCGCGCCCGGGCCGATTCGGTGCTCACTCCCGTGGGCCGGTGGCTGCGGAGGTATTCACTGGAGGGCCTGCCGCGGCTGATCAACGTCATACGCGGCGAAATGTCCCTGGTCGGCCCGCCGCCGTGGCTGCCCGGTGACCTCGTGGACAGCACGGTCGACGTCAAGCGCCGGCTCGTGGTCAAGCCGGGACTGACCGGGCTCTGGCGACTCTCCGGCGGCGCCGATCTGCCGTGGGAGGAGGCCATGCGGCTCGATCTGCGGTACGTGGAAAACTGGTCGCTCACGCTCGACCTGGTGATCGTGATTCGCACGATCACCTCGGCCCTCCGCTCGTCGAGCCTTGCGGTCGGCATACCGAAGGGACTCCCGTAATGGATGATCACGCATTGGCGGCGTGGCTGGCCGAGGTCGCCGGCGATGCGTTGCTCGTGTTGCGCGAGAAGTCGGGCTTCGATGACCCGGCCACGCTGAAGGCCGCCGGGGACAAGCGGTCGCACGACGTACTGATGACCGAGCTGCGCCGGGCCCGACCGGCCGACGCCGTGCTCTCCGAGGAGGGGGCTCGCCAGGATCCCGCCCGGCTGAGTGCGGACCGGGTGTGGATCGTCGACCCGCTCGACGGCACGCGGGAGTTCTCCGAAGCCGGGCGGGACGACTGGGCGGTGCACATCGCCCTCTGGCAGCGCTCGACACAGGGCCTGGTCGCGGGCGCCGTCGCGATGCCGGCCCGGGGGCTCGTGCTGCGCGCGGATCAGCCGCCGCCGTTGCCCGCCGACCGCGAGGGCCAGATCAGGCTGGCGTGCAGCCGTACCCGGCCGCCGGCCTTCCTCGCCGACCTGGCCGACGCGCTGGGTGCCTGCCTGGTGCCGATGGGTTCGGCCGGGGTGAAGGCGTGTGCGGTGGTCACCGGCGAGGTCGACGCGTACGTGCACGCGGGTGGCCAGTACGAGTGGGACTCGGCCGCACCGGTGGCGATCGCCCAGGCGGTCGGCGTACACACATCGCGCGTCGATGGCCGCCCGCTCACCTACAACCAAGCTGATCCACTCCTGCCTGACCTGCTGGTTTGCCGTTCCGCGGTGGCCGCCCGCATCCTCGACGCACTGCGCGTCCTCATCTGAGTCGCACCGTTGAGACTGGCTTTCGCCCGGAAGCCGGTGCACAATGCGATGTCGGTCGAGGAAGAGGAGAGTTTGTGTCCTCCGATACCGGGAGACCGCGCGTCACACAGCGTGATGAGTACTACGAGGTAGAGCCCGTACGGGTACCCGCTCCGCGGCGACCGCACGGGCACTCGGCTACTCGCCCTCGCCGGTCGGCGCAGACGGGCGTACCGCTCGGGTTCAAGCTGACCGTTGCCGGGCTGGGCTTGGCACTGCTCGGTACCGGCGGCGGCCTCGTCGTCGCGTGGACGCAGGCGGACTCGGTATCCCGCCCGCAGAGTTCGGCGATTTCGGCCATCGAAGACACGTTCTACGTCGACCAGGAGCCGGCGGTCGACCGCAGTTCGGTCCTCGAATTGTTGGCGGTCGACACGCCGGCCAAGCGGGCGACCACGTACCTGAAGTTCGACAATCCGCCGCTACCGGAGCCGGGTCGGATCGACTCCGTCCGGTTGGAGACCACGTCGAACTCGCCGCAGCCCGGCGGCGTACAGCTCTATCGGGTCCCGGACACGACCTGGACCGCGCCGGAGTTCGTCGACACCGGACCGCCGGCCGCGGCCGCTCTCGTGGCGACGGCGGCGTCCGAGGCCGGCGCCACGTCGCTGTCCTTCGACGTGACGAATGTGGTGAACGCGCCGGGGACGTACGCGTTCGCGGTCGTATCTCCCAAGGGCGACCGGCCGGTCCGAATGTTCGCGTCGGAGCACGGCGACGACGGCCCACGGCTGGTGGTGTCGTGGACCCCGACCCCGCCCCGCGGCCATCCGGCGGAGGCGATCCAGCCGGGTCTCGGTACCGGAACCCCCACCGCCCTGCCCTCGGCGGACGCGTCATTCGGGCAGGCGTCGCCCACCCCCGGCGTCTCGCCGCTCCCACCGGTCGGCGGCAACCGTGCTCTGGCGGGCGCGTCGGTCAGCCTGCGCAGCGGCGAAACGTGGGCCCAGGGCGTCGCGCGGGCGGACCGCACGTACGGCCCGCTGCAGATGGTCCGGGTTTTCTACCCGGGGCTGCCGCCGTCGTGGAACGGCAGCCGCTCGGACGTCGTCGACCGCACGGTCGTGGTGTCGTTCAAGGCCGGCCCGCGGGACGTGAACTCCGGCAAGCACGACACGCTGCTCGCTAACTGGTTCGCCAGCGTGCCGAAGGACCGCGACACGTACTGGGTGTACTTCCACGAGCCCGAGGACGACATCGAGGCCGGCGCGTTCACGCCGACCGACTACCGGGCCGCCTGGCGGCGCATCGCCGGCCTCGCCGACCGCGCGGGCAACCGTCGGCTGCGCGCGACGCTCGTGCTCATGTGCTACACGCTCACGCCCAGCTCGGGGCGAAATTGGCGGGACTACTACGCGGGCGACGACGTGATCGAGACGCTCGGCTGGGACTGCTACAACCAGAGCTGGGGCAAGGGCGAGTACGCCGATCCGGCCACGATGTTCGCCAGGTCGGTCGAGGTGTCCAAGGCGGCCGGCAAGTCGTTCGGGTACGCCGAGATGGGCAGCAAGATGGTCGCCGGTGACAGCGGCACCCGCAGGGCGGCATGGTTGCGAGCGGTGGGCGCCCACGTGCGCAGCCAGGGGGCGGCCTGGGTGTCGTACTTCGACTCGACGGTCGGCGGCGAGTACCGGCTGCTCGACGCGGCGAGCCAGCAGGCGTGGATGAGCGTCTGCCGAAGTTAGAAAAAATCTCGAGGGCCCGTGTCGATTCCGCGTCTGCTCGTTCGAGGCGCTGGTATGACCGACACGAAGAGCCTTCTGAAGTACGGCATCATCGCCGGCCCGCTGTATGTCACGGTGTCCCTGGCTCAGGCACTGACCCGGGACGGCTTCGACCTCACCCGGCACCCGTGGAGTCTGCTGAGCAACGGCGACCTCGGCTGGATCCAGATCACCAACTTCGTCCTGACCGGCCTGCTGGTTGTCGCGTTCGCGGTCGGCCTGCGGCGCGTCGACTCGGGCAAGTGGGCGCCACGCCTGATCGGGGTGTACGGCGTCAGCCTGATCTGTGCCGGAGTGTTCCGGGCGGATCCGGCACTCGGCTTCCCACCCGGTACGCCCGACGGCGCCACCGACATCAGCTGGCACGGCTTCCTGCACTTCCTCGCCGGAGGCGTCGGCTTCACCTGCCTCGTCGTCGCGTGCTTCGTGGTGGCTCGCCGGTTCGCGCCGGTGTTCTCCATCGTCACCGGCGTCGTGCTGGCCGTCGGGTTCGGCGGCGTAGCGTCCGGCGTCGGACCCACCCTGGGCTTCGTCGCCGCGGTTCTCCTCACCTGGGCCTGGATCTCGGCCCTGGCCGTCTACCACTACCGGAAAGGTTGATCACAATGCGTTACATCGTTCTGCTCAAGGGCGCGGAGATCACGACCCCGCCACCGCCGGAGCTGATGGAGGCCATCATGAAGCTCGGCGAGGAAGCGACCAAGGCCGGAGCACTGCTGGACACCGCGGGGCTGTCCCCGAGCGCGGCGGGCGCGAAGGTCGCACTGTCCGCGGGACGGCTGAGCATCACCGACGGACCGTTCGCGGAGGCCAAGGAAATGATCAGCTACGCGCTGTACGAGGTGCGGTCCAAGGAGGAGGCGGTGGAGTGGACCTCCCGGTTCATGAAGCTGCACCGGGACCTCTGGCCGGGCTGGGAGGGCGAGGCAGACGTGCTGAAGGTGTTCGGACCCGAGGACTTCTAGCTAGCCGCGGATGATTGGATCGGTAGCCGTGCAGGCTACCGATCCTCATCGTGTCGTCGAGGCGGTGTGGCGTATCGAGGCGGCCCGGATCATCGCCGGGTTGGCTCGGATCGTGCAGGACGTCGGCCTCGCCGAGGAGCTCGCGCAGGACGCGTTGGTCGCCGCGCTCGAGCAGTGGCCGGAGTCGGGGGTGCCGGACAATCCCGGCGCGTGGTTGATGGCGACCGCGAAACACAAGGCGATCGACGTACTGCGGCGACGTGCGGCGTACGACCGGAAGCTCGTCGAGGTCGGTCGGGACATCGACCAGCGGGACGAGCCGGATCTGGCCGCCGCGGCCGACGACTACATCGGCGACGACCTGCTGCGACTCATCTTCGCCGCCTGCCATCCGGTGCTGTCGACCGAGGCGCGCGTCGCGCTCACCCTCCGCCTGCTCGGCGGCCTGACGACCGACGAGATCGCCCGGGCGCTGCTGGTGTCCGAACCCACCGCCGCGCAACGCATCGTGCGGGCCAAGCGGACCCTGGCGGCGAAACGGGTACCGATCGAGCTGCCCCCGCCGTCCGACATCGCCGAGCGGCTGGCATCCGTCCTCGAGGTCATCTACCTCATCTTCAACGAGGGCTACTCGGCGACGGCCGGCGACGACTGGATGCGACCGGCGCTGTGTGCGGAGGCACTGCGCCTCGGCCGGATCCTGGCCGGCCTGCTGCCGAAGGAACCAGAGGTACACGGCCTGGTCGCGCTCATGGAGATCCAGGCCTCGCGGACCCGGGCGCGTACCGGCTCGTCGGGTGAGCCGGTGCTGCTGCTCGATCAGGATCGTCGGCGCTGGGACCGACTGCTCATCCGGCGCGGGCTGGAGGCGCTCGACCGCGTCGACGCACTGGGCGGCACACTGGGTCCGTACGCGTTGCAGGCCGCTATCGCCGCCTGCCACGCCCGCGCGGTCACCGCGGAGGACACCGACTGGGCGCGCATCGCGGCCTTGTACGTCGTCCTGAGTCACGTCTCGCCCTCGCCGATCGTGGAGCTGAACCGCGCGGTCGCGGTCGGCATGGCTCATGGGCCGGCCGAGGGCCTCTCTTTGGTCGACGCGTTGGTATCCGAGCCGACCCTGGCGGCGTACCCCCAACTGCCCGCCGTACGCGGCGATCTCCTCGCCAAGCTCGGCCGCCTCGACGAGGCGAAGCGCGAGTTCGAGCGCGCCGCGGCCCTCACCCGCAACGAACGCGAACGGTCCGTGTTCCTCGCCCGCGCAATGGTCGCTGATTCAGGTACGACCGAGGAGTAACGCTTCGGGTTCGTACCTGAAACGGCGATCAAGTGTCAGAGGCCGCGGCCGCGTTCGTGGAGTTTGCGCAGGACGGTGTCGGCTCGCACGGCGCGGCCGGCGACGGCGAGCGCGAGGTAGGCACGGGGTTCGCGCGGGTTGCGAGCGAGGGTCCGGCGGGCCCAGCGGACGGCGGTACGCCGCTGGCCCAGTGCGGCGTGGGCGAAGGCGATCTGCCCGGTGATCCGGGCCTCGCCCCGGGGTTCGCCGGCGAACTCCGGGTACCGGCCGAGCAGCCACTGCAGCGCGCTGGCGATGGTCTCCCAGCGCTGGGCGAAGTACGACCGCTTGTGCCAGCGCACGAGGACGTACGGGTCGGACACGTTGACCAGCGGAGCGCGGCGGGCGGCGCGCAGCAGGAACTCGTAGTCCTCCGCGTAGCTGCCCGGGATCTGCTCGTCGACCAGGCCGATCCCGTCGAGCAATGCGGCCCGGCGGATGAGGAAGGTCGACGGGTGCAGTTCGGTCAGCCGGCTGCGCAGCAGTGCGGACAGTGGGATGCGGGACGCGGCCAGCGTGCGGTCCACAGTGGACCCGTCGTAGCTGACCCGGATGCCACAGCAGGCGAACTCCGAGTCCGGGTCCAGCGCCGCGACCTGGGCGGCCAGCTTGCCCGGCAGCCATTCGTCGTCGTCGTCGCAGAACGCGACGAGGTCGCCGGTGGCGGCGAGGATGCCGGAGTTGCGTGCGCCGGCGAGGCCGGGAGAGCGGGTGTTGCTGACGACCCCGACCCGGCGGCTCGGGGACTCGACGACCAGCGAGGTGTCCACATCGGACTGGTCGAACACGACGACGACCTCGATGTCGCCCGGGTACTCCTGGTCGAGGATCGCGGCGATCGCGGCGCGCAACAGCTCGGGGCGGTCCCGGGTCGGCACGACCACGGAGACGGATGGCGTCATCGCAGCCCCCGGTAGCCGTACCGCCACCGCAGCGGGAACGTCAGCATGCTCACGACCACCCGGCGGCGGGTCGGCAGCGCGGTGCGCCACTTCTCGTCGGCGCGTACCCGCAGCGGGCCGTTGGCGAACCGCAGGGGGTTGCCGGCAACGGTGTGCGCCGGCTGGGTCGGTACCGGTGGCTCCGCCAGGATGCGCAGCGCGTCCGGCCGGTCGGGCAAGCCACCCCACGCTCGCAAGGCGCTGACCGTACCGCCGGGATCCGCGGTGAAGTCCTCGTACCGGATCGTGGTCACCGGTGCCCGGCGAGCCAGCAGGCGGAACGCGGCGTTCTGCACCGTCCACAGTGCACTGACTCGTACCGGGGAGAACGTGGGCATGTACGCCTCGCTGTCGACGACCTCGGGCCGGCGTACCTGCCGTGCCCAGGAGTACGCGACCGCGCGGCTGTCCCGGACGAGATGCGCCACGCGCAGATCCAGGTCGCCGGCCCAGCGCAGGACGAAGGCGAGCGAGGCGTGCTTGCTGGAGTCGACGGCCACGTCCGCCCCGGACACCTCGGTGGCCGCCTGGTAGATGCGGGTGTACAGATCGGCGTACCGCCGCACGTCCGACTCGAGCGGCCGGGGCAGCCGGCGACCGGCCAGCCGCCGGATGTGCCGGGTGCGGTCCACACGCGCCTTCAGTTCAGCGACCTCGTCGACGTCCACAGTGGACCATCCGCCGAACGCCACCTTGCCGACCTGCTGCCAGAACTCGCAGCCGGAGAACCGCTCGCCGCAGCCGCACAGCTCGTCGTTGCGCAGCGCCCGTTCCCATAGGTGAACGACCTCGCCGAGCGCGCACACATCGGGGCTCTGCGCGAGGATCAGTTCCAGCAGCGTCGAGCCGCTGCGCCCGAGACCGCCGACGAACAGTACCCGCGCCGTCATCCCGACCTCCGGCGAGCGAAACCCCGGCGGCCGCGCGCCGAGATCAGGTCCTCGACGATGCTGCCGACCCGGGCGACCGCGGCCGCCCGTCCGACGGCGGCGTCCGGATCGCCGGCGATCGTGAACCGGCGCGGATCGGCGAGTCCGTCCGCGAGTGCCGTGGTGAGCGCGTCGACCGAGTCGCACAGGTGGACCATGCCCACCGAGCCGAGCCGCCGGGCGAACAGTTGCTGGTGGTCGTCGACGTGCTCGCCATGGGCCGGGTCACGCGGTACGACGATCGGTAGGTGCCCGGATCTCCGGGCCTCGAGGATCGTGGCCGGCCCGCCGTGGCTGACCACGAGCGTGGCCTCGGCCATCTCGCGCTTCAGCGCTTCGTGGTCCAGGAACGGCGTCGCGCCGGGGATCCCGGGGGCGCGGCCATGGCCGTACTGCACGACGAGGTCGGGTGGGCCGGGATGGGCGCAGTACCACTGCTCCAGCCAGTCCGTCAGCCGGTCGAAGGGATGCGTGTCGGTGCCGACGACCACGAGCACCCGGGCGCCATTGGAAGTCATAGCAAGCGGCCCACGACGATCGCCTCGGGGTACAGCGTTCGCTGCTCCTCCCACTGCACGAGCATGGCGGACAGGAAGGGCCGGCAGAGTCGCGCGGTGAGCGTCGGGGTATCGATGCGGTCGTACACCTCGATATAGATGGTGGGGATGCCACGCAGCCGGGCGAGCGCGACGAACGGCAGCGCGACCCCGGCGCCGGTGGTGACGACGGCGGCGACCCGGCGGCGGCGGATCAGCCGCCCGGCCAGCGCCGTGTTCCGCAGCAGGTTCCAGAGGTTGCGGGTCGTCGGGTGGTACGCCCAGACGACGTCCTCCCCGGCCAGCAGTGACTTGGCGTCGAGCGTGTCGAACGTGACCCAGCGCCGCGGCCGGTCGCGGTACCACGGCTCGAGGGCCAGTAGTTGCGCGAGGTGACCGCCGCTGGATCCGACGAGCAGCACAGGGGGAGGCGACACTGCACTCCTTCCCTTCGGACGACGTTGTAGCGAAACTTATTCGTTGGTGGCCCAAAGGTGAACCGCGGGGGGTCGTATGGCGGACGGTCGGACTTGCGACACTTTTGGCCCGGTCAGGTTTATCCGCACGGCCACCTGGATAACTTCGGCAGCCAACTAGTCGATGGCGGGGACGCTGCCTGGCGCCTTCGAGGATGCAGGTGTCCGGAGGTGCCCTATTTGCGCCTTCGCCCACCATGCTCAGCACCCGAGAGGGCTTGCACTATTATCGGCCACCACCCGGACATGAAGTGAGACACCCCTATGCCCAGACAGCGCCACGTCGACATGACGGAACCCGACGAATTGACCTTGGTCGATTACCTTGGCTGGCTGCGGCGCCGGTGGTGGATCCTGGTCGCGGGGACTCTGGTCGGCGTCACGGCGGCTGCTGGGTTCACCGCTGTCCAGCCGCGTACGTACACCTCGACCACCTCTGTCCTGGTACGACAGATCGGTCCGGATGCCAACCCGAACGCGAAGGTCAACCTCGACACCGAGGCGCAGGTGATCCGGTCGTCGGCCGTGGCGACCCGCGCGCAGACGTTGATGCGTACCGAGGAGAGCCCGCAGTCACTGATCAAGCAGGTACAGGTGAACGTGCCGGCGAACGCGCAGACCATGAACGTTTCGTTCGAGGCGAGCACCCCGGAGCGGGCGCGGGACGGCTCGCACGCTTTCGCCCAGGCATACCTCGACCTGCGTACCGACATCGCCCGGCGGGACCTGGAGACCGAGATCGCCGCCCTGCAGAAGCAGGTGGACGACGTCAGCAAGCAGCTGTCCGTGGTCGCCGGCAAGATTGCCGCACTCCAGCCGAACACGGTCGACCGGCAGCGCGCCGAGGCCGACCGCAACGTCCTCATCGGCCAGCTGGCCAACCTCAACGCCCGGCTCAGCCCGCTGCTGGCCACCCCGCTGGATCCCGGCTCGATCATCACGGACGCGCCACTGCCCACCAAGCCCAGCTCGCCGAACCGCACGCTGAACCTCGGCAGCGGCTTCGGCGCCGGCCTGCTGCTGGGCGTCGCGCTCGCGCTGCTGCTCGACCGGTTGGACACCCGGGTCCGCCGGGGTCGGGACATCGCCGACCGGCTCGGCCTGCCCGTGCTGCTGGAGGTGCCGGATCGGGTACCGGCGCCGATCCTGCTGCCGGCCAAGGACCGGCTGTCGCGGGAACTCGGCCGACTACGCAACGTCTTGTTGACCACCGTGCCCGACGCCCCCGGGGTTCGGGGCCGCCTGCTGCTGATCAGTGCCGCCACCCCGGGCGCGGCGACCGGGTTCGTCGTCGGCAACCTCGCGGCGGCGTACGCCCGTACCGGTGCCCAGGTCGCCGTGCTGAGCACGAATCCGACCTCGCCGCTTGCTCGGATGGTCGGCGCGGACGCCCGGTACGGTCTCGCCGATGTCCTGCGCCGCGACGTGACCGCGCTGCAGGCGCTGACGGCCGTGCCCACGCTCTCGCAGTTGCGCGTGCTCGTGCCTGGCAGCCTGGACCCGGAGGCCGAGTTGCCGGTCGCCGGCCTGCTCGAGGTGCTCGCCGAGCTGTCCGGCCGGTTCGACCATGTGCTGATCGAGACGCCGCCGCCGTCCCTGGCCGTCGAAGCGCAGGCGCTGAGCAGCCACGTCGACGCGGTCATCCTGGTCGCCGAGGCCCGGCACACGGACAGCCGCGAGATCTCCACGGCGGTCCGTCAGTTCGAGCAGGTGAACGCCCGGGTGATCGGCGCCGTACTCGTGTCGCACATGTCGGGCGGACACGTCCGGACGCCGCCTCCGGCGATCGGCAGATCACCGGTGGTCGGCGAGATCCTCGCGGGGCCGGTCGGCCGCGCCGGCGTGGCCGAACCCACGGCGGAAACGGCGGTCCCGGTCACGGACTCGACGATGGTCCTGCCGCGGGTCAACGAAAAGGACGGGCGCACCCCGTGGACCGACAACATGCCGTCGACGGGGGCCGGCCGTCCGGGAAAAGTCCGGGCTCTCTACGCCGATCCCGCCGACGGTACAAGGGTGCCGCTGGTAACTCGCGGCGATGGCGATGAGGGCTAGGGTCACGGCGGTAGTTCTGGCGGCCGGCGTGCTCGCCATGGTCGGCTGCGGCGGCGAGGAAGAGCCGCGCGGCGGCGGAGTGTCCATTGTGGACCCCGGGCCGGGCCCCACGCTCAGCCCCAGCGCCGTCGTCGAGAGCCCCTCGGCGCCGCTGTCCGGTAACGACAGCACCGACGCGGTCGTCGCCCGCCGGGCCGTCGCGGTTCCGGTGCGGGTCGGCACCGGCTCGCCGGCCCCGGCCGGCCTCGCCGAGGCGGACATCCTCTATCAGGAGTACGCCGAGAGCGGCTCCCTGCGGTTCATCGCGGTGTACCAGTCGCACGATGTACCGCGGATCGGGCCGGTGACCGAGATCCGGCCCGCGGACGTCAAGACGCTCACGGCACTCGGCACGGTCGTGGGCTACGGCGGCGGGCCGACCGGGTTCGTCACCCAGCTGACCAACTCCAAGCTGCCCGCCGTGACCCAGCCGAACAACGGCTATACCTCGACCGCGACGCTGTACAAGGCCGCACCGGCCGGTCCGGCACCGCCGTCGATATTCCAGTACGCCGAGCCCGGCGAGCCGCTCGGCGACGGCGTCAAACCGGTGACCCGGCTCAGCGTGACCGCACCCGGCCGGTCGGCACAGGTATGGCAGTACGACGAGGCCAGCCGGACCTGGCGCGGTCAGCTCGGCGGGGTGACCGTGGCGGTCTCCTCGGTCATCGTGCTGATGATGGAGTACAAGACCCTGGAGGTGCGCAACCCGTCGCCGCACAACGTGCCGAGCGCGTCGGTGATCGGCGAGGGTACGGCCGTGGCCGTGTCCGGATCGCAGGGCGTTACCGGCAAGTGGGTCAAGCCGGGGCTGAAGATGGTGAGCCACGTCGTGGACGGCCTCGGCTTCCAGATGCGGCTACGCCCCGGTACGACGTGGGTCGTGTACGCGCCTCTCGGCTCGACGGTGAGCACGACATGACGGCGCTGAGCGCCACGCGACCCGGGCGCATCTCGTGGTCGTTCCGGCTGCCGCACGGCTGGCCGTTGTTCGCTCTGCTGGTGCTCTATCCACTGTGGTGGGCGCTCGGCCTGCCACAGTTCATCTTCGCCATCGCCGCCGTACCCATGGCCTTCCAGCTCTACCGCAAGGGCAAGGTACGGGTGCCGCCCGGCTTCGGCTTCTGGCTGATCCTCGTGTGCTGGGTGGCGCTGTCCGGCATCATGCTGGACCTGGTCGCCCCGGACACCCTGGCCCCTGGCGGGTTCGGCCGGTACATCGCGTGGAGCGTGCGCCTCGTCAACTACGTCGGCGTCACGGTGGTCATGCTCTACGTGCTGAACCTGGAAGAGCGGGAGCTGTCGCGGCTCCGGGTCGTGCGCATGCTCGGCATCATGTGCCTGGTCACGGTCATCGGCGGGTACCTCGGGATGTTGTTTCCGCACTGGGGGTTCACCGCCCCGCTGGAGCCCCTGCTGCCGAACTCGATCGCGTCGGACCCCTTCGTGCACCGGCTCATGCGCGTCGAGGTGGCGCAGGTGCAGACGATCCTCGAGGGCGAGGCGGGTCAACCCCGGCCGTCGGCGCCGTTCGAGTACACCAACACGTGGGGCGAGAACCTCTGCCTCCTGCTGGTCTGGCTGATGGTGGGTTGGTACGTCCTGGGCTCGCGGCTGCGGAAGTGGGCGGCTGTGCTCATCGGACTCGCCGCGGTCGTGCCGATCGTGCAGTCGCTGAACCGGGGGCTGTGGATCGGCCTGGGCATCGCGGCCCTGTACGTCGCGCTACGCCTCTCGTCGCGGGGAAAGTTCGCGCCGCTCGGTCTGCTCGCCGCGGCCGTCGGGCTGTTCGCGGTACTG
>Ga0209382_10005496_pt1 | contig 16492 bp, 15 predicted proteins | sample SoiMetdeltSBSDD5_FD_187599 | JGI IMG/M metagenome (GOLD analysis project Ga0209382, IMG submission 187599) | Bulk soil microbial communities from a Populus tree surrounding site in Tennessee, USA - Soil MetaG P. deltoides SBSDD5 (SPAdes) (version 2) | ecosystem: Environmental > Terrestrial >...
GGACCCAGAAGTCGAGCGAGGCCTGGTCGGGGATCGTCGTCGGCTGCGCGGGGTCCCACGAGATTGCGATGCGGTTCTCGTTCGCGCCCAGGTCGTTGAGCGTCGTATAGAAGGTGGTCGGGTCGCCGAGCGCGCCGGTGTCTTCGGTGATTCCGAAGCTGACGTTCGCCGAGGCGCGCCCGCAGAGTGCGAGCGCTGCGCAGGCGCAGCAGGCGACGAGCACGATCTTCTTCACGGGCGGTCCCTTTCTCCCTCGGCCGAATAGGTTGCCACGCCGGCCGGCGGCGTGCATAGGTCTGGCGGCCTATCTTTCGGCGCGGACCGGCTCATTCCTTAGCGCGAGCACGGCGTCGAGCAGCTTTTCGGCGCCAAAACGGACCGGGTCGTCGGCCGGGAGCCCGGTTTCGGCCTCGGCCTCGGCGATCGCGGTCCGCGCTTCCTCATCGTCGAGACCGCGAGTGTTGACGGCAATACAGGCGACCGGAGCCGGCCTCGCGGGCAGCGACGCGCGCTCGTGCAGCTCCACCAGTTCGCTCAACGGCGGAATCGGATGGTCTGGAAAGCCCTCGATCACGGTCGCTCCCGCCTGGTGGCAGAGCACGTACGCGTGGGGCGCGCTGCCGTGCATGAGGCCGAGCGTCACGCCCGAATAGGCTGGATGCAGGAGCGCCCCCTGGCCCTCGACCCAGAGCAGGTCGCCTTTTCCGGCGCCCTCGACGACCAGGCGCTCCGAGGCGCCGGCGATGAAGTCCGAGACGACCGCGTCGACACAGATCCCCCAGCCGGCGATCGCGATCCCGGTCTGGCCGGTCGGGACGAACACGGAGCGGAGGCCGCGCTCCAGGGCCTTGCGGTCGAGCTCGAGGCTGACCGTCATCTTCCCGATCGCACAATCGGAGCCCACCGTCAGGACGACGTGGGCGTTGAGATCCATGTTCTCCCCGGACGGGACGTTCAGCCCCGGCGGCGGGCGACGCAGGTCGCGTAACTCGACGCCGTGCCGGGCCGCGAGCTCGACCAGCTCGTCGTCGCCGGTCAAGAACTCGTGCAGGCCGTTCTCGACGTCGAGCCCGCTCTGGACACACGCGCGGAGCAACTCGCGCCACGCGGGAGGGAAGCGCCCGCCCTGGGTGGCAACACCGACGAGGGCGGTCGTAGGCTCGTAGGCGAGGGCTTCCTCGACTGTGCCGACGATCGGGAAGCCCTGCTCCGTCTCCCCCACGCGCGCCGTATCGAGCAGGACCGCAACCCGGTCCGGCACGTAGCGCATGACGCCGCGAGCTGTCTTGCCGTAGTGCGGGTCGCCGGAGAGCCCCTCAGCGAGGATCAGATACCGCTTCTTCACCGCGCAAAATGCTTCGCATTTTCCGCGGGGCTAGTTTCTGCCATCGCTACGCTCGGCAACCGGGGAAAAAGCCCTTTCAACGCCTAGTCCCGGCCTGTCCGAGGGGAGTTGGACGCCGTCGCGGAGCTCGACGCCAGGCCACGGGTCCTCGAGAAGGAGCAGGTTCCCGTCCAGGTCGATGAAGTCGCACAGGCTCGCGATCTGTGCGCCGGCGGCGATGCCGAGGCCGGATTCGGTCATGCAGCCCAGCATCACGCCGAGCCCGAGCGCCCGGGCCGCATGCGCCATCCGCACCGCCTCCCGGAGGCCGCCGGACTTCGAGAGCTTGATGTTGATCCCGTGCGCGCGCAGGGCGCAGGCCATGACGTCTGCGAGCGTGTGGCAGTCCTCGTCGACGTAGATCGGAATCGGGGACGCCGCCTTCACCCTCGCCCCGCCGGGGTCGCCGGCAGGCAGGGGCTGCTCGCAGTATTCGACACCGAGGCCGGCCAGACGCGGCAGCGCGTCGAGCGCCTCGTCCACAGACCAGTATTCGTTCACGTCGACCTGCAGCGGCAGCTCGGTGACCGACCTCACCGCCCGGACTCGCTCGACGTCGAGGCCGTCGCCTCCACCGAGCTTGAGCTTCAGTCGTTGAAACCGCGGCGCCGCCTGCTCGGCCCGGCGCGCCATGTCGTCGGGGTCGCCCAGCCAGATCGTCCACGCGGTGGGCGGTCCCTCGCGGCGCAGTCCGAGGAGTCGCCAGACCGGCAGGCCGACGAGCTTCCCACAGAGGTCGTGGAGAGCGTGGTCGAGCGCGGCCCGCGCCGCCTGTGCGTGCGGCGCCGCCGGCAGGCGCGCCTGGATCTCGTCGATGGCGAAGGGGTCGTCGCCGAGCACCTCGACAGACACGTCCAAGAACTCGACTGCCGCTGCCGCCTCCTCGTCGTAGCGGTCGATCGGCGTCCCTTCCCCGTAGCCGGTCACGCCGGCGTGGGTGACCTCGGCGACAACGGACTCGCTTTCGTCGGTCGCGCCGCGCGAGATCACGAACGTCTCGCCCAACTGGTAGGTGACGGCGCGGGCTTCGAGCTTCACGCGCGTAGCGTAAATCGCTTGGGCATATAGGGATACGAAAGCGGGCTACGCTCCCGGCGGGTCAACGCATCCGGCAAGTGCTACACGGAGTTCACGCCGGACCAGGCCGACCGGATGTAGAACCAGTACCTCGCGTACCGCGCGGGCTGAAGGCTCCACATCGAGGGAAGGGTCGGGATGGCCCGGCCTTCCTCGTTCGGGTAGACCACCGACGTGGGCCCGCGAGCGAGCTACATCCGTAGCCTCGACCCGATGCTGCCGCGCCAGGTCTGGCTCGTCCAGGCAGGCGGCGTCGTCAACTCGCTAGGGAACGGGATCGTCTTCCCGTTCATCGTCATCTACCTGCACAACGTGCGGGGGATCTCGTTCGCGGCCGCGGGCCTCGCGCTCTCGGCCGGCGCGGTCGCAGCACTGGCGGCAGGCATCGGCGCCGGCCCGTTCGTCGACCGTTTCGGTGGCCGCAACACCCTGCTCGTGGGCCTGCTGCTCCAGGCGGTCTCGTTCGCCCTGTTCCCCCTTGTCCGCGAGGCATGGCACGCCTTTGTCCTGCTCGCGCTCGAAGGCGCGGGGACGGCATGTTTTTGGCCCGGCCAGTCGACGCTGCTCTCCCGACTGACGCCCCCTGAGCGGACCCACTCGGCGTTCGCGCTCCAGCGCATCAGCATGAACCTCGGCCTCGGCCTCGGCGGCGTCATCGGCGGCCTGATCGCAAGCACCAGCCATCCGCAGAGCTTCACCGTGCTGTTCCTGCTCGACGCGGTCACGTTCCTCGTCTTCATCAGCATCCTCGCCACGGTCGACGAGCCCGCAGTCCCGAAGTCCGAGGAGCCGGAGGCGGCCGAGGGCTACCGCGCCGTCCTACGCGACCGGAACTTCATCTGGCTGCTCGGGCTGAACGTCCTGTTCGTCGCGGTCGGATATGAGGTGTTCGCGCTCCTGCCGCCGTTCGCGAAGAACTACGCCGGGGTCAGCGAGCGCTGGGTCGGGACGATGTGGCTCGCGAACACGCTGCTGATCGTGCTGATCCAGCTGCCGGTCGCCAAGGCGCTCGAGGGCCGCCGGCGGATGCGGGCGCTGGCACTGATGAGCCTGCTCTTCGCTTCGGCGGCGATGATCGTGCTTTTCGGGGGCATCTGGTTCACCGGCACCGCGGCCGCGCTCGTCTTCGTCGGCGCGACGCTCGTCTTCGGGCTCGGCGAGACGTTCCAGGGACCGACGCAGGCACCGCTCGTGGCCGACCTTGCACCGGACCGGCTCCGCGGCCGCTACTTCGCGCTCGGCTCGATGTCGTGGAGCGCCGGCAGCATCCTCGGGCCGGCAATCGGCGGCCCGCTGCTCGGCTGGCATCCGCTGGCGGTCTGGCCGCTCGCGGCCGCGATCAGCGTCTTCGCGGCGTTCGGCTGCCTGGTGCTGGAGCGGCGGCTGCCCGAACGCGTGCTCCGCTCACCGGTCGGCGACCCGGTCGACGTGGGCGAGCCGCTGCCGAAGCCGGCCCCCGCCTAGGAGGCCGCGCGACCGCGGCTAGACTTGGCTGCTCCGCGCCTGTAGCTCAGGGGATAGAGCGCGCGCCTCCGGAGCGCGAGGTCGCAGGTTCGATTCCTGCCAGGCGCATAGCCCGCTTGAACAAAGGGTTTGCGAGAGGCCTGGCGGGAACAATGTACTTTTCGCCTCTCCGCCCGCGGCGGCGTTTGGCCAGCCGCAGGGGCCAAACGCCGGGCCCCGGCTCGCACAATCATCGCGCCGGCCCGGCTTTAGGCGCTTCCCCCGTAAGGTCTGACCTTGCCCGAACGTTTGGTGGGAGCGGACCCGCTCGCAAGGACGCGTGCAGCGCAGTTGGGACCGCTTGCAACAGGAATCACGAAGTGAGACAATTGTGACGGGTCAGCGCCGCGAAAGAGCGATGAGGGGAGAGCTGCGGTTCGGCCGGCGGGAGCCTTCGGACTCCCGCCGCCGCGAGTGGGTGAATTGCGTGCGCGCCCCGGACGAGGGCGTCGAGGTTCCAGGTGATTCGCCCGTAGCTCGTCAAGCCTCGCCGTGGCCCGGAGCGTCAAGGCCCGGCTTGGGCCTGGTCGTGGGAAGCGCCCGGGCGTTCAGCTCGCCGCCCGGCCCCGAGAGCTGTCGCGGTAGATAGGTTCGCGCTCTTTGCGCCGATTTCGTAGGGCACCCCACCCTTTCGGGGGATCTCAGCCCACGCGCGACCGCTTAGAGTTCGCGCCCGTCGCCGCCTGATGGCCCCGAGCGCTGAGGCGTCTGCGGTTCAACAAGTTCAGAGTTATCCACGGTTTCCACACACAGGTGGGGAGTTATTCCCGGACCAGACGGACAGCCGGAGACATCGCCCGGCGCGCGGACGCCTAATCTTCCAGGCGACTTTGTCTCTGAGGAGTTGCGCGCCGACTGCATGCGCTTCCTCGAAGCGATACACGCGTTGGTAGCACGGCGGGCCGAGATGATGCTGGGCGCAAAGACCCGCTGGGTGCCGGATTCACCGCGCGTGAACGCATGCGAAGACGCCGGCACGCCGCCTTCGCTGACATAGCCGCGCCCAGGGCCCAGGAAATCGGCATGGACGTCCCGAACGGGCGCCTCTTTACTTTGCAGCTCGGTTCGCACCGAGCTCGCTCCTTGCTTTCGCGAACGACGACGCGCCGGAAATTCTGACGTCGCTCTCACCCCGGCGGGTTTGGGTCTTGACTGATCAGTCAATCAACGAGAGGCGGCGTACGGCATGAGGGGACGCGCCGCGTTGGACGGAATCCCGGCCGGAGACCAGCCGCAGCCCTTCGGCCGGGTTCCGACTAGATCTCCGGTACGCGGAGTCGCCGAACGCTGACGAACGAGAGCGCAGAAGCGTTATTCGGGCTCTCGGCTGCGTCGGGGCTGCATCGAGAGGGGGGAGCCGGGGCTGGGCGATGAAGAGCTACGGCTCCTCGTTCCCGCCTGGCCTTCGGGTGGGAGGGAGAAATTCCCGGAAAGGCGAACCCCGGCTCCGCTCCAATATCGACCGCGGTAACGCTGGGCTTGAGAGTGACGAGGCGACCGCCATGAAGGCGGTCGCCTCGATTTCGAGCTATTTGGTGACCCTGAGCACCTTGCTCGTGCCGATCACGTAGCCCGGCGCGGCCTGCGCGGTCGGCATCACGACACGGAGCCTGTTGCGGCCCGAGTGCAGGCGGACGTGGAAGGTGGCCGACGAACTGCTGTCGAGCTTCACCTTCTTCACCGTCAGCGCCCCGAACGACGTCAGGCGCTGCACGTTCACGAATTTGCCGGTAAACGCCCGCGCCGCGGTGACCTTGGTGGAGAAGGTCCCGTTGGCGACGCTGACGAGCGTCAGGGTGATCATCGGCCGCACCTTGACGGTCACCGTCCTACTCGTGGCGCCCTTCCAGTGCGCCTGGTAAGAGGTCTGGACGGTCGGCGACACGGTGTCGGTCCAGTTCCCGCCGGCGGTAGTGGTGAGCGGGCTGGCGAGCGCGCTGAAGGTGGTCGCCGGATACGCGTCGGCCATCACCTGCACGCTCTCGCCGGCGTTGTTGCTGGAGACCTTGCCCGAAAGGGTGACGCTCCCGCCGTAGACGACCGTCGGCCGCGAAGCCGAAATCGTCACCGCGGGTCGTGCCGCAGTCGCGCCGGCGACAAGCACCGTCGTCGTCGCCACGGCCGCAAGGAAGACAAGACTCGTACGCATTCGAAAACACCTCTTTCTTACTGAGCAGGTAGCTGCCGTGAAGGAGATACCCAGACGCGGGCCAAACCCGCCTTCTGGGCCGTAAAGGCCCTGTAAATTCCGGAAGCGGTCTACCTCCGAGCGGTTTTGAGGTAGCCGAAAAGCACGTTACGTTTGAGGCGTTGTCGGTTGTCGATTACCTTCGGGGCCTCGATCCTCGCCTGCCTCGCTCGGTCTGGCTGGTCGAACTCGGCGGCGTCGTCAACGCCTTCGGGAACGGCTTCGTCTACCCGTTCCTGTTCATCTACCTGCACAACGTCCGTGGGTTCGCGCTCGGCGTCTCCGGGCTGATCGTCGCCACGAACGCCGGAGTTGCGCTGATCGCCGGAACATCGGGCGGCGCTGCGGCTGACCGGTTGGGACCGAAGCGGACGCTCGCGGCCTCGCTGGCAATGCTCGCCGTCGCCTTCGCGCTCTTCCCGCTGGTGCGCGAGCCATGGCACGCGTTCGCGCTCGCGGCCTTCGTGGGGCTCGGTAACGGAATCTTCTGGCCGAGCTACCACACGCTTCTGGCGGCGATCACGCCGGACGAGCGCCGCCACGCGGGCTATGCGCTGCAGCGGGTCAGCACGAACCTCGGCTTCGGGATCGGCGGCGCGCTTGCGGGCCTGATCGCCGCCACGTCCAGCCCGGCGACTTTCACAGCCCTTTTCCTGATCGACGCCGCCACGTACGCAGCCTTTCTCGGTCTACTCGCCTTCGTGCCGGGCGGCCACGCGAGCGAGGCTCGGCCCGACGAGCCGACCGGCTACAAGTCGGCCCTGCGCCACCGTGTTTTCCTCGCCCTGCTCGGGCTGAACGTCGTCTTCGTCACGGCCGGCTACGCGCAGCTCGAGACTCTGCCCGTCTTCGCGAAGAACCAGGCGCACGTGACCGAGCGCGCGATCGGCGTCGTCTTCTTCGTCAACTCGCTCGTGATCGTGCTCGCCCAGCTGCCGGTGACGAAGCTCGTCGAGGGGCGGCGACGGATGGCGATGCTGGCCCTGATGACGGGGTTCTGGGCGGCCGCGTGGCTGCTCGTGTTCGGGGCGGGCCTGTGGTTGTCGGCCCTCGCCGCGGCAGCCTTGATCGTCGTCGCCGGCGGCATCTTCGCGATCGGCGAATGCCTGCAGGGGCCGACGCAGCAGGCGCTGATCGCGCAGCTGGCGCCTGACCACCTGCGCGGTCGCTACATGGCGCTCTCGACGAACTCGTGGTCGATCGGCTGGATCGCCGGCCCGGCGCTCGGCGCCTACGTGCTCCAGAAAGAGCCCCTCGCCCTCTGGCCGGCCGCCGCGGCGCTCTGCCTCGGCGCCGGCGCAGCCGGCCTCCTCCTCGAGCGGCGCCTTCCGGAAAGCGTCCGGCTGACGCCCGCCGCCGACATTGCGCCACCGAGCCCGGAACCCACGGACGCACCGACACCCGAAGGCGTCGAAGCAGAGATCCTGGGCTAACCCGCGTCTCGAGGCAGCAGCCGACCTCCGCGGCTGCTGCCCGGACCCGCTCTGGTAACGCCGGCGAAAGTCGTCATGGCCGCGAAGCGGCCGGACTTCCGACGGTCCAGGCGAGGGCTTCCGGGTAAAATGCCGAACAGCGATGCGAATGGACGACCCCCTCAGTACCGATGCCAAGCCTGCCCCGCATCAAGCGAACACGGCCCCGGTCGAGCGACGGGGAAGTCCTCGCACGTCCTGAGCCCCGCGTCGAAGAGGTCAGCGCCAACGGGCTGACCTGGGTCCATCTCGACAGTCCCACCCTCGAGGAGGCGGAGCTCCTCCAGCAGCGGTTCGGCTGGCACCCGCTCGATCTCGAGGATGTGATGTCGCGTCGCCAGCGGCCGAAGATCGACGAGTACGCGGACGAGGGCTACCTCTTCGTCGTGCTCCACTTCCCCGTCTACGACAAGACGATCCAGCGCCTGAACGCAGCAGAGCTCGACACCTTCGTCGGCCAGGACTACCTCGTGACGCTGCCGAACGTGGAGCTCCTACCGGTCACGCGGCTCTTCCGCCGGGTCGAGGATGACGTCGAGCTCCGCGAGCAGCTGTTCGCCAAGGGCTCCGGTTACCTCTTCTACCACGTCCTCGACGACCTCTTCGACTACTGCGGCCCGATCCTCGACAAGATCGGCTTCAAGCTCGAGTCGCTCGAGGACGACATCTTCGAAGGCCGCTCCGACGAGGTCGTGCGCGACATCTCCAACGCGAAGCAGGAGATCATCGCCTTTCGCAAGATCATCAAGCCGGAGCGCCCGACACTGCGCGTGCTCGAGCGGCGGATCGAACGATTCCTGCCCGAGGAGCTCGAGATCTACTTCGACGACATCGTCGATGCCTCCGAGCGGATCTGGGACAACCTCGACAACTACAAGGAAGTCGTCGAGGCGCTCGAGGACACGAACGAGTCGGCCATCAACCACCGCCAGAACGACATCCTGCGCTTCCTCACGGTCGTCAGCGTGATTCTGCTGCCGCTGACGCTGATCACCGGCATCTTCGGGATGAACGTGCACTTCCCCGGCTTCGAGACGGCGGAAGCGTGGTGGGCCGTCTTCGCCGGGATGGTGACGCTAGCCGTCGGCCTGGCTGCGTTCTTCCGCTACAAGCGCTGGCTCTGAACTCGAGTCGCGGCGCCTGACCACGAGCGGATCGAGCGGGCGAAGGCTCTCGCTGCGGCGACGGCCGCGGGCCCAGCCGAAGAGCAGCCAGCCGATCAAGAACAGGATTCCGGCGCCGATCAGGACCGCCGGGATCACGATCCAGACGGAGCCCAGGGTCGCCTCTCCGGTGCCCCCGCCTCCCGGCCGCGGAGCGTAGTCCGACCCGCTCACGACCGCGCCGCCACCGAAGGTCGCAGAGGGGTTGAAGGCGTCGACCAGCCAGCGGCCGCGGATCTTCTCCATCGTCCCGAAGAACTGGATCGAGCTGTCCTTGGTCTTCGCGGCAGGGACGATCAGCTCGAAATCGACCTGCGTGGGCGTGGCCGAATCGACCGTCCACTGGTGGAACGTCGTCCCGCCGGCGCGAAACGGGATGACAGGCACGTTGCCCGCGTCCCACGACGAGCGGCTGATCCCGGTACGCAGGTCGGGCGTGACGAGGTTCCAGGCTGCGTCGACGTCCTGCCGCTTGAGCGCATGGTTGATGAAGCCGTCGAGCGTCCGGTTGATGGCCGCGCGCTCGGCCGGCGAGATTTGCGCAGAGGCCGACGCGGAACCGGCGAGGACGAGCGCCAGAAAGGCAATGACGGCGGTCGCGCGCTTCACCTTTTCAAGCTAGCAAGGCCTCTTACGGATCGGGCTGCATAAGCTCCGGAGTCGTGACCGAGCAGCTCTGGGCGCCGTGGCGCCTCGAATACATCGCGGGCGCGGACGAGGACGAGGGCTGTTTCTTCTGCCGAGCCGTGAAGGCGAGCGACGAGGAAGCCCTCGTCGTCCATCGCGGCGAGAAGGCGTTCGTGCTCTTGAACAAGTTCCCGTACTCCTCCGGGCACGTGATGGTCGCGCCGTACCGGCACCTCGGCGATTTCGGCGAGCTCGACAACGACGAGGCGCTCGACATCCATCGCCTGGCAGCGCAGTCCCTGGGCGCGCTGGCGGCGGTCTACGCCCCGCAGGGCTACAACCTCGGCTGGAACCTCGGCCGCATCGCCGGCGCGGGCGTCCTCGATCACGTCCACGAGCACGTCGTCCCCCGCTGGGCCGGCGACACGAACTTCATGCCCGTTCTGGCGGACGTGAAGGTGCTGCCGGAGCACCTGGTGGAGACGCGCCGGAGGCTCAGCGATGCGTGGCCGAAGTAAGAACCGACGGCGAGCACTCAAAATTCGGCAACATCGGGCTCGTCGACAAGGACACCTGACGGCTTCGTGGCCGCGGCCGACCTGCGCGGCCGCGGCTCAGGAGCGTTGGCTGAAAAACGGAGATCGACGGAAGTCGTCATGGCTCCCCGAAGGGGAGCCGGACTTCCGTCGGACAAGCGGACGACGGGGATCGAACCCGCGACCCTCAGCTTGGGAAGCTGATGCTCTACCAACTGAGCTACGTCCGCGTGGGCGCCAAGTTTAGCCCGGACTGGGCCGAAAAAGCGTCTTTCGCACCAGCCATGCTTCCGGCACTTTCGACGCATGCGGCCACTCGTCGTCCTCGTCGTGCTCGCCGGCATCGTCGCGGGCTGCACCCTCCTCCGCGCCGGCCCGCCCCCGTCGCCGTATTGCCGACGTGGCTCGACGCTCGTCGGCGTCTACCACCCAGAGCGATTGAAGGTGAAGAGCCGCTGCCGCGTGGCGATCGGGACTGTGGAGGAGGTGAAGCCGGAGCTCTACGACGGGGACATCCACATCCAGCTTCGGCTCGACCGCGGGCAGGAACGCTTGCTCTCGAACGGCAACGCGCGCGTCGGCGGCACGTTGATCGTCGAGATCATCCCGTGGGACCGTGCGCGGGTACCCGTCCCCGTGGAAGGTCAGCGCGTCGAGGTCGTGGGACCCTGGGTCGACGACACCGCGCACGGTTGGTTCGAGATCCACCCTGCTTGGTGGATCAGCGCGGGCTCGATCCAGCCGGCCTCGGCGGGCGAGCTGCGCCGCGTCGACCGGCTGCTGCATGGGCTCGAGCCGGCCTCGGCCGAGGACGACGGTTGAAGCTCACGCCTGGGGAATAATCCAGCCGAGAGAAATTCGAAGGAGGACGAGACGATGGACCTGCAGACACTGCAGTCGACCGCACAGGCGCTCGTCGCCGAGGGCAAGGGGATCCTCGCCGCGGACGAGAGCACCGGAACGATCAAGAAGCGCCTCGACTCGATCGGCGTCGAGTCGACCGAGGACAGCCGGCGCGAATACCGGCAGCTGCTCTTCACGACCGAGGGCGCCGAGGACTACATCTCGGGCGTGATCCTCTACGACGAGACGATCCGCCAGTCGACCGACGACGGGACGCCGTTTCCGAAGCTCCTCGAGAGCAAGGGGATCATTCCCGGCATCAAGGTCGACGCGGGTGCCAAGCCCCTGGCCCTGACCGACGGCGAGACGATCACCGAAGGGCTCGACGGCTTGCGCGCGCGGCTCGAGGAGTACCGAGAGCTCGGCGCCCGCTTCGCGAAGTGGCGGGCGACCTACTCGATCGCGCCGGACAAGCCGAGCGAGTACTGCGTCTGGACGAATGCCCACGCGCTGGCCCGCTACGCGGCCCTTTGCCAGGAGGCCGGTCTCGTTCCGATCGTCGAGCCGGAGGTGCTGCAGGACGGCACGCACACCATCGCGGAGAGCCGCGTCGCGACCGGCCGCGTCCTCCAGGGGGTGTACACGGAGCTCCATGACCAGCGAGTCGACTTCCGCGGCACGCTGCTGAAGCCGAACATGGTGCTCTCGGGCTACGAAGCGTCCGATCGCGCCTCCGTCGACGACGTCGCCGAGGTGACGCTGGAGTGCTTCTACAAGCACGTGCCCGCCGCCGTGCCCGGGATCGTCTTCCTCTCGGGCGGCCAGACCGACGAGGACGCGACGGCGCACCTCAACGCGATGAACGCGAAGGGGCCGCACCCATGGCAGCTCTCCTTCTCGTACGGCCGCGCCCTCCAGGCGCCTGCGCTAAAGGCGTGGGCCGGCAAGCCGGAGAACGTCGAGGCGGCACAGCGCGCCTACTACCACCGCGCGAAGATGAACGGCGCGGCGCGCACCGGCATGTATGCGCCGGAGATGGAGCGCGAGGCGGTTCCGGCCTGAGGCCTAGGCCGTGTCCCCGCGCCTGCCAGCGGGGACACGGCCAGCCTTACTTACGCTGAGCGGGCCGGGCCGGAAACAGCCCGAGCCGATTGCCGCGCTGAAAGTGAGCGCCAGCGCCGGGACGACTCCGATCGCGTAACCCGGGATCCACCGGCAGCTAGCGGACGAGGCTGCCGCTCGGGCGGACGACCAGCCAGGTTCCGCCGAACTCGGCTGCGTTCTGGCAGCCGATCCGGCCGCGCTTGGTGTCCCCGGCCCAGTAGTAGAGAGGCCGGCCCGCATACGTGATCTGATGGCGCCCGCCCCGGCGTGTCGTCGTGGCGAGCAGCGCGCGCTTGACTCCGAGGCCGGCAACGAGCCCGGCTTTCGCGTAGTAGACGGGCCACGCCTTCGCGCAGGCGCCGTAGCACGTGCTCCGCCGGCCGTCCCGCGTGAAGGCGTAGAGCGCGTAGCCGCGGCCGTCGAACAGGACCTTCCCGAACCGCGACGACTTGACCGTCAGGGTAGGCTGCGTGCGCTCGCGAGACATCGCCCCCGGCGCGAATGCGAGCGCCCCACCTGCCACCGCGACCACGAAGAGCCTCTTGCCCATGCCTAGCAGTCGCGCGAATGCGGGCTTCGTTACACGACTATCTGTACTCGCGCCCGGTGAAGAGCTCGAGCTTGTCGAGCGCGTGCGAGGCCTCGATCCGCCGCACGGTGCCGGAGCGTGAGCGCATCACGATCGAGTCCGTGATCGCCCCGTTCGGTAGGTAGCGGACGCCCCGAAGCAGAGCGCCGGTGGTGACGCCGGTCGCGGCGACAAAGACGTCCTGGCCCGAGACCAGGTCGTCGGTCGTGAGTACGCGCTCGGGATCGAGGCCGGCATCCAATAGCGCCTGCCGCTCCTCGTCGTTCCGCGGCCACAGCTTGCCCTGGATGCCGCCGCCGACGCACTTCAGCGCGGCCGCCGAGATGACGCCCTCCGGCGTGCCGCCGATCCCGTAGAGCATGTCGACGCCGGTCCCGCCCTGCGCAGCCGCGATCGCCGGTGCGACGTCGCCGTCGCGGATCAGGTTTACCTTCGCGCCGGCCTCGCGGAGCTCCGCGATGAGGTCATCGTGGCGGTCTCGCTCGAGGACGACGACCGAGATCGCGCGCGGCGGGACACCCTTCGCGTCGGCGACCGCGTTCACGTTCTCGGTCGGCGAGGCGTTGATGTCGATGACGCCGATCCCCTCGGGGCCGACCGCGATCTTCTCCATGTACACGGCCGCGCCCGGGAAGAACATCGTCCCGCGCTCGGCGACCGCAATCACCGCGATCGCGTTGGGCTGGCCGAGCGCGGTCAGCCGAGTTCCCTCGAGCGGATCGACCGCGACGTCGACCTGCGGGCCGGTACCGTCCCCGATCTGCTCGCCGTTGTAGAGCATCGGGGCGGCGTCCTTCTCACCTTCGCCGATCACCACGACGCCGTCCATCGAGACCGAGTCGAGCATGGCGCGCATCGCGTCGACCGCGGCCTGGTCGGCCGTCTCCTTGTCTCCCCGGCCGACCCAGCGACCGGCGCCCATCGCCGCCGACTCGGTCACGCGCACGAGTTCGAGCGCGAGGTTCCGATCGGGCCGAACGGGCGCGCCCGGCCTGCCGCTCGTCTCCTCCGCGACGGCCATGGCGTAGATTCTTACATCCGCTCGGGGGCTTCCACTCCGACGAGGTCGAGGGCCCGCGCGATCACGCACTGCGTGCCGCGCACGAGCGCGAGTCGGAAGGGTTGTTCATCGCTGTCGAGCACCCGGTGCTCGGTGTAGAAGCGGTGGAAGTCGTCGGCGACCCGGATCGCGTAGACCGGGATCGCCTGCGGGCCGCGCCGTTCCGCCGCCTCGGCCGCGACCGCCGGAAACTCGGTGAGGCGCTTGATCAGATCGCGCTCCTCGGTCGCAAGCGGAGCCGCAGGCGAGGCGGAGACCTCGGCCGCGCCCGCGTTGCGCAGGATCCCGGCAATCCGGGCATGCGCGTACTGGACGTAGTAGACCGGGTTCTTCTGGCTTCGCTCGGCCGCCAGGTCGACATCGATCTCGATCGTCTGGTCGGGGCCGCGATTGACGAGGTACCAGCGCGCGGCGTCGACGCCGACCTCATCCATGAAGTCGTCGAGGAAGACGACGTCGCCGCGCCGCTTCGAGATCTTGCGCTGCTCGCCGCCGCTGAGCAGGTGTACGAGCTGGTAGATGAGCACCTCGACGCGCTCCGGGTCGTAGCCGAGCATGCGCGCCACGGCCGCGTACCAGTCGCGGGTGCCGTGGTGGTCGGCCCCGAGGACGTAGATCGCGCGGTCGAAGCCGCGCTCGAGCTTGTCGGCCAGGTAGACGACGTCGGCGGCGCGGTACGTCGGGCCGCCGCCCAGCTCCGGCGAGCGAATAAGCACCCGGTCGTCGACGTCGCCGTATTCGGACGACCGCGCCCAGACCGCGCCGTCCTTCTCGTAGGTGTCGAGACGCGGCAGGAACTCGTCGAGGCGTCCCTCGAGCGCGCTCTGCTTGGCCCAGCTGTCGAAGTGAACTTTGAAGCGGTCGAGCGTCTGCTCGATCTGCTCCAGCATGCGCGGGACCGGATCACCGGGGATCGCCGCCAACTCGTCGACATACGCACCGCGATAGCCATCCTCGGGCGGGTCCTCCCCGCGCCGGCGCGCTTCCACGGAAGCCCTGAACTTCTCCATCTGCGCCCCGGCGTCGTTGTAGTAGTACTCGCGCTCGACTCGGTGGCCGGCGAACTCGAGCAGGCGCGCGACCGAGTCGCCGTAGGCTCCGTTCCGCGCCGACGCCACAGTGATCGGCCCGGTCGGGTTGGCCGAGACCATCTCGACCTGGATCAACTGCGCGTGCGCCGTTTCCCCAGCGCCGAAGTCGCGGCCGCGTTCGACAATCGCCGCGAGCGAGTCGCCGAGCCAGGCGTCCGTGAGCCACAGATTGACGAAGCCCGGGCCGGCGATCTCAGTCCGTTCGACCGCCGGCAGCCCCGAGGCCGCCGCGGCGAGCTCTTCGGCCAGCTCCCGGGGCGACCGGCGCCGCTCCGCCGCCAGCCGCAGCGCGGCATTGGTCGCGTAGTCGCCGTGCGTCGGATCGCTCGGGCGATCCAGCTCGATCGGGACGCCCGTGACCTCGGTCAGCTCGGCGGCGAGAGCCGCGACGGGATCAGCTGCGGGCAACGGTCCGCGCGGAGAACAGCTCCTCGAGCGCCTGGAGCTCCTCGTCGGTTCCGGCCGCAATCATGACGTCGCCGGGCTCGAGGGCCATGTCCGGATTGGGTGTCGTCTCGAAGTGTCCGTCGCGCTTGCGCACGGCGATGACGACAGCGCCGGTTCTGCCGCGGATCCGGAGCTCGCCGATCGTGTGTCCTGCCTCCGCGAAGCCGGCCGGAATCTCCAGCTCCTCGAAACGCAGGTCGGTCTCGTTCGCAGCGGTCGTGGCGACATCGACGAACGCGGTCACCTGCGGCTTCAGCATCAGGTTCGCCATCACGCGTCCCGCGGCGGCGTACGGCTGCACGACCCGGTCGGCGCCGGCCAGGCGCAGCTTCCGCGCCGCGTCCCCGTTGGAGGCACGCGCCACGACCAGCAGGCCCGGACGCGCGGCCCGAGCGGAGAGCGTGATGTAGAGGTTGTCGGCGTCGGAGTCCGAGGCCGCGACGACTCCCCGCGCGCGTGACAGCCCCGCCTCCTCGAGGTCGTCGTCGTCGGTCGCGTTGCCTTCGATGAAGTAGTCGTCATGCTCGCGGGCCGCCTCGATCGACTCCTGGCTGAAGTCGAGCACGACGTACGACGCACCCGCATGGCGGAACTCCTCTGCGATTCGCTGCCCAACACGGCCGTAGCCGCAGATGATGTAGTGGTCATGCAGTCGCTCGATCGCCCGTAGCCTCCTCTTCTCCGCCAGCCTGCCGCTCTGGACGCCCTGGGCGATGCCCTCGACCAGCGTCGTCGCGACGAACGCAAAGATAGTCACCCCGATGATGACGAGCACGATCGAGATCGCCCTCGACTCGTCGTTGCGCGGCACGGTGTCCAGACCGGCCAGAGAGACCGTGACGACCGCGCGGTAGAACGCCTGGAGCCACGTCTCGTCGAGCGAGGCGTGGTAGCCGATCGCGCCCGCGGTAATGAGGACGAGCAGTGCCGCGACACCCAGAGCGAGCCGGCGAGGGCTGAAGCCGTCCACGGCCCTACTAGTATCGTAGGCGCGTGGACGACGAGGCCCAGGAGCGCCAGCTCAACATCCATCTCGACCCCGAGCACCTCGCCGGGGTGTACGCGAACTTCGCGAACATCAGCTTCTCCGACTACGAGTTCACACTGACGTTCGCGCGGATCGACCACGAGGTCGAGGAAGGCGACGTGCCCGGAGTCGTGGTGGCGCGCGTGAACATGTCGAACCGCTTCATGCGCGAACTGCTCGACGCGATGGAGGACTCCTGGTCGAAGTGGTCGTCGCGGGAGGGGATCAGGAACCTCCCGGAGACGGATCCGCCTCCGAACCCCTAGCCTCCCACGCCCGAATCATCGCGAGGCGCTGCATGACCGTCGGGTGGGTGGCGAGCCAGACGTATGACCAGAGGGGCGGGCTCGCCTGCGCCAGGTCGATCCTCGTGAAGCTCCG
>Ga0209382_10005499_pt1 | contig 16489 bp, 9 predicted proteins | sample SoiMetdeltSBSDD5_FD_187599 | JGI IMG/M metagenome (GOLD analysis project Ga0209382, IMG submission 187599) | Bulk soil microbial communities from a Populus tree surrounding site in Tennessee, USA - Soil MetaG P. deltoides SBSDD5 (SPAdes) (version 2) | ecosystem: Environmental > Terrestrial >...
CACGCCAGCGTCGAACCGTAGTTCGAGAAGGCCGACAGCGTGTCCCAGTTCGTCGTCGAGGCGACGCCCATGACCGTCGAATACGACGCCGGATAGACGTTCACCTTTCGGCCGTCATTGCCCGCCGACGACAGCGCGATTGCCCCCTTTGAGGTGACGAATTCGAGCGTGCGCTCCAGCTCACGCGATTTGGTGGTGAAGCTGAAGCTCATGTTGATGACCTTCGCGCTCTTGTTCGAGGCGTAGTACAGCGCCCGCAGCACGTCCGAGAGGTAGCCGCTGCCGTCGGCGCGGAACGCCTTGAGCGGCAGAATCTTCGCGCGCGGCGCGGCCAGGTGCACGACGCCGGCGACGATCGTGCCGTGACCGAAGGCCGAGTATTCCGGATGGCCGTCGAGAATCGCCATGGTGGACTGATCGAGGATGGCCATCGTGGACTGATTCACGAACCCAGGGTTGCTCTGGTCGAGGATCGCCATCGTGGACTGGTTGATGTCCCCCTGTTCGGCGGCGCCGTCGCGATTACGCGTGAAATCGTAGCCGGGAAGCAGCGACGGCTTGAGCACCGGGTGATTCGTGTCGACACCGGTGTCGATCACGGCGACGGTCACGCCGCGGCCGGTGAGGCCATAGCGCTCGTGCGCTTCTTCGAGACCGAGGATCTCGAACGCGGGCTGCTGCACGTAGCCCCGGCGCACGGTCGTGCCGTAGTAATCGACCGGTGTCTTGTCGAGCAGCGCCGCGGGCACCTTGCCGCCGGTGCCTTCGGTATATACGACCTGGTCGATCTCGACGTCAACGATGCCCGGCAGCGCCGACAACAGCTTGACGAGCAACTGCGTGTCGAGCACGTCGGGCACGGCGACGAGGATCAGGTTGTTCACCGTTCCGTCGAGCGCGTAGAGCACATTGCACCCGAGGATGCCGCACGCGGACTTCACGACAGGAAGCCCACCAAGCAGACCGCCAGCACGGACGATCAGCCGGTCCTCCGCGGCGGCGCGTGCCGGAGTCATGCCAAGCACGAGCACCGCGAGGAGGAGCGTGGAAATCAATCGGGACAAGGGGAGGCGCTTCATCATCAGGACCTTTGTGAATCAGTAGACGGTGAAGTGACGGGGTGCGAAGGAGCGAACAGCGTCTCGAGCGGGAGGGCGACCTCACTGCCATCGAGCGCGAGCAGCAACGTAAGATCCTTGCGGCGGTCGAAGGCGCACTGGAACTCGCCGAATTCGTTGGTCTGGAAGGCGCTGATCTCGGTCTCGCCGTCGACCAGGGCCAGATCGATGCGTCGCGGAAGCTGATCAGGCCGGCTGCTGTCGGCGATCTGCCCGGCGAGCAAGAACCACCCCGGTTTCGAAGCTGTCTCGACGTGCAGGTCGATGGCCAGCGACTGCGCGGCAAACAGCAGATGCCGTGTGTAGCCGCTGCCGGTGCGCACACCGGCCGACATCGTCTGCATGCTGTCGAATACGAGCGAGGCCAGCATCGACGGCCGCCATGAATGGCGCTTCGTGGCCGTCCGGCCCTCGCGGACGTCCTGCTGCGCAAAGTAAGTCTTCGCCACGCGAACCGCGTCGCGAGGGGGCGCGAAGCCGTTCTCCGCTTCAGCAAACGCCGCGAATGCGGACCAGACCTTGTGGGCCGTGCAGCACTCCTCACAGCCGGTCAGTAGATGCTGATTCATCTGTGCCTTCACGTCCTCGCTGAGCAGCCCCCGCACCAGGTCCACCCATTGCGGAGATGAAAAATGGCTCGTCATCGCGTACACCACTGCTCATTGAGAAAGGGACCCGCTGCCGCGTCGAAAATAGAGGGGGTCATAAAAATTCACGCCTGCGCAGATTTGCCCGTCAGGACAAACGGCGCCCAGTAATACGGATGCGGACGCTCCGACCGGAGCTCGCGCATCGTGTCGCGCAGCGCGTCCACAGGCGCCCCACCATCGGCAATACGCTGATACAGGCGGGTCATCAGCGTTGCCGTGCTCTCGTCGTGCACGTTCCAGAGGCTCAGGAGCAGCGTGTGCGCGCCTGCACAGAACAGCCCGCGCGTGATGCCCAGAAGTTCGTCGCCAGCCGCAGCGACGTTGGCGCCCGTCGCGCAACCGCTCAGGGTGACGAGGTCCGCTCTGAGCCGCAGTCGATACAGGTCGTAGACGTTCAGATACGTGTCGCCCAGGCGGATGCCGGAGAACATCGGGTTCTCGGGCCGGAAGTAGCCGTGCGACGCGATGTGGACGATGCGGCTGTGACGGCCGGCAGTGCGGAGCACGTCCTCCGTCGCGTGGGAACCGATGCAGAGGCGCGCATCCGGGAGGACCGCCGCGACGGCTTTCGCCTCGGCATCGATGAGCGGAGCCTGATCGTCGGCGACGCCGAGCACGAGCGCACCTTCACCACCACCGGCGGCCCGCTGCTGGCATCGTGCGTAGATGCTCGCGCTCGGCGCGTACGAGACCGCACACGCGTCCGTGACGTATTGCTCGCCGTCGAACAGTGCGTGGAAGGGCACGTAATGCAGCGCGCCATGCGGCACGATGACCAGACGGCGGCCGCGTAGCTGGGGCCACACGGGCGCGAGCAGCTCGGTGAAGATCTCTTTGAGATGCGCCTGTGTCGTCCGGAGCAGCGCCTGCTCGAACGTCTTGAGGTAGTCGGCGCCGAGCCGGAACTTCGAGAACTGGAACTGCAGCATCCGGATCTGTGCGGCGACGCGCGACATGAGCGATACGGGCGCCATCTCGACGCGCTCGCGATCGACGAAACACAGGATGATGCGGTCGTCAACGGTGAAGAACTCGACGAGCGTCGTGTCGGCCGGTAGGGCGGTGCGAATCGCGTTCAGTGAATAGACAGACGGCGCCAGGAGATCGGACTGCGGCGCGCCGGTCAAGGTCAGCTCGCGCACCGTCCGCGCCATCTCCTTCTCACGCGTGCCGATCTCGCGCTGGAAGGCAGAAAGGCGCTCGCCGGAGTTGTCGCCAGGACGGAGCTGCTCGAGCTCGACCAGGTGGTAGTACCAGTTCAGTTCCTCGCGCAGCTCGCGAACGGCGTGGGCGAGCTGGCTTTCCGACCCTTCCTCACGGGCCAGCGCATGCACCGGCTGGAACATCAGGTCGAAGAGCGTGCGCGACTTCGCCTGCTCGACCAGCGTGAACGCCTCTTCGAATCCGCCCGTTCCCTGCTCGCCCTCGAGGCACAGCTGCACGAGACGCTCGTAGACTTCGCCCTTGTTCTTGACGAACGCGATCTTCAGCTCCTCGCCGTTCAGGCGGCTGCGCAGCGTCTCGAGCGCATCGCGGGCCACCTGATACGACGCGAAGGCGAGCGCGGAATTGCCGCGTCGGGTGTGCGCATGTCCCAGCAGCAGTCGCGCGTGATAGATGAGAATGGGGCTTTCGACGCCGGACAGTCTGGCCAGCGCCGTCTCGCAGTGCTGCGCCGCTTCGGCCGCATCGTCCAGACGCAGGGCGATCCGGGCGAGGAGGAGCAGCGACAGTGCGGCCTTCCCTGAGAGGCCCGACGCCTCGAACTGCGCGAGCGCACCCAGGCCGAGACGACGAGCCTCGAACAGACGGCCTTCGTCGACGAGCAGAATGGCCTGATAGAGATCGATGAGCGACGGCCAGACCTGGTTGTTCTCGCGAACCATCTGCTGGCGTGCCTCGGTGAACAGCTCAATGGCACGAAAGACCTTGCCTTCCTGGCCATACGAGGTCGCCGCGTTGGCCAGCGCCTTCGCCGCCTCGTATCCCATGCCCAGCTCGTTGAAGCGCGCGTGGGCCTGTTCGGCCATCTCACGCGCATCGACGCTCAGGTTCAGCTCGAGGTAGATCTCCGAGAGGTCCAGCACAGAGAGCGCCGCGTGATATCCGTCGCCGGTGCGACGCGCGACGCCGGCTGCGGTGTGGAGCAGATCAATGGCGCGGCTGTATTCGCCGCGCAGGTAGTAAAGCCACGCGATGTTGTAGTCGGCCTGCCCGACCGCCTGGTCCAGCCCACGGTCGACGGCCAGACGACGGGCTTCGGTATACGCGGCGAGCGCATCGCGAAAGTTGTTCAACGTGGTGAGCGTGACGGCTTTGTTATGAATCGCGGAGAGCACTCCGTCGCCATCGCCGAGGAGGGTCAGCGCCTGATGCGCGCGCTCGTAGCAGACCATGGCCTCGGCAAAACGGTCCTGCCGGTGCAGCAGGTTGCCGATCATCACGTCGAGGCGCGCGATGCGGACCGCGTCGTGTTGCGCTTCGAACAAGGTCCGTGCGCGTTCGGCCGAGGCCAGCGCCTCGTCGTAACGGCCGAGGAGCAACAGCGGCTGCAGCGATGCACTCAGTGTGCGGGCGAGCTCGGCATGATCCTCGAGCCGCTCGAACGCGGTGATCGCCTGCGCGTGATGCTCGACCGAGAGCTGATTCTTGCCGCCGACCGAGAGGGCGTTCGCCATCGCGCGCGTGCTCAACGCGTGCAGGCGGGCGTCGGCAATCTCCTCGGCGATCGCCGCGGCGTCCTGGGCCGCGGTCAGCGCGCGATGAAAGTCCACACGCAGGAGTTCGCGCGACTGCTCGATCAGGCTTTGGGCCTGCGCCGCGTCTTTGGGCCGCCTAAAGGCGGCCCCTGCGTTGCGGACCGCGAGGGCTACCGGCATTGGCCGATCTCCTCGAGCGCCGACCGCAGGCGGTCGAGACAGTGACCGCGGAGGAATCCAATCGAGCCGGTGGCGACGCCAAGCTCAGACGCCACATCCTTGTAGGGACGTGCCGGCGTCTCGAAGAAGAGCATCTGCACCATGCGCTGGCAGCGATCCGACAGCGCGGCGACTGCGTCACGCAGCGCCTGCGTCTGCTGAACCTCGCGAAGTACGGCGTCAGGCATGTCCGCGTCCGGCGCCGCTTCGCGCTCGGCATGGCCGGCCTCGTCGGGCACGTAGCGGTCGTTGCGGCGCCGCCACTTCGAGACCTTGTGCAGCGTTGCCTGAATGAGCCAGGCCGGGAGTGCCTGTGGATCGCGGAGGCGAGGAAGCTCCGCCACGAGGTCGAGGCAGACGGCCTGAAAGATGTCAGCGGCCTCGTCGCGGTTGAGACCCTGCTTGAGCGGGATCGAGAAGATCAGCCGGTTGTAGCGATCGATCAGGTCGCACCATGCCTGCTCGTCTCCCGAGAGACACGACGCCACCAGGTCGCGATCGGTGCGCGACCCTTGCTGGGGTTCGAGCGCGCTGGCCAGCATGCTCATCGGCGCTGACTCGTCAGCTGCGGAGCGAAATAGAGCTGGTCCGCGTTCCAGAGCGTGTAGTGGTCCAGCACCGCCGGCTGGAAGTTCGCGAGGTCACCTCGGGCGGCGACGAGGATGTGCGGCGCGGCGAGGAAGATGAACGGCAACTGGTCGGCGAGGATTGTCTGGACGCGGTCGTACAGCGCCTTCCGCTTGCCTGCATCGAGGGTCGAGAGCTGCTGTTGCATCAGCCGATCGATCTCGGCTTCCCAAGGGGTCGCCGGCGTCTGCTGCCCAAGACGCCACAGGTGATTGGTGCCGCGCGACAGCCAGATGCTCATCTCGGCGTTGGGATCGGCATCGCCGCCGCCCAACCCCTGAACCGTCGCGTCGTAATCGAAGGTTTCGACCACGCGATCGATCAGAGCCCGAAATTCGAGCGGCACAACACGCACGTCCATCCCCAGCTCTTTGAGGTCCGCCTGAATCAGCGTCGCCATCGCGGTCCGCTGCGGGCTCGTCGCGCTGGTCACAATGGTGAACTCGACTCGCTGACCCTGCCGGTCGACGAGCGATCCGTCAGGACGCCACGAGAAGCCGGAGGCCTTGAGCAGGTCGCGAGCCTTGGCGACCGACCGCGCCGGTCGCGGGATTGCCGTGTTGACCCAGAGGCGATTACCGGGACTGACGTTGCCCCACAGCGGAATCGCTCGGCCTTTGAAGACCAGCCGCGTGATGCCCTGACGATCGATGGCCATCGAGACGGAACGGCGGAAGTTGACGTCGCGGAACCACCGCTGCTTCGCGGCCACGTGCGGCAGGTTCTTGCCCGTCAGATCGTTCTGATTGAACAACAGGAAGTTGTACTCGAGGCTCGGGCCAAGATCCTTGAGCTGATAGCGCTTCGCCGCCTGGTACCGCGACAGCAATGTGAAGTTGTCGGCCGTCGTCCGTCCGAGCAGGTCACTCTCGCCGCTCTGGAAACGAATGACCTGCGCATCTTCGTTGCCGGCAAACACGAACACGATCTCGTCGATGTAGGGGAGCCGGCGGTTGGCGGCATTCACTTTCCAGTAATAGGGGTTGCGCTCGAGCACGATCTCCTGGCCGGCGACATACTGCTTGAGGCGATACGGCCCGAGGCCGGCGATCGACGCCGGCGCGGTCTTCATCGTCCACGCCTCGGCGAGCGTGCCTTGCGCATATGGACGCTCGAGCAGGTGGCGCGGCAGGATGGCAATGCTGTCGAACAAGCGCTCCGCCGCCGCATAGGGCTCGGCGAGCGTGAGACTGACGGTATAGGTATCCACTTTCGTGACGCTGATCGGCGTGCCGCCGACAACGAGTAGGTCGCGGTGAGGCGCACCGACAGCCGGGTCGAGCAGCACCTTGAACGTGAACATCACGTCGTCAGCATCGAAGGGGTGTCCGTCCGAGAAGCGCAAGCCCCGGCGCAGTGACAACGTGTAGGTGAGTCCGTCAGCCGACCGCTTCCACGACTTCGCGAGCGCGCTCTCGGTCGCTTGCGTCAGGCGGTTGATGTGAATGAGGTCACCCGACATACGGCCGATGACGTCCTTCGATGGCGCATCGACGGCAGCAATCGGATTCAGGGTTCTGGGCTCGGAACGGAGCGCAACGACGAGCCGTCCGCCGTGATGTCCCTTGTCCGAGACGACGAGCACGTCCTCGGTTGGCGTGGCCGCGCCGGCGCCGCTGGCGCCGAAGGCAATCAGGATCAGAACTGAGGCGGCGATCACTCGGGTTCGCTCGTGCACGATCGCCGTCAGCGCATGGTAGCCAAGGGCGACCGTGACGAGGGCCGCGGCCGGTGCCAGCATCCACCAGTACGACGTCAGTACGTGGTACTGCTGGAGCGTGCCAAGCATGCCGCCCCAGCTCGCCGACGGTTCGCCGATCCCGAGCCCGAGGAAGGACAGGGCCACTTCGGCGAGCAGATACTGCGGGACCAGCACGCTCGCCTGTGTCAGCACGAGGCCATACGTGTGCGGCAGGATGTGCCTCCACAGCAAGTACGCTGGCGACGCTCCGAACCCTTCAGCCGCTCTCACATAGATCCGCTCGCGAGCGCTGAGGACGACGCCGCGGATCATGCGGGCCGGTCGGGCCCAGCCGACGACACCCAGCACCGCGACGAGCATCAGAAACGTAGCGCGCGTGTCGATGTGGAGCGGCAGTGCCGCGCGCACAGCAAATAACAGGTAGATCCACGGGAGGGCCATGAAGACGTCGGCGGCGCGCATCACCGCACGGTCGAACAAGCCGCCGAAGAAACCGGCGAGGGTGCCCAGTGTCAGGCCGGCGAGCAGCGCGCAAAACGTGGCCAGGAGACCAGCCGCGACCGACACGCGGCCGCCATGCAGCACGCGCGAGAAGACGTCCCGGCCGAAGCCGTCGGTGCCGAGCAGGGACAGCCGCGCCGGGGCCTCGACGCTGAACAGATGGCCGTTCGCGAGCACCCGGATCGGGTAGCGGCTCGAGGTGTCGTCGATGTACTTCGCCGGATCGTTCGGGTCGGGGACCTGGGCATACACGAAAGGCGACTGGAGGTTCCCGTTTGCGTCGATCACATGCACCGCGGTCGGCGGTGCGTACGGCGACGAGCGATCCTGACTCGTCGGGCCGTACGGGCCGACGAAGCTGGCCAGCGCGACGACGAGGTGCAGCGCGACGAGCGCACCGACGACGAGTGTGGCGGTGCGCGTCATGCGCGAATCCTCGGGTCAACGGCCAGCAGCGTGAGGTCGGCCAGCAGATTGCCGCCGACCAGAAACACCGTGGCGAGCATCGACGCGCCAAGCACGACGTGCACGTCGCGTGCGAGTAGTGCTTCGACGAGCAGCGGGCCGAGCCCAGGCCAGCTCATGACGACTTCGATGAGCAGCGATGCGCTGAGCAGCGCCGCCACCGAAAGGCCCGCGAGCGAGATCAGCGGATTCGCCGCGATGGTCAGGACGTAGCGAAGGTCCAGCCTCCAGCCGTGGATGCCATGGCCGCGAGCGGCACGGACGGCCGGGGCGTGCGCCGCGTCGATCGCGGTCGACCGCACGTGCCGCAGAATCGCCGGCAGCGTACTAAGCACGATCGCGCAGAGCGGAAGCACGGCATGCCGCGCGATGTCGCGAGCCCGGCTGGCCGCGTCAAGATCGGCAGATCCTGGCGAGACCATGCCGCCCGTGAAGAAGAGACCGCTCTTGAGAGCGACCAGCAGCAACAACAGACCGATCAGCAGATCGGGTAGCGCGAGGAGCGCGGACGTGCCGCCGGTGCAGACACGATCGAAGAAACCGCCACGGTTGCGCGCGGTCCACAGACCGAGCGGGAGCGCGATCAGCCAGGCGATCGTCAGGGCCGGCACGGTCAGGAGCAGCGTGTTGCGGGTGCGCTCCCACAACAGGGGAGCGACCGGCGAGTGGTGCGCGAGTGAGAGGCCGAAGTCGCCGCGCAACGCGTCACCCAACCACCGTGCGTAGCGGACCGGCGCTGGCTGGGTCAGCCCGTGCTCCTGGCGCAGCGTGTCGATCGTGCCCGCGCTGACCGTGATGTCCACCTTGAGGTCGTCGAAGAACTGCCCCGGTGCGAATTCGAGCATCCCGAACGTCAGCACCGACACGCCGAGCGTGATGAGCGCGCCGTATGCCAGCCGCTGCAGGACGAAGCGGAGCACGCTCATGCAACCGCCTGCCCGATGGAATGTTCGACGATGTGACCCGACGAGGCCCCGCCGGCGCCGAGCTGGAAGGCCGCTTGCGGAATGAAATGCCGCACCGCCGTGCCGTGCTCGACGATCGTTCCACGCTCCATGACAGCGATCTCCGAGGCGAACTCGGCGAGGAGATCGAAATCGTGGGAGATGCACAAGAACGCGAGGCCCTCCTCGCGTTGAAGGGTCAGGAGCAGTGTCGTGATGAGCGACCGGGTCTCGAGATCGAGGCCTGAGAACGCTTCGTCGAGAATGAGCAGCCGCGGACGCACGGCGAGTGCGCGAGCGATCGCCAGGCGTTGCCGTTCGCCGCCGCTGAACTCGCCGGCGCGCGCGTGCAGGCGATCCGCCGGCAGCCCGACCTGCGACAGCAGATCGACGGCGCGCAGCCGCCGCTCGTGCGGCGTCACGGTTTGCCGAATCACCATCGGCTCGGTGACGATGTCCAGCGCCGTGAAGCGCGGGTTCAGCGCCGCGGCGGAGTCCTGAAAAATCAGCTGCACCTGGTTGCGATAGGGCAGCAGCGCCCGTCCGCGCAGCCCCGTGATGTCCTGGCCGTCGATGAGCACGCGTCCCGCGTCAAGCGTCTCGGCGCCCGCCAGGCATCGCGCCAGCGTGGACTTCCCGCAACCCGATGGGCCGAGCAGGCCGAGGGTGGTGCCGCGCTCGACACACAAGTCGAGGCCGCGCAGCGCATGCACGTCATATCGCGAGCCGGCGAACATGCGGCGCTGCCGATACGACTTGGTGCCGCCGCACATCTCCGAGACTGGCGCATAGCGCGAGGCGCTGATTGATCGTGACAGTGACCGCGCGATGTACCCATCCGCAGCGAGAGCGTCCCCATTGACTCCGCTGACACGGACCACGCGTCCGCGATCCATCACGATCACACGCCGCGCTGTGCGTTCGAGCACCTCGGCGCTGTGGCTGATGATCAGGAACGCGGTGCCGTGCTGCTCATTCAGCCGCCGGATCAAACGGAGAATCTCGTCACGCGTCGCGCGGTCGAGCGATGCCGTTGGCTCGTCGGCAACGATGAGCGCCGGCCGGCACACGATTGCCTGGGCGATCAGCACACGTTGACGCTGGCCCCCGCTCAACTGGTGAGCGCAGGCATCGTAGATCCGCGCGGTGTCGTCCCTCAGTCCGACATCGTGCATCGCCGCCAGCACGCGCTCCTTCGCTTCACGCCGGTTGCAACGGGTATGCGCGCGAACGACGTCGCCGATCTGGGCGCCGACGCTGAGCATAGGGTTGAGGGCGAGCGCTGACTCCTGAAACACGATGCCGATGCCCGCACCGCGCATCGCGCTGCGCGCGCGCTCGCCGAGTGAGCCGAGATCGCGTCCGCGGAATTCGATCCTGCCCGAGACGCTTGCGGTGTCAGGAAGGAGTCCGAGCACCGCCATCGCCACCGTCGTCTTGCCTGAACCGGACGGTCCCGACACGCCGACGATCTCATGCGCGTCGATCGACAGGCACACCTCGTCCAGTGAGCGACGAGGCGTCGAACCATCGGCGTAGCGGACAGAAAGATTAGAAACGGTCAACAAAGACACACGGCACCCGAGCACGGCTGACGGAGCAAGCCGACTGCCAGGCGAATTCAGTGAAGTCCTGGTCCGTTATGAGTTCTGTGGAAATTTTTCGTGTTCCACTTCGATCGCAGCGTGTTCAACTCTGAACACAGTTCTGGCGAAAACTGGTAGGTGGCCGCGGCGGGACGATCCGTGAACGCCCGGGCGGTGCCGTGCATAGGTGATGGCGCCTCCGTGTGTGCCGAAACCGGCCGTACGCAGCGAATCGCGCATAATTCCGAGTCATGGGAAAGAGCCGGCTCGAGGCATTCAGCGACGGCGTCGTCGCCATCATCATCACCATCATGGTGCTCGAAATGCAGGCACCTCACGAAGCCGACATGGCATCGCTCAGGCCGTTGCTGCCCAAGTTTCTCAGTTACGTTCTGAGCTTCATCCACGTGGGGATCTACTGGAACAATCATCACCATCTTCTGCACACCGCTCGGCATGTGAGCGGCGGCATTCTGTGGGGCAATCTCCATCTGCTGTTCTGGCTGTCGCTCGTACCGTTTGTGACGGCATGGATGGGGGAGAACCATTTCGAGCAGCAGCCCGTGGCGCTCTACGGAGTGGTGATGATGATGGCTGGTGTCGCCTATTACATCCTGACGGTCACGCTCATCCGACATCACGGACCCGACTCGGCGCTCCGTGCCGCGGTCGGCACCGATATCAAAGGCCTGATGTCGGTCGTTTTGTACGCGGCGGCGATTTCGATCTCGTTCGCCAACCGGTGGGTGGCGCTGGCGATCTACTGGGGAGTCGCCCTCATGTGGCTCATTCCGGACCCGCGCATTGAACGGCGGGCTCAGAGCTGAACTCCCAACTGCCAATTCCCAACGCCCAACCATTCCCAACTCCCAACTCCCGATTCGTTTGTTGAACGTTTTGGGAGTTGCGAATTGGGAGTGGTTGGGAATTGGCAGTTGGTCGTTGGGAGAGTTGATCAGTACAGCAGAGTATTAGGCGCAAGACCGCAGAGAATGCGGCCGTAGAGCTCCAGGCCGGTCTGCGGGTGCATGATGGCGTGATTCGAGAGCGCCTGTATGTCGCGCTGATAGCGCTGTATCGCCATGTGCTCCTGAATCGATGACGCGCCGCTGGCGTAAAAGAGGATATCCGTTGCCTCTCGCGCCAGGCCCGTCGAGTAGGCGATATGCGCTCTCGACTTCACCCGCTCTTGCATCGTCATCCTGCCGTTCTTCGCCTCGTCCATGATCGCGGTCGCCAGGCGGACGTGTGCGGCTGACGAATCGATCTTCAGCGATGCTTCGGCTATTTGCAGGTGCGTCACCGGCGCTTCAGCCTTGTTGGTGTAACTCGTGTAGGTGATGCCGCGCCCGGGCAGACGCTCGAGGAAGGCGTCCATCGCCCCGCGCGCGGTGCCGATCGGCGTGCCGCCGGCATTGACGGTCAGCACTGGCGCCATCGGGTAATTGAAGTACCGGTTGTTCGAGTTATGCCTTGCCGGGTACTTGGCTTCGAGCATGTCGGGCAACGGCATGGCGCGATGGCGCGGCACGAATACGTTCTCGGCGACGACGGTGTTGCTGCCGGTCGCGGACATGCCGGTGGCGTACCAGTCGTCGAGGATCTGGAGGTCGGCGCTCTTCGCAATCATGCACGTCGGCAGCTCACCGACCAGCACGTTCAGCACCGTCCACGTCGCGCCGTGGCAACCGGTATTAAACGGCCAGCGTCCGTTCACGACGAAGCCGCCGTCCTTCGGCACAGCTGTGCCGGTTGGTGAGAACACCCCTGCGATGCGCGGATCGCGCGTCGCGAAGATCTCTTCCTGCGTCTCGTCGGGAAACGTGGCCACCAGCCAGGACATGGCGCTGTAGATCGTGGCCACCCAGGACGTCGATGGACAGCCGCGTGCGATCTCGGCCAGCACGTCGCACTGCGTCTGGAAGTCGGCCTCGACTCCGCCGTACGCCTTCGGCGCAGTCATCGTGAAGATGCCGGCCTGGCTCAAGGCGTCAATGCTTTCAGCAGGAACGCGCCGGGCCTTCTCCGCCGCCGGCGCGCTCGCGCGCAGCATGGGGACCAGCGCCGTTGCTCGCTCAACCAGCGCGTCAGTAACCGTTGTCATACGGCCGATTTTAGCCGGATGCGCACCTGAGGCGAGTATTCCTGCGTGTGGGCGTTGAGTACGTCTGCGCGTCAGTGGGCCGGCCGGCGGATACCCGTTTCCCATCCCGAGCCGGCGTCGGCGGGCATGATCTTCATGAACGCCTCGACGGCGTGGATCTGTCCTCCGTACACCTTGAAGGCTTCCCAGACCATGAGTGCGTTGCCTACGCCGTATCGATCGGCGCGTCCGAAGTTGATGCGGAGCAGCGTGATGCCAAGCTCTTCGTCCACGGCCAGCACGCGATAGCTCAAGCCCGGATGCGTGGAAATCTTCTGCGCCTTGATGTCTTCGCAGGACGGGGGGTTGAGCGTGCAACCCTTGCGGGCCATGAGCCGGCCGTTCTCAAAACGATAGGCGTCGGACGCAAACGGTGCGTTGATGGTCACGAAGCTGCCGATCTCGAGGCCGGCCGGATAGTACTCCGCAAGCTTGATCGCCTCTGCGCGCGAGCTGCGCTTCGCGGGATCGACCGGCATCGTCATCGCCGCGTTCGTGGACTGCAGTGCCTCGATAGCGAAGATCGCGCCCTCTTTTTGATTCCGTGTCACCTGCGTTTCCACTTCAGCGATCGCGTTGTTCACCACTTTCAACCGAATGGCCAGCATCACTGGAGAGCCTGCCTCTTCGACGACAACGTGCGACGCCGCGACGCCTTCAGCTGTATCGAGGATGTCCAGGCGATAAGACCCGATCTTGGAGGCTGCCTTCCACAGTCCCTCACCGAGCTTCATCTCGACGGTGTCCTCGGTGAAGCGAACCTTTGGCGCCAGCCGCAGCGTGCCAGGTGCATGAGCGACCATGGCGTTCAGATACTGTGTGAGGAATCCGCGCAAACATTCACGGTTGCACTGGGGTGCTTGCGCGCCGGCACTTGCGATTGGAGAGCCGCCGATCAGCACCAGGATCGTCAGCAGACGTATCGGTCGGTTCATCGTGAGTTCCTTCGTGAGTTCCTTCGTGAGTCGTTGGATTATCAGTCGCCCAACTCCCGATTGGGAGTTGGGCGTTGGACGTGGTTGCGTGTTGGAAGTTGGGACTTGGGAGTTGACCAGCGTCAGAACGAAAGCTGCGCCCCGAGTTTGAAGAAGCGGCTCTGCAGTACGTTGGTCGGCCGCTGCCACGCCGAATTCGCGGCGGTCGAGTAGGTCGAGCTGACGGTGAACGGCCAGCTGCTGTTGAAGATGTTGTAGACGTCGAAGTCCACGCGCAGGCGATACCGCCCGAACGGGATGCGTTTGCTGGCGCGGAGATCGAGCTGATTCAGGTTGTGGTCGCCGTAGTCCGCGCCCTCGCGAATCAGCTGGATCGTCCGCGATGCCGTGCCCGTCCAGTTGCGGCCGATTTGCGGGTTGGCCACGGCATTCAGCACCGCCCAGTTCGCCTGGATGCTCGGCCCGGCGAGGCCGGTCTGCACGCCGCGGCTGAATTGAAACGTGGCGGCGAACTGGATGTCGAGCGGCAGAGTGTAAGCGCCGGAGAGCTTGACGTCCGGTCGGAACGGATAGTGTCGATGGCATCCTCTCGAGCCATCGGCATAGGTCTCCGTGCCCTGCGCAGTGAGACCGACCACCGCGTCGAGACCCGCGGCGAGCAGGTTGCAGTTGTCGAACAACCGAGAACCGGCCGCGACCCCACCCTTCAGGAACGCGCCGTTCCTGAATCGCGCTTCGAGTTGGACGTCGAAGCCCTGATACCTGTTCGTCTCGCCACCAAAGTCCTCCGAGAAACGAATCAGATTGTTGGCGGGCAGATTTTGCGCGAACACGGCGGGCTTGAGATCCATCACGCCGCAGACGTCGTAGCCACCGCCCCCGGGTAGATCGGGATCGACGGGTGCCCGAATGCAGAACGAATCGTAGCTGTTCGCATCGTAGCGCAGGTCGTCGGTGAACGTCTGGTTGCCGAACGAGCGGCGATAGTACCCGCCGTTGATGGACACCCGAGGTGCGATCTGATGCTGCGCGGCAACGCTGTACTCGTAGTTGTATTCGCGCTTGTTCCAGCCGTTCAGGACGCCAGGGTCGACGTTGGTGGTCGAAACGTTTCGCCCGAACGTGGGTGTCTGCGTTGACGGCGCCAGTTCGTTGAACTGGATGTTGCCGTTCGCGTCGAGCGGCAGGCCGTTGCCGTCGAGATCCGTCCAGGGACGTGTGTCGGTGAGTCCGAGCACGGTCACTGGATTGACGGTATTGGCCCTGGCGATCTGCTGTCCGTTGACATACTTGGCGAAGCTGGCCTTGATCGCCGTGCGGCCATCACCGAACACGTCGATTGCGACGCCGACCCGCGGTGAAATGTCCTTCCAGTTCTGAACGGTGCCGACGCATCCGGCGCGTGTGTCGTTCTTGCCATCAGGGCACTTCCCGAACTGGATCCCGCTGTTGAACCGGCTCGGCGTGACCTCGCTTTCCTGCGTCTCGCCGATGAAATGGTCGTATCGCAGGCCGAGGTTCCATGTCAGCCGGCTCATCGTCCAGCGGTCCTGCAGGAAGATGCCGGTGTCGGCCTTGATGCCGTTGCGCCGGTCCGTCGGCAGCCGCAGGGTGGTTTGAACCGGCCGGCCCGCGTTGTAGGTGATCGGCTGCATGTCGCCCGTCCACTGCTCGAGCAGCCGCCAGTCGCCCTCGCTGAACGAAGCCCCGAGGCGGAAGGAGTGCGCTCCGGTCACGTATGACGCTGCGCCCATGTAGGTACGCAGTTGGGAGAAGTGATCGGCGGGCGCATTCCAGGCGTTCGCGATCTTGTTGTTCGACTGATCGAGGACCGTGTACACTCGTGCGTTGCTGATCGCCGCCGGATCCCACACCTTGTCATTCAGTCCTGTGACCGACGGTTGATAGAGCTCGGTATATTCCTGGTTGTAGTAGCCGAACCCACCCTCGAGCAGGAGCCGGCTGGTGTGCGTGCGCGTCCACTTGCTGACGTTGACGAAGCTCGTTGGCGTGACCTGTACGCCGGCTGCCTCAGGCGGCACCGTTGAACTGATGCCCCAATGATCGCGGTACTTCCGCTGGTTGTCGTGATAGACGGAGAACTTGTCCTTGCTCCCTGCCTGGTATGACAGACGAACCGCGTTGCTCACAATGTGTCCGTCGTCGACACCCTTTCGATCGGTGTCGGCTTCGTAGATGAACTGCGAGGGGTTGCGATCGAAGTAGCTGTCGGGGACGGTCTTTTCGACGCCCTGATGCCTGAAGGTGTAGTGGAACCACAGCTTGTCACGGAAAATCGGCCCGCCGATCGACGGATTGACGTCCCAGATGCGTTGGATCTCAGAGACGTTCGTGAGCCGGTTGTTCGGGTTGAACGTCGTGCTGCCAGTGAGGTTCGATCGCGTGCACGGCTGACCGACGCTCGGCGAACCGCAATTATCAGACGACCAGCTGCCATCGGTAAAGTTGCCGAACACCTGGCCACGGAATGTATTGCCGCCGTCCTTCGGCACCATGTTGACGCGAAGGCCGCCCTGTCCCATCTCGGCGGAGTCGGCACCGGTGATGTAGCTCAACTCCTCGAAGCTGGCGTCGTTCCAGTAGACGCCGCTGTACTGGCCCTGTGCCTCGAGATTGTTCAGCCGCAGACCTTCAATCGTCTGTACGGTGTCGCCAGAGCCCCTGTACTGCAGCGGCGACTGCTGCAGTGATCCCGAGCCGCCGACGTCGCGCGACAGGGCCCCGCCGCCCCCGATGGCGAGTTGCGTGCCGGGAATCATGATGCCGATCGCCTGGATGTTGCGGCCCGTGGGCAGCGCATCCATCACGTCGCGAGTCATGACCGTGCGCGTGGTGATGCTTTGCGTGTCCACAATCGGCGTTTCGCCGGTGACGGTGAT
>Ga0209382_10005500_pt1 | contig 16487 bp, 9 predicted proteins | sample SoiMetdeltSBSDD5_FD_187599 | JGI IMG/M metagenome (GOLD analysis project Ga0209382, IMG submission 187599) | Bulk soil microbial communities from a Populus tree surrounding site in Tennessee, USA - Soil MetaG P. deltoides SBSDD5 (SPAdes) (version 2) | ecosystem: Environmental > Terrestrial >...
GACTCTCGAATGCTGGGCGGGGTATTGAGGTGGGGCGGGGTATTGAGGTGGGGCGGTGTCAAGGGTCACACTCCAGTCTTGCAATTGGTCTGGGCCATCGTCGATAGGCTTTGTGGACCAGTTGAAGCAACTCAGTGACCGGTTGGTGGCCGCGTGGCAAGCGAGCCAACGCGAGCAGTCGTGAGGCCAGCGATCACCCTCACGTAGCACCCCGTCTACTGCCATGACAGCCGGACTGCTCTGGTACGGCGCCAGGGCGCGGCGAGCTTCGACCATGCGCCGGATCTTCTCAACGGACTGGATAGCGCGGTTGCGTTCGGCGGCGACCGTCAGATGCCTGGCGGCCTCCTCGACGTGGCCGAGGTAGGCGTGAGCGAGAGCAAAGTCGGTGCATAGCGTCACTTGGTAGCGCTGGAAGACTTTGGTGCCCCCGGCAGGATTCGAACCTGCGACCAAGAGCTTAGAAGGCTCCTGCTCTGTCCAGCTGAGCTACGAGGGCGGGGCCGGCGGGCTGGCGGAGGGCCCGTGGGCAGGGCAAAGGGTATCCCGCGGAGAGGGTGGGGTGAGGACCTACGCTGGGTTCGTGTCGAGCGACCAGCGGGCGGGGGTTCGTGGCGGGGGGATCTCGGCGTTGGTGCTGGTCGGGCTGGGGTTGGCGGCGGCGGTGGCGGCGGCGCTGGTGGCGCTGACGCAGGGGCCGGGGGTGGCGGGGATACCGGATGCCGGGGGGCTCACGGAGTATGGGCTGCCGGCGGTGCGGGCGGTGTCGGACGCGGCGGCGGTGCTGGCGGTGGGGTGCGCGCTGTTCGCGGCGTTTCTGGTGCCGCCGCAGCGCAGTGGCTACCTCGATGTTGGCGGGTACGCGGCGCTGCGCGGGGTGACCTGGTTCGGGGCCGCGTGGTGTGTGGCGGCGGCGCTGATGGTGCCGCTGACGGTGGCGGACTCGATCGGCCGGCCGGTGGACGAGCTGGGCACCGAGCTGATCATCCGGGCGGTGCCGCAGCTGAACACGGCGGAGGCGTGGCTGCTGACCGCGGCGATCGCGGCGGTGGTCGCGGTGACCAGCCGCGCGGTGCTGACGTGGGGCTGGACGGTGCCGCTGTTCGTGCTGGCGGTCGCCGGGCTGTTCCCGGTGGCGGTGACCGGGCACTCCTCGGCCGGCGGGTCGCACGACGTCGCCACGAACTCGCTGCTGTTTCACCTGGTCGCGGCGGCGCTGTGGGTCGGGGGGCTGGCCGCGCTGCTGGCGAACGGGCGGCGGGTGCCGGAGCACCTGGCGCTGGCCACGGCGCGGTTCAGCCGGCTGGCGCTGGTGTGTTGGCTGGTGATGGCCGGCTCGGGCGTGCTGAACGCGTTGCTGCGGGTGTCGGTGTCGGCGCTGTTCAGCACGACGTACGGGGCGCTGGTGCTGGCCAAGACCACGGCCCTGCTCGCGCTCGGGGTGATCGGGTACCGGCAGCGGCAGCGGTCGGTGCGGGCGGTGACCGAGCGCGGCGACGCGGCGTCGCTGGTGCGCCTCGGCGCGGTCGAGGTGCTGGTGATGCTGTGCACGATCGGGCTGGCGGTGGCGCTCGGCCGGACCCCGCCGCCGGAGGCGGTGCGCCAGCTCACCGTGTCTGAGCTGCTGCTCGGCTACGACCTGGCCGGGCCGCCGACGCTGGCGCGGATGCTGTTCGACTGGCGCTTCGACCTGGTGTACGGCACGGGCGCGGTGGTGGCGGCGGCGCTGTATCTGGCGGGGGTGCGGCGGTTGCGGCGGCGCGGGGACGCCTGGCCCGCCGGCCGCACGGTGGCGTGGCTGGTGGGTTGCCTGGCCGTGCTGCTGGCCACGTCGGCGGGCATCGGCCGGTACGCGCCGGCCATGTTCAGCGTGCACATGGTCAGCCACATGATGCTGTCCATGCTGGCCCCGGCGCTGCTGGTGCTCGGCGGGCCGGTGACGCTGGCGCTGCGCGCGCTGCGGCCGGCCGGCCAGGACGCCCCGCCGGGGGCCAGGGAGTGGCTGCTGGCCGCGGTGCACTCGCCGGTGACCAAGGTGCTGACCGACCCGGTGATCGCGCTGGCGCTGTTCGTCGGCAGCTTCTACGCGCTGTACTTCTCCGGGCTGTTCGACGCCGCGCTGCCGCGGCACTGGGCGCACCTGGCGATGAACGCGCACTTCCTGCTCGTGGGTTACCTGTTCTACTGGCCGGTGATCGGGGTGGACCCGGCGCCGCGCCGGCTGCCGCCGCTGGGCCGCCTCGGGCTGGTCTTCGCGTCGCTGCCGTTCCACGCGTTCTTCGGCATCACGCTGATGAACTCGGCGAGCGTGATCGGCGCGCAGTTCTACGCGACGCTTGCGCTGCCGTGGGTGCCGGACCCGCTGGACGACCAGCGCCTCGGCGGCGGGCTGGCCTGGGCCTCCGGCGAGATCCCGCTGCTGGTCGTGCTGGTGGCGCTGCTGGTGCAGTGGGCCAGAACTGACGAGCGGGACGCGCGCCGGTCGGACCGCCGCGCCGACGCCGACGGGGACGCCGACCTGGCGGCCTACAACGCCATGCTGCGCAGGTTGGCAGGGGATGAGCGGGCCGGCGGGAAGGCGGCGGAGCCGGAGCGGGCGGAGCCGAAGCGGGCGGAGCCGGAGCGGGCGGAGCCGAAGCGGGCGGAGCCGGAGCGGGCGGAGCCGGAGCCGGCCGGCGCGGAGCAGGAGCAGCGCTGACGCGAAGGCCTCAGCGGCGGGGTGCGCCGCCGGCCGCGTTCGCGTTCGCGTCCTGGAACCAGTTGACCCGCCTGGGCTCGCCGGTCGCGGTGGCCGGCGGGCCGTCGTGGGGGCCGTGCTGCTGGCCCGGCCTGGCCAGCGTGAACATGATGCCGATCAACGCCCAGAGGATGCCGAGCATGGCCAGGGTCACGGCCATCTGCAGGCCGAGGGCCGCCGTCTCGCCGTCCCTGGTGCCGCCGAGCACGAGGGCGTACACCGTTGCCGCGCAGAACCCCAGTGCCATGAGCAGGCACAGCGGGCGCGCTACCCGTCCAGGTGACTTCCGCATGGCGCGCCAGTGTAGGGATGGGCCCGAGCGAGCGAGCGCCGTACCAGAAGGCACCGACAGTGAACGGGCCTACGCGGCGCCGAACGGTCGTGTTATCCACACCTTGGGCTGTTGTCCACATGTCGATCTTGCTGTGCGGCGGCTCGTTGGCCGGTGCGGCCACGCTGGTGTCAGTCCGGCAGCGGGCCGGTACCACGAGTTATGAGGAGAGCAGCAGTGAACGAGACGCACGTCACGATCGTCGGCCGCATGATCAGCAAGCCGGATTACCGGCGGACTGCGAACGACGTGGAGATCACCAAGTTCCGCCTGGCCAGCAACGAGCGGCGCTACGACCGGGACAGCGGCACCTGGGTTGACGGCGACACCCTCTACGTCAACGTCACGTGCTGGCGCCGGGTGGCCTTCGGCGTGCACGCCTGCCTGGACAAGGGGGATCCGGTCGTGGTGACCGGGCGCCTGTTCACCAGGGGGTTCGAGATCGACGGGCAGCGGCGCTCGGTGACCGAGATGGACGCCACCGCGATCGGGCCGGACGTGTCCAAGTGCACGGTGAAGGTGCACCGGCGGCGGGAGGTCGAGCAGGCCGCGGCGGCCGGTGCCGATCAGGACACGCGCGCTGACCAGCAGAACCGGGAGGAGTCCGAGGCGACGGCGGACGGCCTGGTTCCGGTGGCCGCCTGACCAGGACCGGTGCCGGGCGGTGGCCTGCCCGGCACCGGCTCTACCATCGCCGCTGTGCCGGAGTTCATCTACACCATGAAGGCGGTGCGCAAGGCGCACGGCGACAAGGTCATCCTTGACGACGTCACCCTCGCCTTCTATCCGGGCGCGAAGATCGGCGTGGTCGGCCCGAACGGCGCGGGCAAGTCCAGCGTGCTCAAGATCATGGCGGGCCTGGACCAGCCGAACAACGGCGAGGCGTTCATCTCGCCGGGGTTCAGCGTCGGCATCCTCATGCAGGAGCCCGAGCTCAACGAGGGCAAGACCGTCCTCGGCAATGTCGAGGAGGGCGTCGGGGAGATCAAGGCCAAGCTCGACCGGTTCAACGAGATCGCCGAGCTGATGGCCACCGACTACTCCGACGAGCTGATGGAGGAGATGGGCCAGCTGCAGACCGACCTGGACCACGCCGACGCGTGGGACCTGGAGTCCCAGCTGGAGCAGGCGATGGACGCGCTGCGCTGCCCGCCGCCGGAGGCCGAGGTGGGCTACCTCTCCGGCGGCGAGCGGCGGCGGGTGGCGCTGTGCAAGCTGCTGCTGTCCAAGCCGGACCTGCTGCTGCTCGACGAGCCGACGAACCACCTGGACGCGGAGAGCGTGCTGTGGCTGGAGCAGCACCTTGCGCAGTACCCGGGCGCGGTGCTGGCGGTGACCCACGACCGGTACTTCCTGGACAACGTTGCCCAGTGGATCCTGGAGCTGGACCGTGGCCGGGCCTACCCGTACGAGGGCAACTACTCGACCTACCTCGAACGGAAGGCCGAGCGGCTGGCCGTCCAGGGCAAGAAGGACGCCAAGCTGCAGAAGCGCCTGCGTGACGAGCTGGCCTGGGTGCGCTCGAATCCCAAGGCCAGGCAGGCGAAGTCGAAGGCGAGGCTGGAGCGGTACGAGGAGATGGCCGCCGAGGCCGAGCGGACCAGGAAGCTCGACTTCGAGGAGATCCAGATCCCGGCCGGGCCGCGGCTGGGCAACGTGGTGGTGGAGGTCGACCACCTCGACAAGGGGTTCGACGGCCGGCTGCTGATCAAGGACCTGTCGTTCACCCTGCCCAAGAACGGGATCGTCGGCGTGATCGGCCCGAACGGCGTCGGCAAGACGACGCTGTTCAAGACGATCGTCGGCCTCGAGCAGCCGGACTCGGGATCGGTCCGTGTCGGCGAGACGGTGAAGCTGTCCTATGTCGACCAGGCACGGGCCGGGCTCGACCCGAAGAAGACGGTGTGGGAGGTGGTGTCCGACGGGCTCGACCACATCCACGTCGGCCACACCGAGATGCCGTCGCGCGCGTACGTCAGCGCGTTCGGCTTCAAGGGTCCGGACCAGCAGAAGCCGGCCGGCGTGCTGTCCGGCGGCGAGCGCAACCGGCTGAACCTGGCGATGACCCTGAAGCAGGGCGGCAACCTGATCCTGCTGGACGAGCCGACCAACGACCTTGATGTGGAGACGCTGGGTTCGCTGGAGAACGCGCTGGAGCAGTTCCCGGGCTGCGCCGTGGTCATCTCCCACGACCGCTGGTTCCTCGACCGAGTGGTGACGCACATCCTGGCCTGGGAAGGTAACGACGGGAACCCGGCGGCGTGGTACTGGTTCGAGGGCAATTTCGAGGGCTACGAGCAGAACAAGATCGAAAGGATGGGTGTCGAGGCGGCGCGGCCGCACCGCGTCACCTACCGCAAGCTGACCAGAAGCTGACGGCGACGCCGCGGCACGCCGAGGTGGCCGAGCCGATGGGGGCCCCGGGTGCGGGTGTCCCGCAAGACCCCGGTGCGGGTGTCCCGCAAGACCCGGGTGCGGGTGTCCCGCAAGACCCGGGTGCGGGTGTCCCGCAAGACGCCGGTGTGGGTGCCCTGCACGAGATCGCGAGGGAGGTGGCCAGCACGCACATCCGACCTCGTGCCCGATCCGCCGATGCCGGCTCCGACGCCGGGGCGCTGGTCGCCTCCGCGGCGCGGCTGCGGTGGCGTTCCCCTGAGCTGGCACTCCTGATCGCCGACCAGGCCTCGATGGCGGCCGGGCGGGCCGGCGCCGAGCCGGTCCGGCTGCGCGCCGAGGTGCTTGCCGTGTTCGCGTGCAACCAGCTCGGCCGGGGCGCCGAGGTCGGCGGCCGGGCGTTGCGGGCGCTGCGGGCGGCACAGCGCGTCGGCGAGGAGACCACCGAGCGGCTGATCAGGGTCGAGCTGGCGGCGTGCGCCGCGGATGCCGCCGCGCCCAGTGCCGGCCTGACCGTGTTGCAGCCGGTGCTTGCCAGGGGGCCGGCCGCGGCGCCGACCGCGCGGGCGGCGGCGATGGTGACGGCCGCAGATTGCATCGCCCGGCTCGGCGGCGGTTCCGAGGTGGCCGCGCTGCTGGGGGCCGCCGACCAGCTGTATGACAGCAGCCGGGCGGTGGAGCCGGACGCCGTGCTGCTGCGCCGTGGCATCGTGCACGCCAGGCTGGCCGCGTACCACCGGCGCTGTGGCGACCACAGCACCGCGGAGTCGACCGCGCTGGCCGGCTTGGCGATGATCGAGGAGCTCTCCGACGGCGAGCTGGACACCGGCCAGGTCAGCGGGTCGCTCACGCTCGAGCTGGCGCTCTCGTTGCTGGACAGCGACCGCGCTGCCGAGGCGGTGCTCGTCGCTCAGCCCGTGCTCCGGCGCCCGGTCCGGCCGGCCGGCGCACCCGCCGCGTGCTGGTTGCGGCTGGCCCTGGTCAGCCGCGTGCACCTGCCAGCAGGCCGGCACGCGCTGTCCAGGCGGCTGCTGGCCGAGGCGGCCGCGGCCGCCGAGCGCAACCAGCTCGACGCCGAGCTTGCCGAGTGCCGCCAGCTGCAGGCCACCCTGCACGAGACCTGTGCCGAGGTCGGTGAGGCGCTGTACAGCGTCCGTGCCGCGCACGTTGCCGAGCGGCGCTGGCGCGACACCACCGGCGAGCTGCGCACGCTCCTGGCCGCCGAGTTCGGCCAGCCGGCACCGGCCGCTCAGCTGCGCTCCGCGGTGGCCACGGTGCTCGCCGGGTTCCGCACCGCCGAGCCGTTCCCGCTGCCCGCCCGTTCCCCGCGGTCGTCTCGCATCCTGCGCTCCCGGCACTCGGCGGCGACGCCGCTGCCGGTTTCGCCGCTGGCTGCCGCCGCCGGTTCCGGTGTGTCTCGCGCCCGCGGGCCCGGCGCGGGAGACGGGCCCGGCGCGGCAGACGGGCCCGGCGGGGGCACCGAGCCTGCCGGGTCCCGCTGGGGATACGGCCGCAACGGGGCAACGGCCTCCGCGGTGGCTGATGGCGGCGGCACGGCCACCGAGGAACCTGCGCTGCCGTGGCGCCACGGCTTTGCCGAGCCCGAGCCAGCCCCGGTCGTTGCTCGGGCAGCGGACCCGGCCCCGCCGGACGCACCGGACCCGGACCCCGACGCGGATGCGTATGCGTATGCGTATGCGTTTGTGGATTCTGATGCTGATGCGACTGGGCCGGTGGCGATCGGGCTGGTGGCGATCGGGACCGGGGCGCGAGACCCCGAACCGGCGTCCACCGTGGACTCTCTGCCCGCCGGCCAGGGCGGTGCACCCGCGCCTGGCGAGCCGGGCGAGTTCAGCGGCGACCTCGACGGGCATGCCGAGGACACCGGTGCGCTGGCGGTGATTGCGCCGGACGCCCCGTGGCCTCACGCTGCGGAGGTGTCACCGATCCCGCCGCCGGTAGGGCCCGCAGCGCCACCGATCTCGGATCGCGGGGTGTCCCCGCCCGTGCCGGTCCCGGCCATGGTTCTGTCACCGGCCCCGGTTCTGGCATCGGCGCCGGTTCTGGCATCGGCGCCGGATCCGCCGCCGGCCACCCCAGCGCCGGCCACCCCAGCGCCGGTTGCGGAGGGGCCGTGGCCAGTGGACCGATCCGGCGACGCGCCGCGACCGGCCACGAACGGGTTCGATCGTGGCTCCGGCCGGCACCGCTCGGACGTGGCGATGGCTGACCTGCTGGCGGAGGCGCTGCTGGCCTACCAGACCGGCCGGCAGTCGCGGATGGCGCCCGAGCCGGGGACGTACGGGCCTGGGGCCTCCGAGGCTGGGCCTGCGGTGGCTGGGCCTGCCGTGGCTGGGCTTACGGTGGCTGGGCCTGCCGAGGTTGGGCTTACGGTGGCTGGGCCTGCCGTGGCTGGGCCTGCCGAGGTTGGGGCCACCGGGCCGGCCGACCCCGACGACGTCGACACGCCGCCGATGGGGCTCGCCCTGCCGGCGGCGTCTGTGGCGAAACCGCAGGTCAGATGGACCGATCTGCCTCGCGAGCTGGTGTGGCGCGAGCCGGGGTGGGACCGGCACTACTGATTCGGGTAACCCATAACGGGGCACGGCGGTGCGCCCGCGGCACCCGGTCGGGTGCGGGTGCACCGCCTAGGGTTAGCGGCGGCCCGGCACAACGAAGTGCCGGAAGGAGCGATGGAGCCGTGAGATGACCGCGACGCGCGAGACGACTGCGGCCAGCGCACGCCAGGGCAGCGTGGACGGGACCGGCGGGACGGGCCGACTGGACAGCCAGCGGCCGGACCAGGTCCGCGACGAGCTGCTCCGCCGGGCCGCCGAGCAGGCGCTGGCCCACCCGGCCGGGCCGGCCAGCCCGCAGGCGTCCGGAGAGGCCGCGGAGCTGGCCGAGCTGATCCCGCTGTACTTCCGGCACGTGCCGGCGGACGAGATGGTCGACTACGCCCCGCCGGACGTGGTGGGACTGGTCGCGTCGCACCGGGAGCTGGCCGCGAACCGAGTGCCGGGCCGCCCGGTGATCCGGGTGCTGAACCCCAGCCGCGGCGATGACGGCTGGGCGAGCCGGACCACCGCCGTGCAGATCGTCACCGACGACATGCCGTACCTGGTCGACTCGGTCGTCGCAGAACTGGCCCGCGCCGGCGTCACGGTGTACCGGATCGTGCACCCGATCGTGGTCGTCCGCCGGTCGGTGACCGGTGATCTGCAGGAGGTGCTGGCCGGCGCCGAGCCGGCGAACCCCCCGCCGGACGGGCTCGCCGAGTCGTGGATGTACCTGGAGGTCAGCAGGATCACCGACGCGGTGGCGGCGCGCGACATCGAGCGGCAGCTCAACGACGTGCTCAACGACGTCCGCGAGGTCGTGGAGGACTCGGCGAAGATGCAGGTCACCGCCCGGCAGTTGGCGGATGACCTGGAGGCCGACCCGCCGGCGGGACTGCCCGCGGAGGAGGTGGCCGACGGGGCGGCGTACCTGCGCTGGCTGGCCGATGGCCACTTCACGTTCCTCGGCTACCGCAACTACGAGCTGGTCCCCGCCCAGGACGGCGACGGCGGGCAGGCGCTGCGCGCGGTGCTCGCCTCGGGGCTCGGCGTGCTGCGCCGGGACAGCCTGGCTGAGCGAACTCTCACCACGGGGCCGGCCGGGCCGTCCGCACCGGAGCCCGGCATGGCAGTGCAGGCGACGTCCAAGGACCTGCTGGTGCTGACCCAGGCCAGCGGGCAGTCCACCGTGGTGCGGCCGGTGCACCCGTACTACGTCGGCGTCAAGATCTTCGACGACGCCGGCGAGGTGCGCGGCGAGCACCGCTTTCTCGGCATGCTGACCTCGGCGGCGCTGCACGAGAACGTGCTGGACATCCCGGTGATCCGGGGCACCGTGCTGGGCGTGATCCAGCGCGCTGGGTTCCCGCTGGAGTCGCACTCCGGGCAGCGGATGCTCGACGTGATCCAGAACTACCCGCGGACGGAGCTGTTCTCCACCGACGCCGACACCCTCTACCAAACCGTGACCGGGGTGCTGTCGCTTGCCGAGCGGCGCAAGCTGCGGCTGTTCCTGCGCCGTGACCACTACCACCGGTTCTATTCGTGCCTGGTGTACCTGCCGCGGGACCGTTGGACCACCACGGCCCGGCTGCACATGCAGGACGAGCTGATGCGCGAGCTGCACGGATACAAGATCGAGTACAACGCGCGGGTCGTCGACGCGCCGCTGGCGCGGGTGCACTTCGTGGTGCACACCGACCCGGTGGCCACCGCCGAGGACGAGCCCGACGTGCCCGCCATCCAGGACATGCTGACCGCGGCCATGCGCACCTGGGACGACCGGCTGATCGACAGCGTGTACGCCTCGGACCCCAAGACCATCGACCAGACCAACGCGCTCGTCGAGCGCTACCTGCCCGGCCTGCCGGAGAGCTACAAGGAGGGCTACGACGGCGCCGAGGCCATGGCCGATCTGTACCGGCTGGAGGTGCTGGCCGAGCGGGACGGCCTGGACATGGCGTTCTACGCGCGCCCGGACGCCGAGCCGGGGGAGCTGCGGTTCAAGCTGTACCTGACCGGCGAGGGCGTGACCCTGTCGCAGGTGCTGCCGGTGCTGCAGGCCATGGGCGTCGACGTGGTCGACGAGCGGCCGTACCACCTGACCAGGTCGGACAACACGCAGTTCTGGATCTATGACTTCGGGCTGCGGGTGGATCCGGCGGTGATCGCGGCCGTCCCCGAAGCGGAGCGCGAGGAGGTCGGCCGGCGGTTCCAGGATGCCTTCGCCGCCGCCTGGCAGGGCCGGGCCGAGGTCGACAAGTTCAACGCGCTGGTGCTGCGGGCGAGGCTGACCTGGCGGGAGGCCGCGCTGCTGCGTGCGTACGCGAAGTACCTGCGGCAGGCCGGCACCACCTACAGCCAGGACTACATCGAGGACGTGCTGCTGGCGCACACCCACATCGCCGCGGCGCTGATCCGGCTGTTCGTCACCAAGTTCCACCCGAGCCTGGCCGACGCCGACCGGACCATCCGGACCGCGCAACTCGGCAACGACATCAACACGATGATCGACGAGGTGACCGGGCTGGACGCCGACCGGATCCTGCGCAGCTACCTCATCCTGATCTACGCCACGCTGCGGACCAGCTACTTCGTCCCCGGCGCGATCAGCCTGATCGCGCTGAAGCTGGACCCGCAGGCGGTTCCCGAGCTGCCGCAGCCGCGGCCGCGGTTCGAGATCTTCGTGTACTCGCCGCGGGTGGAGGGCGTGCACCTGCGGTTCGGCCCGGTGGCCAGGGGCGGGCTGCGCTGGTCGGACCGGCGGGAGGACTTCCGCACCGAGATCCTCGGCCTGGTCAAGGCGCAGGCGGTGAAGAACGCGGTGATCGTGCCGGTTGGCGCCAAGGGTGGCTTCGTGCTCAAGCGCCCGCCGGCCGTGACCGGGGAGCCCTCGCGCGACCGCGAGGCGCTGATGGTCGAGGGCATCGGGTGCTACCGGATGTTCGTCGGCGCGCTGCTGGACCTCACCGACAACCTGGTCGGCGGCGAGGTGGTGCCGGCGGCGCACGTGGTGCGCCACGACGGCGACGACCCGTACCTGGTGGTGGCCGCGGACAAGGGCACGGCGTCCTTCTCCGACATCGCCAACGAGGTCGCCACGGCGCGGGGGTTCTGGCTGGGCGACGCGTTCGCCTCGGGCGGTTCCGCGGGCTATGACCACAAGGGCATGGGCATCACCGCGCGTGGCGCATGGGAGAGCGTCAAGCGGCACTTCCGCGAGCTGGGCGTCGACACCCAGGCGCAGGAGTTCACGGTCGTCGGCATCGGGGACATGTCCGGCGATGTGTTCGGCAACGGCATGCTGCTGTCCCAGCACATCCGGCTCGTCGCGGCGTTCGACCACCGGCACGTGTTCCTGGATCCGGATCCGGACGCGTGGACCGCGTTCACCGAGCGTCGGCGGCTGTTCGAGCAGTCGCGTTCCAGCTGGGACGACTACGACCGGGCCAAGATCAGCCACGGCGGCGGGGTGTGGCCGCGCACGGCCAAGTCCATCCCGGTCAGCCCCGCGGTGCGCGGCGCGCTGGGCCTGCCGGACGACGTCACCAAGCTGACCCCGCCGGAGCTGCTGCGGGCGGTCCTGCTGGCCCCGGTGGACCTGCTGTGGAACGGCGGCATCGGCACCTACGTCAAGGCGTCCACCGAGACCCACGGTGACGTCGGCGACAAGGCTAACGACGCGATCCGGGTGGACGGCAACGATCTGCGGGTGAAGGTCGTCGGCGAGGGCGGCAACCTCGGCCTGACCCAGCGCGGGCGCATCGAGTTCGCCCGCTGCGGCGGCCGGGTGAACACCGACGCGATCGACAACTCCGCCGGCGTGGACTGCTCCGACCACGAGGTGAACATCAAGGTCCTGCTCGACCGGCTGGTCGCCGACGGCGTGCTGCCCGCCGAGCAACGCAACCCGCTGCTGGCCGAGATGACCGACGAGGTCGCCGCCCTCGTGCTGGCCGACAACTACGCGCAGAACGAGGTGCTCGGCGTCGGGCGGGCGCACGCCGCGCAGATGGCCTCCGTGCACGCCCGGCTGGTCGACCACCTGGCCGCCACCACCGGCCTGGACCGCAAGCTGGAGGTGCTGCCGGCCCGCAGCCAGTTCGCCGCGCTGGAGCAATCCGGCGACGGGCTGACCTCGCCGGAGCTGGCCACCCTGCTCGCGCACGTCAAGCTGGCGCTCAAGGACGAGGTGCTGGACAGCGACCTGCCGGACGACGAGGTGTTCGCCGAGATCCTGCCGCTGTACTTCCCGAGCCCGCTGCGCGAGCGCTACCGCGACGCGATCGCCGCCCACCCGCTGCACCGCGAGATCATCACCACCGTCCTGGTCAACGGCGTGGTCGACGGCGGCGGGGTGTCCTTCGCGTTCCGGCTCAACGAGGAGCTGTCGGCCAGCGCCACCGATGCCGTGCGCGCGTTCACGGTGGCCAGCGGCGTGTACGACCTGCCGGGGCTGTGGCGCCAGGTTCGCGAGCTGGACAACGCGCTGCCGGCGGACGTGCAGAACGACCTCATGCTGGAGTCCCGGCGGCTGCTGGACCGGGTCGCGCGCTGGTTCCTGGTCAACCGGCCGCAGCCGCTGCGGGTCGGCGGCGAGATCAGCCGCTTCGCACCCGTGGTGACCGAGCTCGCCCCGCAGATCACCGCGCTGCTGCGGGGCCGCGAGGACGCCGTGGTCACCGCGGCGACCCAGGAGCTGGCCGGTCGGGGGGTACCGGACGCGCTGGCCACCCAGGTCGCCGCGCTGCTGTACACGTTCGGTCTGCTGGACGTCGTCGAGGTGTTCGCCATGGCCTCCAAGGGCAGCCACGGGCCGAAGAGCGCGCTGGAGGCCGCAGAGCTGTACTACGCCCTGTCCGAGCACCTGGAGATGGACCGGATGCTCACCTCGGTCACCGCCCTGAAGCGGGGCAACCGCTGGCACTCGCTGGCCAGGCTCGCGCTGCGCGACGACCTGTACGGCTCACTTCGGGCCATCACCTTCGACGTGCTGCGCACCGCCGAGCCGGGCACCACCGCCGACGAGCGCATCGCCATCTGGGAGAAGACCAACGCCTCCCGGCTGGCCAGGGCCCGCGCCGCGCTCTCCGACATCGCCGAGGCCGGGCAGCTCGACCTCGCCACGCTCTCCGTGGCCACCCGCCAGATCCGGGGGATGGTGCGCTAGCGCCTGTGAGTGGCGTGTGGTGCCCCAACACCAAACGCCACTCACGAGGGCGTGCCGCCAGGCGCCTATTAGGCTGCGCTGCTGTGAAGTTCGCGGTCGAGGTGTCCCTGCGCTGGTCCGACATGGACGCCTACGGCCACGTCAACCACGCTCGCACGGTGACGCTGCTCGAAGAGGCACGGACGGAGCTGTTCTTCAACGAGATGCCCCGGCGCGGGATGGGCCGCGTCGATGGTGGCATCGTGGTGTCCAAGCTCTCCGTCGAGTACCTCTCGCCGCTGGTGTACGAGGGCGCGCCGGTGCGCGTGGAGGCCTGGGTCAGCGAGGTGCGGGCCGCCTCGTTCGTGCTGCGCTACGCGGTCCGCGGCCGGATCGACCCGCGGGTGATGGCGACGGCCAAGACCACGATGGTGCCCTACGACCTGGTCCGTGGCAGGCCGCGGCGGCTCACCGCCGCGGAGCGGGAGTTCCTGGCCCTGTGGACCGACGACGCGCTGGCCGCGTCCGGCACCGGCTCCGCACGTGTCTGAGCTGCACATACCCGATCCGGGCGAACGCGACGACCTCGGCGCGTTCGTGGCCCGTGCCGTGCGCTTGGACCAGGCCACCGTGGTGCGGCTGCGCTTCCGCGGCGACGCCGGCCGGGTGGACGTCTGGGTCTCCACGCCCTTCGACACGCTGGTCACCAGGTCGGTCACCGGCACGCTGAGCCCGGCCGACCTCACCGTGGCTGGCTCGGAGCTGCTCGCCGCGCTGGCCATCGTCGGCGGCGAGCGGGTCGACCCCGGCACCCCCCGCGACCTGCTCTGGCGCTCGGCGCTGCCGCCGGCCGGGGGCTGGCAGTTCGTCGACCAGGTGCCGGCGTCGCTGCTCGGCGAGCTGACCGACCGCGGGGTGGCGCTGGCCAGGGCGCACGCCGGGCCGCAGGGCACGCCGCCGGCCGCGCTGCTCGACCAGACCGTGCTCACCGTCAGCGGCGGCGGCTTCGACGTGAAGGTGCCGCTGCGTTGCCTGTTCGCGCTGTCCGGCATGGGGTTCGTGCCGGCCGGCGCCGCGGACGAGCCGGTCAAGGTCAGCGCCACCGACTCGTGGCTGCGCATGGATGCCCGCTACGGCGCGGTGGTGCGCCGCCGCCACGCCCTGCTGCCCTTGCTCGTCTGAGCCGCGGCCCTCTTTTGGCGAGGATGTGGCATCCCCCCGTTCTAGTTGGGACGATGCCACATCCTCGCCTCGTCGCGGGGTGCGGCGGCGTGCGCGGGAGCGTCAGCCCCAGATGCGGGCGGCGGTCTCCACGATGAGGGCGAGCTTGGCGCGCTGCTGGTCGGGGGTGAGGGCGTTGCCCTCGACGGTGGAGGAGAAGCCGCACTGCGGGGACAGGCACAGCTGCTCGATGGGCACGTACTTGGCCGCCTCGTCGATGCGCCGCCGCAGGTCGTCCATTGACTCCAGCTGTGGCCGCTTGGTGGTGACCAGCCCGAGCACGACGACCTTGCCGGGCGGCACGAACCGCAGCGGCTCGAACGTGCCTGAGCGCTCGTCGTCGTACTCCAGGAAGAAGCCGTCCACGGCGAGCTCGGAGAACAGCGCCTCGGCGACGAAGTCGTAGCCGCCGTCGGCCGCCCACGACGAGCGGAAGTTGCCGCGGCACATGTGGGTGGTGACGGTCAGGCCCGGCGGCCGCCCGGCCAGCGCGGCGTTGATCTGCCGGATGTAACGCAGGTGCTGGTGCTCGGCGTCGTCGCCGCGGGCGGCCAGCTCGGCCCGCTGGGCGGGGTCGTTGAGGTAGGCCAGGCTGGTGTCGTCCAGCTGCAGGTAGGTGCACCCGAGCTCGGCGACGGCGCGCACCTGCTGGGCGTAAACCGCCGACAGGTCTGCCCAGAACCGCTCGTGGTCGGGGTAGACGGCCGGGTCGATGGCGGCCGGGCCGCCGCGGTAGTGGACCATGCTCGGCGACGGGATGGTCAGCTTCGGCGTGACGCCTGGCCCCGCCACCGACCGCAGGAACGCGAAGTCGTCCCCGAAGATCGTCTCCCGGAGCTGGAGCGGGCCGTCGACCTTCAGCGCCGACGTGCTGAACTCGATGCGCCCGTCGGGGTTGCGGAACCGCACCGTGATCGACTCGTCGGACCTGCTGATGCCGCCGAGCCGGTAGATGAAGTCCATGTGCCACGATGTGCGCCGAAACTCGCCGTCGGTGGCCGAGCGCAGCCCGACCTCACGCTGCATCCGCACCACGTCGCGAATTGCCTCATCCTCGACGTCCCGCAGCTGCTCGCCGGTAATCCGCCCGGCGGCGCGATCTTCCCGAGCGGCCAGCACCGCCGGCGGCCGCAGCAGGCTGCCGACATGGTCGGCCCGGAACGGTGGGGTGGCGCGCCCATCGGTGGTACCTCGGACGGTCATCGGTGCCTCCTCCGGCTCTCAGCTGCTGGCAGGTCTCTGGGGGCGGCCGTTCCCGCCGTTCCCGCCGCTCCCGCTCCCGCCGCTACGTGGGCGTCCCACGGTTCGGCTGGTGAGGCGTGGGGCGCCCAGGTGCTGGCGGGTGTGGCGGGTGTGGCCGGTTTTGGTGGTGGGTGGGCGTCCCACCGTCCGGCTGGTGATCCGTGGGACGCCCACGCGCTGGCGGGTGTGGCGGGTGTGGCCGGTCTTGGTGGTGGGTGGGCGTCCCACGGTTCGGCTGGTGAGGCGTGGGGCGCCCAGGTGCTGGCGGGTGTGGCGGGTTTGCCCGGTCTTGGTGGTGGGTGGGCGTCCCACCGTCCGGCTGGTGATCCGTGGGACGCCCACGCGCCGGGGAAGGGGGGACCGGGGAAGGGGGGACGGCACGCGCCGGGGAAGGGGGGACGGCGAGCGTTGCGGAAGGGAGGGGGAGGCCGACGTAGTTTTCGGCGAAGTTCGTGGCCGCCGCCGTGGAGGTGACCAGGTGGCGCAGCTGGGACAGCTGCAGCCGGGCGGTGAACGGGTCGAGGTCCGGTGACCGGTGCAGCATCGAGGTCATCCACCAGGAGAAGTGCTGCACGCGCCAGACCCGGTGCAGGCAGGACGCCGAGTACGTGGCTGCCGGGTCCGGCTCGCCGCGACCGGAGCCACCGCCCGACCCGCCGTGACCGGAGCCACCGCCGGCCCCACCGCCGGAGCCACCGCCGGAGCCACCGCCGGAGCCACCGCCGGAGCCACCGCCGGAGCCACCGCCGGAGCCACCGCCGGAGCCACCGCCGCCATACCACCGTGCCAGCACAGCGGTGAGCACAGCCACGTCCGCGACCGCGAGGTTGAGGCCCTTGGCGCCGGTCGCCGGCA
>Ga0209382_10005506_pt1 | contig 16472 bp, 17 predicted proteins | sample SoiMetdeltSBSDD5_FD_187599 | JGI IMG/M metagenome (GOLD analysis project Ga0209382, IMG submission 187599) | Bulk soil microbial communities from a Populus tree surrounding site in Tennessee, USA - Soil MetaG P. deltoides SBSDD5 (SPAdes) (version 2) | ecosystem: Environmental > Terrestrial >...
AAGCGAAGAACATGCTGGGCCGCACGCCCGGCCACATCACTGCGATCCGGCCGATGAAGGATGGCGTCATCGCCGACTTCACCGTCACCGAGAAGATGCTGCAGTACTTCATCGAGAAGGTGCACGGCAATCGCCTCATGCGGCCGAGCCCGCGCGTGCTCGTGTGCGTGCCGTATGGCTCCACGCAAGTCGAGCGGCGCGCGATCCAGGAGTCTGCCGAAGGCGCCGGTGCACGCTGGGTGCGTCTCATCGAAGAGCCGATGGCCGCGGCAGTCGGCGCCGGCCTGCCGGTGCACGAGGCACGCGGCTCGATGGTGCTCGACATCGGCGGCGGCACGTCCGAGGTGGCGGTGATCTCGCTGAACGGCATCGTGTACGCCTCTTCGGTGCGCATCGGCGGCGACCGCTTCGACGATGCGATCATCAACTACGTGCGCCGCAACTACGGCATCCTGATCGGCGAATCGACCGCCGAGAAGATCAAGATCGAGATCGGCTCCGCCTATCCCGGTCAGCAGGTCAACGAAATCTCCGTGAAGGGCCGCAACCTCTCCGAAGGCGTGCCGCGCAGCTTCACGCTGAACTCCAACGAAATTCTCGAAGCGCTGCAGGAGCCGCTCGCGGGCATCGTCGGCGCAGTGAAGGTCGCGCTCGAACAGACGCCGCCCGAGCTCGGCGCGGACGTCGCGGAGCGCGGTATCGTGCTGACGGGCGGTGGCGCCCTGCTGCGCGATATCGACAAGCTGTTGATGGAAGAGACCGGTCTGCCGGTCGTGGTCGCGGAAGACCCGCTCACCTGTGTGGCCCGCGGCGGCGGGCGTATGCTCGAGCTGATCGATGAGCATGGTCCCGCGCTCTTCAATCTGGAATAACGCTCACTCCCACATCCACTCATCGTGGTCACGCTAAGCTCCGACAGCCGCCCGATCATTGGTCGCGGGCCGCCGCTCGGGGCCACGTTGTTCTTTCTCGGCCTGGTCTCCGTCGGCGTGATGATCCTCGATCATCGCGGCGGCTACCTGGAGACCGCGCGTCTGTGGATGAGCGCAGCTGCGAGTCCGATCTACGCCGTGGTCCAAACACCGGCGCAACTGTGGCGATGGATCACCGACAGCTTCGCCGATCGCTCGCGCCTGCGGACCGAGAACACGCAGCTCACAGAGCAGCTGCGCGTCGCCCGCACACAGCTACTGAGGTTCCAGTCGCTCAATGAAGAGAACCGGCGGCTGCGCGAGATCCGCGAGGCGTCCAAGGGTGTGAGCGAGCGCACGCTGATCGCGGAGATCATCAACGTTTCGGTCAACCCGTTCCGCCACATGGTCGTCATCAACAAGGGTGCCGACGATGGCGTGTTCCGCGGGCAACCGGTGCTGGACGCGTTCGGTGTCGTCGGCCAGGTGATGCAGGTCGGTAAATCCACCGCGACCTTGATCCTGATCACCGACGCCGAGCACTCGGTGCCGGTGCAGGTGAACCGCAACGGCATCCGGTCGATCGCCATGGGCACCGGCGAGTCCGCGAAGCTGAGCTTGCCGTACATGACCGTCGAGTCCGACGTGCGCCGCGGCGACCTGCTGGTGAGCTCCGGACTGGACGAGATCTTCCCGGCCGGCTACCCGGTCGCGACGGTCACGAAGGTCGAGCGCAATTCGGCCGACACATTCGCGTTGGTCGAAGCGCGGCCGCTGGCCCAGCTCGACCGCGATCGCGAAGTGCTGCTGCTGTGGGCGGACAAGCCGAAGGTGCCGGCGCCCGAGGAAGCGCTCGAGGCGGCCGAGGCGGTCAAGAAATGAGCGTCTCCGACGGCCGCATCAGCCGATTGCGCGTCACCGCGACGGTGGTCCTGGCGCTGATTCTCGCGGTGGTGCCGCTGCCGCGCTGGATGGATATCGCGCGCCCGTATCTGCTGTTGCTGCTCGTGATCTACTGGTCGCTCAGCGCTCCGCGCATCGCCGGACTGATGTTCGCCTGGCTGTGCGGGATGGCCATCGACGTCCTGAAGGGCACCACGCTCGGCCAGCACGCCCTCGCCTTCCTGTTAGTGAGCTTCCTGACACATAAATTCCAGCTCCGAATGCGTATCTTCCCGCTCTCGCAGCAGACTGTGACCGTGTTCCTGCTGCTGTTCTTGTACGAATTCGTAGTGTTCTGGACCGACGGTATCATCGGCTACCCGGTCACCACCTGGACGCGCTGGATTCCGGTGTTCACCAGCGCGCTGCTGTGGCCGGTGATGGTCGCCATCCTGGATACGTGGAATCGCAGGAGCCGCTGAGGCCATGGCCCGCTCCGTTCGCATCAAGGATCATCACGCCGAACAGCGGCTGTTCGAAGGCCGGGCGATCGCGGCTGCGGTGATCATGCTGGTCGCGCTCGGCTCGGTGATCGTGCGTCTGGTGTGGCTGCAGGTCGTCCAGTACGACTACTTCGCGGACCTCTCGCAAGGCAACCGCATCAAGATCGAGCCGATTCCGCCGAACCGCGGGCTGATCCTGGATCGCAACGGCCTGCCGCTCGCCACCAACGCGCCTTCCTACCAGCTGGAGCTGACGCGCGAGCAAGTCACCGACATCGACGCGACGCTGGTCGGCCTGGCGAAGCTCGGTCTGCTCGACAACGCCGACTTCGCGAGCCTGAAGAAGGACATTCGCAGCCGGCGCATCTTCGAAGCAGTGCCGGTCAAGCTGCAGCTCACCGAGGAGGAGCTCGCGCGCTTCGCCGCGCGGCGCTACCAGTTCCCCGGTGTCGAGATCCGGCCGCGCCTGACGCGCTATTACCCGCTCGGCGCCAGCAGCGTGCACGCGATCGGCTACGTCGGCGCCATCAGCGAAGAAGACGAGAAGACGCTCGATCTCAACGAGTACGCGGGCACGACGCTCACGGGCAAGAGCGGCGTCGAGCGCGCGTACGAAAAGGAACTGCACGGACGCGCGGGCGTCCAGCAGTTGCTCGTGAACGCACAAGGCCGCTCGGTCGAGCGCATCGGCAAGGATGCGGTCAAGCTCGACCGGCAAGAACCGCTCGCTGGCAACGATCTGTTCCTGACGATCGACGTGCGTGTCCAGCAGGCTGCCGAAGAAGCGCTGCGCGGTCAGCGGGCCGCTGCAGTGGCAATCGATCCGAACAATGGCGACGTGATCGCATTCGTGAGCACGCCGGCCTTCGATCCGAATCTGTTCGCACGCGGCTTGAGTCGGCAGGAGTACCTGGCCCTCACCGACGATCCAGACCGCCCAATGTACGATCGAGCCCTGCGGGGTGTGTATCCACCCGGCTCGACAGTCAAGCCGCTGTTCGCAATTGCCGCACTCGAGGCGGGAGTGGTGACACCTCAGGACACGCGGTTCTGTCGCGGCACGTGGTATTCGGCAGGCTACGGCCGCGTGAAGCGCGACTGGAAGCCGGGCGGTCACGGCACGGTCGACATGCGGCGTGCGCTGGCCACTTCCTGCGATATCTACTTCTTCGACATCGCGCGCCTGATGGGCATCGATCGCATGGCGAGCGGCGTCTCGAAGTTCGGACTCGGCGCTCCGACCGGGATCGACATCGAAGGCGAGCGCCTTGGCATCGTGCCCTCGACCGAATGGAAGAAACGCGCCTACAAGAAGCCGGAGTTCCAGGTCTGGTTCCCGGGCGACACGATCAACGTCGGCATCGGCCAGGGCCAGATGCTCGTGACGCCGCTGCAACTGGCGAACGCGATCGCGGGGCTTGCCGCAAAAGGCCAGCGCTACAAGCCGCGCCTCGTGCGCGCGATCCGCGACGTCCAGACTGGCAAGGTCCGGGAAGTTCCTCCGGTGCAGCTACCGAGCGTCAAGGTTGCCGATCCCGGCGAATGGGAAATCGCGCAAGGCGGCATGTTCGACGTCGTCAACGCGCCGCACGGCACCGCTCGCTACTATCTCCAGCCCCCGCCGGTCTACAAGATGGCAGGCAAGAGCGGCACGGCGCAGGTATTCAGCGTCGCCATCAACGAGAAAGTACGCAAAGCCGGCGAGCTCACGGAGCATCTGCGCGATCACGCACTCTTCGTGTCGTTCGCGCCGTTCGATGCCCCGACGATCGCCGTCGCAGTGGTCATCGAAAACGCGCCGGGCGGCGGCTCAGCGTTTGCCTCGCCGATCGCGCGACGCATTCTGGATCGCTATCTGCTGACGCCCGAGCAGTGGGCCGAGCAGGAAGCGAAGCGCAAACCGAGCGGGCCGGTGGCAACACCGACGAATACTGAGTGAAATGAACTACGACGCCCTCGACACCTCGCGGACTCAGCGCACCCTGACGGGTACGGCGCAGATCTTGCTGGCGCTGCACCTCGACGGCCCGTTGTTCGTCGCGCTCTGTCTCGTCGGTGGCGTAGGCAGCATTGTGTTGTTCAGCGCGTCGGGGCGCAGCCTGCCGATGCTCGAAGCACATCTGCTGCGCTTCGCACTCGGACTGGTCGCCATGATCATGCTGGCGCAAATCCCCCCGCGCCTCATCCGTACGATCGCACCGTGGGCGTACGTCATCGGGCTCGTGCTGCTGTTCGCGGTGATGTTCCTCGGCGACATCTCAATGGGCGCGCAGCGTTGGCTCGATCTGGGCGTCGTGCGCTTTCAGCCTTCGGAAATCATGAAGCTGGCAGTGCCGCTGGCATGCGCGTGGTTCCTGCACGAGCGACCGTTGCCGCCGAGCTTGCTGTCGCTCGCCATCGTCGGGATCGGCATCGGCGTGCCGACGCTGCTCATCGCCGAGCAGCCGGACCTCGGCACGGCGCTGCTGGTCGCTGCGGCCGGCGGCATGGTGATCCTGCTCGCGGGTCTGCCGCTGCGCTACATCCTGTCCGTCGTCGGCCTGCTCATCCCCGTTGCGTACGGCGCGTGGCGCTTCCTGCTGCACGACTATCAGCGTCAGCGAATCCTGACGTTCCTCGATCCGCAGAGCGACCCGCTCGGCAGCGGCTATCACATCATCCAGTCGCAGATTGCGATCGGCTCGGGCGGTGTGTTCGGCAAGGGTTATCTCAACGGCAGCCAGGCGCAGCTCGAGTTCCTGCCCGAGCGCTCCACCGATTTCATCTTCGCCGTCGTCGGCGAGGAGTGGGGGCTGATCGGCCTGGTGACGGTCATCTTCCTGTTCATGTTCGTCATCGGCCGCTCGCTGTATCTCGCGGCGACCGCGCAGGACACGTTCGCGCGTCTTGCATCGGGCAGCCTCGCGCTGACGTTCTGCGTCTACGTCTTCGTGAACACCGGCATGGTGACCGGATTGATGCCGGTCGTCGGCGTACCGCTCCCGTTCATCAGCTACGGCGGCACGGCGATGGTGACCCTCATGGCGGGCTTCGGTATTCTCATGTCGCTCTGTGCGAAGAAGAAGCTCGTTTCAAGATGAATGACCCACTGTCGAAAGGCCTCGCTGCGCTCCTCGTCTGCCTCACCTGCGCTCCCGCTGCCTCCGCGCTGGACGTGAAACGCGCGGAGGTGCGCGCGTTCATCGAGGAGACCAGTCGCGACCTCGGCTTCACGCGCGCGCAGCTCGAATCGCTCCTGGCGCAGGCGGAAACCAAGCAGGCGATCCTCGACGCGATCAGCCGTCCGGCGGAGCGCGTCGTGCCGTGGTACGAGTACCGCGAGCGCTTCCTCACGGAAAAACGCATCCTGCAAGGCACAGACTTCTGGATCGCGCACACCGAGGCGCTGCGGCGCATCCCCGATCCGAACGTTGCGGCGAGCGTCGTCGGCATTCTCGGCGTCGAGACTTCCTTCGGTCGCATCACCGGCCGCTATCGCGTCATCGACGCACTCGCAACGCTGGCGTTCGACTATCCGCCGCGCAGCGAGTTTTTCCGCGGCGAACTGCAGCAATTCCTGCTGCTGTCGCGCGAAGAGTCCATCGATCCTCGCACTGCCCTTGGCTCGTACGCAGGCGCGATGGGAGCGCCGCAATTCATCTCATCCAGCTACCGCAACGTCGCGATCGACGGCGACGGCAACGGCAAGCGCGATCTGTGGAACAGCTGGGACGACGTCATCGGGTCGGTGGCGAACTACTTGCTCGTGTACGGCTGGCGCGAAGGCGAACCGGTCGTCGTCACAGCGGCGTTCGACGGCAACGACCTCAGCCGCTTCAACACCACGAAGCTCGAGTTGAACGAGACCGTGCAGTCGCTGCGAGACAAGGGCGTCCGTTTCGAGACGACCCTGCCGGCAGACGCACCCGCACTACTGGTGGTCGCGCAGGGCAAGGACGGCCCGGTGTACCGTGTCGGCTTCAACAACTTCTACGCGCTCACGCGCTACAACCGCAGCCCGATGTACGCAATGGCCGTACACGACCTCGGCCACGCGGTCGTGAACTTCATGCGCGATGCGGCACGCTAAGGCAGTTCCCCTTCTGCTCATCATCGCGGGCTGCTCGAGCGCCCCGCTCCGGCCGCCGCCGACGCCGCCACTGCCGCCACCTGGCGACATCGCAGCGATCCCCGAGCCGATCCCGAAGCCCGAGCCGCGCTCGAAGAAGGGCAATCCGCCGTTCTATACCGTGCTGGGCAAGCGCTACTTCGTGATGGAAAAGGCCGAGGGTTACTTCGAGCGCGGCGTCGCATCGTGGTACGGACCCGGCTTTCACGCGTCAGCCACTTCCAACGGCGAGCGTTACGACATGTACGCGATGACCGCCGCGCACAAGACGCTGCCCTTGCCGGCGTATGTGCAGGTCACGAATCTGCGTAACGGCCGCAGTGTCGTCGTACGCGTGAACGATCGAGGGCCGTTCAAAGACGGCCGGATCATCGACCTTTCCTACACTGCCGCCAGCAAGCTCGACATGCTCAAGGACGGGACGACCTTCGTCGAAGTGCGTGCGTTGACGCCGGCGCAGAAGGCCGCGCCGCCCGCACCGCCGCCGGCACAGGAAACGCTGTACGTTCAAGCTGGCGCCTTCGCCACCGAGTCCAACGCTGCGCGCCTGCAGGAGCAGCTACGCACCCAGGGCGTGGAGAAAACCTTCGTGCGCGAGGACCGCGTCGAGGGCCGCACGCTGTACCGCGTGCGGGTCGGTCCGATCCCCAGCGTCAACGAATTCGATCGCGTCCTGGCCCGCTTGCGCTCGCTGGGGCTGTCCGACGCGCAGCTCGCGGCGGACTAGGCGACAGCTCGGCTGCCCGGGGCGCGCCACCATCTGCCATGATTCGCCTACATTCTCCGCGCCGCGCTCGGTAGAATCCGCGGCGTCCAACCTCGAGCCCCGGAACACTCATGCATCCACGGATCCTGCTGCTCGCCGCCTGCGCGCTTACCCTGGTCGCCTGCTCCGACTCCGACTCCACGGCACCGCAGGGAACACGCAGCGTCGCGGCACCGGTCGGTGGTGTCGCGCCCGCGGCGACGACAGCGCCGGCGCTGAAGCCGCCACCGATCCCTGCTCCCCCGAAAGTCAACGCGCGTGGCTACTACCTGCTGGATTTCACCAGTGGCCAGGTGCTCGCGGAGACGAATGCGAACGAGCGGCTGGAACCGGCGAGCCTGACGAAGCTGATGAGCGCGTATGCCGTGTTCCATGCGCTCAAGGACGGTCGCATCAAGCTCACCGACGAAGTCCGCATCAGCAAGCACGCGCGGGATCAGGACGGCTCCCGCATGTTCATCGAGGTCGGTACCGTGGTGAGCGTCGAGAATCTGATCCAGGGCATGATCGTGCAGTCCGGCAACGACGCCACTGTCGCGCTCGCGGAGCACGTCGCCGGCAGCGAGGCGGTCTTCGTCGACCTGATGAATCAGTACTCGCAGCGGCTCGGGCTCGTCAGCACGCATTTCCAGAACAGCCCTGGCATGCCGTCGCCAGAGCACTTCACGACCGTGCGCGACATCGCTGTGCTGTCGGCCGCGCTGATTCGCGAGTATCCCGAGTACTACAAGTGGTATTCGCAGCGGCAATTCACCTGGAACAAGATCACGCAGCCGAATCGCAACGGCCTGCTGGAGCGCGATCCGACCGTCGACGGCCTGAAGACCGGTCACACCGAGACCGCCGGCTACTGTCTGGTGTCGTCGGCAAAGCGCGGCGACATGCGTCTGGTTTCGGTGGTGATGGGCTCGCCTAACATCTCGGCGCGCGAAGACGCGAGCGCGGCGCTGCTCAACTACGGCTTCAATTTCTACCAGGTGCGCAAGCTCTACGACGCGAATGCGACGGTGCTGACGATACCGCTGTGGAAAGGCACAGCGGATAGCGTGAAGCTCGGCGTCACGCATGACGTCTACGCCGTCATGCCGCGCGGCCAGGAGAGCTCGCTGACTGCTGCTGCCGATGTGCCCGAGCCGCTGTTCGCGCCGCTGGCACGCGCCAACGAAGTCGGCAAGTTGCGCGTGAACCTCGGCGACAAAGCTATCGGCAGCTACGCCTTGCATCCGCTCGAGGATGTGGGCGAGGCCGGCTTCTTCAGCCGCATGATCGACGACGTGAAACTCTGGATGCACTGACCATGGCCGAGCCGCTGCCCGTCTGCTATCTCAACGGCGAGTACCAGAAGCTGCGCGACGCGCGCATCTCGCCGCTCGATCGCGCCTTCTTGTTCGGCGACAGCGTCTACGAAGTGCTGCCGGTGTTCGGCGGCCGCATGTTTCGCTTCCGCGAGCACTTCGACCGTCTGGCGCGCAGCCTCAACGAGATCCGCGTGCCCTCGCCGCACACGCATGCACAGTGGCTCGAAATTCTGGATGATCTGATCCGCCGCAATGGCGGCGGCGATATGTACGTCTACGTGCAAGTCACGCGCGGCATGGAGTACGGCCGGAATCACGCGTTCCCAGTGCCGCCGGTCACTCCCGGCGTGTTCGCGATGGCGGCGCCGTTGCCGGTTCTCACAGACGAGTTGCGTGCGAACGGTATGTCCGCGATCACTGTGGAAGACTTCCGCTGGGGTCGCTGCGACATCAAGAGCACGGCGCTGCTGGCGAACGTCCTGATGAAGCAGCGTGCTGCCGATGCGGGCGCGCAGGAAGCGATCATCGTGCGCGATGGCGACGTGCTCGAAGGCTCGTCGACCAGCATCTTCGTAGTGTCGAAGGGCTCGATCGCGACGCCGCCGAACAGCAGTCGCATCCTGCCGGGCACGACACGCGACGTCGCGCTGGAGCTGGCGGACGGCGCGATGCCGGTCACGATCCGGCGCATCGGCATCGACGAGCTGCGAGCGGCGGACGAAGTCTGGATCTCGGCGGCAACGCGCGACGTCATTCCGGTGACTCGCATCGACGGCCGTCCGGTCGGTACCGGCAAGCCCGGGCCGCTGTGGCAACGCATGAACGAGTCGTTCAACGCGCTGCGTCAGCGCCTCGCCGGTACGCCGGTGTTGTGAGGTCGTCGGGCCTCTTGTTCTGCCTCTTGTCCTTCTGGGCCGCGCCTCCACATAGCAGCGCATGACCGAAGCAACGCTGTTCAAGTTTCCCTGCGATTTCCCGCTCAAGGTGATGGGGCGGCGGAGCGACGATTTCCGCAGCATCGTGCTCGGGATCGTGCAGAAGCACGCCGGCTCGATCGACCCTGGCCGCATCGAAGAGCGGCCGAGCCGGGACGGCAATTACCTGAGCCTCACTTGCACGTTCGCGGCACAGAGCCGCGAGCAGCTGGATGCGCTGTATCAGGAGCTGACCTCCTGCGAGCGCGTGCTGGTCGTCCTTTAACCCTCGCCTGCTGCAACTCTGATCACGACCTTGCCCTGCGAGCGCCGGCCGTTCAGCACGTCCAGTGCCTCGGCGTAGCGCTCCAGGCCGTCGAGCTCGGTGACGTGCGGGTTGAGCTTGCCCGACTCGAACAGCTGGAACAGCGCCTTGAGATTCGCGGCGTGCACCTGCGGCTCGCGCCGCGTGTGCGCGCCCCAGAACACGCCGACGAGCGAGCAGCCTTTCAACAGCGGCAGGTTCAGCGGGATAGCGGGGATCTTGCCGCCGGCGAAGCCGATGACGAGGTAGCGGCCGTTCCACGCCATGCTGCGCACGACCTGTTCGGCGTAATCCGCGCCGACCGGATCGTAGGCGACGTCGATGCCCCGATCGCCGGTGAACTCCATGACCTTCGCCTTGATCGTGTCACGCGTGTAGTTGAAGACGGCGTCCGCGCCATGGCGCTTGGCGAGCTCGAGTTTTTCGTCGGTGCTCGCCGCAGCGAGCACGCGCGCGCCGAGAGCTTTGCCGATCTCGACAGCGGTCAGACCGACGCCGCCAGCGGCGCCGAGCACCAGCAACGTTTCGCCTGCCTTGAGATTCGCTCGCTGTGCCAGCGCGTGATACGTCGTGCCGTAGTTCACGAGGAAGCCGGCCGCGGCGGCCATGCTCATCGACTCCGGCAACGGGATCAGCGATTCGGCCGAGGCGACGCATTGCTCCGCGAGTCCGCCCTGCCCTGCCATCGCCAGCACGCGTGCGCCGGGCTTCACTGACTGAACGTCGGGCGCTACTTCAGTCACGACGCCTGCCGTCTCATTGCCCGGCGTGTACGGCGCTTCCGGCTTGATCTGGTACTTGCCCGCGACCATCAGCGCATCGGGAAACCCGAAGCCGACGGCGTGCACGCGAATGCGCACGTGACCGGGCTTCAGCTGCGGCGGCGGAATCTCCTGCACGCCGAGTTGCGATGGAGGGCCATAACTGCTCAGAACGACGGCGCGCATGCGGGTACCCCGTTGAGAAAATGTCGCTAGACCCAGCGGGGATCGACTGGCATCCCGAGTGCGCCCAGCAGATGCGGGGCAAGCAACTCGGCAACGCTACGCAGCTCCAGCGAAACGCCGAGCGTGCGCAGATCGGTCACTTCCAGCCCACGGTACCCGCACGGATTGATGCGGCGAAACGGCTCCAGGTCCATCGCGACGTTGAACGCGAGGCCATGATAACTGCAGCCGCGACGGATCCGCAGCCCGATGCTCGCGAGCTTGCGACCCTCGACATAGATGCCGGGCGCGTCGCGCCGGCCGATCGCCGTGATGTTCCACGATGCGAGCAACGCGATGATGCCGTTCTCCAGAGCCATCACCAGCTGACGCACACCGAGTGCGCGACGACGAACATCGAGCAGCGGATAGACGACGAGTTGGCCCGGGCCGTGGTACGTGACCTGCCCACCGCGATCGATCTGCACCAGGGGGATGTCGCCCGGCGCCAGCACGTGCTCGCGCGCTGCGTTCATGCCGAGCGTGAACACCGGCGGATGCTCGAGGAACCAGATTTGATCGGGCGTCTCGGGCCCGCGCTGCTCGGTGAACGTCTGCATCGCGCGCCAGGTCGGCTCGTACTCGGCGCGGCCGAGCCAGCGAAGCAGTGGCTCGCTGTTCGCGGTTAGCGGTTCGTGGAGATCGGCGACCACTGGATCAACCTGTAATCGCTTCCTTCTTGCCGAGACCCGCGTTGTTGCGTTCGAGGGCGCGTTCGGCGCGGTAGCTCGATCGCACCAGCGGACCGGCGACACATTCGAGGAAGCCTTTCTCGAGTGCCCAAGTGCGATAGCGCTCGAACTCTTCCGGCGTCACCCAGCGTTCGACCGCGAGGTGGTTCGCAGTCGGCCGCAGATACTGGCCGAGCGTGAGCAGGTCGACGCCGGCAGCACGGATATCGTCCATGCTCGCAGCGATCTCTGCGTCGGTCTCACCCAGGCCGAGCATCAGGCTGGTCTTCGTCAGCACGTCGGGACGAAAGCGCTTCGCGTGTGCGAGCACTTGCAACGTCTGCTCGTAGCCCGCGCGCGGATCACGTACCGGATGCGTCAAGCGCCGCACCGTCTCGACGTTCTGCGCGAAGACTTCCAGCCCGCTGCCGACCACCGTCTCGACGTCTGCGAGCACGCCCTGGAAGTCCGGCGTGAGCGCTTCGACAGCGGTCACTGGATTGAGGCGCTTGATCTCGCGCACACACGCCGCGAAATGGCTGGCGCCGCCATCAGCAAGATCGTCGCGGTTCACCGAGGTGAGCACGACGTATTTCAACCGCATGAGCTGCACGGTGCGCGCACTGTTCGCCGGCTCCTCCGCATCGAGCCAGCCACGCGGATTGCCCGTGTCGACCGCGCAGAAACGGCAGGCGCGCGTGCAGACCGCACCCATCAGCATGAGAGTCGCGGTGCCGGCGTTCCAGCACTCGCCGATGTTCGGGCACTTGGCCTCTTCGCAAACTGTCGCGAGGCGATGCGCGCGCACGGTGGCTCGGACCGCATCGAACGCTTTGCCTGCCGGCATTGGCGCCCGCAGCCATTGCGGCTTGCGGCCGACAGTCAGCGGCTCGGCCGCTGCGGCGGCTTTGATGCCGTCCTTGATCGCGGTGAAACCTTGCGGGGTCCGATACTTGTCGCCGCTGCGCGGCTTCGGCTCCGCCGCCGGGACGATAGGAATGCCTTTGAAATCACTCACGGTCGCTATTCTAGCGCGGGGCTCTCCGGAGCCGAAAAAGCGAAGCCCGGCCGAGGCCGGGCTTGCGTTACGAGCTTGGATGCTTGCTGCATCAGGCCTGTAGCGTGCGGATCTCCCACATCTCGGCGAGGTCGCGCCACTTCGACTCTGCCTTGACGGTCTTGAACGCCTGGCGAGCGAGGTCCTTCTGGCCCTTGCGCAGGTACGCGATGCCGAGGCTGATCTGCGCCTCGTCCATGTCCGTCGCGCCGCCCTTCGCGATGCCCTTCTTCAGGGCGTCGATCGCTTCGTCATACATGCCATAGCTGAGATAGGCCTGGCCGAGCGCCACGAGCGCCTGGCCCGATGTTGCCTTCTCGGCTTCCTTTGCCAGCTGCGCGAGCGACGCCTTGTCGGCAGTCGCCGATTTCTTGGCGCCGGCGAGCAGGCGGTCATAGCGGCCCTGCGCCGTCTTGTCGTCGCTCTTCAGCGTGCCGTTCTGCACACCCTTCTCGACGACGGTCTGCGCTTCGCCGGGCACGCCTGCGTCGATGGCGAGCTGCGCCATCTCGACATAGTCGTCGGCCTGCTTCAGCGTGCCGACGTCGTTCATCAACCGGTAGAAGCCGAGCGTTACGCGGTCGCTGCTATCCCTGCGGCGATAGATGTCGAGCAGGTTCTCCCAGTACTCGGCCTTCGGGTAGTAGCGCACGAGCTTCTTGAGCGCGTCCGCGATGCCGTCCTTGTTGTCGAGCTTGAACTGCGAGCTCAGCACGATCTGCAGCCAGTTCTCGCTCGGCGTACGTCCGCCCTTCTCGGCGGCGGTGACCACGCCGTTCATGGTCGCAGCGGCGTTCTTGTAGTCGTTCTGGACGTAGTACGCCTGGCCGACCAGCACCGACATGGTTTCGTCACCCGGATGCTTTTCCAGCCACTTCTTGCCCCACTCCACCGCCTTCTTGTAGTCCTTGTTCTGGAAGTGCAGCTGCGCAACCGTCTTGGTGCGATCGTCGACCTGATCCGCAGGCATGAAGCCGCTGTTGAGCATGCGCTCGAACACCGGCGTCGCCTCGGCGAACTTCTTCTGCTGGACTAGCACGTAGCTCATGAATTCGTCGATCTGATAGGACTCGAACGGCGTCTTCTTCTCCGACGCCTGAGCCTGCTTGATCGAAGCCAGTGCAGCGTCCCACTGCTTGTTCTTCATCGCCTCCTGCGCCTTCTTCAACGGCTCGGCGACCGCCTTGGTCGTGACCTTGCCGGCCGGCTCTGCAGCCTGCGCAGTCGTTGCGGACAACAGGGCTGCGCCCGATACCGTGGCCATGGCAAGCGTCAGCGCCAGGGCGATACTTCTTGCTCGAGTCATGATGATTCCTGCTACAAACCAACACACAAGCGTTGAAACTGGCCACTCGCGCCCATTGTTCAACGACAGTCCAACAATGGGCTCATTACTGCAGAGCAGAGCTGCGTGGGCGGCACGTTACCTACATGCCGTCAGCATAACAGCCTGCCAATGCGACGATCACCCGCCCGGCATCATTCAATGAATTGTTCGTTGCCGACGAAGCCGATGCGCTGCATGCCGTTGCGCTGGGCGAGCGCCAGCACCTTGGCGACGGTGTCGTAGGGCGCGCGGCGATTCGGGCGCACGTGCACCTCGGGTTGCGGGCTCTTGGCTGCCTCGACGCGGAAGTAGCCTTCCAGCTGGTTGATCTGCACGGGCGTGCCGTTCCAGATCACGGTGCTGTCCCAGTCGACTTCCAGCTGGATCGGCTCGACCACGACCGGCGGCGGAGGTGTATTCCTCGACTGCGGCATGTCGAGCTTCACTGCGTGCGTCATCACGGGCAGCGTGATGATGAACATGATCAGCAGCACCAACATGACGTCGATCAACGGCGTCGTGTTGATATCCATCATGGGTTCGTCGTCCCCGCCGCCGCCAACACTCATCGCCATAGCGAATTCACCCCTGGAAACTTAGTTCTGAGCGCCTTGCGCGCCGGGCTCCGTGATGAAGCCCACCTTCTGAATGCCCGCGCGCTGCGCCGTGAGGATCACGCGCCCGACGTACTCGTAGCGCGTCGCTTCGTCGGCGCGCACGTGCACTTCGGGTTGCGGCTTCTGGACCGCAGCGCTCTTGAGGCGTTCGAGCAGCGCGTTCGTGTCCGGGACCAGCGTGAGATTCCAGTAGATCTGGCCGTCGCGATTGACGGAGATGTTGACGTTCTCCGGCTTGGTCTGCGTCGCGAGGTTGCGGACCTTGGGAAGATCGAGCGGCACCGTGTGCGTGATGACCGGAATCGTGATCATGAAAACGATCAGCAACACCAACATGACGTCCACGAGCGGCGTCGTGTTGATCTCGGACATCGCCCGCTCTTCTTCATCAGCGGGCGGTGCATTCATCGCAGCATAGGAACTCATTAGCGGCTCCGGTCAGCGGCGCAGTTACTTGCGAACCGCCGCGCCCGCGGCCGGACGCGCTGCAGCCGGTGCGCCGCTGTCGACGCGTGCACCGCTCACGAGATACGAGTGCAGGTCGGCCGCGAAATAGCGCAGCTTCTCGATGATGTCCTTATTGCGGCGCAACAGCCAGTTGTAGCCCATGACCGCCGGCACCGCGACGAACAGACCGATGGCCGTCATGATCAGCGCTTCGCCGATCGGACCCGCGGTCTTGTCGAGGCTCGCCTGGCCGGCGAGGCTGATCGCGATCAGTGCGTTGTAAATGCCCCAGACCGTGCCGAACAGTCCGATGAACGGAGCGGTCGAGCCGGTCGTCGCGAGCACGGCCATGCCGCCCTGCAGACGATTCGCAATGCTGTCGACCGAACGGTGCAGCGACACAGTGATCCACTCGTGCAGCGGGATCTGGTCCGTGAGCCGGCCCTCGTGATGCTGGGCTGCGCGGATGCCATCCTCGGCGATCATCTTGAAGGCGTTGTCCTTGCCAGTCAGCTTGGCGATGCCGTCGCGCAGGTTACCCGCGGTCCAGAAGCCCTTCTCGACCTCCTTGTAAGCCTTGCGAATGCGGCGCTGGTCCCACAGCTTGGTCAGCATGACGTACCAGGAGGCGAAGGACATGATGACCAGGATGGCGAAAGTCGCTTTGGCCACGACGCCGCCCTGGGCGAGCATCTGCTGAATGCCAAACGGGTTTTCTGTAACGACTTGAGTTGGTTCGGCCATGGGAGCGCAATCCTCTACTGTTAAAGCTATGACCTGAGTCTATGGGTGGAGTTCTGAAATCCGCTCAGGGATTCCGTCAGTCCGTCAGCTTGAATGTGACGGCGAATTGCCCCCACATCGGCACCGGCTTGCCGTTCTCGGTTCCAGGCACCAAGCGCCATGAGCGCTTGACTTCTCTCACCGCGGCTTCGTCCAGACGCGGGAAACCGCTCGACTGTTTCACCTTTGCTTCGCCGACGCGGCCCGTCTCGAGCACGTACACCTCGAGAATCACAGTGCCGGCTTCGCCGGCGCGGCGCGACGAAGGCGGATATTCGGGCTGCGACAGCGGCCGGCGCGGGTCCGATTTCGGCGCAGTGCGCGGCACTGGTGCGGCCTGTTGGACCGGCGGCGGAGGCGCGGTCGGGCGCACGTTCGTGACGGTCTGGATCGCCGTGGAGGCAGTGCTCTCGACCGGCAGTTCGATGGCCACTTCGGGCGGCGGCACGAACGGCGGCGGAGTTTCGATCTTCGGCGGCGGCGGCGGCGGCGGCTCGTCGGTCTTCGGCGCCTCTTCGATCATGCGGGTCTCGATCGGACCCAGGACCACGTCGACCAGGTGCTCCGAGAGCCCCGAGTTGAGCACGTAGTACATCCCGAGGTGCAACGCCACGATCAGGACGAAAACGAAGCCGCGACGCGTCAAAAACGAACTATCTTGTGCTGGTGCGTAAGGCATTCTGTGCAGCTCGACAATGGCTCGACTGATATAAGCGCGGGGATCAGCTCAGCCCCGCAGACTTAGTGCGTAACCGCTTGTGTTCGTTCGATTGAGTATGCTCATAGCGGCATACAACCCCCGTTTCCCCGGGCCGAACGAGTAACGCCAGGAGGAGTAGTCCGTAAATTCCGGATTGACGTTACAGTCATCGTAGAC
>Ga0209382_10005507_pt1 | contig 16471 bp, 11 predicted proteins | sample SoiMetdeltSBSDD5_FD_187599 | JGI IMG/M metagenome (GOLD analysis project Ga0209382, IMG submission 187599) | Bulk soil microbial communities from a Populus tree surrounding site in Tennessee, USA - Soil MetaG P. deltoides SBSDD5 (SPAdes) (version 2) | ecosystem: Environmental > Terrestrial >...
GCGACTGGCGCGTGCCGCTGGCCCGGCCCAACCGCTGGACGCCCATCTTCTTCCTCGACGACGCGGTCGCGCTGGCCGCCGGACACCGCCCCTGTGCGACGTGCCGGCGTGACATGTATCGCTCGTAGCTGGTTGCCTTGCCGTAGGAGACTGAGGCGGATTCGAGGATCAGGCAGCCCTGCATCCGATGCGTGTGGGTGAACTCGTCAGAGGAGGCGCGACTTGCCCACGCCAGCCTCGCCGACGATCGCGGTCACCTGCCCACGACCGCTGCCCGCGAGCTGCTGGGCGCGGCGGGGCCGCTCCAGCTCGGTGTCGCGACCCACGAACCGCGTCAGCCCTCGCCGTGCGGCCGCTTGCAGGCGTGTCCGCGCCGAGCCCGCCCCGGCCACCGCCCGAGCGCCATCGGCGCCCTTGTAGTCGCATCGAACCGATCAGAACCGCGTGCGATCGTCAAGAAACTCGTCTAATCCGCTCAGTCGCAGTAGATTAAGCGAATGGCGTGTATCCTCAGTCTGTCTACGCCTGATGTTTTGATCCAGGTCACCGACCGGCGTCTCACCTGGCCCAATGGGCAGACGTTCAACGACTACACCAACAAGGTGACCATCTTCAACGGGCGTATGGCAGTCTCCTACGCTGGGTTGTCCAAAGTCCTTGGACAGAAGACCGACGAGTGGCTCGTTCAGATGTTGGCCAGTCCAGCGATTCGAACCCTGGCGGATGCGGTGTACACGCTCCAGGATCGGGCCACCGCCGCGTTTCGCGATTGGGCGCGGATGCCCGAGGAGAAGGCGCGTCACCATCTCATGTTCGGCGCCATCGCCTGGGCGCGTTCGCCGGGCCGAAAAAGTTCGCGGGTATTCATCTGCTTCGTATCGAACTGCCATGACGAACACGGAGCACTACAGGCTGAAGCGCGTGACGACTTTCGTGTGCACCACCGGATCCTCGGGCCGGGGGATTTCCACGGCTTTTTCAATATTGGAGCAGCGCTCACGATTGAAGAACGTCTGCGGCTCAAAGAGAGGACTCGCAGGGCGACGACCCTCGATGACCTCACCGCCAGTCTTGTAGAGGCGGTTCGAGAAGTGGCAGCGCGACGCGGTACCGCGAGCAAGAACGTTCTCGCGGTCACAATCCCACGGGCCGTGGTAGATCAAGAATGGCGCGACGTGATGCTGCTGGCCGGCCCCCCCCTGACGCTCAACGCGATAGGTTCCGTGTATTTCCCGGAGAACTCGCAGGTCCCGATTCAATACCGCCCACACTTTGTCTATGCCGGAAGCGGGGTATCCGTCGCCCAGGCGGGGCCGCCATGATCCTTTGGACGCGAGTCCGCCGCTACTCCGCCAGCCACACGGTATCGAGCTGATTGTTGAGGTAGTGGCTGGGCGTTATCGTCCAGCCGCGCACGCGGGAGCTGTGCGGCACGATACGGTGCCACTGGAGCGTGTAGATGTAGTGCGCCTGCTCGTCGAGGAGGCGCCGTTCGAAGGCGCGAATGTTTCGTTGGCGTTGCGCCGGATCAACCGTCCGACTCTGGCGGACATACAGATCGTCTAACACGGGATCGGTGTATCGGCCGTAGTTGGAGTCGCTTCGGCCGCGCGACTGGAACTTGTAGAGGTCCAAGTCGGGGTCGACCACGTAGCCGCACTGAAAGTCGGTGCTGAGCTCGAAGTTCCCGGTGCGCAGGTCCTTGAAGTATTGACCTGAGTCCAGGATTTCGTGGCCCACCTTCAATCCGATCTGACGCCACTCGTCCACCAGCCATCGGCCGATGTGCTCGTAGGGCATCGGAACGTTGCGGTTCTTGAGGACGAACGCGAACCCGTCCGGAACGCCTGCCTTGGCGAGCAAGCGGCGTGCCTCGGACCGTGATTCTCGGATGTCCCGCAAGTACCCGGCGAGCTTCATCAGCTCGCGCGGTGGCGTAGCAAACAGCGACCCCGGCACCTGCACGCCTGCGACTTCGCGAACGATGGCGGTCTGCGACAGTGCGCTGGCCGCCCTGTAGCGGTCCAGCGCGAGCGAGAGCGCGCGGCGTACCGCAGGGTCGTGAAATGGCTCCTTGTCATGGTTGATGGCGACGACCAGCCCGCAGTTCCACGGGCTTTCCTGGACCGTGATTTTCTCACCGAGCGCGACAACGAGCTCGTCTCGCTGCGCCGGGGAAAAGCCGCGGAACTGGATGTGGGCGCGCCCTGACTTGATGGCAGCCACCTGAGCGGTGTCGTCAGAAATGAAGAGCGCCTCGTAGCCGTCGAGATATGGTTTACCGCGGTCCCAGTAGCCCGGGTTCCGTCGGCCGACCCAGCGTGTACCCTTGACGTGCTCGACGAAGACGAATGGCCCCGTACCCATGATGTTCTTCTCGTACCAATGAACATCGCGCTCGAGGATATCCGCCTTGTAAATCCAGTTCCACGGCGACGCGAGCGAATGGATGAACGAGGGCGATGGCCACTTGAGCTTGAATGCGACGACGTAGGGTTCAGGCGCCTGGACCGTCTCGATCTGCAGGTACTCGCCCCTGCGCGCCGACGTGACCCCCGGCGGAGGATTGATGATCTTCTCGTAGGTTGCACGAACGTCCCGCGAGGTCATCTCGCTGCCATCGTGGAACTTCACCCCTTCACGAAGCCTGAGAACGTACGTGCGCTTGTCCGATGAGACGGTCCACGACGTGGCCAGGTCTCCGACGACCCGGGTGCCCGTCGAGTCGAGCGGGTCGATGCGCAGCAAGGTATTGTAGTGCGGTGCCGCGGGGTGTATCAGCGCAAACGTCTCCTCTCGGTGGGCGTCATATGAAGGAGGTTCGCTCGGAACCACGAATTTCAACTCGCCGCCGGCTCTCGCGTGGGCCGGAGCGACGGCCGGAGACTTCGCCGGCGCGGCAGGAGCTGGCGAATCCTCGCGTTGAAAACGCTGGACAGTCGTGTCAGGGGGGCCTGTGCTCGCCGGCGGGCTTTGGGCGATCGTCGCAGACTCCCCCTCTTGAGCGCGAGTCGCGATACGGCCCGGTGGGCTGCCCTCGATGACCCGTGGCGCGTCCGCGCTGGGCGACTCGGTGTAGGCACGGAAGAGGCGGACGCCGAGGAATGCGATCACGATGCTCACGCCCACGGCCCCCAGCACCAACCACGTACGTTGCGTATGGCGACGTTCCTGAAGTCGCCGGGTGGATCGCACCATCTGCTCGAGGCGCCTTTCGTCCTCGGGCTCGTCCGCCAACAATCCCTTGCAACTCTCCGCTGTCAACGGAAGCGGGTCAAAAGACCCCGGCCCATCCATGCGTTCGTTCGGTGCCTGTTTCGCCGGCAGCAATGGTTCGGGACGGGCCGGGGCTGACTCCGACTCGGTCGCACACGCGCTGGCCGGCGATGGATCGAATGGCGCGATGGGTGGAGTGTCGTCCGTTCGTAGCGCGTCGCCCAGACCAACCCCGCAACTGCTGCAGAAGTTCGCATCGTCGCGGTTGATTGCGTGGCAACGAGGACATTCCATCGCTAACTTGACGCCGCACGTATCACAGAAGTGAGCGCCCGGTCGATTGCGGTGCCCGCACGCGGGAACGCCGCTGTGGTCTTCGTGCATGACCATGCTCCTCTGCTAACGCGGCTTCACGAGAAAGCGCGATCGCCGGTTCTGGCTCCAGCACCGTTGGCTTTCGTCGGTACACTGCGGCCGTTCTTCTCCATAGCTCAGGATGGTAATGCGGCTCGGCTGAACCCCCTCTGCGATGAGAAAATCCATTGCGGCCTGCGCCCGGCGCTCCCCGAGATCAATATTGAGCTCATTCTTTCGATTCGTGTTCCCCCGATTGTCGGAGTGCCCCTCGATCAGTACGAGGTGGCCTGGATGCGCACGCAGCCACGCCGCGTTCGCCTTCAGGATCTTCACGTCGCCCGCCCTGATCGCCGCCGTGCCGAAGTCGAAGTAAATGTCCCCCAACTCTGGGATTGGCTCATAGTCTCTAACCGGCGGCAGGCCGACGGGCTGCTCTCGAGCAGGCCCCGGCCCCACCGGGGCTACCTGCGCCAGGATCAAAGGTGTTCTCGGTAGGGCAGCGCCGGTGGGAGCCGACGCCAGGGCCTGGGCAGAGATCGGTCGACACTCGACGAGGATCGGGCCTGAGGCGAGTGCCACAGTTACGACGAGGCGCAGTGCATAGCTCTTCATTGGAATCTTCCCTCACGCGCCGTCATTCGATTATATGCCGGCCCCTGGTCGGGTCCCACGCCCTTAATCAGCCTTCGCCTCCCCTCCGGATACGATGAACAGCCTAGTAGTGGAGCTGCACCGATACGGGGCGATGATCCGAAGGCCTGCTGCAGCCGCCGGCTATATGGAAAGCGTCGGCCAAGGTGAATACCGTACTCCAGCAGCCACTCCCGTGCCGCCGGCGGGACACCCGTGCACCCGTGCAAGAGAATCACAGCCGGAAACGGACCTTCTCCCTTGGGCATCGTCAACTCGCCCGGCAGGGTCGCAGGCGAGGCGTTGCGCGTGGGGACGTGGACTCGTGTAAGGACACTCCCGCACCGGCCGCGCTGACGAAGATCGCGACGACAAGGATAGACAACATGATGGATCTGCGGAGGTTGTCCGAAATGTGCGACGACGCAGCTTCCGGAGTTGTTCTATTCAATGACCTGGTCCGCCCGCCCGGAACTCTCTGGCCACAGTACTTCTCGCGACGCGGTGATCGAGGTTCTTCGTCCCCCATGCGCGAGGCCGGGCGCGCGGCCGAGTATTCGCACACTACGGTATCTCAAGGACATCTATGCCTCGTGCACCCATCTGCTTTCTTTGATCAACGACATTCTCGACCTCTCCGAGATTGAAGCTGGGCGGAAGGAGTTGGAGTTGACGGACTTTGATCTCCCCACTGGAGGTGCCCAACCACGTTCTGAGCCAAGCAGTCGGATCTGGCTCCGTGCGGCGTCGCTGAACTGAGCTTCAGGAAGCCCTCCTCCGGCTAGACTCCGGCCAGCTATCCCAACCGAGGTGCTGTTTGCAGCGTCGGCTTGCGGCTCTACTCGTCGTGCTCAGCCTCGTTCTCCCCCGTTACCCGCCGGAGCGCAGGTAGGTCGAGATCTCATCCATTCGAGTCGCGGCCCGGCTGGTATAGTCCGCGATCTGGCCTCGGACTTTGCTCTGCTCGAGTTGCGGTGCCCTATCTCGATGTGCCTAACCCCGAAGCACCTCCGCGAGGCGGTGTAGCCCGTCGGCGGCTCGATTTTTCTGCGCGGTCATCAGCCGGTTGACCCACTGCGCGGCCCGGTATTCATGCCCCGGTACTGGTGGCCCGGAGGCCCGATGTTCTTCGTTCGCCATCATGGTCTCCCTGACGACCGGCGCGAAACGAGAAAAGAGGAAGTTTTGCCTCGACACCATCGACCGAATTGCCTGCCGGCGCCATCTCGAAGAGCGCTTTACGGTCGAGCGCATGGTCGATGATTACGAGTCGATCTATCGGTCGTTAACCGCCGTCGGCGAAGCGGCGTGACGCACACGCGGTTAACGTACGTGCTTCGGATCGACAACGAGGTGAACTACGCGGCTGCTTAGAACACGGCTCCGATGGACCAATGGCTATCGTGAGCGGTTCGCGAACTCACTCTTCGGTCGTGGGAATCGACACGTCGGCTCGGTCGGCGATCTCCTAACTGAGGCTCGAACGAAGGTCGGCACCGTCCGTCAGACACGCGCCATCGGTAACGGCTTCGCGCGCGCAGCGTGTCGTTTCGCGGTGGTATCAAATATGTACGATGGGTTCCGCCGTTCCGAGCTTCGTGGCTCTGACAACGATGGACCAAGTGAGCACATGACCCGCGACCGTGTCGCAGCCGTCCCGGGAGGCGAATCGACCTCGACATACTGCGGATTGCCAGGAGAGCACAAATGATCGCAACGTTCCTGGGCGGGCTGCTGCTCAGCCTCGTGGTTCTCTTGGCCCTCGCCATCTGCCGAATGGCCTCGGGCCCCTTCAGCATCCCGTTCGGGGTGAACAGCCGTGACTCGGGTGAGTAGTCGGCCATGACTCCGGCGAGATCGCCCTTGCCGAAGGTGTCGAGGTGGTGGGTCAGCACTTCCTGAGTCGTCGCAGCCATCGTTCGTCCCTCCTACTGCTTGCTTGTTAGACGTCCGTCGTGGCTCGGCGGTTCGCCAGGCTTCTCATACGTGTGGCCTGGGCGACTCGACGCGGCGGCCGTACGTGTCGACCAGCGCGTCCGCGGCCCGCGGCTCATGGCGGCGCAGCGCGGCGACGAGTCCACTATCTCGCTCGCGAGGGCGAGAAGATGGCGCCTCTGTGCGCCGAGTTCGGCATCTCGCGCAAGACCGGCTACAAGATCTTCGACCGCTACAAAGATTGCGGCCTCGAGGCTCTCACCGCCGACTCCCGGTGCGTGCGAATGGCCGACCGCAACGCCCCAATAAGAATCCCAAGCCATCTGACCATGACCGGCCAAATAGCCTGTCGACCGAGAAACGCAAGCGAATCAGGACGAACGAGTTTTAGAAGGGACAGGACCTTCAGGGTACGAGACGATCAACGAGGCGAGGGTCTTCGGACGGATTCCATCCGCCGCCGAGCGCCTTGATCAGACGGATGCTGGCACCCATCTGGAGATTCACGGCTTGCGCCAGCGATAGCTGGTTGGCCAGGAGCGTCCGCTCGGCGTCGATGACCAGGAGGTAGTCGGTCAGGCCCTGCCTGTATTGCACCTGTGCGAGCCGAAGGTAGTTGTGAGATGCGCTGACGGCCTCGCGGAAGGTCCCGACCTCATCGGAGAGAGCGTGCAGGTCGGTCAAGGCGTCTTCGACGTCGCCATAGGCGCTCAGAACCTGATTCACGTACGCGGCCACGGCCTGCTGGTAGCGGGCCCTGGTCGCCTCGAGATTGGCCCGGAGTCGACCGCCCTCGAAGATCGGAATCGAGACGCTGGGGGAGATGGATGCGACGCGGCTCTGCCAGTTGAAGAGCGTGGAGAGGTTGGCGCTCTGAAATCCCGCCGAGCTCGTGAGCATGAAGCGAGGAAAGAACTCCGCGGTGGCCACTCCGATCTGGGCGTTGAGGGCGACGACCGTCTGCTCGGCCGCGGCGACGTCCGGCCGGCGCGCCAGGATCTGGGCGGGCAATCCCGGCGGCACCGCGGGCGGCGCGCTCTCGTGCAGTGGATTCCTGGCGACGGCGAAGGACGGTGCGGGTTGTCCGCACAGGATCGCCAGCGCGTGCTCCAGGTTGGCCCGGGCGCGCTCCACATCCCGTTGCTGGGCCAAGGTGGCGTGTAGCTGGGCCTGGGCTTGATTCAGGACGATCGCACTGATGAGCCCGGTCTTGAGCTGGACGGAGAGCAGGCGGACCTGCTCCCGATAGGCCGCGACGTTGTCCGCCAGGATCTGAAGCTGCGCGTCCAGCGAGCGAAGACTGTAGTAGAAGAGGGCCACGTCGGTCTCGACGGTCAGCCGGACTAGTCCGGCGTCACTGGCGGTCGCCGCGGCCTGAGCCCGGGACGATTCGAACGAACGGCGCACGTGACCCCAGACGTCGAGCTCGTAGGTGAGATCGAACGGGATCAGCCAGTCGTTGACCGTAACGCCCTGTTGCACCCGCTTGCCCGTGATCGTGCTGTCGCGGTTGGCGGAGAAGCGCGTGCGCGCGAAGCTCGGAGTGGTGGAGATGGTCGGGAAGAGAAAGCTGGCCGCGACGCGAGCGAGCGCGCGGGCTTCGTCGACGCGCGCCACCGCCTGCCGAAGACTCTGGTTCGACGCGCTCGCGGTCGCGACGAGTCGATCGAGCTCGGGGTCGCCATAGAGCTGCCACCACTCTCTCGCGATGGCCGGAGCCGCCTCACTGTCCGCTTGCGATTTGAAGTGATCCGGCTGCTCGACAGTCGGCCGCGCGTAGTTCGGCCCCACCATGCAGCCTGAGGCCAATCCACACACCGCCCACAGCGCGGCAAGAACGGCGCGGGGCCGCTCGAGTCTCCGGCGGGATGGCATCCGCGGGTCAGCGCCCGGACGAGCTCGGGGGTTCGACGGGCTTGACACGCTGGCCCTCCTGGAGGGATACCGTCGGCTGCTTCACGATCAACTCGTGGCCCTGCAGACCGGCCTGGACGTCGATCGAGGTTCCGAAGTCGCGACCGAGCACCACCGGCTGAAAACGCAGCGTGTCTCCCGCCCCTACGATCGCGACCCGGGTGCCTTGCGCGTTGAAGATTACGGCGGTGGCCGGCACCCGCCAGCGCGTGCCCGACGGCGCGATCTTGAACGTGACGTAGACGAACATTCCCGGGAGTAGCCGGTGGGACTCGTTGGGGATGTCGACCTGCGTCAGCAGTGTCCGGGTGCCTGGATCGATCGCGCTGGCGGTGCGGGTCACCTTGCCCGTGACCGGTTGCCCGAGCTGTCCTCGGACCGCGATCTGGACCGGCAGACCGGCCTTCACGTTGGGCGCGTAGGCCTGGGGAACGTTGACGAACACGCGAAGGGAGTCGATCTGAGCAACCTCGAAGAGCCCGTTCGCGCCGCCCGTGACGCTGGAAGGCGCCACGGCGGTGTTGTTGACGGGGCTGCCGGCCGTGATAAGCGCGCCCACATCCACATTCCGCTGGATCACCGCGCCGCTGAACGGGGCGAGCACGCGCTGCCACGATGTCAGCTCGTGGAGCCGCTGGACGTTGGCTCTGTTCGACTGGACATTCGCCTCGGCTGCGGCCACCGCGGCCTGAGCGGTGCGGTAAGCCGAGACACTTTGATCGACCGCCTGCTTGGCGACGGCGCCTTCCGCGTCGGCCGCCTCGTAACGCCCCATCGTGGCCCTCGCGAGATCGAGGTTGGCCTTCTGCAGATCCAGGTTCCGCTCGGACTGCCGAAGGTCGGCTTCGCCCTGCCTCAGCTGCTGGTCGATCTCGGGCGAAGCAATCTCCGCCATGAGCTGGCCCGCCGTCACGCTGTCCCCGATGTCCACGTACCGCTTGCTCAGGTACCCGCTGGTGCGGGCGTAGATGATCGCGTCTTGAATGGCCTGGGTCGTGGCGGCCAACGACAGATCCGCCTCGGACGCGGGCTCCGGCCGGATGACGTAAACCTCCGGCGCAGCGGTCTGCACCGTCTGGGCGGCGACCGCCAGCTCGCGCTGATTTCGCACACGGGGAACCACGCCGACCAGTAACAGAACGAGGAACAGAACCAGGGCGCCGATCCCAATGACGAGCACCGTCCGCGTTCGGGCTCGGGGCGCAGCACCGCTGTCGCTGTCGCTCATTTGTGGTCCTCGTCGCCGAAGTCCTTCGGCGGTTTCCGGCGAAGCAGACTGTAGGTCACCGGGACGAAGAACAGCGTGTAGAACGTGGCGATCATTAGCCCGCCGACCACGGCCCGGCCCAGCGGAGCGTTCTGCTCGCCGCCTTCACCGAGGCCGAGGCTCATCGGGAGCATGCCGAGAAGCATCGCCAGGGCCGTCATGATGACCGGGCGAAGCCGCGTGCGGCCCGCCACCAGCGCCGCCGCCCGCGCGTCGTGGCCGCCGAGCTCCGGATGACGCTGCTCGTTGGCGAACGTGATCATCAAGATGCTGTTCGACGTCGCCACGCCGATGGCCATGATGCAGCCCATCAGCGCGGGGACGCTGATGGTCGTCCCGGTGACGAACAGCGCCCAGAGGATTCCTGCGAGCGCGCCGGGGAGCGCCATCAGGATGATGAGCGGGTCCATCCACGACTGGAAATTGACGACCATCAGGAAGTAGACGAGCAGGACGGCGAAGCCGATCCCCAGCCCCATCTGCAAGAACGCCTGGTTCATGCTCTGGACTTGCCCGCGGACGACGATGGAGCTGGCTTTCCCGATCTGCTCTCTATACCTCGCGACGATCTGGTCGACACGGCTCGACACCGAGCCGAGGTCGGTGCCCTGCACGCCGGCGAATACATCGAACACCGGCTGCACGTTGTAGTGGTTGAGCGACAGCGGGGTAGTCGTTCGACGAAAGTCAGCCAGGTTGGTCAGCAGCTGGGGCGACGACTGGCCCGCGATCGCCACCGGGGTGCGATGGAGCTCGTCGAGCGACGCGACCCTGTGCTGGGGCGTCTGGACCACCACCTGGTAGCTCACGCCGTTCTTGTTGTTGAGCCAGAAATTCGTCGTGGTCGCCCCACTGCCGGTCAGTGAGATCAGGAGGCTGCCGGCGACGTCCCGCTGCGTGAGGCCGACCTGCTGGGCGAGCGCCCGGTCACTATCGACCATGATTCGCGGCGCATCCAGGATCTGCTGCACATGCGCGTCCACCGCACCCGGCACACTCCGGAGCTCGGCGGCGATTTGCCGGGCGACCTGGAGATTCCTTTCCGATTCCGCCAGCGGGCCGGTCACCTGGATGTCGATCGGCGCGGGCAGGCCGAAGTTGAGGATCTGGTTCACGATGTCGGCGGGCTGGGCGAAGACCTCGAGATCCGGGAACCGGTGCGGCAGCTGGTCGCGGAGCACTTTCAAGTATTCGGCGGTCGGACGGTGCGGCTGCTTGAGCGACACAAGGATTTCGCCATCGGCCGTTCCGACCGTGACACTGTCGCTGAGCGCCAGGTTGATCGCGTTCGGCACGCCGATGTTGTCGACGATCACGCCGATCTCGTCGGCGGGAATGACCTGGCGGATATAGTCCTCGACGCGCTGGAAATACTTTTCGGTCTCTTCGATCCGCGTTCCCGCTGGCGCTCTCACGTGGAGCCGCAGCTGTCCCGCGTCGACGGTCGGGAAGAAGTCTCGTCCGACGAACGGGTACAGTGACAAGGAGGAGAACGCGAAGGCGAGGAACACGACGATCACCACGATCTTGTGCTCCAGCGCCCAGTCGAGCGTGCCCTCGTACGCGCGAGTGAGCTTGACGAAGCCGGCCTCGAACGAGTCCGAGATCCGCCCGAACAGTGATCTCCGTATGGGCGCAACGTGGCCCGCGTCGCGGCGGTGCCGGGCCCGAGCCTCAGGGGCCAACAGGTACAGCACCATGGTCGGGACGAGCGTCCGCGAGAGAAAGTAGCTGGCCAGCATGGCGAAGACAACGGACATCGCCAGCGGCGCGAACAGCGCTCCGCCGACGCCCCCCAGGAACAGGATCGGCACGAAGACGATGCAGATCGACAGGGTCGAGACGAACGCGGGTGTCGCCACCTCCGCCGCTCCGTCGAGAATCGCCTGCCTCAGGGTCTTGCCCAGGTCCATGTGGCGGTGATTGTTCTCGATCTCGACGGTGGCGTCGTCTACCAGGATGCCCACCGCCAGCGCCATCCCGCCCAAGGTCATCACGTTGAGCGACTGGTTCAGGATTCTCAGTACGATGACGGAGGTCAGGATCGACAGCGGGATGGACGTGGCGACGATCACGGTGCTCCGCCAGGATCTCAGGAACAGCAGGATCATCAGCGCCGTCAGTAAGCCGGCGATCGCTCCTTCGTGAAGCACACCGGTGATGGCGGCCCTGACGAAGATGCTCTGGTCGAACAGGAAGTCGACCTTGAGACTCGAAGGCAGGCCCGCCAGAATCTTGGGCATCAGCTGGCGCGCCTGGTTGACCACCGTCAGGGTCGAGGCGCTGCCGTTGCTCAGGATCGGCAGCAGCGCGGAGTGGCGGCCGTCGCGGCGGACAAGGTTCGTCTGGGGACTGAACCCGTCGTGAACGAACGCGACATCGCGGACGTACACCATGGCCCCGTTCGTGTAGCGGATGGGGATGTCGTTCAGCTCATTCAGGAGCTCCGGGCTGCTGTTGGTCGCGATGTCGTACTCGCGGGTCCCGATCTTCGCGGTGCCGGCCGGCAGGATGACGTTCTGAGTCAGGATCGCGTTGGTGACATCTTGCGGGGACAGCCCCCGTGCGTAGAGCGCGTCGGGGTCGATGTCGACGTTCACCACGCGCAGCTTGCCGCCATAGGGCACGGGGACGGATGCCCCCTGAATCGTGACGAGCTGCGTGCGGATGAAGTTGTTGCCCAGATCGTTGAGCTGCTCCTCGGGCAATTGATCGCTGCTCAAGCTCGCCAGGAGAACGGGGACGCTGGCGGCGTTGTACTGGATGATGAGCGGAGGGAAGATGCCCGGCGGGAGCACGCGCACGATCTGCTGCGCCTGGGCGTTGACCTGGGCGATGGCCGCCTCGATCGGCACATTGGGATGGAAGTAGAGCCGGGTGATGGCCACACCCCGGAGCGACACCGATTCGATGTGCTCGATCCCGTTCACCGTGGTGGTGAACGCCCGCTCGGTCACGGTGACGATCCGATTTTGCATCTCGGTCGGAGACAGTCCGGAGTAGTTCCATATGACGGTGACGACCGGGATGTTGATGGCCGGGAAGATGTCGACGGTCATGGTCGCGATGGCCACGACGCCGAGGACGGCGATCAAGAGAGCCATCACGACGAACGTGTACGGCCGTCGAAGCGCGAGTCGGACGATCCACATGCGCTAGGCTCGTTTCGGGTCGAGGCCGCCCAGGCGGCGCCCGTCCCTTATCCTCCGCCCTTCTGACGCTCGCTGTGCGGCGCGCGACACGCTCGATTTCAAATTTGTGCTGGACGGCGCCCCTCCGACGCCGGTCGCGAGCTCAGAACGTGTATTGGATCGCGACATAGTAGAAGTCGCTGTCCTTGTCCTTGCCCGTCTTGTTGATGAACTCGCCGGCGAAGAAGTGGCTATAGCCCCCATAGCCCAGAAGATGACGCGTGAAGTTGTAGGTGGCGTAGACGTCGGTCTCCGCTCCGACGTAGCGGGCGCTGGTAGTCGTCCCCGGGCGCAGCACGCCGCCACTCTTGTTGTAGATCGCGTCACGATCTGACGCTCGCCAGAAGAAGTAATGCTGGAGGGAAAGCGTCAGATCGTAGATCGGGCTGACGCTGGCGCCGCCGCTGGTACTGATGATGTTCTGTCGGCCGATGTAGTCGATGTAGCCCAGGTACGAGTGCGCGTTCGGGTAGAGCTGATTGAACGTGCCGACGTTCCTCCCTGGCTTGTCGTCTCCGCTCGCGTAGTCGAACTCGACGTAGATGCGGGGTGACAGCTCCGGGACCGGCAGGGTATAGCCAAGCACGGCCGTGGCCATCCAAGCCCCGATGTCGCCGCGGCCCACCGTCCCGAACTGGGTGGCCCCCTCCACCTCGAAGTCCAGTCCGGTGGTGCCGACCTTGCCCCAGACGCGCCCACCGAGGGTATGTCGCCGCTCGTGTCCGGTGGTGCCGTTGAATGTGGCGGTCCTGTTGTCAGCGTCCAGCCAGTAGAGGTCCAGGTTCAGGGGTAGCACGTAAAGAGGCCCGGTGCCGAACACGCCGAACAACTGCAGGTCCGAGGTGGACTTATTGAAGCGATACTTGTCGATCACGACGACCTGCGCCCAGAAGGGGGTGACGGTCCAGTCTGCGATCTGCGTGTACGCTGCACCACCCTCCCATGTTCGAGGGACATTCGTGAAGTCGCCGGCACCGACCAGCCGCTGGGAGCCGAAGATCAGCTCCTCACGACCGCCGCGCAGCGTCACGCTCGCCTGCTCGCCCAGTGGAATCATGATGTCCGCGAAGCCGTTCAGCAGGTCGAACTCGTCGACGAACCCGGTCGTCCGGCCCCCTGCCAGCTCGCGGTCCAGCGCCAGCGAGCTCTTTCCTTCGGCGAACATACGGAAGTAGCGGGTCACGTGGAGGTCGGCGATCAATCGGTACCTGGAGAGGAGATAGCCGTCCGATTGTTTGGGCTCCGAGTTACCGAACTGGAACTGTCTGAAGTACTCCCCGCGCTCGCGGACCTGCCCGCCGATGGTCAGCCACACGTTCTGGTCGGGGCTCAGGGGAATGAACTTCAGTCGGTCCAGGGGGTCGTCCGTCGCGCTAAGGTCCACCCCTCTCAAGCTGGACCAGTCCTCGTTGTACCGTCCGGCGGATCCGAGCTGATACGCGGGCCGCTTCGGCTCGGTCGCAGCCTGACTGGTCTGTGCCCACGTCTCCGGCACGTCGTGGAGGAAGGACAGCGAGTAGAGCGAAAGACCGAGGACAGCGATGCTGAAGCGACGTGGCAGCCGGCGCGACGACGAGAAACCCATGCCAGCCTCCAGCAACGCAGCAGAATGGGATCGATCGTTGGGAGGCGGGTCGGGGGCGGAAAGTTACATGGTCCAGGTGCGTCGTCTGTCCCACGGCCGTGTAGTCCATGCGGAGGTCGCTGCCAACGGCCCGCACGACGACGTCGCCGGAGTTCAGTCCGATCCGGATGCGAACACTACTCCCTGGATTCGCCGCGCCTGGTCGGCGTATCGCTTCACCGTGTCCTGCATCCGCAGCGCGGCTTCCTGGGTAATTCGTGGGTGAATGCTGAACCGCAAGGCTTAAACCACCTCAAGGGGCTGCCCGCTCGGGCTGTAGCCGCCCGAAGTAGCGGCGCCGTACTAGACCGAGTGGTGGCCATCGAGATGGCGGCGGACGGGGACGCGCAACCCCGCACGGTGCGGCGCCCGCGTTGCTCATGGTATCAACGCATCGGGCGATGGTGACGACAGCGAGCTGCACCGAAGTCGCGAGCTGACCTGCAGGGGCGGGTGGCGCACTACACGCTGGTCGGCCCACTGGCTGGGGCTGGCCGTCGACGACGACACGAGCTTCTGATTCTCGGGTCGGCGCTGGCCTTGTCCTCGCTGATGCCGGCTCCTATACTCCCGGGGCGACCGAGATTTCTCTCCGCTTCACGAGGGATACGACATGCGCGCCACTGACACCGTCGAGGTCGGCCGGACCGGGCTCCGCGTCACGCGCCTAGGACTCGGGGGCGTCGCGCTGTCGGGCGCGCCCCCCGCTACCGATCCCGAGCGGGCCACCGCCGAGAAGGAGGCCGTGGCGCTGATCCAGCGTAGCCTCGCGCTGGGCGTCAACTACCTCGATACCGCGCCGATGTACGGCGTGGGCGAGAGCGAGGCGCGCTACGGCGAAGCGCTGCGCGGCGTCCCGCGCGAGCGCTATGTGCTGTCGACCAAGGTGGGCCGTGTGCTCCGGCCGCCGGCGTCGGGGGCCGCGAAGGCCACCTGGGCGTTCGACTTCAGTGCGTCGGGCGTGCGCGAGTCATTCAAGGCCTCGCTGGGACGTCTCGGACTCGAACGCGTCGACATCGTGTTCGTCCATGATCCCGACGACCACTACGAGCAAGCGCTGAAGGAAGCCTTCCCCGTTCTGGTCGAGCTCCGCGCCGCCGGCGTGGTCCGGGCCATTGGCGCCGGGATGAACCAGTGGCAGATGGAGCTGGCGTTCGCGCGGGAGGGCCAGTGCGATTGCTTCCTCCTGGCCGGACGCTACACACTCCTGGACCAGACGGCGCTCTCCGAGTTCCTGCCCTACTGCGTCGAGCGCGGGATCGCGATCGTCGCCGGCGGTCCGTACAACAGCGGCATCCTCGCGGTGGGCGCCCGGGCCGGCGCCACGTTCAACTACCGCGCCGCCTCACCGGAGATGATGGACAAGGCCGCGCGGATCGGCGAAGTGTGCGCGCGCCATGACGTGCCGCTGAAGGCGGCGGCGCTGCAATTCATACTCGCGCATCCGGCGATCGTCTCCGTGATCCCGGGAGCACGATCCATCCAGGAGGTCGAGGACAACGCGCGCATGGTCGAGCTTCGGATTCCCGGCGCGTTCTGGGCCGAGCTGAAAAGCCTCGGTTTGATCGCCGAGGCCGCACCGACGCCGAGCAGCTGACCGCCGCGCCGGCTTTGCCGGACACTGACTCCGGAATCTACCGGAGACCTCACGTGGAGGCGAGCGCCAACCCGGTGCTAGACTCGGCGCGGATCGGGACTCTCGGCTTCCCCGACAGAGGAGACTCGTCATGGCCCGCATTCCGATCGCTCCACTCGGCATGAAGGATCAGCGGCCGCGCTACACGCTCGGCTGGCGCGTGGGCAACCACATCTACGTCGCGGGCCAGCTGCCGTTCGACAAGGATGGCAACCTCATCGGAAAGGGCGACATCAAGGCGCAGACGCGCCGCATCTTCGAGCAGATCAAGATGATCGTCGAGGCGGGTGGCGGCAAGATGGACGACGTAGTGAAGGTCACCGTCTTCGTCACCGACGTCCGGTATCGCGAGCCGTACGGCGAGGTGCGCTCGGAGTTCTTCGGGCCCAATCCGCCCGCCAGCACGCTAGTGCAGATCGGAAACCTCGCGATCCCCGACGCGCTCATCGAGATCGAGGCCGTCGCGGCGCTCGACGGCTGAAGGCCCTGAACGACCGGACATCGCCGCGCCCTTCATGGGCGAGTTCGCCGAATTCGAAGCGCGACAGCACGGCTGATCAAGAGGGCCGAGCGGGCGACTCGGTCATCGTGGCCGCGGCGATCTCGTAGGACCGCAGGCGGGCCGACTGATCGTAGATGTGCGACACGACCATCAGCTCGTCGGCCTGCGTGCGCTCCACGAACTCGCGCATCTCCGCGGC